>Ga0105047_10000129_pt1 | contig 104683 bp, 91 predicted proteins | sample MAT04_FD_78384 | JGI IMG/M metagenome (GOLD analysis project Ga0105047, IMG submission 78384) | Freshwater microbial communities from Lake Fryxell liftoff mats and glacier meltwater in Antarctica - MAT-04 (megahit assembly) | ecosystem: Environmental > Aquatic > Freshwater > Ice > Liftoff... | reverse complement strand
GGAACGCGCTTCATCGTAAACGGAAACGATCCCATGCCGGCAGGCGCGATGACTTCGCCGGCGATGTTGTTCTTGTCCTTGACCATTCCGCCGGCGCTCAGTTCGAACTCCATGCCTTCGACGTGCTTCGGCAGATTGCGGGCGCGCTGCAGGAAGCGCATCGCGCAGGCCTTACGCACCGCGATATCAAGCCCGGCAACGTCATGCTTGGCGAGCGAGGCGGCGTACCGGACGTCGCCAAGCTGCTCGACTTTGGTCTCGTAATCGCGCACAACGCAGAGGGTGATTCGATAGGCGGCAGCACGGGCGTGACCACCAAGGCCGGTATGGTGCTGGGCACGCCCGCCTATATGTCGCCCGAGCAGTGCGCCGGAGACCAAACGCCCGGACCCGCGAGCGATCTGTATAGTCTGGGCGCGCTCGGCTACTTCCTCGTCACGGGGCGGTCGCCGTTCGAAGGGCGCGCGCCGCTGCAGATGATGCTGGCGCATCTGAGCGAAGCGCCGCCGTCAGTGCGCGCGTTCCGACCTGAAATTCCCGCAGCGCTCGACGTGATACTTCAGCGCTGTCTCGCGAAGCAACCGTTGGAGCGGTACGAAAGTGCGCGCGACTTCGAACACGCGTTGGCACAAGTGCTCGCGAGTACGTCGGCATAGTTATCGCCATCCCAGCGCTGTGTCGCCGATAGAGTCAAGTCTCTGAGTCTCTTTGGTTCAGGACCCTTTCCAGATCATTGATGCTGTCAAGCACGTCCTGGAACTCGGGTGGATCTCCGAAGATCATGTCTCGCATGGCTCTGTAGTCTACGCGCAATTGTTCGATCATCGGCGTCGAGCGTCGGTGTGGACCACGATGTTTGCTGGAACGGCGTCAGTGAGTCCCAAGTCGTTTGCCGCAGTCATGCCATCGACAAGCATCCGGGTTTGATCACGCCGACCGAGTGCAGCAATGACCGAATGTGAATCCGGCGGGTTGAGCTGCTGAGTGAGTTTGTTGGCGCTGGGCTTGTCATACAGCCCGCGATCTATCCGCCGGAGCGTTTGGGCGTTCGTCAACCGTTGCAGCGCCTTGTCGACGGCGTCTCGTGAGGCCAGATCGGCAAAATCAGTCGGAGTCCAAACCCCCCGGACCGGTCCCACCCCGATACGGCTTAGAATGGCGGTGCTCAACCCCCGTGTGTCGTTTTGCGTGTCCGAAAAATGTATGCTTTATTCGGACATCTGGCAACGCGCCCGTCCGAAACCCCCTACCGCCACCCCAACCCCGGCGCGACGTGCCTCAAAATCGATTCAATTACGTGCGCGTTGTATTCGACGCCAAGCGTGTTGGGCACCGTGAGCAGCAGTGTATCGGCTTGGGCGATGGCTTCATCGTTCTTTAGCTCTTCGATCAACAGTTCCGGTTCACCCGCGTACGACCGGCCAAATACCGCGCGCATGTTATCGATGACGCCAATCTGATCACTGCTACCGTCACGACCGAAGTAGGCGCGGTCCTGATCGTTCATCAGTGCGAAAATGGAACGCGACACGGAGACGCGCGGCTCGCGCGTGTGCCCGGCATCGGCCCAGGCTTTGCGGTAGATGCGTATCTGACGCGCCTGCTGCACATGAAATGGTTCTCCCGACTCGTCTTGCTTGAGCGTCGAACTTTGCAGATTCATCCCGCGCTGCGCGGCCCACACTGCCGTCGAGTTCGACGCCGAGCCCCACCAGATACGGTCGCGCAAACCCTCGGAATGCGGCTCGAGCCGAAGCAATCCCGGCGGATTGGGGAACATCGGTCGTGGATTGGGTTTGGCGAATCCCTGTCCCTCAAGCAGATCGAGAAAGACCTCGGCGTGATGCCGACCCAGCTCGGCGTCCGTTTGTCCTTCCGGCGGTGCATAACCAAAGTGACGCCACCCTTCAATGACCTGCTCGGGCGAGCCGCGGCTAATGCCGAGTTGCAGCCGCCCGTTGCTGATCAAGTCGGCCGCGCCGGCGTTCTCGATCATGTAAAACGGATTCTCGTACCGCATGTCGATGACGCCGGTACCAATCTCGATGCGGGAGGTCCGTGCGCCGACGGCCGCGAGGAGAGGAAAGGGAGACGCGAGCTGCTGAGCGAAATGATGCACGCGAAAGTAGGCGCCGTCCGCACCCAGCTCTTCCGCCGCGATAGCCAGTTCAATCGACTGCTGGAGAACATCGCGCGCAGACTGCGTCGCCGATTGGCGCGAGGCGCTCCAATGGCCAAAGGACAGGAAGCCGATCTTTTTCATGGTGTGAAGACTAGCGGTTGAAGCAAGGCCAAGGACAATCTCGCGTAGACGCATCTTTCGCGAAACGCAGTTAAGTTTGCGGCACGTTGCCCGACACGTTTGCACTTACTCTCAGGATCCCCATGAGCAATCCGGAGTCGCCCAGGCCGTCAGACATCTCCAGACGTCATTTCCTGAAAGTCACCGGCGTCGTTGCCGCAGCGGGCCTCGCCAGCACGGCGTGTACCACGCCGGCAAATACTGACGGTTCCGTTGCAACAACGGACAGTACCGCCCCAGAAACCGGTCCGCGCGGTACGCCGATATCCGTTGACGTTTGCGTCGTTGGCGCAGGATTTGCGGGTCTCGCTGCCGCACACGCCGTCAAGGCGACCGGCCGGACCGTGATGGTCCTCGAAGCGCGCGATCGTGTCGGTGGACGTACGCTGACCATTCCGCTTACGGGCGGCGGCTGGGTTGACGAAGGCGGCCAATGGGTGGGCGCTGGGCATGATCGCTTTTATCACTGGATCAAGGCGACGGGAAAGACCACCTATCCCAGCCCGAATTTCGGCGAATCAATTGTATTCGGACCGGCTCTCAAAAAGCACACACGCGTCGGTGACGATTGGTCGGTCTTGCCGGGCTACGCACGCGTGGAAGCCATCAAGGCGAAATTGCAGACCATGGCCAATGCGCTCGATCCGGCCGCTCCGTGGTCTCATCCGCAGGCGCGCGTGTGGGATGGCACTACTATGGCGCAGTGGCTTGCACAAAATGTAAAGGAGAAAACCCTCCGCGAGTTTCTGGTCGGCGACATGTCGTACGCGTGCGCCAGTCCTGAACAAATTTCCGTGCTGTCGTTTCTCTCGCTGGTGAAACAGTGCGTCAGCTTCGAAAAGCTGAACGGATTCGAGGATGCCGCGCAGCAGGATCGCGTCATTGGTGGTACGCAACCCGTGGCAATCGGCATGGCGGAGTTGCTAGGTGCGAACAACATTCGCCTCAAGAGTCCGGTCAGACGTGTGCGATGGACCGACACCGAGGCTACGGTCAGCACAGATGCCGTCGACGTGAACGCGCGTCACGTAATCTTCGCGGGACCTCCGTCATTGATGGGAGCCATTGAGTTCGCGCCTTCGCTACCGGTGGCACGCGCGCAAATCACGCAGCATTGGCCTCAAGGGCTCGTCATCAAAGTTGGTATGGTGTACAGCCGCCCATTCTGGCGCGAACAAGGCTTGAGTGGCGGGTCGCTGGACTACTCCGCGATGGTGTCGGAAACCGCGGACAGCAGCGCACCCGAAGGTTTCGGCACCGCTGGAATTCTGACGGGCTTCATCTACACCGATCAGGCACGCGCGGCATCGCTGTTGCCGGCGCAAGAGCGACGTCAGAAGATACTGGCTGAAATGGCTGTGCGTTTCGGCGACAAGGCGCTGACGCCCGATCGTATCATCGAGATGAATTGGTCGACACAGGTGTGGACGCGCGGTTGTTATGGAGGCTATCTCGCGCCCGGCGCGACCGCCCTGTTCAAATCCGCCGTGCGCGATGTGGTGGGTCCGTTCCATTGGGCCGGCACCGAGACATCGCCGGAGTGGCCCACGTTTATTGAAGGCGCGATTCGGTCGGGGGAGCGTGCGGCGGCGGAGGTGGTGTGACGCGGTACCCGCAACTGGGTTTGACTGATAGTCACCATTACGCAAGGGGATGCCATGCTGTCTTTCGTAACACCTCGGGTTGGACATCGGTGCCTCCTCGGCTCGATGGCTGCCATGGTACTCGCCGCTTGCAGCTGTGCGGCCGATCCTGCGATCGTTCGCGATCCGCCGACATCGTCCATCGACGTGCGCGGCACGGTGGTTACGAGTGACACCGGCCTGCCCAATGATGCAATCACCATCGACAGTGTCCGTGTGGTCGGGGACACGCTTGCCGCCGTGGTCAGTCACGGTGGCGGTTGCGCCGTTCACTCGTACCAGCTCGTGATCGGCTCGGCGTGGATGGAGTCGTTTCCAGTGCAGGTGCGCGCGCGCATCGCGCACAACGCGAACGGCGACGCGTGCCGAGCGCTGCTGCGTCGAGACCTGCGCATGAGTCTTCGTCCGCTGGCTGATGCTTACCGCGCATCGTACCGACAAGACCATGGGTCAGTATCCATCCAACTGTCAGGCGCGACAATCGCACTGCTGTACAAATTCTGACCCGAACGATGACGGGTCGGCATGGTCGCGCTCACGAGAAAGTGGCGTATGCCGTGCTGGCTGATGTCGCAGCACAGGCGCTTGCGGTGCTCGACTGACATGGCGACACGACCGAACCGCAGTATGCTTCACCCGTGATCACATTCTCTCCCGCACCACACTCGGCCGACTGGCCGACCCGCTTCCCAACCCCCTTCGACCGCTCCGCCGTGCACCCGCTGGCTCGGCGCGCAGCCCTGGAGCTCGTGGATACGCTGCAGTCGCACCACGCGAGTGCATGGCGCCTGCACGACCCGGGCAATGGCAAGATGTTTGGGGTGCTCCTGGTCGCCGCACCCGACGGCACATTGGGCTACCTGCGCGGCTTCTCCGGCATGGTGGACGGACAATGGGAGATTGACGGCTGGGTACCTCCCGCCTTCGATCGGCCGATGCGCGACCGAGCGTGGATTCCCGGTGAGGCGGAAATGCTCGACTTCGCAGCGCGGCGCGCAGCGCTGCTGGCCACCATGCCGGAGCACACAGACACGGCGGCTGCGCGTCGTGTTACCGCTGCCGTGCGCACGCTCGACGAGACGCGAACCGCGCGCTCACGCACGTTGATGGGCCAGATCCAGGACAGCTACCACTTCCAAAGTGCGCGCGGTGAGATGCGTTCGCTGCGCACGCTCTTCGCACCAGCCGAGCCTCCCGGCGGTGCGGGTGATTGCGCGGCGCCCAAGCTGCTCGCGCACGCCTATCGGCTTGCGCTGCGGCCCATAGCACTGGCGGAACTCTGGTGGGGCGCTCCCGCTGCTACGGGCGACCGCCGCGCGGGCGTGTTCTATGCCGCCTGTCGCGGCAAGTGCCTGCCGATTCTCACGCACATGCTTGATGGGTTACCGGCCGATCCTCCACCGCTGTTCGGCTCGGCGGCGATCGATCCTGCCGAGCCTGCCGTGGTTTACGAAGACGAGCAGCTGCTGGTGGTGAACAAGCCGAGCGGACTGCTCACGGTGCCGGGACGCAGCGCCTTGCTGCAGGATTGCGTGGTGACACGACTTCGTGTGCGGTATCCCGAAGCGACGGGTCCGCTGGTGGTGCATCGCCTGGATCTCGACACGTCAGGGTTGCTCCTGTGCGCGAAGACCCTCTCCACCGCCAAGTTGCTGCAGCGGCTGTTTTCACTGCGCGAAATCGACAAGCAGTACGTGGCGTGGCTGGACGGCAACGTCGCCGTCGATCACGGACACATCACGTTGCCGCTGCGGGTGGATATCGATGACCGGCCGCGAAACATCCACGATCCGGTGTTCGGCAAGCCTGCCGATACCGAATGGCGCGTGCTGTCGCGGGAGCACGGGCAGACGCGGGTGCGGTTCACCCCCCACACCGGTCGCACGCACCAGCTGCGCGTGCACGCGGCGCACCCGCAGGGGCTGGACGCGCCGATCGTTGGCGATCGGCTATACGGGCGAACAGCGCCGCTCGACGAAGAGCGTCTGCAGCTGCATGCCGAACGGCTGGCGTTTGTGCATCCGGTGTCGGGAGCGACGCTGGTGGTGGAGCGACCGGCGCCGTTCTGAGGGGCGCGAATGGGACACTCGGCAGCATCACAACTGCGCATGTGGCAGCGCCGGCGGGATGACACCGCCGGTGCTGGCTGGTAGCGTACGACATGCTCGACTCCCCTGTGCTGCCGACACCGTGTGCCGCTCTGTCGGCGTTGACCGCTGCCGAATGGCAGGCTCGCGCCGTGGCACACCTCGAGCGGGTGCAGCGGTGGACGCGACCACGTCGAGAGCGCCGTTCGCGTCATGAGGTGCATCCGGTCTACGACTTTCTGTTTCAGTACTACAGTTATTCGGGTGGGAAGCTGGAGACATGGCACCCCGCACCGCACGAGTTCCTGGTGGACACCCCGGAGGCCCGCGAGCGCTTCAACGGGCCGGAGTATCATGCGGCCGATGGCGTGATCGTGCGGAACGCGGGCGCCCTCGTTTCCGCAGCGCGTGAGACGCTCAACGAAGTGCTGCACGTTCTGAGCACGACGCGAGACCGACCCGCGAACTTTGGATGTTACGGTATTCACGAGTGGGCGATGGTCTATGGCGGACACGACGTGCGCCACGTTGACATCGCACCGCTCCGGCTTTCCCAAGACAAGGTGGACGCGTTTGTGGAGAGTCGTCCCGTCGCGTGCAGCCACTTCGACGCTTTCCGCTTCTTCGCACCAGCCGCGATGCCGATGAACCGCGTGCCGCTTGCGTGGTCCACGCGTCATGACATGGCGCAGCCTGGCTGCATCCATGCGAACATGGATCTATACCGATGGGCGTACACGTCGATGCCGTGGATTGGCAGCGATCTGCTCTGGCAGTGTTTCGAACTCGCTGTGGAGCTGCGGGTGCTCGACATGCAGGCCGGTCCCTACGATTTGAGTGCCATGGGCTTCGAGCCAGTGCGGGTGGAGACGTCCGACGGGAGAGACGAATACCAGCGGCGTCAGCGGGAAATGAGCGTCCGCGCGAGCGTGCTGCGGGCAAGGCTGATCGATACCGTGGGCGCTCTCCTGAAGTGCCGTCAGGGTTAGTTGCGAACACGGCACGTTGGGGCAGAACCTACTGAGACGTCGAGTGCTCGCGTCCGTAAATGTTGGCGACCGCATGTTGTGGTGGTTTCGGTTTAACCTTTGCCACGAATTGATTGTCGTCTGCTATGGTACGCGACGCCGCAACGCATCCACACCCACAATCGACTCAATCGCACGTCCCAACTGCAACAATTCGGCGTCCGACGTGCTGCAGCGCGCTTCGCCACGCGTCCGATTAACCGCGTTGGTGGTAATCAGCACCTCGAGCAACGGCGAACCCGTCGCGCGACTGATCGTGCACCGAAGTTGTCCCGACAGCGCGTCTGCCTCTGCAAATGACGCAGCCAGCAACTCACTGATGCGATCACGATTGGCCGATGAAAGTTGCGACATCACCGCGGGCGGGCGTGTACTTCCCGAGCTGACGGAGTAACGCACCGCACCAAGACTACTCACATGCAACACGACCGTTTCGCATGATGTCGCGCAATTCGTGCGCGTCAGCGTGACGCTGTCGAAACTCGTGCGCGGCACAATGGCTGGCCGCATTTCTGCACGCAGTGCGCCACCGAGTGCCAACGGGCGCTGCCGCTGCACTTGCCTGGCGGTTGAATCGGTCGTGATAACGCGCTTGGCTACTTCTGCGATTTCACGCGCGAGGCTCGCACTGTCGGAGCGCACGGCAGGTGAAGCAAGTGCTGACGTCGGAGCGACGGAGACTTGTCGCACCGGGCCGGACGGCGCGTTCTCAACAACACCGGTTGCACTGCGCCCTCCACCGCCGCGGCCTCCGGCGCTGCGCGTTGGCAACTGCGATACCTGATCGGCTGCGACTACCGGGGGACTCGCGGCAAGAGGTGTCGCGACCGGTTGCGTCGCGGGTGCGGCAGCTGGTGGTGGTGCTGCGGCAACCGGCAACGGTGGTGGCGGAGTTGCGGCTGGCGGAGAAGCCCCTGGCGGACTTGCGAACATTCGTGCAGCATCCGCCACCACATGTTCTGCCTCCGCACGACTGACACCGGCTGGCTCGGATTTCGCCGCCGCGTTGCCTGTCGGGACGGAAGGTGATGCAACTGTCGCGACTGCGTTGGCGGCTTTGTCCGCTGCAGGTGCGGGAACGGTTGTCGCAGTCCCTGCCGGAGGCGCCGCAGTTGAAGGCACAGCACCGGCACTTGAATCGGTGATGGACAACGATTGCTCGGATGCAACCGGAGTAGATCCGTCAGACTTGAACAGCGCATACCCTGGCACCAGCACCACCAGTAATACCGCCGCAACTTTCGCCCATTGGCGCCAACGCGTTGATGTGCGCAACGGTTGGAATGCATCGCGCGCGTGACGCAGGGAATGCTGCGATTGTCTGGCGGTCGCGAGGTCTACGACGCGGTGGTGCAACGTTGCCGCTTCGGCAGTCACCGGTATGACATTGGCCGGTACGTCATCCAGCGCCGACAGAATGCGATGCGACGCCGCAATCAGGCCGCGCGCTTCCGCGACCAGCGCGCCACACTCCGCACAGCCGGCAACGTGCGACTCAACAGCAGCAGCGTTGTCGACCGAGAGCTGTTCATCCAGCCACTCGTGCAGCAACCCCTCGGCCGGATGTCCGTTCACCCAGAATTCACGCATGTCAGGATGCGGCATGACCGTGACCCTCCTTGTCGCGCTGCAGCGCTTCGAATTGTTCCGCCAGGCGACGACGCGCCCGCGACAGTGTGGTGCCCACCGAAGACCGCGTGATGTTCAACGCCGCGGCAATCTCATCGTAGTCCAGCCCCTCTTCACGCATCAGCAACGCGAGCCGGTCTTTCTCCGCCAATGACTCGACCGCTTGGCGCGCGAGCGCGCGTTCCTCATCGCGCTCCATACTGGTTGGTTCCGGATCGACCGAAACGTGGGCTTCGGCCTCCACACGCAAGAGTTCGAGCTGTTTGCGCTGCCGCGACTGTTTGCGCGCATCATCGCGTACCAGATTGGTCGCCACCGCAAACAACCACGACCGTTCACTGCTGATGGTTTCCTGTCGGAGCGCGCGCAGAAAGGTTTCCTGCGCAATCTCTTCCGCCCAATCCCGATCACCCAACCGGCGCGTCAAATATCGCACGAGAGGTGCGTGATACAGGCGGAAGAGGCGCTCGACGTGTTCCACTACCAGGCCGCGATGAACCGCGTCATCGTGGCGTCGTCGAGGGTGGTGACACCCTTGGGCGTCACTTCCAGCACTACGGACCGGCCCGCCATGCGGAGTTGATCACCCAGCGCAAACGCTTCCTTGAGTGAGGGGATTGCTTGCACCAGCGCGAACCACGCGGGCGAGTACGCCTGCACTTGCACGGTCCACGTCGGCCGCGTTTCGCTGCGCAGCAGTCGTGCTTCCGTCCACACACCCTGCTGCAACTCGAAACGACGATTGAGCGCGTTGCGCGTTGTCTTGTCACTCTCCCCTTCGCGGCGGTAGGCCGCATTGCTCAGCGAGTCGAGCGTCGCGACGTTTCGTGCATCGCGTTGAGCCGAGGCCGCCTTGGCCATCTCAAACGCGCGCTGCTGCGGAGCGGGCGAATCTTGTGCGCCTGATGCCGGCGGTGCGGCGGCCGTTGCCGCGAACCGGCCGCCCACCGCGGCACCTCCCCGGCCGCCACCTGCGCTCGGCCCTTGCTGCGCGGACTGCGACTGGTTCATCGCCGCGCCGGATACGCGGCCCGGTTCCTGCACCATATACGAGGTAAGTTCGGTTGGAATGCCATAACGAAGCCCCAGGGTGCGCAGTTCATCATCCAGTTCGGCCGACGCTCCGTCGCGACGTCGCTCCGCGCTCAGCCAACCAATACGCTGTGTCGCCCATAAACGTGGCACAAAAGCGTTGGCGTTGCTGCGATCGGGGAATTGCGCGTTGGTGCGCCATTCCACACGCCCGTTGGCCGACTGGCCCGTCACGCGTACCGCTCCCGATCCACTGCCTTCATACCGCGCCAGCACGACGAGTTCCTGACCCGCGTACAAATCAGTTGCAGGGGAGGGATACTGCTGCACAAAGCGCACGCCCACCCCTTCCACTCGCACGTCCGTCAGAAGGGGACGTTGCAGTCGGGTTGCGACCAGGCCCACCATCCGCTCCACCGATTCGTCGGGGCGAACAAAGTGTGCCAGGCCACGACCGTCCAGTGCGAGCTGCTCCACGAGCGATGCGTTCACATCGGCGCCAAGACCAAACGTGAACAACCGCACGCGACCGCGCCACGCGCGCACGGAATCGGCAATAACTATTGGATTCCGAAGGCCCACCGTGGGTTCACCGTCGGTGAGGAACAACACGAGGCTCAGGCGTTCACTGGATTGGTTGCGCGCAGCCTCCAGGGCATCCCGCAACGCACCGCTGATATTGGTGGAACCCTCGGCCCGCAGTCCATCCAGGTATTGCTGAGCGGCGCGAATGTTCGCGGCCGTCGCAGGAACAAAGTGGTCGCGAAACGTGTGCACGTCGGTCGCAAAGTCGACCAGACGAAACCGATCATCCGCGTCCAGTGTATTCAGCAACTGGCGCCCGGCGGCCTTGGCCTGCGTGAGTTTGCCGCCGCTCATGGAGCCGGACACGTCCATGACAAACGTGATGTCGCGCGACGAACGCCCGGGCGTTACCTCGGGCGGTGCGACCGTAATGAGTGCGAACCGTTCGCGCGCGCCCGCTGCGTGTGTCAGCACACCAATGGACGCTTCTGCGTTGCGCGGAACCGGCACGAGCACCACCACGTCGCGCGCGTTCCCGCGCAGTTCAGCAATGCGATGATTGCCCTCGCGCCGCACGGTGAGGTCGTGCGTCGGTGAATAGGGTTCGCCGTATCCGTTTACCGGCAGCTCGATTTGCAAGCTGTTGCGGGTGTTGTCCGGCGCATCGGGACGACGAAACTCTACGCGCAACGCGTCACCTTCACGTGGAGCAACCTGCTGATAGCGAACGGCAATGGTGCGTTGTTCGCCGGCATTGAACGGAAAAATGCGAGCGCGTAGCAGTCCGGCGCCCAGCCACTCCACCAGCGCGGGATCGCGCTGTTCGCGCACAATACGTTCGTATTCGGCGCGCGCGCGGCCCGCATCCATCGTTTCGCCCGCGACCAGTTCCCCGTTGATTTCCAGCCGCACATCTTCGAAGGCCGCGCCGGTGGGTAGTGGAAACATGTAGTCCGCTTCGCCCAGATTGCCGCCACGATTCTGGAACGTTTCGGTGACTTCGTAGCGAAGCACGCGATCGGCGAGTGTGACGCGAACGCGCGTGTTGGTGTGTTCAACCCGTGGCGCGCCGACGCGGTCGCCGCAGCGCTGGATGATGGGTGGCGAGCACACGACATCGCGCGGGCAGGGGGGTGGGGGGCAAACCCGGGGAATGATGCGACCCTGCGCACCGGCGGTGGTGGAAGCGAGCACCAGCACCAGCGCCAGGCTTGTGCGATGCAGAGCAATTGAAAGCGGTATGGTCGATGGCACGATGGTCTCCGGTGTGGACAGGGTGGAGACGCCAACCGGACGCGACGTTGCACATCGTTCGGTAACAGTTTTTGTTTTTCGCGGCCGCGTGGCCACTTTGGTCCTAGATTTTACGGCTGGTTGCTTTCCCCGCTGGTGGTCCCACCGAATCCAAAGCAGCGCTTGAGCTGTCTGCCCACAGCGCGTGTTTTATCTAACTTCTTTCACCACAAAGACTTATGAGCGGAAAAGGCGATAAAAAACGCCGGCGCGCCCTCGAGGCATACTCGCGGCTGCAGCGCGCTGCCGCACTCTCATCCGCGCGGGTCGACCAAGCCGTCAACACCTTCGGCCTCTCGGCCTCGCAACTCGGCGTGCTGGACGTGCTGGCCGACCGCGGCAGCCTGCATCAGCAGGAGCTCGTTCGCGCACTTGGCCGCAGCAAAGCGCAAATGACGTCCATTGTCGATACCCTGGAAAAGCGTGGGGCCGTCCGGCGCGAACGGCATGCGACCGACCGGCGCTTCATGACCGTCCACCTCACCGACGACGGGCGCACCCTGCTCGAGCAGGCGGCCCCCGTTCGGGCGGACGCGATCATCACGTTGATGCGCGAACTCACGGGCGAACAGCGTGCGCGGCTTGCCCGCCTCTGCCGCCGGCTTATCCGCGTGCTGGCGCCTGAGGAAGAGCACGATGGCGCCGATTCCGAGACTGAAACCGAACACGAGCACAGCGATGCAGACGCAGCAGTTGCTGATACGCCTGCAGTAGATCAAAGTGCGGCAGCGCCTGTGGAGCCCAACGACGTCCGACCAGCCACATCCTGACCCCCACCTCCCCGACTCATGCCCGGCCGTCCGTTCCTGTTTGTTCCCGGTCCGACCAATGTGCCCGACCGCATCCTGCGCGCCATGCATCGCGCCATGCTGGATCACCGGTCCAGTTCCTTTCCCAAGCTGACACGGTCGGTGCTCGACCGACTGCCACAGGTGTTCGGCCTGACGGGCGGCGAGTGTTTTGTGTTTGCGTGTTCGGGTACCGGCATGTGGGAGGCCGCGCTCACCAACACGCTCAACGCGGGCGACAAACTGTTAGCGGTGCGGTTCGGGCAGTTTTCCCATCTCTTCGTGCAGAATGCGCGCGCGTTGGGCTACACAGTCGATGTCATTGAAGCACCGTGGGGCGATTCCATTCCAGTGGACAAGCTGGAAGCGGCGTTGGCGAACGACACGCAGCACGAATACAAGGGGGTGTTGGCTGTTCACAACGAAACCGCAACCGGCGTAACGGCGGACATCGGCGCGGTACGCGCGGCGCTCACTCGCGCGAATCATCCGGCGTTGCTGTTTGTGGATGGCATCAGTTCTATTGGCAGCCTTGCGTTCAAGGCCGACGAGTGGGGCGTTGATCTGGCCATTGCCGGTTCCCAGAAGGGATTCATGATGCCCGCCGGGTTGGGCATTGTGGCGGTGAGCGCGAAGGCCAGGCCGTTTGTCGACAATGCCACGTCGCCACGCGCGTATTTCGATATGCGCCCCATGCGCGTGCAGAATGCGCTGGGATCGTTCCCCTACACGCCGGCGCTGTCGCACCTGTTTGGCATGGACGAAGCGCTGAACATGATGGAAGAAGAAGGGTTGCCCAACGTGTATGCGCGGCACGCGTTTCTGGCGTCTGGTGCGCGCGAAGCAATCAAGGCGTGGGGACTGAAATTGTGCGCGGTGCGCCCCGAGCTGTATTCGAATACCGTGAGCACCGTCATGATGCCGGACGGTGTCGATGCGGCCAAAGTCATTGATCACGCGTATCGTCGCTACGAACTTTCCCTTGGCGCGGGTCTGGGCGAACTGGGAGGCAAGGCGTTCCGCATTGGGCATCTGGGCGATCTGAATCCGTTGATGTTGGCGGGAGCGCTGTCCGGGGTGGAAATGGCGCTCAATGACGCGGGCGTCCACGTGGCATTGGGCAGTGGGGTTGGCGCGGCGCTCACATATTGGCGCGCGAATGCGCCTGCGGGCGTGGGCGAGCAACAGGGTCGCTGATTCATGGCGCGACCCACGGTTGTTGTGACGCGCAAGTTGCCACCCTCCGTCGAACACGAAATCGCCTCGCGATACGACGCGCGCCTGAACGCGAACGACGTCGCGATGACCGCGTCGCAAATTGCGGAAGCCATGCAGTACGCTGATGCGTTACTGTGTACGGTGACGGATAAAGTGCTCGCCCACCATTTCGAGGTAGACCGGCGACGCGTGCGGATTGTGGCCAACTTTGGCGTGGGCATCAATCACGTCGATCGTGGCGCCGCAAAAAAGGCCGGGGTGGTGGTGACCAACACGCCCGACGTACTGACTGATGACACAGCGGACATTGCCCTCGCGCTTATCCTCATGACCATGCGCCGCCTGGGTGAAGGCGAACGGCATTTGCGCTCGGGCGCGTGGTCGGGGTGGCGGCCCACGCATATGATGGGGCAATCAGCGCGCGGCAAGACGCTGGGGGTTATCGGATATGGGCGCATTGGGCGCGCATTGGCCAGGCGGGCTGCGCTGGCGTTGGGGATGCACGTCATCTGGTATGCGCCGCGCGATCCGGTTGCCCCGGACGACGAGACGGCGGGACCGGCGAACGCCCGTCGCGTCAGTTCATTGGAGGAGTTGTTGCGCGAATCGGACGTGGTGTCGCTGCATTGTCCGTCTTCACCGGAAACGAAACATCTCATCAATCTCGAACGGTTGATGATGATGAAATCGACCGCGGTGTTGATCAACACGGCACGTGGTGACGTGGTGGATGAATATGCGTTGGCGCAAGCGCTGCGCGATCAGGTCATTGCCGGTGCCGGATTGGATGTGTACGAGTTTGAACCGGCGGTGGTCTCGGACCTTCGTGAGTTGGAGCGGGTGGTGTTGTTACCGCATTTGGGCAGCAATGGCATCGAAACGCGACTGGCGATGGGTCGCATGGCACTGACAAATCTGGACGCGTTTTTTTCCGGCACCGAACCACCAAACCGCGTGGTGTGATTAGTTTGGTTGGTCCTGAGTTGTTCGCACCTCATATCCAGCCCCTCGGCATCATTCAGCAGCGTGTTCTCCGAAGACGACAACATCTATCCCGTCGCGGCGCAGGATTTCGGTGCCCTCCGTCACTATGCGGACGTGCGCTCAAACTTCCTGCCGCACGCGCATGATGTCGTGGTGTGCCTGCCCCCCGGATACGATCGCGAGCGCACGCGTCGATACCCGGTGCTGTACTTGCAGGACGGACAGAACGTGTTCGACGACTACCCCATGGCGCCATTTGGTGTGCAATGGGGCGTTGACACGACGGCGCGCGCGTTAATTCACGCGGGACTGGTAGAACCAGTCATTCTGGTGGCAATTGGCAATGCTGGTCGCGAGCGCATTGACGAATACACGCCTACGCGTGACGCCGCGCACGATGCCGGTGGACTGGCCGATCAGTATGGACAGTTTCTGGTGCACGAAATCAAGCCGCTTATCGATCAGGACTTTCGTACGCACACCGACGCGGCCAATACGGGCGTCGGTGGCAGTTCATTGGGGGGATTGTTGTCGCTGCATCTCGGGCTCACCCATCCCACCGTATTTGGAAAACTTGCGTTGCTCTCTCCTTCGGTGTGGTGGGACGATCGCTGGATTGTGCGACAGCTCGATGCATTTCCTGAACAGCACGACACGCTGAAAATCTGGTTGGATGTGGGCAGCGCGGAAGTGCGCATGTTGAAAGGCGCACGACTGCTCTATCGCACGCTGGTGCGGCGCGGATGGCAGCCGGGAATCGACTTGCAGTATCTCGAAGCGCCCGGTGCGCTGCACGACGAGCGTTCGTGGGGCGAACGCATCGGACTGGTGCTGCAGTTCCTGTTTCCGGCCCACCACCCACGTTGAGAACTTGTGCCAGCGTGGACCTCGTGTAACGCAGGCTCGCAACCTCCCGCCGCACACACGCCTGCTCGCCCCACACGACCGCACACACGCCTGCTCGCCCCACACGACCGCACCTCACGACCGCACCACACGCTCGCACCAAACGACCGCACCCCACGACCGCAGCACCTGACGAGGACACCATGCCGGCGAAGAAAAGTTCAGCCAGGAAATCGGCGAAGGTAGCAAACACCGCGCGTGCCGCCGCAAGAAAGGCCACGACACGAGCCACCGCCACCAGCGCTGCCCCGGAAAACTTCACGGCATTCCGTCCTGCCGCCCTGACGTTTCTGCGAGGCTTGAAACGCAATAATCGCAAGGAATGGTTTGAGGAACACCGCGCCGATTATGAGCGCGAACTCAAACTACCCATGCTGGCACTCATTGAAGACCTCGATGTGCGGTTGGCCGCATTCGCGCCAGAAATTGTGGGCTCGCCCAGACGGTCGATGTTCCGCATCTATCGCGACGTGCGGTTCAGCAAGGACAAATCCCCGTACAAGACACACGCGGCATGCTGGTTCTATCATCGCGACGCCGGCAGCGGTGTTGGCAGCGAGGCCGCGCATGGTGGAGCCGGATTCTACCTGCACATTGCGCCCGAAGGCTCGTTCTGTGGAGGGGGAATCTGGATGCCACCACGACCGGCATTACAGCGCATTCGGCAATCCATCGCGGACGATCACGCAGGATTCGAAGACATTGTGTTGGCGCCGGCGTTCGAGAGGCGATTTGGCGAACTCGATACAGAACACATCCTCACCCGCCCGCCGCGCGGTTTTCTACCGAACCATCCAGCCGGTGCGTGGCTGCGGTATCAGTCGTTCACGGCCGGCCGGCCCATGTCGAGCGAAGAAATTCTCAGTCCCAAACTTCCGGCCGTGCTCGCGAAATCATTTGAGGCCATGACGCCGTTTGTTCGGTGGTTGAATTCCGCGAGCGGACTCAAGCCGTCAACCATGCGGTAGCTATCCCTCGCGACCACTCGCGACGAGCAGCTCCACTTCGCGTTCGGCCAGCAACTGATACTGATCGGGCGCGACAAACGGCGCGATATACCATTTGCCAATCCACGAGCGCCACCACGAATGCGCGCGAGCGCGCAGCGGGCCAAATATCGGCCGTGGCGTGAGCACGGCATCAACCAGCGCCAACCCCGCCGTTACCACCAGAAGTCGCAACAATCCACTCATGGACCACGAAAACGCCAACTGTCCGGTCGCAGAAAATTCCCAGGGCTTGACGGCAATGATCACAACATCGAGCAAAAGTGCGCTGCCCGTGGCCAAAAGCGCCCAGGAGCGCGCGCGACGCAGGTGCCGTCTCCATCCCGCATAACTCGGCAAGCGCTCCTGGTGTGCGTCCACCCACTGCAGCGCCTCCTGCAGCGATCGCGAAGAGACGCCGTCGAACATCAACTGACGCAATGCCTGGCGGCGCTGTACGAGGCGAATCTCGGTCATCACTGTTGCCGGTCGGGCAGGGACAGCGTCTATAAGCGGGGGCATTGTTCGGTAAACCTGGGATGACACAGTTTCGCTTGTCATACTGAAGACGAGCGATCAGCTAGTCGGTCATTTTGGGACCGAATGCTGGTTTTTTGACGCTTTCGGGTCCCGTTTGGCTCGCATTCCCGTAGCGGCAACCCCCACCCATTCGCAAGATTTCGTGTCGGCCCATGCCTGAAGGGCCGAGCAGTGTCCTCGTATCAGCCCGCCCGCTTTCACCACATGTCGAAGTCCGTCAAGCTCACGCTGGATATCCTCATCGGTGCCGTTGCACCGGTGCTCATCCTGAAATATGGAACGGCGCCCTTAGGCACCTTGCCGGCGTATCTCGCCGCCGCGCTGATTCCGGTGGCGTGGGTGTTGCTCGATTTGATGGTCATTACACGCCGATTCAACTTCATCACGACGTACGGCGGCATGGGCGCCATCCTGCGTGGCGCGTTGGCATTCTGGTACGTCAGTGGCGCGTTGTTCGCGTTCAAGGATAGTGCGAGTTACTTGCTGGCCGTGTTGGTGTTCGGCGGAACGTTGTTATTCGGCAAACCCGTCACGCGGTACATCGCCATGCAGGGCCTGGCGCCGGACACGCCGGAACGCCTGCAGGCCATGAACCGCTTGCTCGATGAGCCGTCCGTCGTTGTCAAACTCCGGCAGGCCACCCTCGCCATCGCGGCCGTCAATCTGGGCGCGGGCGCGTTCAATTACTGGATTAACTTCCGGATGGTGCAAGCGCAGTTCGGCACACCGTTGTTCAATGATCAGGTAGCGAACGTCAATGCGATTACGCGCATTGTGCTGGTGCTGCCGGACATGCTGGCCCTTTTCTGGGCGTTCTCCATTATGTACAAGGCCATCTACGCGCTGCTGCCGGCCGACGAAGGCGGCGATCCCAAGGACGGCGATTTCTGGGTGCTCGTCGCGCGTCGAGAGGATGCGCTGGCCATGGGGAAAGCCGCAGAAATGGAGGCCGAGTCAGCGGCCGAATCTCAGGCGCGGGCCAACCGACAGGCCAGAGAGGAATTCGGGCTGGCGTAAGTTTCAGGCAGTCTTCAGTGACGCGATTTTCGGTGCCGGCGTTCTTGTTGAGAAACGCACAACAGCCGCACTGGCGCAGTCCCGACTATCCGACTTATTTCGCGGTCCATGGTTAACGCGCTGTTCCTGGTACTGCACACACTTTCGCTGCCCGCGGCAACCCCCGCCAGGTCGGTGGGGAACGTCGCGAGTGTTCGGCACATGGCCTCCGGCGCCGCCGATTCGTTGGCGACCCGAGCCCGGCTGACGCAGAGCATCAGCGAGTTTCATCTTGCATGGCAGCGCGCCTGGCGCGAGAGCGAAAAGGCCCGGTCAGCGAATGCGCTGTCAGACGGCCTCGCGAACCGTCGCTCGCCGTTTGCCACCTGTCGCCCGGATGCGAAGCCAGAACTGCTGGTCACGCGCAAGATCAGCACGGGGGACTCGCTCGAATTCGGCTTGTATCAGCACCGTTTGATCAGAAGCCGTCAGACATGGTACGCGGTCTGCCCGACATGGCTCATCTCGACATCGGTGAACAACGCCGACGACGAAAGCCGGTCGCTTGATGGAGCGCTCATCCCAGCGTGGCGGACGCGCATTCACACGCTCCGCGACGCGCTGTTGCGTCAACTGGACAGCGCGGCAATCGCCTGGCCGGCGGATGGATGGATTGCGGGCTTTCGAACGCGTTTTCGCATCGATCAGGGAGATACCATCCAGGCGCTCGCAACGGCCCGATCGTGCCAGAGTGACGCATGGTGGTGCGCCGCCTTGTTGGGCTACACCTATGCGCGACAAGAGAACGCGGCGGAGGCGGAAAGGGCGTTTCGTGAAATGGAGCGAGTGATGCCGCCGGCAAAGCGCTGCCAATGGGATGATGTGGGCGAATTGCTGCCGGCGATCGAACGAAAACACTACTCCACCATTGGATGCAAAGAGCGCCTGGAACTGAACGCGCGGTTTTGGTGGTTGGCCGACCCCTATTTTCGCACGGCCGGCAACGAACGGTGGGTTGAGCAACACGCGCGGCGCGTACGAATTGTTTTACTCAACGCGCTGGCCCAGGATGAACGGTATGTGTGGAGCGAAAAGTCCGGTGGCGACGCGCTGGCCGAGTTGGTGACGCGGTATGGATGGCCCTCGTACACGGCTTGGCTGGGTGACAGTGCCGATCGTGTACAAACCTTGTATCTCGCGTCGCATGCCTCACCGCGTGCCGCGCCATACACCACATTCGAGTACACGCTCGACCGCGTTCATACCATCCCATCGTGGCAGACCGTGTTGGCCCCGTTTACTGCGGGCGAGACCAGCTGGTTTCTCGCAAAAAACAACGACGACGGATTGATGACGACCGATTGGTGGCCCGACGAACATTTCCGGCGGGCACGTCGATTGGTTCAATTGGGCGATGTGCAAACCGCCACGCTTCGCCGGCAATCACACATCGTGCTGGCGAGTGCTGTTGAGTTGAGGCATCCGGCAATCAAGCTGGTAGTGGCAAGACCAGCCACCGGGTCGGGCAGCACGCCGCCAACCTCACCCATTACCTTCGACGTCATGCTGCTGACTTCCAGCGCACCCAATAGGGTGGACTCGCTCGCGCAGGTTGTTGCTCGGCCCGGTTCCGCCGTTGCCATGCGCGGATTGATTGGTCCTGGGCCCGCGCTTGTCTCCATTGAAGCGAGTGCGTCCGGTGGAATCCCCCTGGATGCGCGAGTGCGCTTTGGCGTGCAGCCGCCGGTACCGTTGGATTCCATGAAGCCGCGCGAAATTGCACTCTCCGATCCCGTGGTCATCGACCTCGGCGAGGGTAAAACGGATATCCGAGTGCCCAGTGAAGATCTGCTCGACCACATGATGGGCCGGGTGCAATTGGGCGCCACTGAGCGCCGGATAGGATTGTACTGGGAAAGTTACGGCATCTCGGCCACCGATACGGTGACGCTTTCCATCCGGATTACCAGTGATGCCGGGTTGAGTGCCGCTCGTCGACTGGGCATGGCCATCAATGTCGCCAGCAATCCCAACCGGTCTATCGAACAGCGCTGGACTGAACCAGATGCAGAGCGGGGAACACGCACGCTCGAGGGACCGGTTCCCGTACAGATGCGCACCATTGTCTTGAATCTGTCGCAGCTTGACCCGTCGCCGTACATCATCGAAATCCGTGCAGAAACGCGGGACGGCCGAGTGGCGGTGTCCGAGCGCCGCGTGGTGTTAACGCGGTGACGTTGCGCATGCGGGTCCTGCGTGTGTGCGGCCTGCTCTCAGCGCTGTGTATCGCATTGCCGCTGTCTGCGCAGCGGCCCGTCCGCCGCCGACCTTCCGATCCGCCACCCACATCAAGGGCAGACTCACTGAAAGCTGACCTCGATCGAAAAGCTGAAAAAATCGAACTGGAGCGGGCAAACAAGCGCACCGCGGCCGATTCGGTGGGCGGCGGAGCGGTGGTGGAGAAGGATCGCGTCGTCTTTACGCTGGTGCGTCCTAAAATCAGAAGTTTGCTGGCGACCGAGCGATCAACGGGACACTACGTCTGGCGTGTGGACGTGACAACCGGTGAGCCGATGAGTTTTGTGGTGACGACCGATACCGCGGTCAGCGGAGACAACCTGAGCCGAATCCTGCGGGCCAGTCATTTCCGACGATGTGACGATCCCCTAAACATCTCCGCCTTGCGATGTGCGGGCGCGATGAGTGGTTCGGCCCGAATATCAGACAATGAACTTCGGCTGGAGTCGCGCGACACAGCCATTGTCGCACATTTGCGAAAGTTCCGGCCCGCCATGGGAATGCACCACACGTTTGAGCCCCACGGTCGCTTTTACTCGGATCAGTTTCACATCGTGTATCGGTAGCGGCAGGCGTCCCAACTTTCTCCCAGCGGGCCCGTCCTCATTGACCGCAGCGTCCAGCGCACTCGCACGCCGAGATGTTTCCCTTCATACTTATTTCCATGAACAAGGCCACCTTTCGTATTCTGTCAGGCGCTGCACTGACTGCCGCCGTTGCACTTGCTACGGTACAGCAGGCCGCGTCCGCTACGCCCGCGCCATCGGTTGGGCGTTTTCACCTGGCCCTGAGCAAGGCCGAGCCGGCGGTGAACGGCACGGTTGCGGCCAGCCCAAAGCACATCAAGTTGTGGTTCACGCAGGAAGTCAAAGCGGCGGTGACGGCGGTGCAAATCAAGGGCGCGGCCAATCACGTCGTCCCCACGGGCCCCATCACCATGGACGCGGCACCCAAGTCGCCAGCAGTGGCCGAGATCAAGGAAACGCTCAAACCCGGCAAGTACACGGTTGAGTGGAAAACCTTGGCGGCCGACGGACACCCGAACAAGGGCACGTTTGTCTTCACGGTTGGAGCGAAAGCTGCACACTGAGGGCCGTTGCGGATGTTAAAACAAGCGAGCAACGAGACGCCGTGATTGCATCACTGGGCCTCGTTGCTCGCTTCGTTGCATACGCCGGCATCCTCACAGTGGTCGGCGCTGTGGCATTCCGCCTGCTGGTGGTGAAGCGGGTTGGCGTGGGAGTCAGTACGTCTGCGCGGGCCAGTCGGCGCGCGGCTCGACTGGGTTCCATTGCGTGCGGTCTGCTGGCTATCGCTGCGCTGGCCAAACTCGTGCTGCAAACGGCCGAGATGCGATTTCCCACCGATTCGTGGTTGGTGGTGGGGCGTCAGATGTTGTTTGATACGCCGTGGGGCACGGTGTGGATGATTCAGTTTGGCTGCGCTGTGTTGCTGGCCATGTCCTTCACACTCGCGCGGAAGGATGCGTTCCCCCGCTGGAGTACCATAGCCATACTCAGTCTGGTGTTGGCGGCAAGTTTTGCGTTCTCCAGTCACGCCATGTCCGCAAGTCGTTTCGGTCAGTATGCGGTGGCGGCCGACGTCGTGCATGTGTTGGCGGCCTCGGTGTGGATTGGCACGTTATTCGTCATGACTGCAAGTGTCTTGGGCGGCGACGCGATCGATCCCGCATCGGAGCTTTCTGTGTCTGAACAGCGGGCGAACTACATCGGGCTGTTGCTGCGCGCATTTTCTCGGGTGGCGCAGGTGAGTGTGGCCCTGGTGGTCGGGAGCGGTGCCGTGTCGTCGTTGGCGCATCTGGAACGCATTGGCGACCTCATTGCGACGCCGTATGGCGAGGCGCTGTATCGCAAATTGATTTTTGTGGCAGTCGTGCTGCTGCTGGGTTGGCGCAATTGGAAGCTCGTGACCCCGCGTCTCGCCACCGAGGGTCCGCGACGTATGATGCGCGGGATGGTGGGGGAGTTGGTGGTGTCGGTAGTGGTGCTGTTGTTGACGGCCGCGTTGGTGGTGACGCCTCCGCCTGGGGGGTAAGGACAAGACGAGTCACTTGAACGGCCTCACCCCCCCGCAGCGCTCTGGCCGAATTGGCCGCGCGGCCACAGTGTAGAGTAGCCCCTTCCTGGTCCCGCCCACCGACCGCCGCCATGGCCACTCTCGTTTCGCCCGAAAACTCAGCCGCCACCACCGGCGGCAACCAGCGCGCCTTTCCTGCGCCGACCACGAAGCTCTGGGGACGCCCGCGCACTCGTCGGCACGAAATCGGCGAGTTTGCGCGCACCGGCCAGTACGTCATTGACGCGCGCAACGAGGCACCGGACATGTTTGTGGACGCCTCTACGAAAAACTGGTCGCAGCTGACGTGGAAAGATGTTGGCCGCCCGTATCGCGTCGAGAAGTGGGCGCAATCGAAACGCGAGTACGAACGTGCCAATGGGCAGTCGCTACCGGTTCTTGAAGGGTGGCGACGTTTCAATCTCGCGTTCCATCAGTTTTTTCTGACGGATATTCCTGACGCACAATCACAAGCGCGTTCAGCGTTGGGTTCGGCTATTTCCGGCTTCGATTTTCACGGCGCGCAGGAAGCGCTGGAAGACCTGTTGCGCATTGGTCTCTGGAATCGCATCATGCGCGTGGAGGATGCGGTGTGGGATCCGCGCGGAAAACGCAGCCTGTTTCAGGGAATGGACTTGAAGAAGCCGCGCATCCTCTTTCTGGGCGCTGCGGACGGCTACGAAGCCATGCAGCTGGCCGCGATGTATCCAGGCGGCGAAATCGTGCTCGTCGACTACGACGAGTTCTGCGAAACTGAACGCTTCGGAAAATTTCCGCTCGATTATCCATTCCTGGGCGTCGACGCAACGACAGGGCATCAACGCGTGTGGTATCGCGACGAGATGCCCATCACGTTTGATGTCGCCGACATTCGCGATCTCACATACGGCGCGGAATTCGACGTGGTCGTGTCCATCGGCTTGCTTGAACATTTTCCGGACGAACACAAGGCACAGTGTCTGGACATGCACCGCCGGTTTCTGAAACCGGGCGGTTACGTCGTCATGACCACGCCGCGCAATCAGTTCAAGTCGCGTATGTATTACAACTTGTTGTCAGACTTCCTCAATCACGGGTATCGTGAATTGATGGACGTGAATCAGATGGGTCTCTATGCGCACGAAAGTGGATTGCACATTCAACGCGCCGGCGTGATCAAGGCGCACAACGGGTTGATCATGAAGGTGCGATAACGCGTGACTTGCGGCCCGAGCGGTGCGCAGCTGAACAGGGCGGCTATTGTGGTGCGATCGCGTAATCGATGAGCACCCCGTTCACGAACGATGCGCTGATTTTCTTGCCATCGTACACGTAATGGCGCTTCATCAGCGTCAGCACGCCTTCCTTCGATTCACTCGCGGTATTCGCCGGCCCAAGCAGCGCTTCAACATCAGCGAGCAGCAGGCCTTTCCTGATGGACAGGAGTGCGTTGGCGCCCGCGACCGGGCGATTGCTCGACGATGACGCCACTGGAACATCAGCGGGACTGCCTGCATATGCCGATCCCGAAAAATCGACATACGGCTTGAGCGCATTCATCACGCCTTCGGGCGTCATCGCATCCGTTGGCACCGTTGGTTTGTACCACACGTTGAAGCGGCTACCACTCACGACGCGTCTCGCGCGCAGGTTGGCCTCGCGCAGTTCGTTGGCTTGCGCCGCTTCTGCGCGGGCGCGCGAATTTTCGCGCTCGCGCGCCGATCGCAAGTTGTTCAACTCCTTTTCGTACGCCTTTTTCTTCGTGGCGTTTGGTTCTGTTTTGACGGAGTCACGAAGCGCGCGTTCTTCCTTGCTTTCACTCTCTTCGCGCGCACTCGCGGCGTTGCCGGTTTCATCGCCAAACGTTCCGTATCCCCCCCCACCAAGCTGGAATTCAATGTGGTCCTTTTTCACGACCATTTTCGTGATCATCACCTGCGTGCCCATTTTAAGCGCGGTGCCGTAGTCCTTTGCGCGATCGGCAACCAGGCGCCAATTCACCGGCGTGGTTTCCAGTGGAAACACATCGACCCCATACGCGGTGGCCGGCAGGTCGACCTTCACGGTGATGGTTTTGCCTTCGAACGCGGTGCGGAGGGCCGATTCGCTTTGCGCGTGCGCGTGGGCGGAAACGAGCGCGACGGAGGCCGCGAAGGCGGTGGCAAGCGAGAGTTGGCGCATACGGCGGATGGGTCTGGAGACGGGGACCGTTGGTGATGTCTAATAATGGCGAATCCGACGCGCCCAGCCCACATTCGCACTCAAACCGGCCAAACTGGATTGACAAGGGGTGCCGGTCGGGCCCAATTGGCAGCCTCGTTCAGATGGTGCCTCGCAACGCAACGCTTTCCAAAGTACCGGCCACATTTCCGTTGACGCGCAACGCGCAAGCCGCGCGCGAAGCCCCGCAGTGGCACATGAGCGCGCAGGCAAACCCGGTGCGTACGATGCGCCAAAATGTACGTCGAGCGCAACCCGTTCATCAATTACGTGGCGGGTTCGTCGGGCAACCTGGTCAACGCAACTTCATCGCTGACCGTCCGGGTGAAAGAAGGCACCATCATTCTGGTGAGCAATCGCGCCGCCATCGCGTGCAGGAGCAGCCACTGCGATCGCTTCACTCACGCAGTATCTGCTCGCGCAAGCGATACCGGCTGCGGTTACGTGCGCATACGGCCGGACTACCGCTTTGCGCTCACTGGTTCGCTGCTAACACCCGCTCGAATACGCCTCGGCCATTACCTTGGCGCGGGCCTTATCCGTCTTCCCGTCCAAATTCTGCACTGCGCACGCAAAGACGCGAATGGCGGGCCGTTTGATTTCAGGAGGGGCCGAGCCGTCGGCCAAACGAGCGGCCATGGCTTTGGCGGGGCCGGACAGACGAAACACCAGCCAGCTGTTTGCGCGATCGAAATCGGACGGTATCGAGAGCGCGAAACGCATGGGGCCGGTGGTTTGCGGAAGGCCCATGAACAGCGAATCGGCGACGGCGACACTGTTGCTGGCACTGCGCTCTCTCCACGGCTTCGAGGTGCCATTGCGATCGGACGTGACGCTGCCGTTGGCATTCGGGTTGGCTGTCACCAGCATCGCTTGCATCTCAATGGTGCCGGTGCTGGCCCTTGTGCCCTCGAACACTTCACCGGGTGCTACAATACGCACGCGATCGACAGCAATTCGTACGGAATCGGTGACGCTCACTTTGGCAGCAAAGGTCACGACTGGCGAATAATCGCTGGTGGCCGAACTGATAGGCGTGCTGCTGCCACCTCGTGGCAGAAAGCAACCGGACGTCAGCCCAGCACACACCAGCGCCGCTACACACGGCGTGCGACGCACCTGGTAGAACCGGTGACTACTCGTCGTTGATCGATCGCGCCGCGCGACCGCGCGACAGGGCGTGCTCTCGCACCGTGCCCATGATACGAGCCATTTCGGCTTCACAGGACGCGCGCTCCTGCGGTGACCAAAGGTCAATGTTGGCGGCCGCGCGAACCGTGGCGAGCATTTCGTTCACCAATTCACGCAGGCGAGGATTACTGCGGCGTTCACCGCCATCGTGCGACGAAGAGTCTTGAGACATGGAGGGGAATGTGCGCTCATTGCGCTCGCGTCACAACCCCGCGTCTGCCGCCCGCCCCTTTCCAGACGTGATCGGCCGGCCGCTGAAGCCGGTCGGCCGCCCAGAGCCGGCGGTTCGCGCCTTCCCCTGACCCGGCTGGGCGGAAGCCGGGAAGCGGGACGAGGGGTCGTTGCCGGTGACCCCGTAACGGCCCCTTCTTGCATCTGCTATCTTGAGCCATTGGCGCTGGACGCTCTCGTTTCCCCGACTCGTACCCCGATGCCCAATCCTGCAAACCCCGCCCCTCGGCCCGACCGCGCTTCACGGCTGAGCGCTCCGTCCGACAGTGACCGTAGCGCGTCGCGCCGAATGTTCGTAAGCGAGTTCGTGCGTTACGCCGGTGTGGTGTTGGCCGCCCCTTTTGTCGCCGCTCGGCTGCACGCGCACGCCAGTCCAAACGCGTTGGCTGATGCCGCGACCAGCATGGCGCCTGTTGCGGTCAAGGTCTACAAGGACGCGAACTGCGGATGCTGCAAGGAGTGGGTTAAACACATGCAGAAGGCGGGTTTTGCGGTGACCTCCGAGGACACCACCGACATGGCAGGCCTGAAAAAGAAGCTGGGCGTGCCTGATGCGCTCGCGTCATGTCACACCGCCGTGATTGGCGACTATCTGGTGGAAGGGCACGTACCGGCGGATGTCGTACAGATCATGCTCAGGGAAAAGCCCGTGGCGCGTGGACTGGCGGTGCCCGGCATGCCCGCGGGTTCACCCGGAATGGAAGGGCCGGTCAAGGAGAAGTACAACGTCATGTTGTTTGATCGTTCCGGAAAATCCCGCATTTACGCATCACGTTGAGCACGGCTGTGCGTGAACCCGCCGTTCTGCCCGCTGCGCCCAAGTGGGATCCCCGTATCAAACACGCGCGCGAGTTTGATATTCAGGACATTGCGGCGCTCAACAACATTTTCGCGCCGGATGGGCTCACGCTCATTCGCACGGAAGCATTTGTGGCCGCGCATCTCGACGGGTATCTCATCATGCGTGACGTCAACGAGCACCTCATTGGCTGCGTTGCGCTCGACGAATATTCTCCATCGCTGGTAGAACTGGTCTCGCTGGCGGTTGCGCCCAGTGCGCAGGGGCAAGGATTAGGAAAACTGTTGATCGAGGCCGCCTGTACGCTCGCCGAGCGACGCGCGTATCCACAGATTTTCGCCATCTCGCTGGCTGATCAGCTGTTTCTCAGCGTGGGATTTGTGGACAGCAACATTGCGGATTTTCCGGAAAAAATTGCGCGGTACACTAAAATCTCCCGCTCGGAACTCTCCATCGGCAAGAAGTTCTGTTTCGTGCGCACCCTTAAGGCAGGATAAGTCACCCATGGTTGCGTTTGTTGATCCACGCCTGCCAAAACGTATCGACCGCTGGCGCAGTCCCGCCCTGGGACTGGAGATGCCCATCGTGCAATACGGTTGGGGCGGTCCACCGGTGCTGCTGTTTCCAACGGCGGCCGCCGATTTTCTTGAGAACGAGCGCTTCTGGCTGGTGAAGGCCATCGAGCCGCTGCTGATGGCGGGACGCGTCCGCGTATTTTCCATCGACAGCATCAACAGTCACGCGTGGATGGACCGAAAAATTCCAGTGCCGGAACAGGCCCGACGGCAAGCGCTGTATTCCCGCTATGTCGAGGATGAAGTCGTACCCTACATGCGGCACGCCGTGGGAGATGGCGGGGCGCGTGCCATTACGACGGGTGCGAGTTTTGGATGCTTCCATGCCGCCAACGCGTTGTTTCGCCGGCCCGATTTGTTCGGTGGCGTAATTGGCATGAGCGGTTTCTACGATCTGAATCGCAGCTACTTCAAGGGGTACACCGACGACAACTGCTACTTCAACAATCCCCTGTGGTACGTGGCGAACATTGAAGGAGGGCCGCTGGATACGCTGCGTCATCACTCACGCATTGCGCTGATTGCCGGCCAGGGCGCGTACGAAGCGCCCGAAGCCACGCGGGATTTTCACAATTTGCTGGACCGCAAGGGTATCGGCCACACCTTTGAACTGTGGGGGCACGACGTGAATCACGATTGGCCGTGGTGGCGCAAGATGTTGCCGTTCTATCTCGAACGACTGGGATTCTGAGATGCGTCGCACTACGCTGGCGCTGGTTGCCACCATGTCCGTCGCGCTTGCGCCAGTTACGGCGACGGCGCAACCAGCGCACCCCGCTTCCGGTGCACGTCAGACCGGGCAGCCGCTTCGCAACGCATCGCTGGCGGCGCGACTGGCCCACGTGCACACGCTGTTACGCAGCACGCCGCTGGTGGACGGCCACAACGATTTACCGTGGGCCATGCGTGAGTTTGCCAATGCGCCGCTGGACGTGGTCGCCTACGATCTGACCAAGCCGACGAAAGGCATGACCGACATTGCCCGGTTGCGCAAAGGGCATATTGGCGGTCAGTTCTGGTCGGTGTACGTGCCTGGCGAAGTAAAAGATTCCGGCTACGCGCGCATCCAGCTTGAGCAGATTGACATCATGCGTCGCGTCATGGCGCGATATCCGAAAGACCTGCAACCCGTCACGACCGCCGCGGCACTGCGCGCGGCACATCAGCGCGGCAAGATTGGTTCGCTGCTGGGCATGGAAGGCGGACACGTCATTGAGAATTCGCTGGGGGCACTGCGCGCATACTACGACTTGGGCGCCCGCTACCTGACGCTCACGCACAACGTCACGCTCGACTGGGCCGACGCCGCCATGGATGTCGCGAAACACGGCGGTCTCACACCGTTTGGCAAAGAAGTCGTGCGCGAGATGAATCGTCTGGGGATGCTGGTTGATCTGTCGCACGTGTCACCCGGCGTAATGAGCCACGCGCTTGATGTCAGCGAAGCGCCGGTCATCTTTTCGCATTCATCGGCCCGCGCATTGGTGAATGTCCCCCGCAATGTGCCCGATTCCATCCTGCAGCGCCTGCCACAGAACGGCGGTGTGGTGATGGTGGCGTTCGTGCCCCAATTCGTGAACGCCGCGTTTTCGGCGTACAACACACGCGCCAACGCGGTACAAGATTCCGTCAGCAGGCAATTCCCCGGCGATAACGACGCGCAGTTCAGGGCGGTTGCGGCATGGCGCCAATCCAACCCTGCGCCAGTCTCGGTCCTGGCCGATGTCGCTGATCACCTCGACCACATCAAACAAGTCGCAGGCCCTCAGCATGTGGGACTCGGCGCAGACTACGACGGGATTACCGTGACCGTGCGGGGACTGGAAGACGTGTCGAAATATCCCGAACTGCTGGCCGAATTGATCAAACGTGGTTGGACCGATACTGAAATTCGTGGCGTGGCCGGAGAGAACGTGTTGCGGGCGCTGTCCCGTGCCGAAGTGGTTTCGGCACGGTTGCGCGCCACCCGTCCCGCCAGCACCAAAACCATTCAACAGCTTGACCGCAAAATTACGCCATAACGTGCATGGTGGTGGCACACTGTCCCGTCCGTTGTTGTCCAGCGCAGTCCCGCACCATTCCGATCATCCCCTGCGGAGCATCATCATGTCACTGAATCGACGCACCTTTCTCAAGTCGTCGGCCCTGGTTGGCGGCGCATTGGGCCTTGGTGGTTTCCCATCGCTCGCGCACAGTGCGCCTGCGCTGAATGACGACGGTGTGGATGCCGCGGCGCTGGTAGAACATCCGCACCCGCAAAAGAAGCTCAGCATTCTTATTCTGGGTGGCACGGGATTCATCGGGCCGAACCAGGTGCGGTATGCGCTCGACCGCGGGCACGACGTCACGTTGTTCAATCGCGGCCAGACCAATCCCGGGCTGTTCCCGAAGGTCAAGAAGCTCATTGGTGATCGCAACGCAGCGGACGGACACAAGGCGCTTCGCGGCAAGAAATTTGATGTCGTGATCGACAATCCCACGACGCTTCCGCAATGGGTGAAGGGTGCAGGCGAAGCGCTCAAGGGCAACGTGGGACACTACCTTTTCGTGTCGACAATCTCGGTATTCAGCAGCTATCCATCGCCGCTGGACGAAAACGGTCCGCTCCACGAGCCCGGCGATATGAATGTGGCGCCCGATCAGGCGCGCGTTGGCAACAACTATGGCCGCCTCAAAGTGCGCAGTGAGATGGAGGCGAAAACACAGTTTGGCGAGAACGTGACGATTGTGCGCCCCGGTTTGATTGTCGGCCCGGGCGATTTGACCGATCGATTCTCGTACTGGCCCATCCGCATTGAGCAAGGTGGCGAAATTCTGGCGCCAGGATCGCCAAACGATCCCACGCAATATGTGGACGCACGCGACCTGTCCGAGTGGATCGTCCGTCTGGCCGAAACGAAAACTCTTGGCACGTTCAACGCGACGGGGCCGAAATCGCCCACCAACATGGCCGAGCTGTTGTACGGCATCAAGGCGGTGACGACAAGTAACGCAAAGTTCACGTGGGTGGATGCCGAATTCCTGGCCGCCAATCAGGTGCGTGCGTGGAGCGAGATGCCCGTGTGGGTAGCTCCGCGTGGCGGAAACGCGTTCATGTTGCAAACCAATTGTGGGAAGGCGTGGGCGGCGGGTTTGACGTTCCGTCCGTTGGCGCTCACCGCGAAGGATACGCTCGATTGGTATCACACACGCCCCGCCGCAGAACAGGAAAAGGCGGCGGCGGGTATTGCGCCTGACAAAGAAAAGACGGTGTTGGCGGCGTGGAACACCAGGAAAGTGGGAGGTGCGAAATGACCCGGTCGCGTGCGAACACACGGCCTGCACAAAAGAAGCTGAAGATTCTGGTGCTGGGTGGTACGGGTTTTATTGGACCGCATCAGGTGCAACATGCGGTTGATCGCGGGCACACCATCACCCTCTTCAATCGCGGCAAAACCAACGCCGACCTGTTCCCGAAACTTGAGAAAGTGTTTGGCGATCGTACCTTGCCGACGGCGTATGATTCGCTGAAAGGCCGTCAGTGGGATATCGTGATTGATAACGGCGCGCAGGTACCGTCGTGGGTCCGCGAGGCGGGTGCCGCTCTCAACAACTCGGCCAGCAAGTATGTGTTTGTGTCGACGCTGTCCACGTACGTGAATCGCCGCGCCATTGGCATCCAGGAAAACGGCGAGCAACACAAGCCTGCGGCTCCGGACGCTACGCAACAGAATGCGCAATACGGTCCGCTCAAGGTGCGATGTGAGATGGAAGCGCGAGCGGCGTGGGGTGACCGCGCGTTGATTCTTCGACCGGGGCTCATTGTGGGTCCCGGCGATCTGACCGATCGCTTTTCGTACTGGCCCGTGCGCATTGAACGCGGTGGGGAAGTGTTGGCGCCAGGCACGCCGGACGATCCCGTGGCGTTTGTTGACGTGCGCGATTTGACCGAATTCAGTGTACGCGCGTGCGAGAACAACCTGACGGGCGACTACAACTGCGTGGGTCCCAAAAGCACGCTCACCATTGCGGAGATGTTGTATGGCATAAAAGCCGTCACCACCAGTGATGCGCGTTTTACGTGGGTGCACGCCGATTTTGTCGCGGAAAAACGCTTGCGGCCATACACCGACTTGCCTGTGTGGATGCCGCCTCGTGGTGACAACGCCGGATGGGCGCGCATGGATTGCAGCAAGGCCATTAACGCCGGTCTGACGTTTCGCGCACTGGCCGACACCGCGAAAGCCACGCTTGATTATTACCATCAACAACCGCCCGAGCGACAGGCCACGCTCAAGGCGGGGCTGGCACCAGAGAAAGAGAAGGAAACGTTGGCGGCCTGGCGCGCGAGCGGTCAGAAATGACGTCTGCGGGTTCCGAGATTCCGTCGCAACCGCAGACCGCACTCTCTCGCCAGCTCAATCGGGTGGTCAACATTCGTCCGGAAGAAGTACGCGCAGCGCTCATGGCCTGCCTGTACTTCTTCTTTTTGCTGACGAGTTATTTCATTCTGCGCTCCATTCGTGATTCCGTGGGGGTGCAGGCCGGAGTGAGCCGACTGCCGTCGTTATTTCTGTACACGTTTTTTGCGACGCTCTTGCTCAACCCTGTGTTTTCGTTGGTGGTGTCGAAACTGCCGGTTCGCCGGTTTATCCCCATCGTGTATCGCGCCTTCAGCGCCTGTCTGCTGGCGTTCGCAGCGGTCATCTATTTCGTCCCGGCCCAGCGTACCGGCTGGATGATTCCGGTGTTCTGGACGTGGGCGGCGGTATTCAGCTTGTTCGTGCCGTCGGTGTTTTGGGGATTCATGTCGGATACATTCAGCAGCGAGCAGAGCAAGCGGTTGTACGGCTTTGTTGGGGTGGGAGGTACGCTTGGGGCGTTGGCGGGTTCCAGCATCACCGCGCTATTGGTGAAACACACGGGCATACCGGCGCTCCTCATTCTTTCGGCCATCATGCTCGAAACCGGTGTGCAGGTGGTGCGCTTATTTCCAGCCAGTTTTCGAAAGGAAACGCGTGATCGTGAGGCGGCGCGGGCGCCCATTGGCGGGAATAGCTTTGCGGGGTTTACGCATGTCGTGCGGTCGCCGTACTTGTTGATGATCTGCACCTACATGATGCTGTACACCATTGGCACTACGGTCCTGTACATGCAGCAGGCACAGATGGTAAAGGCGGCGTTTGCCACACAGGAAGCGCAAGCCTCGTTTCTGGCGTACGTGGATTTGTCGGTACAGGTGTTGACCATTCTCGCGCAAATATTCATTACGGGGCGCGTGATCAAGTGGCTGGGCGTTGGTATTGCGCTGGCCATTCTGCCACTGATGAGCGTCATCGGTTTCACTGCGTTGTGGCTGGCGCCATCTATCGGCTTATTCGTGGCATTCAGCACCCTGCGTCGCGCTGGCAACAACGCTTTTGCCAGTCCGGGTCGGGAGGTGTTGTACACCGTGGTGACGCCCGAAGACAAATACAAAGCCAAGAATCTCATCGATACGTTTGTGTATCGTTCGGGCGACCAGATTGGATCGTCGAGTTATGCGGCACTCGCGGCAGCGGGTGTGGCGGCCGCGTCAATTTCCTTGATGGCAGCGCCCATGTCGCTGCTTTGGTTGGCCACCGCATTCTGGCTGGGACGTCGACACACGCTCATGACGGCCAACGAGGAGCGCGTTACCATCGCGCCGAAAAACGCGCCCGTACCGTATCCGTCCTGAATTGTGCTCCATGAACCGCCAGCGTACGCAGGAAAATGAGGAGCGAAGCATTCACCGCCGGACGTTTCTCAAACGCGCGGGAATCATGGTCGGTGCAGGGGCGCTGGGCAGTGTCGCCGCGTGGAAATTTTCGCTGCATCACCTCGAAGTCGTGCACGTGCATCTTCCGATTGCGGATTTGCCATCGGCGTTGGACGGGGCACGCCTGGTGCAACTGTCCGATTTGCATATCGGTCCGGCGGTTGACGACGACTACGTGCTGCGCGCGTTTGCGTTGGCAGACAGTCTCAAGCCGGACATCCTCGCATTCACTGGCGATTTTGTATCATGGCGCGGGCCACAGCAGCTTGTGCAGTTGGAGCGCGCGATGCAGCAGGTGCCGAGTGTGACACTGGCGAGGGTCGCGATATTGGGCAACCACGATTACGGATTTGGGTGGCGCGAGCCGTCGGTGGCCGAGAGCATTGTCCAAACCGTGTCGAATCACGGCGTGCAGTTCATTCGGAACGATGTGCAGGTAGTGGAAGGACTCAGCATTGTCGGTATTGATGATTGGTGGGCAGGGCGAAACGATGTGCGCCGCGCACGCGAACTTGCCCCAAAAACATCTCCGCAGCTGGTGTTGTGTCACAACCCCGATGTCGCCGATCACGCGGTCTGGGAAGGGTACCGTGGCTGGATGTTGTCCGGACACACGCATGGCGGACAATGCAAACCACCCTTCATGGCGCCGCCCTTGTTACCCGTGCGCAACAAGCGTTATGCCGCTGGGGCAGTGCAGACGACGGATGGGCGCACGGTGTACATCAATCGTGGCGTAGGGCACACGTTGCCGATTCGCGTGAATGTGCGGCCGGAGATTACGAGTTACCGCCTGGTGCGGGCGTAAGGGTACCGTCCAGTTACCCGCTTACCACCCGAATAAATCCGTCATACCGCCACGTGCCCCCAATGCGGAGCCAGCGCTCACAAAAGGAATACCGGTCGCTGATAATCTGATCGTGCGGCTTGGCCGTGAACGACGTGGTGTACCAGACATTCATTTCGTGCGCCAGGTCGCCACGTTCAAACTTCGTCACGGCCAACCACAGCGTCGAGGGCGGTGCGCACGTCGAATCGGAGAAAGCGCATTCGGGCTCCGGAATCTTATCGACCGCATCGGTCCATTCGGCGACGGACGAAAAGACGCTGGCCGGGAGGTCCACTTCGCGACCTAAATATTTCCGAACCGCGAACAACGTGGCCTGCCGTCCAAACGCGCGCTGCCTGAAATCGGCCATAGCGACGGCGCCCGGCTTATCCTGCGTGACGATGCGGCGAATGACGCGTTCGACGAGGTCGTTGGCATCGGGCATTGACCAGGCACCGCTGGGAGCGGTCGGTCGAACAGCGGGCGATCGCACGGGGGCCGTTGAGCCTCGGCCCGCCTGCGCGTGGGCTGGCGCACCCGAAGCGAAAGCCACGACGCAGCATACCGCGCAGAATCGTGTTCGTGCTGCTCTGGTGGGTGGCATGGTCGTGGCTGGCTCCTGTGCATTCGGCTTGCTGCATCGACGGTGCTCTGAAGAATAAGACACCGTAGGACACGAGACTGGCATGCGGGCTGAATGAGCGCAACTCCCGATTCTATCTGCCTTCCTACCCTCAACCGAGACGTTTGGTAGCGACCCACATGTTGAAACCGCGTTGTGGGGAAGCAACCCATCACGCTGGGCGACCTCTGAGCGTCGCTGTGTGTGAGGGGGGCTTTGCATTTCATGTTTCGGGGGAGTAGGGCGTTTCCGCTCACTTGACAGCGTTAGGTGAATAAAGCGATATTCATTCCATGACCGCCGCCCCACCATCTCAATCCCCATCAAGCGCCCGGCGCGAACGTCAAAAGGCGGAAACGCGCCAACGCATCCTCGACGCTGCGCGTGAGCTCTTCGTGTCAGTAGGCGTCGAATCCACCACTATGCGCGCCATCGCCGCACGCATTGCGTACACGCCGACCGCCATTTACCACCACTTCAAGGACAAGGACGCCCTCCTTGAAGAACTATGCCTGGTTGACTTCCTGTCACTGGCCTCCGCCATGAACCGCATTGGCCGAATTGAAGATCCGGTGGAACGCGTGCGACGCATGGGTATGGCCTACGCCGATTTTGCCATGGACAATCAAAGCCAGTATCAGTTCATGTTCATGACAGTAAGGCACCAGCCAGGACGAATGGCTCTGCTGACCAAAGGCAATCCCGAGCAGGACGCCTACGCGTTCCTCAAGACGTCCCTCGCCGAAGGTGTCGCCCAAAACCGCTTCAGACCGGAATACTCAGACGCCGAAGAACTCGCCCAGATGTACTGGGGGGGCCTCCACGGCATCATTTCGCTGTGGATGACCCACAGCGCCGACGAGTGGATTCAGTGGCGCGAACCACGCGAAACGGTTCGCAGCATGATCGACGTCCTCTTTCGTGGCTCGCTTCGCCATCCGACCACCTAATCCGTTCTGAACCTCGCCCTTTTTTTGACCGTATACCTAACAACGTTATACAAGAGAACAATGTTCATATCAAAACGAATTTTTATCGCAGTGTCGCTGCTGCCAGCCCCGCTCCTCGCCCAAACGCGCACCAGCACCAGCCGCCCCGATTCGGCGTGGCCGGCCGCGGAAGCCCACCACAGGGGGCCGTCCGCACGCGCCTTGATGGACAGTTACGTCGCCGAAGGCGTCGCGAGGAATTTGCAGCTTGCCCAACAGACGCTCGCCGAGCGGCGCAGTGAATACGCCGTAAAAGAAGCCAACGGCCGATTCCTGCCATCGGTCGGGCTCAATGCGCGCTACACCGAATACTCGGGCGTCATCAACATCGGCGATTTCGTCAATCCGACGTATCGCGCCCTCAATCAAATTCTGGGAGAAGAACGCTTTCCCACCAACATCAATTCCACGCTCCCCCAGCGGCAGGAAACGAAGGTGGCGCTTATCCAGCCGCTCTACAACGCGGCCCTCATGGGCAACCGCGAACGCGCCCGGGCGCTGAACAGTTCAAGTGCCGCGCAGCGGCGCCTGGCTTTGCGGCAACTCACTGCTGATATCCAGCTTGCCTGGCTCAATCTGGCTAGCGCGACACAAGTGGTTCGATTGCTACGCGCCACGTTGCCGGTCCTGGATGAAAACCTGCGCGTGAGCGAACGCCTGGTCAGCAACGGGCAAACCACAGTTGACGCCACCTATCGCAGCCGCGCAGAACGTAGCGAGCTCCTGCAGCAAATCGCGGAGTCAGAGCAACGGGAGGCCGCCGCGCTGCGCGCCTTCAATTTGCTGCGTGATCGCGAAGCCGACGCGGGGGTGACAATCGCAAACGACAGCACGCTCATTGCCGGAACCCCAATCGCGTTGGCAGACGCTGTGGCGATAGCCCTGAACGACCGCGAGGAGTTGGATGCGGCCGAACAGGGCATTCGCATGGCCAATGCCGAACGTCGTATTGCGGGAAGCGCGTGGAAGCCCGCCGTCACGCTGGCTGCCGACTATGGCGTCCAGGGAGATCGGTATCAGTTCGATCGCAAGCACGATGTCGCCACGGCGTCCCTGATTGTTTCCTGGAACGCCTTCAACGGCGGACAGGATGCAGCCCGTCGCACACAAGCCACGATTGCGCGCGACGAAGCGGAATTGCAGCGTCGATCGATTGAACAGCGCATTCGCGTACAAGTCGCGGTCGCGCACGATGCACTGGTTGCAGCCCGCACGTCGCTGGCGGCCGCCAATGATCGATTCGAATCGACGCGACGCTCGTTCACACTCGTCGAGCGCCGCTATGCCGAGGGATTGGCACCGCCAGTGGATTTTCTCGTGGCCCGTGCAGCGCTCACCAGCGCAACCATCAATCAAGTCCTTACCCGATACAGTTACGCCGCACGCGCGGTGGAGTTTGAACGCGTCGCGGCCATTCGCGCACTTCCCCTCAACTGAGAATCCCATGAACCGCACCTCTGCGCGTTCCGCCATCACAGCCGCCGCAACCGTATCACTCGGAATTCTGGGCGCCTGCAGCAAAGCAGCGCCGGTCGCAGAAACGCAAGCCGCAACGCCCGTGACCGTGGTGTCCGTGACGCAAGAGTCAGTTGTGCAACCCGTCATTGCGACGGGCACATATGGTCCCCGTGATGAAGTACCGCTGGCATTCAAGATTGGCGGGGTCGTCGCACGCGTGCAGGTCGATGAAGGTGCGACCGTCCAACGCGGCCAGGTACTGGCAATGCTGGACTTGCGGGAAATCGAAGCGCTCGTTGCCAAAGCGCGGGTAGGCGTAGATAAAGCCGCGCGCGATCAGGCGCGTTTGGAGCGACTGTTCGCCGACAGCGTCGCAACGCTCGCCCAACTGCAGGACGCCACGAGTGCTGCTGACGCCGCGCGCGCCGACCTGTCCAGCGCACTGGTCAACCGCGAATACGCGACGATCATCGCCCCAGGGAACGGCGTCATTCTGCAGCGACAGGTCACGGCGGGATCGACAACAGGCCCAGGCGTGACCGTGTTAACCCTGGGCAGCAACGAACGCGGCCGGGTTCTACGCGTGGGCCTGCCCGATCGCGACGCGTTACGCATGAAACACGGTGACCTCGCCACGGCGCAGTTTGACGCGGTGCCCGGGATGACCTTCACTGGCCGCGTGACACTGCTTGGCCGTTCGGCGGATGCTCGCACGGGCACGTACGTCGCGGAGGTATCGCTGGATGCGGCCGACATGCTGCCTGCAGGATTGGTGGGTCGCGTGACACTTTCACCACAGGCGGCGGCCGTTGCAACCCTGGTCCCGATTGATGCGTTAGTCGAAGCCAATGAGGACTCGGCGGTGATGTACACGGCGTCGTCAGACTCGGCACCGGTCGCAGAGCGGCACCAGGTGCGCATTCTGTTTCTTCACGGTGATCGGGTCGCCGTGCGCACGGAAGCCAATGCCGCATCGCTGCGCCGCGTGATTACGCGAGGTGCGCAGTATCTGGCTGCCGACATGCCGGTACGCATCGTGAACGACCCCAGTTTGCAAAAAACCGCGCCCTCGAAGCCCACCAAAGCCGTTTCAGCGAACACGGTGCGGCCATGAACTGGATTGGAGACATCGCCCGATTTTCAGTACGGCGCTACCAGTTCACCGTGCTGATGTTCCTGATGCTCGCTGCATTGGGCGTTCAAAGCTGGTTTGCCATTCCGCGCGCCGAAGACCCAGATTTTCCCGTCCCCATTTACACGACGTTCGCGGTGTACCCCGGCGCGTCGCCGGAGGACATGGAGCAGTTGGTCGTCGAGCCCATTGAGAAAAAGCTCAATACACTCGATGACATCAAGTCGCTGGAATCGAAGAGCATGGACGGCGTGGCGGTCGTGAACGTGGAGTTTGAGTCGACGGTTGACGCCGATCGCAAGTTTGATGAAGTGCAGCGCGAGATCAACGCCATTCGGTCGGAGTTGCCGGCGCAATTGCGCAGCCTCGAGGTGCGGCATAGCTCCAACTCCGACCTGGCGGTACTGCAACTCGCCCTGGTGTCGCCGCTGACGCCGTATCATGAACTCGATGCGCTCGCCGAACGGATGGAAAGCGAAGTTGAGGCCGTCGCCGGTGTGAAGGAAGTGAAACGGTGGGCCGTTCCGCAGCGTGAGATGCACGTGACGGTCGACCTTGGCCGTCTGGCGGTGCTCAATATTCCGCCAGGTCAACTGTTCAACGCCATCGGCAGCGACAACACACAAATTCCGGGTGGTTCGGTGAACGCCGGTGCGCGCCGTTTCAACGTGGCAACCAGCAACCGCTATCGCACGGAACGTGATGTGGAGCAAACGGTCATCGGTTCTGCGAATGGTTCATCCGTACGTGTTGGTGATGTTGCCACCGTGGCATGGGCAGACGCGGACCCCGTGCACATTGGTCGCTACAACGGTCAGCGCGCAATGTTCGTGACGGTGGCCGTGCAGGCAGGGCGAAACATCTCCAGTGTGCGCGATGAAGTCTGGTCGGCGCTTGATCGCCTCGAACGCACGTTACCCGCCGGTGTCCAACTCGCGCGCGGCTTCGACCAATCACAAAACGTCGACGCACGCCTTGGGCGACTTGGCGTAGATTTTGGTATGGCGCTGCTGCTGGTGCTGGTCACGTTGCTGCCGTTGGGCTGGCGCGCGTCGATCGTCGTCATGGTTTCCATTCCGCTGTCGCTGGCCATTGCCATCGTCATGCTGCATGCTGCCGGCTACAGCATCAACCAGCTGTCGATTGTGGGATTTGTGATTGCGCTGGGGCTGCTGGTTGACGACTCCATTGTGGTGGTCGAAAACATCACGCGATTCCTGCGCGCAGGCGTGCCCCGCGCGCAGGCGGCCATCCTCGCCACGCAACAAATTGGCAAAGCGGTGCTTGGTGCCACGGCAACGCTGATCTTCGCATTCCTTCCGCTCATATTCCTGCCGGGTCTTTCGGGCAAATACATTCGTTCCTTGCCCATGGCCGTGGTGTTCTCGGTGTTGGCGTCGCTGCTCGTGTCCATCACGATTGTTCCCTGGTTGGCGAGCCTCATTCTGCCAGCAAAAGAGTCACCGCACGGCAACCGCTTTCTGCAATGGCTTGATCGCGCCATTCACCTGACGTACGCGCCCATTCTGCATCGCGCGCTGTCCGCGCCCAAACGCACACTCGCGGTTGCCGGCGGGCTGGTGGTGCTGTCGTTTGCCTTGGTGCCGACGGTTGGTTTCTCATTGTTCCCCAAAGCCGGGACGCCGCAGTTCCATGTCGAAATTGAAACGCCCGATGGCTCGTCGCTGGCCGAAACTGATCGCGCCACGCGGTTCACCGAACGCGTGATTGGTGCGCATCCGCAAGTGCAGGGAATATTTGCGAACGTGGGCAAGGATAACCCTGCCGTGTACTACAACGTGTTTCAACGCGCCGAGGCGGTGAACCGTGCGCAGTTGTTGGTGTTACTCACGTCGTATGACAACGATCAGACGCCGGTGATGCTCGATTCACTGCGGACGCAACTTGCGCTGTATCCCGGCGCGCGCATTGAACTCAAGGAGTTTGAGAACGGTCCACCGGTCGATGCGCCGATTGCGTTGCGGTTGGAGGGGCCGGCCATCGATACATTGCAGCAACTGGCGGCACAGGTGGAACGCGCCCTCACGGAAACGAGTGGCACGCAATACGTGAACAACCCCGTGCGGCTGCAACGCACAGAACTGCGCGTGCAGGTGGATCGCGCCAAAGCGGGGTTGCTGGGTGTGGCGAGTGCCGAAGTGGAGCGCACGCTGCGGGTGGGGCTGGCGGGTTTGGAAATCGCGAAAATTCGGGATACGCAGGGCGACGAACATCCGCTGGTGGTGCGCGTTGCCCATTCGGGCCTTCCCACCCCCGAGGCACTGGACCGCATCCAGGTGGCGTCATTCAGCGGGGCGTTGATTCCGCTCTCGCAAGTCTCGCGAACGGCATTTGCTGCAACCCCCACCATTATCGACCATCGCGACAGACAACGCGCGGTGACGGTTACGTCGTTTGTGCGGTCCGGATTCAATACCGATGCCGTGACGAACGCTGTGCTCAATCGCCTCGACTCGCTCAAATTCCCGGTGGGGTACAAGCTGGTGGCGGCGGGTGAAATTGAAAGTCGCCAGGAAAGCTTTGGCGGAATTGGCGGCGCCATCATTGTGGCGGTGTTCGTCATTCTGGCCATTCTGGTGCTGGAGTTCAGGAATTTCCGCACGACGCTGGTGGTGGCCTCGGTCATACCCCTTGGCATCGTTGGTGGAATTCTCGCGCTGCTGGCCACAGGCTACACGCTGTCTTTCACCGCGATGATTGGGTTCGTCGCACTCATCGGTATCGAAATCAAGACGAGTATTCTCCTGGTCGACTTCACCGATCAATTACGGGTGGAGGGGCTGTCGTTGGATGACGCCGTCGAAAAGGCTGGCGCTATTCGGTTTGTGCCAATTGTGCTCACCACGTTGACTGCAATTGGAGGGTTGTTGCCGCTGGCCATGCAGGGGTCGGGACTGTATTCGCCGCTGGCGTGGGTGATTATTGGCGGGCTCATTTCCAGCACGCTCATTGCGCGGCTGGTGACGCCGGTGCTGTACAAGATGTTGGCACCGGCGAACGTGTACGACGCACGGGAGGACGTCGAAACTACCCGCGCCCCGGCTTTACTCCAACCGGTATAGTCTTCAACTTGTCCTTGAGACGCGCCACGGCCTGCCGTGCTTCGGACACCTGCGGCTGCAGTGGCGCGTCGGCGTTTTTCCAGCGCTTGATGAATTCTTCGTAGGCGGCAATCGCTTTGTCTGGTTCACCAAGCTGTTCGTACACGTTGCCCCGTGCAAGAAAGCTGCGTACATATGTCGCGAATCCTGGTTCGGCCATACCGACGCTGGTGAAGCGTTTGGGGTCGATGACTTCGTAGATTCCCGCTGCGCGGCGCAGGTCGCCAACTGCTGTGGCCACCTGGCCCCGCACGTATAAGCGCAGGCCCGCCGTGCCGATGGCCACGTTCGGATTCTTGAGTGAGTCGACGCTGGGAAATTCACGAACTAACTGCGCGGCGCGTGCGGTGTCGCCTTTGTTCATCGCGATCATCGCGGTCAGTTCCGGGAGGACATTCGAGAAGTTGGTCGTTCCCGCCGGTGCCGCCCAGCGACGCGCCGTTGCGACAAAGGTGGTGTCTCCGGTAGCAAGGAACGCCATGTACGGAAGGGCAATTGACTGCGCGCGCATCTGCGGCGCGTACGGGCTCTTGGACTGGTTCAGTCCGTCCACGCCGCGCGCCAGATTGCGTTTATCGGCCTCGCTGGGCTTGATGCCCGTCGCGAGTTTCACGGTGAGCGCGTAGAACGCCCCCGTTTGCTGAGTGGAAACGCCCCAACCTGGCATCAGGGAGTCGACCTTCACGGCCGTTCGCACGAGTGTGTCAAGCAGGCCAATGGCTCCGTTGGCTCCCGCAATCGTGAATCCCGTCATCACAATCGGCAGACGGTCCGCTTCGCCACGCGCCCTGAGTGAATCGGACGGATACCGCTGCAACGCCGCACGCAGTGTTGGCAGCGCCAGCGAGTCGTCGGCCATCAGATGCAACAAGGCGACCCGGTAAGGCGTGACCGGCGACGATGACGACGCCCGGTCATTGGCGCGCTTCAGGACGGCAACGGCCGAGTCCCACTTGCCCATTTGACTGTACGCGTCGCTGAGCGAGCGATACGCCTGACGCGCATCCGGATCACTGGCCAACCATCCGGCCGCAGCATCGCGACTCCTGGCCTTGGCCGCTGTGCGCAATGCCGTCAGACGTTCCGGGCCAATCGCGCGAATCAACTCCGGGGTGCTGGTGTTGCGCAACGTGTCGCCATCCAATACGACAAATCCATTGTTCTGCGCGGCCATCTGATAGATACCAACCAGGTGCTGATAGGCGAGATGGTTGGTCGAATCAATCCAGATGGCCTTCCTGAATCCGCGCTGCGATTCATTCAGCAGCATGGTGATGGAATCGACGTTCGCGATGCCTGTCTGCGTCGCCTCGTGAAACTGCGCATCGGCCAGGCCGTACCACGCCTCCGAATCGAGCGAATCGCTCTGCACAAGCGCGGTGAGGCGCGCACGCGCTGCATCGAACAGTTTCCGTGCGTCTTCCCCCTTGGCCGTAAAGGCTCGCGCCAGATCGTTGTTGGCGACGACAATGTCCTGCAACCGCTGCGGAAGACGGCTCTTGTAATCGACGGCCTGTTGCGACGCGTTGATGTGTTCCGTACAATCGGCGGCGTTAATCCAGCCCAGCGTCAGCGCGCGCTTGTAGTACGCGAGTGCAAATGTGCTATCCAGGATGGTCGCATATTTCAGCAGTGAATCGGCTTCCGACAAACGCCATCCGTTGAGCGAGCGCACACCGGTGAGGTACGCGCGATATGCCTCCACGGATGTGGTCGTCGCCTTCGTCAGTTCAACAGTGACCTTGGTGCCGCCAATAAGGTCGAGCAGTTCGTTCGCGATGACCTGAAACACGCCGCGCGGATCGCCGCCCGTGCCCACGGCGCTTTCGGCCTGATCCATCGGCTTGCCGGTGGCGACGTTGTACATGCGCGCAATAACGCGTAACGAATCGGGGGTGGTGGTGACCTGTCCCATGATGACCACACCTGCGCCAGCGCGGCGCGCTACCGAACGCGCATCTTCCAAGGCAATACGTCGTTTGTCGTCCAGTCCCCCCGCACGCAACAAGTCCAGTGAACGCTCGTAGTCGACCACCGACAAGTCAGTCCACTGCGACAGCGCCATGGTCATCATGTTCACGCTACCCTCGTGCAGCCACTCCAGCGAACGATCACTGGTCTGCACTTCGAACGGCGCGACGAAGTACATGCGGGTGTTGCCCTCGTCGCGATTCCTGAACCACATGGCGCTGACGCTGACCGCTGCAACGACTGCCACCGCTGCGCCAATCAGCACGTTGCGGCGGCTCTTGTTGGCGCTCGCTTTGGCAACACGCCCACTGGTCGATCGTCCGATTTGTTTGATGGGCGTCGTGTCGTCAAACGTCTCGCCCGCCAACGCCGCCGCAAACGCCGCGCCACGAGAAAAACGCTCGGCCGGATTCTTGAGCAGCACGCGGTCAATGGCCGCACCAACTTCGGGCGGGGTGTTCGGCGCCTTTTGCAAGACGGGCTCGGGGCGCTCGGTAAGCTGCTTGACCAGAGTGGAGGCTGCGGTTGGGGCATCGATAGCCGGCTTGCCCGTCAGCATCTCGTACCCAATGAGGCCCAGCGAATACAAGTCGCTGCGCCCGTCGAGATCGCGTTCACCCGAAGCCTGTTCGGGGCTCATATATCGGGGCGAGCCCAGCACAAACCCCGCGCCCGTCAGCCGGGAGTCGCCAGCGGCTGCCAGGGCAACGGCCACGCCGAAATCCGTCAGCATGGCCCGGCCCGAGTCGCGATCGAGCAGAATGTTCTCGGGCTTGACGTCGCGATGAACGATGCCCGCCTGGTGTGCGTAGTCGAGCGCCAGTGACAACTCGTGCAAAATGGCGCACGTCGGTTCCGCCAACACGCTGGTCTCGCGCGTCATTTTGTCCCGCAGACTCTCGCCCGGTACAAATTCCATGACGAAGTACAGCAGCCCGTTTCCTTCGCCCGCGGTGTACACCGCCACAATGTTCGGGTGGCGCAACTTGGCCACCGTGCGCGCTTCCTGAATGAACCGTTGCCGCAGCTCTGGGCTGGCGGCCAATTCCGGCGAAATAACCTTGATGGCCACGTCGCGATCGAGCGTAGCGTCGCGCGCCAGAAACACGGTCCCCATGCCGCCCTGTCCCAAGGCACGCACAATGACATACTGCCCCGCAAGCGCCTCGGCCAAGCGGGTTTGGAGATCCGTCGAGTCAGTTTCGGCCATTTGTGGGAAGATGTCCTTTAGTACGCGATTTGGAAACTGAGGCGTGGATGATTGCGCTTGCCGCCCGGGCGCTGTAGGCTGACGCATGACTACGCGCCGAGTGTTTGTAAAGAGCGCGGCACTGTTTGGTGCTGCCTCGTTGATTCCCGACCACGCGGCCCAAGCCGCCGGGCGGTCATCGGAGGCCCCGACGGTGGGCTCCGAGCCCGCCAGCGCCACCGATCCCGCGACGCTGGCCAAAGACGAAGCCCACTGGAAGCGTGTGGCATCCAACTACCGCATTCCAGACAACGTCACAAACATGGAAGCGGGCTACTTCGGCATGATGGCGACGCCCGTGCTGGAGGCGTTTCACCGGCATATCGATCGCGCCAACTCGGCCAGTTCGTACTTTGCCCGGCGCGAGTTTCCGGCCATTCTGCAGGGCGTTCGAGAACGCGTCGCCACGTTTGTGGGAGCCAAAACAACGGAGATTGCGTTGTCCCGCGGCGCGACCGAGGCATTGCAGGCACTCATTGGTCAGTACACGCGCGTCGGGGCAGGTGACACTGTCCTGTATGCCGATCTCGATTACAACGCGATGCAGTGGGCCATGAACGCACTCGCCGCACGTCGGGGCGCGGTCGTAGCGAAGTTGAACATTCCAGAACCGGCCACGCACGACGCCATCCTCGCCGCGTACACGGCTGCGCTCGATCAGAATCCGCGCACGAAACTGCTGCTGCTCACACACTGCAACAATAAAACGGGTTTGCTGTTACCCGTGCGGGACATTGTGGCCATTGCCCGTCCACGCGGGGTGGATGTTGTTGTGGATGCGGCCCACTCGTTTGGACAGGTTCCGCTCACGATAGCGCAACTGGACGCGGACTTTGTTGGCCTGAACCTGCACAAGTGGATTGGTGCGCCGGTTGGTGCCGGAGCAATGTACATTCGTGCGGACAAACTGGATCGCATTGAGCGGGCGCATGCTGATGAAAGTGCTGCGGCTTCTGATATCGGCAGCCGTTTGCACACGGGCACGACAAACTTTGCGATCGTGATGACCATCCCGGACGCGCTGGACTTCCAGGCGACGGTGGGCCTGGAGAACAAAGCGGCGCGGTTGCGCTACTTGCGTGATCGTTGGGTGAAGGCCGTTCGAGGCACGCCCGGCGTGGATGTGTTGACCACCGACGATGCGCACCTCGTGGGCGCCATCAGTTCGTTCCGATTGCATGGGCGTGGCTCGGCCATTGCGAATCTGGCGGTGACCCGGACGTTGCTGCAGGACTACGGCGTGTTCACCTTCTCCAGAACCGGATTGGCCAGAGGGGATTGTGTGCGCGTCACGCCAACGTTGTACAACTCTGTCGAAGATGCCGACAAGCTGGCGCGCGGTATCAACGCCATGGCAGCCAAAGGCTGATTGGCCATGAGGACTACCGCACGGCTGGGTCGTTCTCGCGGAATCGTCTGGTTGTTGTGTGCGTCAGCGACCGTTTCGCAGCCGGGGGTCGCGCAGTCCGCGTCTGCCGCGGCGGCAACGGTTGCACAGAAACTGGCACCTGGCGATCACACATTCAGGATTGAGCATGCAGGCCGTAACCGCGAGTACATCGTGCACCTGCCGGCCGGCACGGACAATGTGAAGGCGCTGCCCATTCTATTGGCGTTTCACGGCGGCGGTGGTGAAGCCGAGCAGTACCAGCAATCGGCCGGATTGGATGCCGTCGCAGATCGTGAGAAGTTTGTGGTGGTGTATCCCTATGGAATGGGCGTGCTTCCCCGGCGGTTACTCACGTGGAATGCGGGTGAGTGTTGCGGTCTTGCCATGAATCGCAACGTGGACGACGTCGGATTTGCCGTCGCGGTTCTCGATGATGTCATGCGTCGCACACCTATTGACAAGGGGCGCGTCTATGCGACCGGCCATTCGAACGGCGCCATGATGTCGTATCGGCTCGCGGCCGAGCGCGCCGATCGTATTGTGGCGATTGCAGCGGTAGCCGGCGCGTACAATCAGGAGACGTTTGCCCCTTCGCGGCCAGTGGCCGTGCTGGACATTCATAGTGTGAGCGATCCCCGCGCGCTGTACAACGGGGGTATGGGACCGGCATTTCCGGGCACCTCCGTGCAGTCATCTCATCGTCCGGTGCTGACGGGCATCAATCGGTTTACTCGCAACAACAAATGCGCCGATTCAACGGTGACGGAAACCCGGACCGGCCAGGCCGGAACCAACAACGCCGGCCAGAGCGCGACGCTGATTACATGGAAGCGTTGTGCGGCGGGCGGTGCTGTCGCGCACTGGAAACTCACGGGCGTCGGACACGGCTGGCCGGGTGATATGTCGGCGGCGGCACGCGAACGGATAATCGGCAAACCGACCACGTTGATATCGGCTGCGGAAGAAGTGTGGAAGTTTGTTTCGAAGGTGAAGCGCTGATGGTTTCGTGACGGCGGTGTAACAAATACACACATGAAAACAACGGCAGCGTAACGAGTTCACACCGTTGCGGCTGTCGGCTTACGCGCGCACGGCGCGTGTCGAAATCATCCTCCTGCTTGGTCCGCCCGGATTGGTCGGATACGAGTCCCCGACCCCGCCAGGAGAAGAAGATGATCGTACACGTACGCCGACTTATGACCGTCGCCGCCGGAAGTGCCGCGCTGCTCAGCGCAGCTACCGCTGACGCGCAGATACGCCAGTTTCAGGCCTGTTCTCAGGGACCACTGCTGAATTGCGCGGGAATACGACTCACGTCCCAAGCGGGTGTTGGTCCTTCCAATACCAATCGGTTCGAAATCGGCATTCAGAATCTGGGCGCGCAGAACGCGCCGAGCCTCGCCACCAGCGTGTATTTCGCCTCGTTCCTGACCGGTCAGAACGCCGACGCGTCCGTTGTCGACGTGTTGCCTGCGCCCACACCGTTTGGCGGCGCCAGCGTCACCAACGTGCAAAGCTGGAGTCTGTTCGAGGGCGGCGACGCCATCTTCCTTTCCGCGCCAGGCAATGATGGCATTGGTAGTTGTGCGTTTGCCCCGCCATCGAATGGCTTTGGCTTGATGGGACAGACGTGCGGCCTGCAGCAGTTCGTCACGTTCAGCTTCTTTACGCCGCGCCTGTTTGACGTAAACGCAATCTCACTGGCCGGACTTGAATTTGTCGCGCTCGATCTGGACAACACGGCCGACAGTTGCAACGACCTGACGCCGTGTAGCATCACCGAAGTCAGCGTGGTGCCGGAACCGTCCAGTCTCGTGCTCCTCGCCGCTGGCTTCGCGGGTATTGCGATGCTGCGTGTGCGTCGCCGTTCGACGCGCGGGGTCTGACACATGTTGAAATCCCTGATTAAGCGCCCGCTTCGTGCGGCCGTCGCGGCCTCCCTGGCCGTGTTGGTGGCCGGCTGCTCCGACTCCAGTGTGTTTTCGCCCGATGCCCGGGCCGCGCGCAATCAGATTCCGGTTGCCGGCGCGCTTACATGGCTGGCGCCCTTGGGCAACGGCGCTGCGAACCCCGCGACCTTTGATGCGCAGATCGTCTCGCGCGTGGAAGTGTGTCAATGGGCGGCGAACGCCTGCGTGAGTTTGCCGGTCGCTGCGTTTTCCTCGACACCCGCGACGGGTGAAGGACTGCTGACCCGGAACACCACGGCGGGCCGCTATGAAGCCGTATTCAATTTGCTCAACACCAAGTTCACGACGCGCAAGACGTATCGTGTTCGTGTGTTGCAAGGCACAACGGAAATTGGTGGCATTCTGGTTGATGTGGTGCGTGGGCGCTGGGCGTTGACGCGTACGGATGGAACGCTGGCGCCACTCGTACCGGCCAACACGCTGAACATCCAGTTTCATGTCGCGGTAGTGCCGCCGCCGCTGGTAAAGGTGAACGAAGTGGAATCGAACGGCGGCACGCCGGGCGATTGGGTCGAATTTTTTAACGCTGGCGCCACGGCGGTTGATGTGTCCGGGTTCGTGTTCAAGGACAACGACGACACACACATTTATGCGATTCCGGCAGGGACTGTAATTGCAGCGGGTGGTTACCTGGTGCTCGACGAAGCGCAATTCGGATTCGGTCTTGGCGGTGCCGAGTCGGCACGACTGTTCGACCTGAACGGGACGATTGTCGATTCTTACACGTGGGCGGCGCACGCCCAGACTACGTACGGTCGCTGTCCGAACGGCACGGGCAACTTCATCACGATGACCACCGTCACGAAAGGCGCGGCGAACGACTGCACGATTCCGAATACCGTCAAGATCAACGAGATTGAGTCGAGCGGCGGCACGCCGGGTGACTGGGTGGAGCTGTACAACACTGGCGCCTCGCCGCTGGACGTCTCCGGCTTTGTGTTCAAGGACAATGATGACAGAAACGCGTACATCATTCCTTCCAATACGGTGATTGCGGCCGGCGGCTACCTCGTCCTGGAGGAACGCCAGTTTGTGTTTGGATTGGGTGCGAATGAAACCGCTCGCATCTTCGATCAGGGTGGTGCACTGGTTGATTCGTACGCATGGACCGCGCACGCCGCGACCACGTATGGTCGTTGCCCGAATGGCACGGGTGCATTCGTGACAATGACCACCGTGACGAAGGGCACCGCAAATGATTGCGGTGTTCCGAATACCATCACCTTGAACGAGGCCGAGTCGAGTGGTGGTGCGCCCGGCGACTGGGCTGAGTTGTTGAACACGGGTGCGCTGCCGGTCGACATTTCCGGCTACATCTTCAGGGACAACGACGATACGCACACGTACGTCATTCCGGCCGGCACCATCGTCGCACCCGGTGCGTATTTCCTCATCGAAGAAGCGCAGATGGGATTTGGCCTCGGTTCGGCGGATGCCGTGCGCCTGTTTGATACCGGTGGAACCCTGCGCGATTCGTATTCGTGGACGGCGCATGCTACGACGACGTACGGACGGTGTCCGAACGGAACCGGCGCGTTCACGACGACGACCACGGTGACGAAAGGTGCGGCCAACGATTGCTCCGTGCCGAATCCGGTAAAAGTCAATGAAGTGGAATCCAGCGGCGGTACGCCCGGTGACTGGGTGGAACTGTTCAACACCGGCGCGAGTGCTGTGGACATTTCCGGATTCATCTTCCGCGACAATGACGACACGCACACGTACCTGATTCCGGCCGGTACCACCATCGCCGCCGGCGGATACTGGGTGCTGGAAGAAGCGGCGTTTGGCTTCGGATTGGGTGCGGCCGAGTCGGCGCGTTTGTACAACGCTGCCGGGTCCATCATCGACACGTATTCCTGGACCGCGCACGCAACCACGACGTATGGGCGTTGCCCGAATGGCACGGGTGCGTTCGTCACGATGAACACGACGACCAAGGGTGCGGCGAACGATTGCGGCGCTACGCCGCCGACGCCCGTTGTCGCAACGTGGCCGGGACAGGACAACGTGACCACGGTAGACGTGGCCGGAACGTTCAGCAGCAATCTAAGCGGTCTCGTGTTCGAGGGCGGATCGACCGACGTGCTCTGGGCTGCGCGCAATGGTCCAGGCAGCATTTATCGCATGCTGTTCAACGGCTCCGCCTGGGTGCCCGATCAGAATAGCGGTTGGGCGTCGGGCAAACTGACGAAATACACCGATGGCACTGGTGAACCTGATACCGAAGATGTCACGTTCACTACCGGCAGCGCGGCCGGCATGTACATCGCGTCCGAACGCAATAACGCGAGCAGCAGCGTCAGCCGCCCAAGCATTCTGCGCTACGACGTCTCGGGTACCAGCACGACACTCACCGCAACGCATGAATGGCTGTTAACGGCCGACTTGCCAGTGGTGGCCGCGAATTCCGGCTTGGAAGCCATTACCTGGATCCCCGACAGCTACCTCGTGTCGCAGGGCTTCTTCGATGTGACCGCGGGACAACTGTACAATCCAGCGAACTATCCGAACAACGGTGGCGGTCTGTTCTTTGTCGGTCTGGAAGGAAACGGCATGGTGTATGTGTACGCGCTGAATCACAGCAACAGCTCATTCACGCGCATCGCCTCATTCTCCACCGGATTCCCATCAGGTGTCATGGCTCTGCAGTTTGATCGCGAGCTGGGTCAGCTCTGGGCCACGTGTGACGATACCTGTGGAGGATTGTCCAACATCTACGTCATCGACGCAACCAGCGGTTCCCTGACGTTGGGACGCATGAAGCGGACGTATACCTTCGCGCGCCCGGCTTCCATGCCGAATATCAACAATGAGGGCTTTGCGTTTGCCCCGCAGTCGGCGTGTGTGGGCGGCTTCAAACCCGCCTTCTGGTCGGATGACGCATCCACGGGTGGCAACGCGATTCGGCGGGCGTCAATTCCCTGTGTGAAATTCCCGTAACGGCTGTGCAGGAAGAAAAAACCCGGGTGCGCCTCGCCGGCGCACCCGGGTTTTTTCTGCCGCACACTATTTGTTTGCGTGAATCGCTCTCCCTGACTTGCTCGTCGTTGACTTCCCGCTGTCCACTGCTGCCACACCATTCACCAGGACATGGCGCATGCCGCTGGCCAGCAGCGTCGGCTGAATGTACGTGGAGTTGTCCTTGACGGTAGCAGGGTCAAACACAATGACGTCGGCAAACGCGCCTTCGCGCAAGATGCCGCGATCCTTCAGGCCAAATACTTCCGCTGGCAAGGCGGCCGATTGTTTCACCATGGCTTCGAGCGTCAGAATTTTCCGGTCGAAGACGAACTCCCGCAGCTTCTTCGGAAACGTGCCGAACTTGCGCGGATGGCCATCGCTGCCGTCGGATCCGGTCATCACCCACGGTTCCCTGGCAAGTGCGTCAATGTCTTTCGGGTTCATGTTGAACGACGCGACGCTGGCGCCGCCGTTGCGAATTACTGCAATGGCGGCGGAAATGGGATCGAGTTGCATTTGCGTCGCGACCTGCGCCAACGTCTTGCCGCGAATGGAACTGTCGCGCCCCGACGTAAGCAGCAAACTCTCCGCACCGCCGCGCCGACGCATGTTGTCTTCCATTGCCTTCCGCAGGCGTGGCGTGAGCGAATCAGTATTGAATCGCGCCAGCAACGCGGCATTGCCCCCATCCTCGGCCCACCGTGGCACGAGGGATGCCGTGACGGACGTGCCCGACGCGGTGTACGGATACTGATCGGCCCATACGCGATCACCGCGCGCGCGTGCCGCGCGAATCATGGCGATGAGGGAATCGGAGCGGCCCCACACGTCGACGCCCAGCGCCTTGATGTGCGAGATGTTCAGCTTGATGCCGGCCTCTTTCCCAATACGCATGGCTTCGCGTGTCGACGCCAGCAGGCCAATGTCGTACGAACTTTCATCGCGCTGGTGCGTGTCGTAGACGCCATCGAACGGCTTGAGTTCCTTCGCGAGCTCGATGACTTCCTCAGTCTTCGCAAAGCTGCCCGGCGCATAGAACAACCCCGCACTCATGCCAATCGCGCCGTCCTGCATGGCCTTTCGCACAAGCGCGCGCATGGAGTCGAGTTGCACGGGAGTTGGACGGACGTCGCGTGAACCCACCACACTGCCGCGCACCGAACCCTGGCCGATGAACACGCCAGCGTTGGGCCCGATGCCAAGATCGCTCCACCGTTTGAGCGTGCCCCCCACGTCGACCGGCCCACCGCCATCATTGCCGGTGAGTACCGTCGTCACACCCTGCAAAAGATATCCCTCCAGGCGTGATGCGCCGGCACGGCCAAGTTCGGGGCTGACGTGCGCATGCGGATCGATGAAACCCGGCGCAACTATTAATCCGCGTGCGTCGATGGTGCGTGTGGCCTGCACACCGCGCGCTTTGGCGTCACCGACGAAGGTGATGCGATCGCCACGAATGCCAATGTCAGTGACGCGCGCAGCCGTGCCGGTGCCATCGACCACGCGGCCGCCGGTGATCAGTACGTCGACAGTCTGCGCGTGCGGAGACGATGGCGCAAAGACAATGGTGCAGGCAGCGCTGGCAGTTGCCAACAGCGCGCGGCGAAGCGACGGGTACGTCATAGCTGGTTTCCTTGCCATGGTCAGCGAGTTCAGTGCCTCACGAAAATACGCTGAATGCGTGAGCCGAGTCCACCAATCACCTCGTACGGAATGGTTCCCATCGCCTCGGCGACTGTTTCCAGTGATTGCGTGGCACCGCCGTGGGTGCCGAAAAACAGGACATCTGAACCAACCCGCGCGGTTGGGCAGTGGCTGAGATCGACCACCAGAGAGTCCATGGATATGACGCCAATGACCTTGCACCGCGTGCCATCGATGATCACCCATCCACTGGCGCCAAACGACCGGCGAATGCCGTCGGCATATCCGAGTTGCACCACCCCCACATCCGTAGTCGCCGTGGCGCAGTACAACCCACCATACCCAACGCGATCTCCGGCATGCAGCGTGCGCCGCTCAATGAGTTTGCTGAGCAACGTCAGCGCCGGCACCAGTGGAATGGCGTCGCAGTGCGCTGACGGTGCGACGCCAAGAATCGCCACACCAACCCGCACCATATCGAACGCGTACTCGGGAAAACGAATAATCCCCGAGCTCGCGAGCACATGCCGCATGGGCATGGACAATCCGGCGCGTGCCACGTCGTCGAGAATACCAGTGTAGGTGTCGAGCTGCGTGGTGGTAAAATCGTCCAGCGCAGGGTCGTCAGCGGCCGCCAGGTGCGTAAACAGTCCGGCTACGCGAATGCCCGCCGCGCGCAATTGCTGCAGTGCGGGAACCACGAGGTTCGCCGGCAGGCCGGTTCGGTGCATGCCCGTTTCGCACTCCACCTGGACGGCCAGTACACGCGATGGCGACGCAACGGCGGCATTCAGCAACTCTTCACTGTGCACACACAGGGTGAGGTGTGCGTGAAAGGCCTTTTCAAACTCCTCCGGCGTTGGATGCAACACGAGCACCGGCAGCGAAATGCCAGAACGTCGCAGTTCTGCGCCTTCGTCGGTATCGGACACCGCGAATTCGTGGACGCCCAGCGTGGCAAGATGTCGGGCTATTTCCGGAGCGTTCGCCCCATAGGCACCCGCCTTCACGACAGACATGACCCTCGCGCCCGGGCACCGTTTGCGGATGAGCGCGAGGTTCTGTTCAAGCGCATCGACATCAACACGCAAACGTGCTGGTGCCATGGCGCTCAGCAGTTCCATAGACACGCTTTCGATCAATTGACTGCGCGCGGCAAACACCGCGACGACGTCGTGAGGCGCAACCAGCCGGGTCACCAGCGGGCCAATATCGTCTGGACTGTCAACAACCTTGATAGCGAGTCGCGTGTTGAGCGACTGCAACCAATGCGCGGCCGCGCCCTTCACGACCAGTACGGTGCCGCGGTCATGGCGTTGCGACTCGGCCAACGTACCCAAGGTCTCGTGCGAAAGTGTGTCGGCGTTGTTGCTCAGCACGAAAAACACGTGCCCTGACGCCGTCGATGCCGCAAAGGCGTCGGCAATCGCAACTCTCCAAGCCATGGGTTCATCGACCGCCGCCGAGCGCAGGATGTACGCCCCTGTCGGTGATCGCCACGACTGCAGGTCGAGGGACGTCGGTGTGTACGTCTGTGTCTCGGGCGGCCTGTCCAAAATCGTAGCAGTGGCTGCGGCGATCGCGACGTCGTCGGCCAGCCAGGTGGATGACGTCAGTACTTCCACCTGACGAATTCTGCTGACGATTGGTCGCACGGTGATCAGCGTCTTTCCGTTCCCAATCCGCTCTTCCTTCGAAACCGGCCAATCTGGCGCGAACGGTGAATGCAAGGTCAGACGCGACGCGACGTGTGCCGAAATATCGGTCAGCTTGCTGCCGCTGATGATAGCTCCGCCGTCGGGCTGAAAACGTGTCAGTTCAAGGACTTCGTGCAGATAGGCGGTGGCCGAACCAAACGTACTCACGAAGCGATCGCCCAGTGCGGCAATCACAACCGTCGAAGGCCGCAGCATGGCGGCAATGTTCGACATCTCGCCGAGCTCGGTGGCGGCCACCTCAATGACGGCGCGGTCCGCGTCAGGAGGACACTCGAGAATGGAAAGCGCGACCCCGAGTTGACTGTTGTAGCTGCCCGGGCTTCCATAACAGAACTCCGTCTCGTTCAGGAACGAGATGATGGCTTCCTTCGTGGTGGTCTTGCCAACGGAGCCAGCGACGGCCACCACGTCACACGGGAGTTGTTGCCGATACCAAGCAGCGAGCCGCTGCAACGCGGCAAGCGGGTTGGCAACGCGAAGGAGACATCCGGCGTGCGCTGACGCCACCCAGTGCAGGTTGACAACGGCGCAACTTGCACCGCGTTGCAGTGCGTCGCGCACCCAGTGGTGCCCGTCGCGTTTCCCCTGCAGTGCGAAGAACACGGCACCCGCATCGACCCTCGCCGAATGAATCGCAACGCGGCGCGGTCCGAGTGTGACCATCGTGTCCGCGTGGAAATCGCCATCGAGCGTGCCGCCGATAATTTCTGCGAGGCGGTTGAGGGAAAGCTCCAGCAGCGAGGGGGAGTGGTGATTCATTATCCAGCGAGTTCCGGTGGGGGCGGGAGTTGAGCGGCCAACGTGTGCAAACGTGGTGCGTAACCATACGCGTGCCGTACACAACCTGCGCACCCGCAAGAATCAAGCGGCTGGAATTATCAGTCGCAATCAGGGTGCGGCAATTGGTTCAGGTTCGACGCGAGGGCTGTCGGTGGGGCCATTCGGACGACACCTTTCCGCAGGACCGGCCCGTTGTCTGGCAACTTCAACCCGTTTCCGCTATGCCGCGATTCTTCCCCTCCTTCGCGCGAATTTCGCCAGTCGTGCTTGCGCTGTCAGCGCTGGCGCCGGGCGCCGCCGCGCAGCTTCCCACACCCAAACCGCCGGACACCGTGTTCCTGGAGGAGCTCACGTGGGATGAGTTGGCCATGCTGATCAAGGGCGGGAAGACCACCGCCATCATCGGCACGGCGGGCACCGAACAGAAAGGCCCGCACATGGCGATCGGTGAACACAAGTACGCCACCACCTACGCGGCCGATAAAATTGCACGCGCCCTTGGTAACGCCATAGTCGCGCCCATCGTCACGTATGTGCCCGAAGGCAGTTGGGAAACGGCGCGCGGCCACATGGCAAAAGCCGGCACCATCACGTTGCCCGAAGACCGATTTCGCACACTGCTCGAACTTATTGCGCGGTCGCTGCGAGGCAGCGGATTCAAAGACCTCATTTTGATTGGTGATTCCGGCGGCAATCAGGAGGGCATGAACGCCGTCGCCACCAAACTGAACGAAGAATGGAAAGGTACCGGCGTGCGCCTGCATTTTATTGGCGATTTCTACACCAAGGCACATGCGGCGCAGGAGGCGTGGGTGATTGACACTGCCAAGCTCGTAACGCGCGACTCAATCGGGAACCACGCGAACATTCTGGACACATCGGAGTTGCTGTTCATTCATCCCGAGTTGGTCAAGACCGATCGCTTCAAGCAGGCAACGCCCGCCAATGGCTCCACGGGCAGCCCCCGCAAGGCTTCAAAGGAAATCGGAAAAAAGTTGCTGGACATCAAAATTTCACTCGCCCTGGCGCAGATTCGTGCAAGCATGGCGTCGGCCCCGTCCGGTTCGGAGAACAGGCAATGAACCAATCACGAGTGTTGGGCAGAGCAATGGTGCTGCTAACGGTCGCGGGCAGCGTTCTGCACGCGCAACGTCCAAATCTGCTGGGCCCGCCGTTTACCGAGACCATGCCATGGACTGACATACGCGCGGCCATTGATGGTGGCAAGAAAGTCATCATCATTCCCACCGGCGGCGTGGAGCAGAACGGCCCGCACATGACCTTGGGCAAACACAACGACATCGTCACGTTTGCTGCGGGTTTGATCGCCGAAAAACTGAACGGGCTTGTTGCGCCAACCGTAAAGTGGGTGCCGGAGGGCAACAATCCCGATGTAGTGCAGCGTCAGCCCGGAACGATTACCAATCCGCAAAAGGCGTTTGAGAGTTTGCTGGACGCCGCCGCGCGCAGTGAAAAGGTGCACGGGTTCACCGCCATCATTCTTATTGGCGACAGTGGTGGCAATCAGCGCGGACTGACGGCGGTCGCTGACTCGCTCAACAAGGAATGGGCGGGCAGCGGTGTGAAAGTCTACGCGATTACCGAGTACTACTCAAAGGGCCACTCGGATATCTACGCGTGGCTGGAGAAAGATTTCGGGTACAGCCGCCAAGTGGTTGGCAGTCACGCTGGCATCATGGACACCTCACAGTTGCTGTACGTCAACCCCAGCGCGGTGCGTGTAGCCAACATGCTGTTGAACGGTGGTGGCCAGGGTTCGGGTGTGAACGGCGACCCCACCAAGGCGACCGCCGAGTTGGGCAAACGCATGATAGACTCGAAGGTCAATGCGGCGGTGGATCAGTTCAATACGCTGAAGGGCGCGCCGTAAGCACCACACGTGAAACAAAAACGGGGACTTCCATTGGAAGTCCCCGTTTTCATTTCGGCAGGTAAATGTACGCCCTTATTTAAGCCGCCGGCTCGGCACGGTATACAAGAATCCCGTGTACTGCATCTCTTCCCACGTCTGATCGCCCCACGTCACTTGTTTGGTGGCGTCGGGATTGTGCTTGTTGGTGGCGGAATTGTCGTACCACGCGCGCGACCGAATTTTCGCGCCTACCGGAATGTCCAGCGGTTTGGCAAACAGGTAATACGTCTGCCAATTGAAATCGTAGCGCGGCACATCAAGAATCATTTCGGACGTGCCGTCGGGATTTTGCAACGTGTATTCCCAGCGCGTGCCGCGCACATGCGTATGCGGAAACAACGCCCACACCTTAATGGGCTGGCTCACACCAATGTCCGCCGGCACTTCAACATCCTTGGCGCCCGCGGGCAGAACAAACGCGCCGTTAAAGAAGGCCGAGGCGAACATCTCTTCGTCGGGCATCTCGTTTGCGAACCGGAACCCCACGGACGTGCGATCTTTCGTCTCGTGGCCGTGCGCGGTGTAATGCATCTGGAACGTCAACACGGTGCCTTTGCGCAAGCGGAGCGCGGTGCCTTTGGGAAACACCAGCGTGTTCGTGCCGGGAGCGGTCGTACCAATCAACGCGCCCATTTGCCGCGGCGGTGCGTTTCTCGAATCGGCGCGCCGGCCATCTTCAGGGATCCCCTGCAACCGGTTACGCACGATGAGCGGTGGTGGCGCGCGTGTTCCTGCTGGCCGCGGGGCAGGCGCTGCCCCACCTGCTGATTCCGGCACCCGAGCGTAGACCAACACGTGGTGCACCACGTCGCGAGCGCCCGGCAAAATTTCAATGGCCTGTACCCACCGGTCTTCGGTGATGTTCACTGGCACTTCGAAATACTGGTACTCAATCGTACCTTTCGCCGGCACGACAAATTCCTCGGGCATCGTCACAATGGCATCGGGCGTACCAATTTCCCACTTGGTGGCGTACACCGGTTTCGGCGGCAGCTTCTTCAGGTCGCCCGGCTTCGCGCCCGCGTCAATCCAGCGAAGAATCGTCGATTTCTCCGTTTCAGAAAGCCTGCGGTCGTTCAGGAACACGCCATGTGCTCCAGCCGCATGCCAGGGCGGCATGTAGGCGGTCTCTACGGCATCGCGAATATCATTCAGGTTGGCCTTCGCGCTGTCGTACTCGACCAGAGAGAACGGGCCGAGTCCGCCGGTGTGGTGACAGCTCGTGCAGTTCTTGTACAGAATGGGGGCGACATCTTCGGCAAACGTCGGGTCGGTGTCGCGCGCGGCAAGTGACTGCGGTCGCTGCACCAGCATCACGCCGAACAGCGCCAGCCCCCCCGCGGCAATGTGTGCGGAGTGAATTCGGCGGAACCACGCGCGAGCAGTGGAGCGCAGATTGGAAGACATGTCGGCGGGCTGAAGGGTGGGCCCACGCAAAAGCGCGATGAGCCAGTCAGCCTGAAGGTACGTCCGAAAGCCCGGCGAGCAAGAAGAGTGGCTCAACCAAAATTGTGCAACCGCCGACCTCATCAACTTTATCTTGCAGGGGTTCCCCAACGGTTGGACGAGAAGCCCCTCTCCCCCACTACCCTTGCACAACCCCCATTTTCGCCGTACTATCGGCGGATTACCCCCCCATCCCCCTCACTCGGAGCCCCGCAGGTTCACTGATGCCGTCAACAAGTTCCGGGAAAAGGTCAACGCTGACAGCGACATGCAAAAGGCCTTCATCGCGGCGAGCCAATCCCGCATTGTCTCTTTCGCCGCCGACTACAAGTTCAAATTCTCGGCTGCCGAACTCACAACGGTCGCCGACGAATTCAAAGCGCGCACGGACAAGCTGCGCGAAGAACTGAACGCCCTGCGCGAGGAAGAACTTGAGACGGTGGTGGGTGGAACGTCGGCGACCTCCGCAGCAAGCTCCATGGCGACCCTCAAGTCGGACAAGATCTTCAATCGCATGGGCGAAGTGTTCGATGCCCTCGGCGCTACCGCGAGCGGCGGGGGTTGATCACCGTTGGTCTGCTGATCCACTACGCGGGTTCGTACCAGATTCGATAGCCTGATGCCCGTGACGCACGATGACGCCGCACTTCTCCGCCTCGTTCGCGAATGGCGCCCACCCGCAACCCTGCATCCCATCGCGATGCAGGCTTGGCACAGCTATCAGGACGGCGGCAAACCCCTCTCCGACGATTCCGTGCAGATAGTGGGCTTAATGCCTGAGGACACGCCGCTGCTTGAACCCTTCTTTCAGCGTGTGTCACAAGCGCTCACCAATGTCGGCGCCGCACCCCCAGTGCCCGCTCTCGTCCCAGCCCCGGGCAGTCTGCCGGACACCAACATAGCCGCCGTCGAGCAGCCTCGTTGATGCCGCCTGTCGTTGACGTTTTTGGTGAAATCCTGTTCCCGGTTGTTGATCAGGCAAAGCAGACGATCGCTACCGCAGCCGGGCTCGAGAAAACCGCTGAGTGCCCGCTCTTTGGCGACAGCGGGCTTGACTCGCTCGGTTTGGTGCGCTTCATCGTCATGACCGAAGACCGCATCGAAGACTTGACGCGCGTCCGCCTTACACTGGCCAGTGATCGGGCCATGTCCCGACGGACCAGCCCGTTCAAGAACCTGCAAACGCTCGCAGACTTCATTGCCGAGTGCCTCGCCGATGAAGGATTCGCATCCGCAACTGCCACAACGGCGAATTCCGTTCGAGAGAATTCCGCTGGCTAGTCCGGTTACGCTGGTGACCGGGACCCGCACCGGACTCGGCCGCTTCATTGCCGAACATTATCTGGCTCAAGGCCATTTCGTCGTCGGCTGCTCTCGGGGCGACTCGGACCTTCGCTCCGATCGCTACCGTCACTTCACAGCGGATGTCGCCAACGAGCGCTCCGTGAAGCCGATATTTACCTATCTGCGCGACGAACATGGCGGCGTCGATCACCTGATCAACACCGCTGGCATCTCTTCGATGAACCACGCGCTCCTGACGCCACTTTCCACCCTGGACGCGATCTTCAACACGAACGTGAAGGGCACGTTCCTGTTTTGCCGGGAAGCGGCGCGCCTCATGCAAAAGCGGCAGTCAGGGCGCATCGTCAATCTGACAACCGTCGCCTTGGCGCTGGCACTGGAAGGCGAAGCGATCTACTGCGCCAGCAAGGCAGCCGTTTTAAGCCTCACGCAAGTATTGGCGCGTGAATTGGCGCCATTCGGAATCACGGTCAACTCCGTCGGACCGACCCCAATTCAGACCGACCTCATTCGTGGCGTCCCAAAAGAGAAAATCGAGGCCCTCGTCGCGCGCCAGGCCATTCGCCGACTCGGTGAGCCAGGGGACGTAGTCAACGTCATCGACTTCTTTCTGCGCCCTGAGAGCAGCTTTGTCACCGCGCAGAACATTTATCTGGGTGGCGTGACCTGAACGTGTCGGTCAGGCGTCTCGTACCGGCGATTGTGCGCGCGCGCGCCCGAGCCCAGCATTCGGAATGACTCGTTGGTTCTCTGCGTTTCGCATCGCGCCTCTCTCATTCGCGGTCGGGGCACTCTTCACGGCTGCGTGCAGTGCGCCGCGCCCCGACGCAACGGCGGCGGTTGCGATTCACACCCGCAACCTCGCCGTTCGCGATACCATCGAGGCGCTGCTCAAGGACTTCACCACGAAAATGAACACCGGCGACATAGACGGCGTGGGAGAATTCTATTCCGGCGACAGCAGCTTCTACTGGATTGAAAATGGTTCGTTGCGGTATCGCAGCGCGAACGAAGTGCGCGAATCACTGCAGTCGCTCAGGAACATTCCGGAAATCGAATTGACCTACTACGAAACGAAGGTGGACGTGCTTTCGCCCACTATTGCGAATGTGCGGACAGAATTTTCACAAACATTCAAGACGGGCACGGGCAAGGGCGACACGTACGGCGGTTATCTGACGATGACCATTGTGCGCGAGCCGGTGGGTTGGCGTTTGCGCCACGGGCACACGTCATCGCGGCGGCCGCGGCCGGGGTTTTGAGGTCGACTACACAAACTCCATCACCCCGTCATTGACCCGCCCGTATCGCAGCGCCACCAAGTCGCTCACGTAGTTCTGATGCACACGCCACGGCGTCTGTAAACCCTGGCTCGGCACCCGATCAGCCGCGCGCTGCACGTACCCCGAAGTAAATCGCAGCGGCGGCTCAGTCTTCATCAATGGGTCACGCTGCCGCGGCGTGAACTGCCGGAAGCCGTGTTTGTCCGCGTGCGCGATTAATCGACACGTGTACTCTGCGGTCAAATCACACTTGAGGGTCCAGGAGGCATTCGTGTAACCAAATGCCGAGACAAAGTTCGGGATGTCGCTCAACATCATGCCTTTGTACACGACCCGATCGCGTATTGGCATTGGTTGTCCGTCGACAATCACCTCAATACCGGCCAGCAGCCGCAGGTTAAGGCCCGTCGCTGTCACCACAATGTCCGCGCCTAATTCTGCACCCGACGTGAGGCGAATTCCCCATTCGGTGAACGTTTCAATCTCGCCAGTGACGACGCTGGCTTTCCCCGATTTGATGGCCAGGAACAAATCGGAATCGGGCACCAGACACATGCGCTGGTCCCACGGCTTGTATCGCGGAGTAAAGTGCGTGGCCACGTCGTAATGGTCTCCGACTTCGCGCCGCACGCGCGCGAGCAGCAGGTTCTTCATGGCCTGCGGATACCGCTGCGAAATTCCGTACGTGAGAATGGTGAGCGCAATGTTCTTCCACCGCACGGCCGCATACGCGGCGCCTTCCGGCAACCACTGGCGGGCAAGGCGCGAGAAGGAGTCGCGTGATGGTTGCGAAACGACGTAGGTGGGCGAGCGCTGCAGCATGATGACGTGTGCGGCCTGTTGCGCCATTGCCGGAACCAGCGTGACGGCGGTAGCCCCGCTCCCGATCACCACAACGCGTTTGTCCCGATAGTCGAGCTGTTCCGGCCACGCCTGCGGATGCACCATCGGCCCACGAAACAGCGACGCGCCCGGAAACTTCGGCAGGTACCCGTGCGAGTAGTCGTAGTATCCCGTGCAGTTGTACAGCACGTGGCAGGTGAAGGCGACCACGCGCACGGCACCGGTATTCGCGTCCATCGTCTCGACGTCAAGCGTCCAGCGGGCATCGGCCGACGACCACGACGCCCGAACCAGACGATGCTGAAAGCGAATATGCTGCTCAATGTTATAATGCGCGGCCGTATCGCGAATGTACCGAAGAATGGACGGTGCATCCGCAATGGCTTTCGCCTCCAGCCACGGACGGAAGCGGTAGCCCAGGGTGTACATGTCCGAATCGGAACGCACGCCGGGGTAGCGAAACAGGTCCCACGTACCGCCAATCGCGCTGCGCCCCTCAAGAATGGCATACCGCTTGTTTGGAAGGTGCGTTTGCACGTGGTACGCCGCGCCAATACCCGACAGGCCAGCGCCAATAATCAGCACATCGAAGTGTTCGGCCGATTGCGAGATCATGGCGCGTTCCCGTCACAGATGTCACGCACCGTCACCGTCCCCGCGTCAACGCCCACGCCAGAAACCGCTCCGTTGCATACAACGACAATTGACCACTCCACCCATTCGGCACTTCATCAAACGCATGGTCGGCCCACGGAATATCCACAAATACCGACGTATTGCCCGCCGCCTGCAGCTTCTCATGCAACAACACGCCATACTTGCGCTCCACGACGTTGTCGCGCGCCCCATAAATCGACAACGTCGGCGGCAAACCCGCGCGCACCAGATTGATCGGCGACGCTTGCTGGTACGGTTCGACACCCGACTCCAGTGGCGCACCAATAAACTTGATTTCCACCTCGCGAATGTTGAGCGGATCGGGGCTGGGCGGCGACATGTACGCCTGCACCAGATCAACGGGCCCATAAAAATTCACGACCGCTTTCACCGACTTTTCTGCCTTGCCGTATCCGGCCATCATGGCCAGATGTGCCCCCGCCGACCGCCCCAGCAACGCCATGCGCGACGTATCGGCGCCATATTGGCCCGCATTGCGCCGCACCCAGGTCAGCGCGGTTGTGACATCCGCCATCTGCTCCACGAAATGAAACTCCGGCGCATGACGGTAGTCGATGGCAAACACCACATAACCACGCGCCGCGAAAAAGCGCGCAAAATGCGCAAAACTTTCGGGCGTGCCGCGTTGCCAGGCGCCACCATATATCTGCACGATGGTTGGATACACACCTGCCGCCGGAGGCCGATACACAATGACATGCAACGGGACCTTGGCCGCCATGGCGAACCGAATGCGCGGCGTTACCACCACCGAATCGTTCGGCAACCCACGAAACAATTCGGCAAGAAGCACCGGCGACGGACGCAGCAGGAGCTGGCGATCAAACGGCACCGCGTCCAGATAATCCACGCCCAAGGTGGTGTTCAACGCCCGCACGGTGCGCGCCGCCACCGAGGGGAACTGTACAATTGGCCAACAGGCCAGCAACAGGGCCAGGACACTCGCCACCGTTGCCACACGGGCCACCAGGTGCCTGCGCCACGTTCTCACCGCACCAACCAGGGCCACGAACGCCATGATGACCAGCCAGACGCTGACTTCGGGCGCCCCTACGGACAACGTCATCAGGGTGCGATTGGGTGCCGGTATCACACTCCACGACGCGATAAACAGCGTCACCAGCGACAGGCCGAGCGCTATCCAAGGTCGGCGTCGCGCTGCGCGACCCGCCCTGGAATGTCGGGACGCGGTGGTGCGCGCCTCTGCCACGTCGGGCGGCAGCGGCGCGCGCGGAATATCGCGGGAATTCGGATGCGGGTCGTTCACGGTCCACAACGTTGGACAATTGCCTGCGAGGGCGCCAGCTTCCGGGATGAAAGTCATCCGAAAAAACCCGGGCGCACGGTTATGGCGTTAACCGCCACGATGTACAACTTCGACATTCAGTTGGCGAATGTTGACCGTCAGGTATACGAGTCGCTGTCGCTTCGCGTGGCCTGCCACCCCTCGGAAACGCCAGAGTATCTCGTGGCCCGCGTACTCGCGTTCTGCCTGGAATACACCGAGGGCATCACCTTTTCGCGCGGCCTGTCCGATCCGGACGAACCACCCATCACCGTACGCGATCTTACTGGCACGATAACATCGTGGATCGAAATTGGTGCGCCCGATGCCGCGCGACTGCACAAAGCCAGCAAGTCGGCGCCACGCGTGGCCGTCTACCTGCACAAAGATCCCGCCGCACAATTGCGCGCGTGGTCGGCGGCCACCATTCACCGCGCCGACAAACTGGAACTGTACGCATTCGACCGCGACCTGTTGACCGAGCTGGTCCACAAACTCGATCGCCGCACGAAGTTCGACTTGTCGGTTACCGACGGCGAGCTGTATATCGACATTGCCGGCAAGTCGCTCACCGGTGCAGTCACTCGACTCTCGCTGGCACCAACCGGCTGAGCCGTCCCCCGGGCGGTCCGCTCGCACCAAACTGCGGCCGGTTATTGTGGACGCATACTCTTGACGGCGCGGTTCTGACGGTGTGAGTTGCAGCAGCGTAGGTTCCGTTCCTTCTCAAGCCCGGTCAGGTGCAGCATGTCCGATTCCAAGCGCGAAGAAGCCGAACTCAAAATCGGCGCAGTCCTGCTGGCCGAATGGGATCCGCGTAACGTCAAGGCGCAGCCCGATCACACCAACGACTACTTGCCATACGCGCACGAGATTTACGGCTTGCTCATTCGCGGGGGGTCAGATGTGCAGGTTGGCCGCCTCCTGCACCAGATTGAGCGCGAACAGATGCACCACCCCGAGGCCGACAGCCGCGATTTGACCGCGGTCCTCAAAACGCTGCGCGCACTGGAGAAAACGATCTAGCCCCTCGCCACAATAGCGCCGGCACGACGTGAGCCGGAATTGTTCTTCTTGACGCGCATCGTGCCGCGCCCCACTCAGTCCATGGTGAACTCGCGCGCGAATGCCACCGGGAACGAAAACGTTTTTTGACGGCTGCGGGTTTCCATGACATCGGCCACCCGCTCAAGGCGCGCTGGAATGCCCATGATCTTTTCCTGCGCCTTCTTCCCCAGTTCGTTGAGATTCTCAACCGTTTCAAGGGCCCAGAACTTGATGAGCTCCTCGACAATCCGCAGATAATCACGCGGCCCGTAAATCTCAGCGCGCCGAATGACATCCGCCATCTCGCGAAAGTGCGGCATCGTGTAGCCCGGCATCTCAATAGACGGCATGATCTGGGCCGCCGAAATCATCGCGTTGTTCGGATCGCGCTTGAGCACGCCCTCGAAAATGGCGCGATAAAACACGTAGTGGCGCGCTTCTTCCTTGGCCACATTCGACAGCACGGTGCCTATCAGCGGCTCGTACTCCGACGCCAGCTTGCCGGTGTTCGCGTGACTGACCTGAGTGGCGCGTTCCTGCAGCGACGTGTATACGAACACCCGATATGGGTCACGGTCCCACTCGGGCATGAACCCGGCCTTCAAATACTCGAACTGCATACGTTCCAGCACGGGATTGTCCAGAATGCGACTGTCGTGTGCATAATCATGCAGCACCGCGCCGTGGCGATCTTCCTCGGCCGTCCACAAGTTGGTCCACTTGTGCCAGAAACTTTCGTTGCCCAGATACACCGCCAGCAGACGATGGAAGTGCGGCAGGCCTTCTTCGGTCAGGAGATTAACCGCGAGCGCCACCCGACCCGGCAGGCTGATGCCGCGCGCGCGTTCGCGCAGTTGCTTGAGCCACGCGTCGGGGTCGGTATCCGGCGCCGGAGCCAATAATTCACTGGGGAACCAGAGAATACGCTTGGCTTCGTGTGCTTCCATCAGCACGTTTACTTCCGGCTCGAGATCTGCCAGTACTTCAACCTTGGCCAGAAGTTCGGCTTCGGGGATGGGCATAACGGGATGCGTCAGGGCGGGTTGTGCAGCCAGCCATCCGGGTCGGACGACGGCCAACGAAGGCAAGCCAGTAGAATAGTAACCGCGGCCGATGGGGCTAGAAGGGAACCCACTACAAAATTCCCGGATGGAGATCACGATTTGAGTCACGTCGCCGACGCCGAAGACCTGGCCCATGACTTCTTTGCGGCCGCACTGGAAAAGAATTGGTTCACGCGGTACGACGCCGATCGCGGAAAATTCCGCACGTTTCTTCGCACGTGTCTGTTTGCATTTGTTGCCTCCGAACACGATCGCCAGCAGACACTAAAACGCGGCGGTGGTGCTCGGCACGAGGGGTTGCGCGAGGACCTGGCCGGTTCCCGAAGCGACGACGCGATGAACGCGTTGTTCGAGCAGGAATGGATTCGCAGCGTGCTGCAACTCTCGCTTGAGTCGCTGCCGGACGAAGCTGCGTCGTCGGGCCACGTTGTACACGTCCAACTATTCCAGCGCTACGACGTGGAAGGCAGTGATGTGCCCACCTCCGCGCAATTGGCGGCAGAATTCGGCCTGCCCGCAACACAAGTGACCAACCATCTCGCATGGGCGCGCCAACGGTTTCGCCAGCAACTGCTGAACACCGTTCGCTCGCTCACCGCGAGCGAAGCCGAGTTTCGCGCCGAGGTGCGCACACTCCTGGGCATTGAGGTCAACTGATGGCCTCACCACGGCAGTGATCGCGCGCCAGTTATGACGCTGAGCAACCGTGCCGTCAGTCACCTGCAGCGCATTGTTGGTGATGCCCCGCCTCCGGCTGACCGGTACGTGCTGGGCGATACCGTCGGCCGCGGAGGAATGGGTGTGGTGTATTGCGCGTTCGACACGGCGCTGCAGCGGGACGTGGCCATCAAACTGCTCGAGGCGAACAACGGGGTGCCCGCCGAAGTGGTTGACCGTCTGCGCCGCGAAGCGGGCATTCTCGCGCAACTCGAACATCCGGGAATCGTACCAGTGTATGACGTCGGCGCGTTGGAAGATGGTCGGGCGTTCTACGTCATGCGGTTGGTGCGCGGCTAACGACTGGATGAACACGTTGCAGGTGGGGGCACGCGCGGCGACGTGCTTCGCATCATGCTGCGCCGTTGCGAAACGGTTGCGTTTGCGCATGCGCAGGGAGTGATCCACCGCGATCTCAAGCCGGGCACTGTGATGATCGGCCGGTCCGGCGAAGTGCTCGTGTTCGACTGGGGCGTGGCCAAAGTACTGTCGTCGGTGCGCCCAAGCCAGCCGAAGGCGCTGGACGGTCAATCGATGCGCGCGACCGCCAATTCACTTGATGGTGAAGGCACCCGTCATGGCGGCGTCCATGGCACAGGTGATGGCACCCTTCATGGCGCTATCCATAGCACAGGTAATGGCACCCTTCATGGCGCTATTCATGGCACAGGTAATGGCACCGTTGTGGGAACGCCCGGCTACATGTCGCCAGAACAACAGGCCGGAGGCAGTGCGCACGTGGATGAGACCGCGGACGTATTTGCGTTGGGGGTGATGTTGGCAGCACTACTTGAGCAGACCGCGGAGTCGCGTGATCGACGCACCGTTCCCCAGGCGCTCCGGGCGGTAATCGCGCGGGCCTGTGCGGCGCAACCGGCCAACCGGTACCGCTCGGCGCTGCAGCTGGCCGACGACATTCGGCGCTGGATGGACGGCCAGGCGGTGACGGCGTATCGTGAGCGCACCTTCGAGCGCGTGTTTCGATTCTACCAGCCGCATCAGACTGCGGTGCTGCTGGTGGCCACCTGTCTGGTGGTGCGCACGGTCATTCTGTTCTGGCGTCATGTCTAAAGGCAGCGCACGGCGAACTGGAGCGTGGGTGTCACATCGACTGCATTTGAGTTAAAGGAGCAAAATTCTGCTCGGTCTCATCCTTGGCGGCGTGCTTGGCGTCTTTGACGGGCTTTCGGCGCTGGTGTCCGCACCGGAAACACGCCCCGAAATCATGACTGTCGTGCTGGGCTCGATGTCCAAAGGATTGATGGCGGGTGTGGTCATCGGATATTTCGCGCGCAAGAAGAACCATCTTGGCCTGGGGATCATTTTCGGCCTGATCGTGGGCGCGCAATTCGCATTGCCGTTTGCCCTCGGCAAAGATCCCACCACCGGACAGGTCTATTTCCGGGAAATTCTCATTCCCGGGTCGTTGGTGGGGCTGATGGTGGGCTACGCCACGCAGCGGTATGGTGCGCGTCCGGTGCCACTACACGAGCAGCTCCGCTAACGTCATTGCCCAGAATGGTGCTCGAGCGAAAAACGCCGCTCCGCGCCTGATTTGCGGCATTGTCGGCAGGTCATCACGCGAGTGGCGTGCTCCCCCAAACAGAGGAGAGCGCACCGACTGAATGTTCGCTAGTTTTCAGCGAATGGCTGCCAAGAAACCAAAATACGATACGAAACGGGCGTGGGGCGAAGCTCGCGCGCTCATGTGGGAACACCGCAAGTCGGTCGGTATTGGACTGGTGTTGATGTTGATCAGTCGCGCCGCCGGCTTTGTGCCGCCCAGCAGTGCGAAGTACCTCATTGACAACGTGCTGGGCCAGCAGGATGGCTCAAAGCTCACGCTGCTCGCGGGTGTGGTGTTGCTGGCCACCATCGTGAACGTGGTCACGTCGTTCGCCTTGTCGCAAGTCGTCAGCGTTGCCGCACAGCAAGCAATCGCCAAACTTCGCGAGGATGTGCAGGCACATCTCGTGCGGTTGCCGGTCAGCTTTTTCGACAGCACCAAAAGCGGCGTGCTCATCTCGCGCGTGATGAACGACCCGGAAGGAATCCGGAATCTGGTCGGTACTGGAATCATTCAGCTTGTCGGCGGGTTTTTCAGCGCTATCATTGCGCTGGCCGTGCTCTTCTGGCTGAACTGGCGCCTCACCTCCGGCACCGTCGTGTTTCTCAGCATTTTCGGGCTGGGAATGTCCGTCGCTTTCAAGCGACTGCGCCCGCTTTTCCGTGAACGTGGTGCCATTACTGCCGACGTGACTGGACGCTTGGCCGAGACCATTGGGGGCATTCGCATTGTGAAGGTGTACACGGCTGAGGCACGCGAACGCGAAGTGTTTCGCGGTGGCGTGCAGCGCCTGTTCCAGAATGTTGCCAGCACCATTACCGGCACGTCGGCAACTGGCGCGCTGGGGCTGGGCGTGGTTGGTGCGGTCAGCGTGCTCGTCATGTATTTCGGTGGGCGTGACGTGCTGGCCGGCAAGATGACGTTGGGTGACCTCGTCATGTACGTGTTCTTCATTGCGATGGTGACGTTTCCGCTTGTGCAGATTGCCAGCATCGGCACGCAGATCACCGAGGCATTTGCGGGACTCGATCGCATTCGCGAACTGAGGGATATGGTCACGGAAGATCAGGAAGACGCGACCAAGACGGCGTTGCCTGCGCTGCGCGGTGACGTAGCCTTTGAAGACGTCTGGTTTGAGTACGAAAAGGATGTGCCCGTACTGAAAGGCGTAAGTCTCGTTGTGCCCGCCGGGACAACCACCGCACTGGTCGGATCGAGCGGTTCGGGAAAGAGCACGCTCATTTCGCTGGTGATGGCTTTTGCGCGTCCGCAAAAAGGTCGCATCACCATAGATGGAGCCGACCTGGCGGGCCTCAAGCTGCACGACTATCGTCGGCAGCTTGGCGTGGTCATGCAGGACAACTTCCTGTTTGATGGCACGGTCCGCGACAACATTGCGTTTACGCGTCCGAACGCGACCGATGAGCAGGTGCGCGAAGTCTCGCGCATCGCAAACGTCGACGAATTCGTGCAGGGATTCCCCGAAAAGTACGACACCATTGTCGGCGAACGTGGCGTCAAACTTTCCGGCGGACAGCGTCAGCGTGTCGCCATTGCACGTGCCATCCTGGCCGATCCTCGCGTGCTGATTCTGGACGAAGCCACATCGTCGCTGGATAGCGAAAGCGAGCAGATGATTCAGGACGGACTGCGCCGCCTCCGGGCGGGACGCACCACGTTTGTGATCGCGCATCGGCTTTCGACCATCACCAGCGCCGACCAGATTCTGGTGCTCGAACACGGCGAAATTGTGGAACGAGGCAATCATACAGAGCTGCTTTCGAAGAACGGCCGCTACCGAGACCTCTACACGCGGCAACATCGTCTGGAAGACGACCGCTTCATCAATCCCGGCGAAGACCCCATTCCCACCACTGAGGCCGATCTCAAGGCGGAGGCGGTCAAGACCGCCGCACGGGTCGGTCGAGGGGGGTGAGTCGTCAGAGCTTCAGGCACACCTTCACAGGGGCTGTCGGAAGTTTAAGCTCCAAGGCTTTGAGGCACGGCATCTGCGACAGAATTCGGGCATAATGCCCGATTCGCACGCATTTCGTGCTAATGTTTGCCGCCACGTCGCCGCCTGAACCCCGTGGTGGTAGATTGCCGAATGTCGTTTACTGCCCTCAAGCTGCACCCCAGCCTTCAAAAAGGTCTCAAGGAACTCGGTTTCACTCGGCCTACGCCGATTCAGACCGACGCTATACCTCCAGCCCTCGAAGGGCGAGACGTACTGGCTTGCGCCATGACGGGCAGCGGCAAAACCGCTGCCTTTCTCTTGCCCATTCTGCATCAAATGATGGACAAGCCGCGTGGCACCACGCGCGCCCTCGTCATAACCCCCACGCGCGAATTGGCGGCACAGATTCTCGAGGCCCTGAATGAAATGGCCGTGCACACGCCCATTACCGCTGCCGCCGTTTTTGGCGGCGTTGGCATGGGGCCGCAAGAGCACGCATTTCGCAGCGGCGTCGACGTCATTATCGCGACCCCAGGTCGTTTGCTCGACCATTTCCGGGCGCCCTATGCCAAATTGCCCGGCATCGAGTTTCTGGTGCTGGACGAAGCCGATCGCATGCTGGACATGGGGTTCCTGCCCGATATCAAAAAGGTGCTGCGCCACTTGCCGGCCACCAAGCGGCAAACGCTGTTTTTCAGCGCCACCATGCCGGCGCCCATCGCGCAGTTGACCAAGGAGCTGCTGGTTAACCCAGTCTCCATCAACTTGCAGCGCAAAGCGGCCCCAGCTGTTGGTATCACGCAAGCGGTTTACCCGGTTTCACAAGACCTGAAGTCAGCGTTGCTGACCGAATTGCTGAAGCGCGGCGATATGCCGCAGGCATTGGTCTTTACGCGCACCAAACATCGCGCGAATCGCCTCGCTTCGCAGCTGGTACACGCGGGCATCAAGGCCGAGCGTATTCACGGGAACCGTTCGCAGGCGCAGCGCACCCTCGCGCTGGCGGGATTCAAGGACGGTACGTATAAAGTGCTGGTCGCAACGGACATCGCGGCCCGCGGCATCGATGTCGAGGCGTTAGGCCATGTCGTCAACTTCGATGTGCCCGCCGAAGCGGAGGATTACATTCACCGCGTCGGACGTACAGCGCGCGCGGAAGCGGTCGGGGAGGCCTTCACTTTTGTGTCTCCTGAAGAGGAGGGTGGGCTTCGGAACATCGAAAAGGCCATTCAGAAACGTCTTCCACGCGTCATGCTTGCGGATTTTGATTACAGCGCGAAGCCGCAAGGCAAACTCGAAGTTCCGCTGGCTGAGCGTATTGCAGAGATCCGGAAAAAGAAGTCGGAGGACCGGGCCCGCGCGGCCGCCAAAGTGGCGCGACGCAACGTGGCTCAGGCAGGGCCACCCACCAGCAGGACCGCTGGAAAACCAGCAGCTCAACCAGCCGCACGTCGCGCGACGGGCGATGCCGCCCCCCTACCGTCACGCCGACCCCAAAGCGGTCCGGCAAAACCTGGTACGAAAGGTCGAAATCGGAATGGCTGAAACCACCCTGCAGCAAGCACGCATCCTCGAGTTGTCACGCGCGGAATGGACCTCCATCGTTTCGCGGTATGCCAACGTCAATCTGGGACGCGCTACCTGGCAAATTCTCAATACCATTGTGCCGTTGGGTTTCCTGATGTGGTTCATGTATCAGGCCCTCAGTTTTGCGCCGTGGCTGACGGTGCTGCTGTACCTCCCGGCCGCCGGATTTCTGGTGCGCACCTTCATCATCATGCACGATTGCGCGCATGCGTCGTATCTGCCGTGGCCCAAGTGGAATGACGCCCTCGGTTTTGTGACCGGTGTCATGACGCTCACGCCGTTTGCCCAATGGCGTCGCGATCACGCGCTGCACCACGCGTCGTCGGGTGATCTCGATCGTCGCGGGCACGGGGACGTTCCCACGATTACCAAAAACGAATATCTCGCCCGCGACACGATGGGCCGGCTCAAGTATCGCCTCATTCGTCACCCGCTCTCACTGATGTTGGTGGGTCCTATTCATCTGTTGGTGAATCAGCGGTTCCGTGGACGCAGCAAGGCCACGAAAACGAAACAGTTGTACAGCGTGTGGTTCACGAACCTGGCCATTGCCGCCGTGATCGCGGTGACGACGTATTTCTGGGGCGCAAAAGCGTTCTGGTTCGTGTATTTCCCGTCAATGTTCCTGGCCGCCGCCATTGGCATCTGGCTGTTCTATGTGCAGCACCAGTTTGAAGACGCGTACTGGGAAGAACACGACCAGTGGGACTACGCCACCGCCGCGATTACGGGCAGCTCGTATCTGCGCCTGAATCCATTTATGCGCTGGTTTACCGGCAGCATTGGACTGCACCACGTGCATCATCTGGGCCCGAAAATTCCGAACTACCGGCTGCAGAAGGCGCACGATGAGAACGCCATTTTCGAGAAGGCACCCATCATGACGTTTGGCATGGGTTTTCGCGCGCTGACGCTGGCACTGTACGACGAAGACGCCAAGCGCATGATTCGTTTCAGGGACCTGGCCGCCTAAGTGCTTCTGCGCGCCTGACGTTTGGGTTTGAGTATCGACCCGCGGCAGTTGGGCGCGCCGCAGGTGCAGGGATACCGCCTTTTCAGCGCCGGTGTGTGCCGTTCTTTGAGCTGGTAGGCATAGTCGTAGGCCAGTTCTTCGCCCACGGCAATGTCACGCAGGGCCTCAATCCAGATGCGGCCGTCCTCAATGACGGCGTCACAATTCGGGTTGCAGGAGTGATTGATGAATCGTGCGGCATTGCCGTCAACCGCCGCGTCGACGACCACCGAGTCGTCGATCGCGAACAACATCGTGTGGTGCGTGTCGTCGACGTCCGGATACCGCCCATCCGCTTCCTGTGGGGTGAGCCGCTCGCCCGCGTATTCGATCATTCGCATGCCTTCGGGAATCGGATACATTGCAAAGGCGCCAAGCCCCTGCATCGGTGACGGCCGGATTTCGAAAGGAAGTATCTTCGGACGCATGGTGTCGCGATGGTGGCACTGATAGTTTTAATACAGCGCAGACGGTGAATATACGCGCCAGGTGATTAAGTTCAGGAAAAGGAGTGAACCATGAGCACAACGTTACCCGCAGCACGCGAAGCATTCATCACCGCAATGAATCGCGATACGGGCGGAAGCGATCGGCCCCGCTATATGGCCGTACTGGATGCCCTGATCGACTGGAGTTTGGCTCGTCCCGAGCAACTGGCCTTCCGCTCGGATGAATCGGCCCGCGGTGTGTTGAGCTTTCTGCGTGTTGGGTCAAACGTTGTGTTTTGGAGCGTGCGGCCAATGCGGAGCGACTGTCCGCAAATTGAACTGCTGCCACGCGCCACCAGCATTCTGACGGAAGAACATCGGATTGAAGCGCGCGAGTCACTGAACGCGCTGTCCCGCGAAGTGCTGGAGGGTGATGACAAGCTCCGCATTGGTTTCAGCGCGATGAAAAATCCGGCGTCTCGCGACGCCATTTTCAAGCTGATGAACGACCTGTTGGAGAAGGTGCACTAGCTCCGGGTTGGCCACTGTCATTATAGAACCACTCCGGATCGACCCGGAGTGGTTTATATTTCTCCAGTGAATACCCAATTTGAAGATTCTCCGACAGGCGCCGGCTTTGCCGGTTTAGGCCTTGATACGCGCCTTCTGGCTGCGCTGACGTCTCTGGGCTACGAAGAGCCAACGCCCATACAACTCGCCGCCATTCCGCCGCTCCTCGCGGAACGCGATGTCCTCGCACAGGCGGCCACCGGCACCGGCAAAACCGCCGCGTTCGCCCTCCCGTTACTACATCGCGTCACGACTGGCGCCGCCGCGCGCGATCGCACCACCGGGCTCATTCTGTGTCCAACGCGCGAGCTCGCCATGCAGGTGGCGGAGGCCGTGCACAAGTACGGGAAAGCGCTTGGGGTGAGCGTACTGCCCGTGTACGGCGGTGCCAGCATGGAAACGCAAATTCGCGCGCTCAAGCGGGGGGTCGATGTCGTCGTCGCCACGCCGGGTCGAGCACTCGATCACATCAATCGGGGCACGCTCAATCTGAAGAGCGTGCGCGTCGTCGTCCTCGACGAAGCCGACGAAATGCTGGACATGGGTTTCGCGGAAGATCTGGAAGCGATTCTGGCCGCCACTCCCAAAGAGCGTCAAACGGCGCTGTTCAGCGCCACCCTGCCGGCAAAAATACAGGCCATCGCGCGCAAGCAGCTGCGCGATCCGGTCACGGTCAAGATTGACCGCGAGATTGTGCCGGATGGTGAAGCGGCCCGCGTGCGTCAGGTCGCGTACATCGTGCCACGTGCCCACAAGATGGCCGCACTCGGCCGCGTGCTTGACATCGAACATCCCACGTCGGCCATTGTCTTCTGTCGCACCCGCGGCGAGGTCGATCAACTGAACGAAACGCTGGGCGCACGCGGATATCGCTCCGAATCGTTGCACGGAGGGTTGTCACAGGATCAACGCGACCGGGTCATGAAGAAGTTTCGTGCGAAGAAAACTGATCTGCTCATTGCCACCGATGTGGCCGCGCGCGGCCTCGACGTGCAACACGTGTCGCACGTGGTGAATTACGACGTGCCCGCCGATTCCGAAGCCTACGTGCACCGCATTGGTCGCACCGGGCGCGCGGGTCGTGTCGGGGTGGCCATTACGCTGGCCGAACCACGGGAACACCGGCTGCTGCGGAACATCGAGTTTGCCACCAAACAAACCATCGAGATTCTGACGGTCCCGACCGTTGCCGACCTGCGCGCACGCAAGCTGGAGCTAACCCGCGCATCGCTCCGCGAAGCCATTTTGTCCGGCGAGCTCGATTCGTTCCGCAGTGTCGTGGAATCGCTGTCGGAAGAGTTCCACATCATGGACATTGCCGCCGCCGCCGTGAAGCTCATTGAAGCGCGCGACGAGACCGACGAACCCGAGGATATTCCCTCCGCGACCCCCAAGGGTGATCGCGGTGCGCGTACCTCGCGCACGGATGGTCGCGGTGAAGTGCGCAACGAAGCGCGCGGCGATTCCCGCAGTCCAGAGGGCGGAAAACGACGCGCAGAACCGGCGACCTCCCGGGGCACCGTGTCGAAGAAGAACCGCGGCGGGGCGCCCGAATGGCCTATCACCACGTTGTGGGTAGGAGCTGGCCGCAAGGCAAAGTTGCGTCCGGGCGATCTGGTCGGCGCCATCGCGAATGAAGTCGGCATTGATGCTGGCGTCATCGGGTCCATTCAAATTGCCGACGGTTATTCGACGGTCGAAGTGCCGGAGGAGATTGCCGACGACATTATCGAGGCGTTGCGCAATACGACGATCAAGGGACGTCGGGTGAACGTCCGGAAAGACCGCAGCGGTCGGTAACACGGCGTGCTGAACGCAGAACGCGCCAGTCGGCTGTGTAGCCGGCTGGCGCGTTGTTGTTGTGAGCGGTCAGTTCTTTTTCAGCGAACCAAACAGCAAACCGACGTAAAGAGACAGCGTGCCGTTATTCACACGGCTCTTGAACGCGTCGCTGTCGTCGTCGCGAATATCGGCCAGACCCACGCCGTATCGCAGTCCGCCGGTCGCCGCGATGCCTCCCAAATTGAGATCGACGCCGGCTCCCACCGTGAATCCGTAGTCGAACGACTTGGGTTTGAAATTGTCGCTTTCGCAGTCGGTTGAAGTGTTCGGAATTGCGCCCTGGTCGGTCACCTGCACTTTGCATCCCACGTTAAACCCGACTGATGGTCCGGCATACACGTGCGGGGCAATGGTTTCGCGCGAAAAATCATAGCGCAGCAATAACGGCGCTTCAAAATAGTCCAGCCGAACACTGCGTCTGCTGCTCACGCTGCCAATGGCGGTGTTGAGCTTGGCTCCCTTTTGAATGAACAGCGCTTCCGGTTGCAGCACGAACGATGATCCCAGTGGCAATTGCAGCACCGCGCCAAAGGTGGTTCCGGTGCGATTCTCAAAATCGAGATCTTCGGAGCTGCGCAAGTTGGAATAGGTCGCGCCGGCGGTGATGCCAAATCGCTGGGCGTGTGCCGGCAGCGCGGACGACAGGAGGACAACGGCGCCTGCCAGCGGGGCCAAACGGCGAACGAATTGCATGTGACCAACTCCGTGACGAGTGAACAGATGTATGGGGTGAGGGTACCGCGGGTATCTCGAATATTACAGTTGCCGCACGGCCGAAGGTCCGCTCAATTCCGATCAGTGCCAACTCGGTCACACAACAATTGCTCCCTCAACACGCGCAGCGATGAACAGGTTCGGCTTGTCCCGCAGGCTGGTGTTGCTTGCGACGCTCTTCGCGGTGGCGGGCGTCGGTCACTTCGTGATGCCCACGCCGTTTGAGCGCATCGTTCCTAATTGGATCCCGCAACCGCGCCTCATGGTCTACCTTAGCGGCGTGGCGGAATTGGCCGGAGCCATTGGCTTGCTCGTTCCATCCCTGCGCAAGGCGGCCGGCTGGGGGCTTCTTGTACTGCTGGTCGCCGTGTATCCGGCGAACATCAACATGTTGCAGTTGGCGCGTGCCGAAAATGCGTCGGCGTGGTATCAGGCAGCACTGTGGATTCGTTTGCCACTGCAACCGCTGCTCGTTTGGTTGGTGTGGGGCGCGGCCATTCGCCGGCGGCCAGTGCAGGCGTGAGGCACTGCTGCGAAACTGCGAACTGCGAACTGCGAACTGCGAACTGCAAACTGCGAACTGCGAACTGCGAACTGCAAACTGCAAACTGCAAACTGCGAACTGCAAACTGCAAACTGCAAACTGCGAACTGCGAACTGCGTTAAGGGGAAACGTGCGGATGCGGCGGATTGGGCGGATCTGCTCCGTGTGGACCGTAAGTTCCTGGCAAATCGCGGAGGACCCTGTTTTTGATAACTGCGTGCGCGTTCTAAAATCAAAAGCAATGAATGCGGTCGTCGCGCTCGGAGCTGGCTGTCCATTCGGAGCGATCCGCGCCGCATCCGCACGTGTCCGCGTTAACGCCGGTGCGGAGCCTGCCCGTGTCCAGAAACCGTCCCACGTCGCGCCTCCCCGGCACTCTCCCTCGCAGGCCCGCGACGCAAAATCATTAAGCCACGATTAAGGTCGCGCACCAGCTATCGACATCCTTCGCGCGGCAAGAAAGTATCAGGTTGCCGACTTCGGATACTCTGTTCGACAGGGGACGCTGCACTGCGGAGTGAGCCATGTATTCAACCTGTCTGTTCTGCCACCACTCGCTCGGCGCCAATCAGGTCGTCGAGGAATTTCCGGTCGGTCGTCGCCTCGCGTTCGACGCTGAGCGCGGTCGCTTGTGGGTGGTATGCACACGATGCCACAACTGGAATCTGTCGCCTATTGAACACCGATGGGAAGCCGTTGAAGCGTGTGAACGCATTTACCGCAACACGCGCATTCGCATTTCCACCGACAACATCGGTCTCGCCACGCTCGGCGAAGGGCTCGATCTGGTGCGCGTTGGGAAACCATTGCTGCCGGAGTTTGCCGCGTGGCGGTATGGAGCGCGTATCAAGAGTCGGCGATGGCGTGCTGCGGGACTGGCCCTCGCAGGCACTGCCGCCACAGGCGTTGCCATGGTGGGCGGAACGGTGTTGCTCGCAGCCGGTGTTGCGGCCGCGGGCCTGGCCGTTGTTCCGGCTGCGTTCTCAAGTCTCGCGTGGTTGCATGAAAAGTACACGCACGATCGTGTGCTCACGCGCGTTCGCGACGAAAACGGTCACCTGCGCTCGCTCAAGCTTCGGCATTTCGCGCGTCTGGAAATCGCCATGGCCCACAACGTGGCGGGTTGGAAATTTCGCGTCGCGCACGAAACCGGCATGCTCGAACTCGAGGGAACTGAGGCGACGCGAATAGCCGGGCACATTCTTGCGCACATCAACCGTTCCGGCGGGTCGGCGGCGCAACTGGATGATGCCGCCCGACGCATTACGGCGTTGGGAGATGCCGAGCGCTACATACGCCACACCAGTGAATTGCGGGAAACGCGGCGATACTCGCGCTCAATTTTCTGGAATGACGACATCGGCGTTTTGGGTCTCACACAAACGGAACGGCTGGCGTTGGAAATTGCGGTTCACGAAGATGCCGAGCGTCAGATGATTCGCACGGAACTGGTCGCGCTCGAAAGTGCGTGGCGTGACGCAGAAGAAATTGCAGCGATCAGCGACACGCTGATGATCGTACATCGGCCGGAATAATCTCACCGTCCGCAATCGCGAAAATGCGGTCGCCATTGGACGGAGTGTAGGCGCCGCCGCCGGTGAATGCGGTGAACGCCGGAAGCACTGCTCCCCGTTCGCGGAATGCAAAGCAGGGTAGGCGAACGCTCTGGCGGCCGCGTCCACGCAAATGCACGTGCGGATGCAGGTGGCCCGCCAGCACGTAGTGCGATGCGTGAGATTGCGGATGATGCTGACAGGCAAACGCGCCGACCAGCAAGGGGCCATCGACACACTCGATGTTGAGCGCCTGCGGCGGATCGCCCGCCTGTGTATCATGATTGCCGCGGACCAGCACCATGTGCAGCGACGCGTGTCGCGAACGCCAGGCCGCGATGGCCGCAAGCGTGCGCTCGTGACGGCCGGCCCGCGCATGCAAAAGGTCGCCGATCACCAGGAGACGTTCGGCGCGCGTTTCAGCCACAACCTCACTGAGACGCTCCAGATCACTGGCGGTGACACCGGACGGCAGGGGAACACCCTTGGCGCGAAACGTGGCCGCTTTGCCCCAGTGAAGGTCGGCCACCACCACCGTTGAGAGGCGTGGAATGAACAGCGCGTGAAGCGCGGACAGCAGCAGCGGTTCACCGGCGACGTTCAGTTCGTACATGCGGGGTTCAAGGTTCAAACGGACGCACAATCGTCGCAGCCCCCGGAGCTGTTGCACGCTCGGCGTGCGCGGACATGCGGCGCACGCGGTCGGCCAGTTTCTCGCTGCTAATTTTCGCGCGTGTGGAATCTACCAGCAGCGGGAAGGCCAGCGGTGTGGGGCGGTCGACGTGCACGATACGTACGCTACTCTGCGCCATGCGATGCAACACGCGCCCCAAGCGGCTGGCGTCGAGTTGCCGCTGCAACACCTCCCGATGCGCCTGCACCACCAGGAGATTGTCGGGATCGTATCGCACAAACACATCGTACAACAGTCCGCTGGACGCCTGCACCTGTTTCATCGATTTCGAGTGTCCGGGATATCCGCCGAACACCAAACCGGAGACGCGCGCGATTTCGCGGAACTGCCGTCGCGCGAGTTCGGCGGCGTTGAGACTCCGCACCACATCGGACCGCAGATGTTGAGACGAGAACAAACCGTTTTCCAGCGCTTCCATCAGCGGCGCTGCGTCGGGTGACAATAGTTCAAACCCGTAGTCGTTGCTGGAAAAGCTGAAAGAAATGGGAGCAATTTGCGACATGCGGTAGGCAAACAGCGCCGAGAGTCCTTCGTGCACCAGGCGCCCTTCAAACGGATACACCCACAGGTGATGTCCTTCACGAGTCTCGCATCGTTCGATGAGCACTTCATCCATTTTCGGAATGGCCGATCGCGCGGCCTGTAGTTCGAGTATTGGACGCACAGCTTCCATGTCCGCACCGGAGTAGTCGCCCAGACGGGCACACTCCAACCGAGCGCGAACGGCGGAAGACAATTCGGTGGAGAGCGGCATGCGCGCCCCCATCCATCGGGGAATGGCGCCCGCCAGGGTTTTCGACCGACGCACCCACGCCGTCAGGTCGCGCACGCGAACAAACTCCAGCGGCGTGCCGGAGAAGATGAACTTGTCGCCCGGTGACAGGCGGGCGATGAAACTCTCTTCGACCGTGCCAATGCGTCCGCCCCGGAGGTACCGCACCGCAATCGACGCATCACTAACAATGGTGCCAATGTTCATGGCGTGCCGCCGCGCAACGGAGGCGCTGGTGACTACAAACACGCCGTCGACTTCGTGAACGCGAGCGTACTCGGGATACGCCTTGAGTGCGTTCCCTCCGCGCGTGACAAAATCCAGCGCCCAGTCGAGCTCCCGCTCGGTGAGCTGCGAATACGCGCGCGTCGAGCGCAACTCCGGCAAAACACCGTTGCGCGTAAACCCACCACCCACTGCCAGCGTCACGAGGTGCTGTGTCAGCAGGTCCAGTGGGCGGTCAATGGGGTCCCGTGACTCCACACGTCCTTTGGCAATAGCATCGCGTGCAGCCGCCACTTCCACCAGCTCAAACGCGTGCGTGGGTACACAAACAATGCGCGATACGCGGCCAGGCGAATGACCGGATCGGCCGGCACGTTGCAGCAGTCGCGCGACGCCTTTTGGACTCCCAATTTGCATCACGAGGTCGACCGGTGCGAAGTCGACGCCCAGATCGAGCGACGAGGTGGCGACGACTACACGATACCGGCCCGTCTTGAGTCCGTCCTCGACATCCTGTCTACGCTTGCGATCGAGCGATCCATGATGAATGGCGGTGAACTCAAACCACGACGGATCGGCGGTGATAATGGATTGAAACCAAATTTCGCACTGCGACCGCGTGTTCGTGAACACAATGGCACTCTCCGCCTCCCGAAGCCGTTGCATGACTTGGGGCAGCAGTCGCGTGTTGAGGTGACCAGCCCATGGGAAGCGGTCCATGGTTTCAGGAACCAGTGCTTCCACCTGCACGGACTTGGGCACGAAGCCTTGCACCAAACGGGCTTTGTTGGGTTCGCCATTCCCGTCCACGCCAAGTAGTGTCGCAGCCGACTCCTGCAAGTTGCCAAGCGTTGCGGAAAGTCCCCATGTGCGAATTCCCGGGCAAATGCGCCGCAGGCGTGCCAGTCCCAGTTCAACCTGCACGCCGCGCTTGGTTGACATCAGCTCATGCCATTCGTCCACCACCACGCATCGCACGTTGGCAAACAACTCGCGATGATCGGTGCGGCACAGCAGGAGCGACAAGGATTCCGGCGTGGTGATGAGCGCAGTCGGCAATCGCTGACGCTGCCGCTGGCGCAGGGCCGTTGACGTGTCACCAGTGCGCGATTCGACCGTCCACGGCAACCCCAGGGCTTCGATGGGGGCACGCAGCGCCTGTTCGGTGTCGGCAGCCAGTGCGCGAAGCGGTGTAATCCAGAGCACGCGCAGTGCCTCCGAGTTCGTGCGTTTAGTGCGTGATGATGTATTCGCCATCCGGTGGGCGGCAATCGGGACCGACGCCGCAACTCGATTGGGGGCGGTCCGTACCGACACCCTCTCGGCCAGTGCCTCCTGCAACGGACCCAGCCAGGCCGCGTACGTCTTGCCCGTTCCTGTCGCGGCATGAATCAATCCCGACTGACCGCGCGCGTACGCATCCCACACTTCGCGCTGAAACGGAAAGGGCGCCCAGTTTCGCGATGTGAACCATTGCTCAATTCCTGGGTCCTGCAACGTGGCTTCGGACACCGCGGTCACGTGAGAAGGGCCCGCACGTTCTCCAGCGTGTTGGCTTCGCAGGCCGACTTGTCCTTTCGCCAGCGAAAGATTCGCGGAAAGCGCACAGCGACGCCACTTTTGTGGCGCTTGCTGAGATTGATGCCCTCAAACGCCAGTTCGAACACCAACTCGGGTTGCACCGTGCGCACGGGACCAAACTGTTCCAGCGTATGAGAGCGAATAAACCGGTCGACCTCACGAATTTCGGCATCCGTCAGTCCGGAATATGCTTTGGCGAACGGCACAAGAACATCGTCGTCCCAGACCGCAAAGGTGTAGTCGGTATACAAACCAGCACGCCGTCCCGAGCCCGACTGCGCATACACCAGCACCGCGTCCACAGTAAGCGGCGACACCTTCCACTTCCACCAATCAGTGCCGCGTCGGCCCACGCCATATGGCGAAGCAATCTTCTTGAGCATCAAGCCTTCGGCGTTTTCCTCGCGCGCGCGTTCTCGAATGCTGGCCAGCTCCGCCCAGCTTTCGAACTGCAAGGCAGGAGAAAGTCCTGTCGCCGAACCGGTTGGCAGCGCGCGAACCACGCTTTCCGCGGCTGCGCAACGGGTGTTGAGCGCCTGCTGGCGCAAATCTATTCCGCCCAACTCCAGGCAATCGTAGACGAGCAGGTGACACGGCACCTCGGCAAGGAGTGACTTGCTGACGGTCTTGCGTGCGATGCGTCGCTGCAAAGCACTGAACGGTAGCGGGCGGTTGTCTTGCCACGCCAACAGTTCACCATCCAACACGGTACCATCCGGCAAAAATTCGGCCCATGCCTCTACTTCCGGAAATCGCCCACTCAGCAGCGCTTCTCCGCGGCTCCATAGAAACGTTCGACCGCGTCTCCGCACCAATTGCGCGCGAATACCGTCCCACTTCCATTCGGCCTGCCATGCTTGCGCGTCGCCCAACGTCGCGACGTCGTCCGTCAGCGCATGCGCGAGAAAGAACGGATATGGTTGACTCCAGTTGGCATCGTCTGTCGAGGTGTGCACCAGCCGCGCATACCAGTCGGGCGATACTTCCCACTGACCCATGAGGCGATGCGCAATCACATCCGCGTCGACGCCACTCGTCTCGGCCAGCGCGCGCACCACCAAACCATCAGACACGCCAACACGAAAGGCGCCGGTCAGCAGTTTGTTGTAGACGAACCGTGTGCCTCCGGTGAGTTGGCCCCACGCAAGCATCAGCGCGTGCTGTTGCTCGGGCGGTGGCATTTCCCGCAGGGGCAGCAGTCGTTCCTCCACCCACCTCGCGAGGGAACCTGCATCCGACGCGCCAACCTCTGGTACGATCAACGCGAGCGTTTCTGCAAGATCTCCGGCCTGCGCGTACGAGGCATCAAACAGCCAATCTGGAATGCCAGCGAGCTCTGCGCCCCAACGTCGCAAGTCTGACGCTTTCACCAGGCGTTTGGGCCGGCGGCCAACAAGAAACGTCACAGCCCATGCTGCGTCGGCCGCAGGAGCCTCGCGAAAATATTCGACCAGCGCCGCAACTTTTCCCGACGTGGCGGTTGTTGCGTCTATGGCTTCGTATAGTCGGGCGAACCGCTTCACGACGCACCGCCCGGTGCCAATTCTTCATTCGGGATTTCGCGTTCGGAAGATTCGTGTCTGAAAACCTGGTATGCGGTTGTGTCGCCCGAATGAACGGGCGCGACTTCATCTTCGACGAATGAGCCGTCGCGCTCGACGGATGCGACTTCACCCTCGATTGGCGAATCATCACGCTCCCCTTCATACCTCGTCGCCAGCACGTGTGATTCCAGACCGTGTTCACCCAGCCAGCGCACCACAATTTCACTGAATCCGTGCGTGACGAACACGCGCTCGGCACCAGTCGCATGAATGGCGCCGAGCAATTGCGGCCAGTCAACGTGGTCGGACAGTGTGAAGCCGCGATCGACGTTGCGCCGACGCCGAGCTCCGCGAACATGCATCCAGCCACTGGCGAATGCGGTGGAGGCGTTGCCGAATCGGCGCATCCACGTGGAACCCGCGGCACTCGGCGGAGCCACAACCATGGCGCGAGACCAACTCGCATCGCGAGTTGCCTGCGTCGCACCAACGGTGGGCGGCAGTACAATTCCACCGGCCCGGTAACACGCGGTCATCCGTTCAACCGACCCATGTGTCAGTACCGGACCTAGTGTCGCATCAAGACCTGACAGCAGCCGTTGCGCCTTACCCAGCGCATAGCCGAATAACACCGACGCTCGACCTTCGTCGGCGTTTTGTTTCCACCACGCATTAATGTCCTCGAATACCTGCCGTTGCGTGGGCCAACGGTAGATGGGCAGTCCGAATGTGCTCTCGGTTACAAAAGTGTGACAGCGCACCGGTTCCCACTCGGTACACGTACGATCCGCGTCAGTCTTGTAGTCTCCTGAAACCACCCATACTTCGCCGCCGAATTCGACGCGTACCTGTGCCGAGCCCAGGATGTGTCCCGCGGGGTGCAGTGAGAATTGCACACCGTTGATGGTGCAAGTCTGGCCGTATGGGATGCTTTCCGCTTTGGTTGCATCCTGGCCCAAACGTTCGCGCGTGACGTGCAACCCCTCGTGAGAAACGAGGTACGCACCGCAGCCCCACGTGAGATGGTCGCCATGGGCGTGTGTGATGATGGCACGGTCGACCGGCGACCACGGGTCAATGAAGCAATCGGCGGCTTCGCAGTACAATCCTTTGTCGGTCACTCTGAGGAGCATGATGCTCATACGATAACCGGGCGCGGTCGTTCCCTTTTCAAGCGGCACGAGGCGGTTGGCACGGGAAAGCCCGCCCCAACCTCCATGACTCCCCCCAAAATGCGATGGGCGGAGCGCCGAAGCGCCCCGCCCGTTACCACCGCAAACGCCGGCGCCGCTACTTCGGATCGAGCATCGCCTTGATCTGATCCCGCACGTCCGCCAGATGGGCGCGCGTCATGCGATCGGTGGTCCGGCCAATCGCCGCCGCGATGTCCCGGTCCAGCACGCGCATTTCGTCCTTCAGAATGGGACGGAAGTCGTCGGTGCCGGCCGCCGCACCGGCAAACGCTGCGCCAGCACTGTTCGGCGCAGCCGGCGGAAGAATCTTGCTGCCCACCAGTTCGATGTACGTGTTCTGCAGGTGACGGCGGTACACGTCACTGGTTTTGCCGGCGTACATCTCCGACCACAATCCGCGACGCAGGTCGGTCAGCATCTCCGAAATGGTGTACACCTCCGACGCCCGACTGGCCATCGCCTCGTATTCCACCATGCGTTGCAGCTTGGCGTTGGCCAACACGCTGGACAGCGCGCGCGCCTGCGCGTTGGATACGCGGTTGATGTTGCCGTCCGACTCGAGCTTGCGCAGAATAGACGGAACAATGAGGTAGTCAGGCGTGGAGAACACCGCGTCGTTCAGGAATTTCATGGCTTCCTTCTGACGCTGGCGTGACACGGGTGTCCACACCGCACCGGCCTGTCCCACCACCTTCTCCTGCTTGTTCATGCCGCCAATAATCTTGGTAACGTGATTGGCTTCCGTCGCCCACTGGCCAATAACGCCCGTGTACGTTGCGCGCAGCAGTGCGAAATCACCGGTCTTGTCGGTCGTGGCCGCCGGTTCCACCAGTTTCATGATGCGCACAATGTTCTTGAAACCCAACGTGGTCGCGCGCACCGCGTCCGCATCACCAATGGCTTCCGACTGCTCCCCCGGGTCGGCACCACCTGCACCGGCGTCGCCAGCAAAGCGCAGCCACGGCAAGCTGTCCTGCATGCGCGCCCAGTTGTCCAGCATCGGCAATTCATCTTCCGGACGTTGGACGCCTGCCATGGGCGAATATCCCCACTTCACGGCGAAACGATCGTACGGACCAACCGTTGGTACCAGATGCTCGAGCGCAATCTGGTCTTCCGGCTGCGCGATGTAATTGAAGCGCGCATAATCCATGATGGACGGCGAATGCCCCATCTTGGCCACCCAGGTTTTCGACCGGATGGAATCGACGGCGTACATCGAGCTGGCCTTGAAGTTGTGGGGGAAGCCCAACGTGTGTCCCACTTCGTGCGCCGCGACAAACTGAATCATGCGACCCATGAGCGAGTCGGGCATGGGGAACTTCTGCACGCGCGGATCGAGATGGCCGACCTGCGAGAAATACCACGTGCGCTGCAGATCCTGCACGTTGTAGTACATCTGCACATCGGCATCAATAATTTCGCCGGTGCGTGGATCGACGGTGCTCGGTCCCACGGCGTTCGCCACCGGACTTGGCAACCAACGCACCATCGCGACGGACGCGTCTTCCCCGGAGAATTCGGGATCGTTTGGTGCGTCGGCCGCGACAATACCCTTGTAAAAACCGGCGCCTTCAAACGCGGGCTGCCACTCCTCAATGGCTTTCCGAATCCACGGCTGCAGCCATCTCGGCGTCGCGGGATCGATGTAATACGTGATGGGTTTGACTGGCACGCACAACCCGTTCACGCGGGGCTTGTCTGAACATTCCAAACGCCACCGCGAGATGTAGCGCCGCTGCACTACGCGATTCTCGGCCGAACCAAAATCCTGTTTCGACGCACCGAAATATCCAACGCGTGCATCCTGCATGCGCGGCATCATCGGCGTATCCGGCAGTTTGACGAACGAGTAGGAATACGCTTCGGTCGTGGCCGACGGCGGCGCCCCGGCTGGCGCACCCGCTGCCTGCGGTGTGAACGTTTGCACCGCCGTCACATTCACATTGCGCGAAAACGCACCAAACTTGTCGATGTACGAACGGGTGGCATCGACCGTGGCCCGGCGCCCGCCGGCCGCAAATTCGGCAATCGCGCCGGAAAAAATACGCGACACATCAATCACCGCCGCGCTGTCCTTGCCGTAGGTCTCCACATTGAATACGGCGAGAATCGGATAGAACTCGATCAGCGACATGGCGCGGGCACCGGTGCGCATCGTGTCGGTTGCCACCACGTTGTAGTTGATGTCGCGCATGTACACGCGATTCTCGCGGCGCTCGAAGCGCACCAGGCGATCTCCAATCAACGTCCCGTTGCCGCCAATGCCGGCCGGGGTTGCCGCGAGCGTCGTGACCGCAATGAAGTCTTTGCCCATCTCGGCGGTCGGAATTTCGAAGTACAGCGAGTTCCCCACCATGTGCACGCCAAAAACGCCGGTCTTGGTCCGAGCACGCGGGGTGATGACGGTTGCATACGGGCGCGGATTGGCGGCGCCGCCCGCCGCAGGCGGACCACCGGCTCCGGGTTGCGCGCCACTGCCGGCTGGTCCGGGTGCCGGATTGCCCGTTGGGGTGCCGGGCGTTGGATTGCCTGGATTGGGAGCGGGAACAGCCGCGCCATTCGTTGGGCGAGTGGGTGCGGGGGCCGTTGCCGGTTTGACGGGTTGCCGACACGCATTGAAAGACAATGCCACGGCCGAACCAAGCAGCAGAGGAACGAGACGCATTGGGGGAGGCTGGGGGGAGTCAACATCGGGAGCAACGGAGCATAATCTCCGGCGCCGCCGCATGCAGCGCTTGGGGGCGATCAGAACGCCGATTCGGACCAGCCTGCAATGGTCTGGTGCCGACCGATCGCTAACAATCGGTTAGAGGCAACAACACGGCCGTGCTCGGCATGGCGCAATGCCGGGTGAACGATCACGTTCCTAGTATGCCGCCCACTCCGCCACTGGATCACAGCACCGCGACTCCCATTGGCAGGGCATCCATCGGGCCGTTCCATGATGCGCGTGGTGTCGCGATGGCGTCATGGGACGCGGACGGCACGTTTACCGAGGGAAACCAGGCGTTTCTGAGCCTCATTGGCGTGAACGCGACCACCCTTGAACTGCAGCGGGTTTCCTGGGAATCGCTGGTGACACCGGAGGCGGCGCGCTCGCAGGAAGTGATGCGGGCGTTGCTGCATGCGGCCGGTATGGCGCCACCCTTCGAAACGGTCTGGCGTCGCGGCGACGCGGTCGACGTTCCGGTGTTGGTGGTCTCGGCCACTCTCGATAAGCACAGCGGGTGCGGCTGGTTGTTTGCGCTCGATCAGCGCGAGCAGAAGGCCAGTGAAGCGGCCGTCATTGCCAGTGAGGAGCGGTACCGACTGGTCACGCGTGCCGCCGGCGGCGTGTTGTGGGAATGGGCTCCGCAGGAGGAAGTCATGACCCTCGGCACCGGCACGTTCGAGCGCTTTGGATGGGACATTGACGACGTGCCCGTTCCCATGTCCTGGTTTCACCAGCGCATTCATCCGGAAGATGTCGGCGCCATGTTGGCGCGCGCGGAAGAAGTGCTGACGGCTGGCACGACGTCGGCTACGCATGCGTATCGGTTTCGTCGCGCCAACGGGCAGTGGGCGATGGTGCACGATCACTTTCACGTCATTCGTGACGAGACGGGACGCGCGAATCGCGTCATTGGCGTGATGTTGGATGCGTCCGAGCGGCACGCGTTGCAGGAGCAACTGCGTCAGGCGCAAAAAATGGAGGCCGTGGGTCGTCTCGCTGGTGGCATTGCGCATGATTTCAATAATCTGCTGACGGTGATTCGCGGCAATGCCGCATTGGCCATGGAGGGCGTCGACTCCACCAACCCGCTGTTCGCCGAGTTGACCAATATTGAGCAGGCGGCCGCGCGGGCGACCGATGTGACGCGACAGTTGCTCGCGTTCAGCCGCAAGCAGGTGTTGATGCCGCAGCCACTGGACATTAACGCCGTCGTCGCACAACTCACGCGGTTGCTGGACCGGTTGTTGCCTCCAACAATCACCACGCGATTAACGCCTGCTGCAGAAACCGGGTTAATCAAAACCGACCGTGGGCAACTCGAGCAGGTGATTCTGAGTCTCGTCACCAATGCACGTGACGCCATGCCCGGGGGCGGCACGCTGGAGGTGCGCACCGGCGAATTTACCGTGGGGGACAAACACTCAGATTTTAGCCCTCCGGACGATGTGCCCATTCGCCCCGGCCGCTACGTGCATCTGTCGGTGACGGATACCGGAACGGGTATGGATGCCAATACCAGAGCCCACGCGTTTGAACCATTCTTCACCACCAAGTCAGTCGGACTTGGCACGGGACTGGGTCTTGCGACCGTGTACGGCATCGTGAAGCAAAGCGATGGCTACGTGTGGATTGACAGCACCGTGGGCAAGGGCACAACCGTCAACGTGGCGTTGCCGCGCTTTGAAGGGCCGGTGCGTCGCGCGCGGCCCACGCCGACGTCAACGTCCATCGCCAAGGAGACGCACACCGTATTGCTCGTTGAAGACGAACCGGGCGTGCGCGAGTTGGCGTTGCGTGTGCTCAAACGCGCGGGGTACCGCGTGCTGGTGGCCGGAGATGGCGTGGAAGCACTCGCGCTCTGGGAGGACAACCCGGCTCAGATTGATGTCGTGGTCACCGATGTCATCATGCCGCGACTCGGTGGAAGCGAGCTCGTGACGCGGCTTCGCGGCGAACGCAATGATGTGCCGGTGTTATTCATTTCAGGCTTTGCGCGTAGTGTCGCCATTGGTGACGCCCCGGCCGATCGTCGCACGCGCTTTCTGCAGAAGCCGTTTACGGCGCCGGCGTTGCAGCACGCGGTGTCGGAGCTGGTACGCATGAAGGGTGCGACGCCTTCAGCTTGATCGACTATTGGGCAATTCGCTTATGAATCACCTTCAAAATTCGGCATACAGCGCCGAATTTTCAAGGTATGAACGATGTACTCCGTCTCGATGCCGACACTGGCGTGCGGCGCCTGCTGCGGCAGGCGCCGGTTGTCGCGCTTCTCGGCGCGCGGTAAGTCGGCAAGACCACGCTGGCGAAATACATCGGTGCGACGTGGCGCGGGCCGGTCGTACACTTCGACCTGGAGGACCCGCAGGATCTCGCGCGGCTCGACGATCCGATGCTGGCCCTCGGCATCAAGGTAGCGGGCGTGACCATGCGCCGGTTCTGGGAGATGCTCGCACACACGCACGGCAATGTGTTGAACCGCTGTGAGCTTGGTCGCGCGTTTGGTGTCGCGGATACCACCGTGCGTCGCTATCTCGAGCACGCCGACCGTCACGCCATCAATGCGCAGCGCGCTCGAGAATCTGGAACTGGATAGCCTTGACGTCATTCATGCGGGCGCGCAAACGTTTCCGATGGCGTCGCGCATTCGCGCGGTCGCGGCGCGCGATGTGCTTGATGCACTGTGATCCGTCAGCGACCCCCCTACCGCAGCTTCACGGCTAACCAGTCGGCCAGCGTTCCCAGCACCACGCGCCGGACGTGCTTGTCGGGAAGTGAAGCATACCCGGAAGCGACACCGACACTGTCCGCCAGAAACAAGTGGTTGGTGGCGGGGAATGTTCTCAGCGTCACATCTGCATTGCCGGACGCTTTCAGTGTTGCCGCCAGCGAGTCGGCTTGTTCGGGCGTAATCTGTCGATCGGTTTCACCCTGGAGAATGAGCGTGGGTTGCGACAAACGCCTGGCCACTTTCAGCGGATCGTGTTGCATGAAAAAGCCGATCCACGGCTCGGTGCTCGCAATCGAATCGAGTCGTGCGGGGACGGTGGCCATAATGGAGTCACGCTGGGCATTCGTGAGCCCCTTGGCCTGATTTACCGCATCCTGATTCTGAAACATCATGACGCGACGGCCCGTGTACGCCGGACCGGCCAGCAGCGCGACTGCGCGAATGCCCTTGTCCTGCGATGCCACCATGGGCGCAATCATGCCGCCTTCGCTGTGACCCACCAACGCAATGCGCGCCCCATCAACATCTGTCCGCGCGCGCAGAAATTTCACGACTTCCCGGACGTCGTTCGCGTAGTCGGCGGTCGTAGCCACGGCACGCGATTCATGACCGGTTGACGCTCCGACTCCGCGATCATCCACCCGCAACACCGCGATGCCGCGACGACCGAGTGAGTCGGCGATGTCGCGGAAAATGGCGTAACCGGCAACCGGGCCAATGCGTGAATCACGATCCTGTTCACCGCTGCCGCTGATGGTGATGACCACCGGTGGTTTCGCCACGCCGCGCGGACGGGTCAGGGTGCCTGCCAACTGGAACCCCGCTTCGGTGTTTATCACGACATCTTCTGCCGTGTACGGTGCGCCAGCAGGAGCGGCGTAGGACGGTTTGTCTGCGGTTGTCTTGAGCGACACCTTCGACATGTCTGCGGCATTCACACGGCGTACCGACGTACCGGCGCCCATGTTGGCTTCTTTCAGTCCCCGCGCGTCGCGAATGAACCGGGCGTCCTGACCTGCGACATTCACGATCATGGTGTCGCCAACTGTGCGCACCGCCATTTGGAGCTGAGCGCCGCCTTGCGCCAACACGACGGTCAATGTGTCCTGCCTGCGTTTGACGGCGAGTGAGGCCAGCACATCGGTGTGTAACACGGAACTGTTCAGCATCCAGGCACTGCCCGCGGCAATCTTCAATCGCTGGGTTGTGTTGGAAGCGCCGTTGGCATTCACCTCGACGAAACCACTGTCGTTCACCACGCGCAGCGTCACGCTCTGCGCCGGTTGGGCGCCAGCGCCAGCGGTTGGTGCATAGGCGTCCAGATCGAACGCGCCCGGCTGATTGTTCGCGCCAATGTGCTGATGCCACACAAGCCGAGGCTGACCTTTCACCACCAACTCGGCTCGCACTCCGTCGGGCCGGCTCACGACGCGTTCAATGGCGACGGTATCCGTGCCGCGCAAATAGACGTAGGCGATCGTGTCGTTGGCGGGTCGAGGGGCGGTGCGGGGTTGCTGCGCATGCAGCCGTGACGCTGGCAGCAACAGACCGAGAACGAGAAACGTTGGCAGGGTGCGCATAGAGATCATTCCGGGGAATCGGTTGGTTCGTTGTTCGGGGGCGCTCCGTGCTTCGGCGCGCGCCCATTGGCCTGCAGCGCGCGTCGAAGCAGGAATTCAACCTGGCCGTTCAGGCTCCGGAGGTCATCGTTTGCCCAGCGCTGCACCGCATCCAGCGTGTCGCGGTCAATGCGCAGGAGAAACGATTTACGGTCGGCCATAATTAGTGCTCGTGCAGGCTACAAACAATGCTAGTGGTACAGTGAGCCGGTATTCACCACCGGCTGTGCAGCCCGGTCTGAACACAACACCACCAGCAGATTGCTCACCATGGCCGCTTTGCGTTCGTCATCCAGCGTCACGATGTTGCGACGATTCAACTGCTCCAGCGCCATCTCCACCATTCCTACGGCGCCTTCAACGATGGTCTGCCGCGCCGCGACAATAGCACTGGCCTGCTGCCGTTGCAACATCGCGGCTGCAATTTCCTGCGCATACGCCAGATGACTGATACGCGCATCGAGCACTTCCACGCCCGCCTTCGCAAACCGCTCGTGCAGCGCTTCCATCAAGCCTTTGGAGACTTCGAGTGTGTGGGTGCTGAGCGCGATCTCATCGGCGCCGTGATGGTCATACGGATACGCGGACGCCAAGGCGCGCAGTGCCGACTCACTCTGCATGGTCACATACTGCTGGTAGTCGTTGACTTCGAAGGTCGCTTCGGCGGTGTCGACCACCTTCCACACCACAATCGCGCCGATTTCCACCGGGTTCGAGCGCGCGTCATTCACTTTGAGTTTGGCGGTTTCGAAGTTTCGGACGCGCAACGAGACCGGTTTTTTGGTGATGAATGGGTTGGTGAACCACAGTCCCGGTTGCTTCGCCGTGCCTTTGTATTTGCCGAAGAGCGTCAACACTTTGCCGACGTTGGGTTGCACGGTAAAAAGTCCGTTCAGGCAGAGGCTCGCGCCCAGCAGGAGCATCGTCCCGCCAATGGCCGTCCACACTTGCTCTTGCCGTGCGCCAAATATGACGGCGGCCGTGCCACCGAGGATGGCGGTAGCCAGGACGAGGGCCATCAGAATGCCGGGGGCCGGATGCACTTCTTGCTCGCGAAACATGGGGTTCCTCGTGGAGGCGGGGAGTATGATAGTGATATGATATCACTGTGGTAGCATTTACGCACTGTTTTGCGGAGAGTTTCAGCACCGGTTGCGCGAGCCCCGGGCACCAGTGTAGCTCGAAGTGTGCTGAAAGTCCGGCCCCCGCTTCGTCCACGCTCCGCCATCGCCTGTATGCACCAGTTTCCCGTTCTGGCCACTCTTCCAACCCGCGTGCTGGTTACCGGCGGTGCCGGTTTCATTGGCAGTGCGCTGGTGTGGGCGCTGAATCAGTACGGCGTCGAGCGCATTGTGATTGCCGACCGGCTGGGCACGGACGAGAAGTGGCGGAATCTTGTGCCGCTCAGATTTGAAGACTATGTCGACGCGGACGACCTGCTGGCGCGACTGCACAGCGCGTCGCTGGGGGCCTTCGACCTCGTGCTGCATATGGGAGCGTGTTCGGCCACTACCGAACGCGATGCCTCGTTTCTCATGCGCAACAATTTCGAATTCACGAAGGCGCTCGCGCACTGGTCACGCAATCACGCCGTGCGATTTGTGTATGCGTCGAGTGCGGCCACGTATGGCGACGGTGGTGCGGGCATGAGCGATCACGAGGAGAGCAACGACGCACTGGCGCAGTTTCGGCCGTTAAATGCCTATGGCTATTCCAAGCAGTTGTTCGATCAGTACGCGGCGCGCGCGGGATTGTTGTCGCACATGGTCGGTCTCAAATATTTCAACGTCTTTGGACCAAACGAAGCGCACAAAGGCGACATGCGCTCGCTGGTGCATAAAGCGTATGGGCAGATTGCGACAACGGGGCGCGTGCAGTTGTTTCGCAGCCATCGGGACGACTATCGCGATGGCGAGCAACGCCGGGATTTCCTGTACGTGAAAGATGCCGTCGCGATGACGCTGCATCTGGCCACGGCGCGATCGGCAAACGGTTTGTTCAACATCGGCAGTGGGCAGGCGAATACGTGGCTCACCCTCGTGGACGCCATTTTTTCCGCACTGGGGCGCGAACGAGCGGTCGACTTCGTGGACATTCCGGAGAACATTCGGGAGAAGTATCAGTATTTCACCCAGGCGAACATCGACAAGGTGCGGGCGACGGGCTACGAGATGCCGGTCACCACGCTGGGCGAGGCGGTGCGCGACTACGTCCAGGAGTATTTGGTGGCTGACCGTCGCCTGGAATCGTCGAGGACGCCACAAGGGTGATGCATGCCCAGCACACAAACGGGCGCGGAATAGCTATATTTGCACTCGTAACAAATTGCTAAGTAGTTGATTTATAAAGGTTTATGCTCCAAGTTGTCGTGCCGGTCGCGTGGTCCTGTTCTTGCAATTAGGTAGGGGCGAACGGGTCACTCCTCACACCAAATCTCGTCATGATGAACCTCACTCGCGTAATCCGCGCCGTAACCGCCGCCGCCTTTCTGGCCGTGCCAGCACTGGCGTCCGCGCAAACGTGGGCGAACTGGACGGCTGGCAGCGTTGCCGGCAATACCATGTCCGGTATGCTGGGCACCACCACCATCAGCTACAGCGGAACGTTCGACGGCTACCAGCTGTCCGACAACACCACGCGCACCGGCAGCGTCAGCTCGTCTCCCGGATGCGCATTCAATTTCTTCTGCCTGACCGCACCTTACACCAGCACGGGCGTTGGAGCACCCACCAACCACGGCTTCATTCAGTACACGGGCGTTCGTCGCGGTACCATTACGTTTGGATCGGCTGTGGTGAACCCGCTTATCGCGTTTATCAGCGTCGGCCAGTCAAACCTTCCGGTTCGCTACAACTTCCTCGGGAACAGCTTCACGGTCCTGTCGGACAACTCGTCCAGCCCGGCCGCCTGGGGCGGTGGTTCGCAAAGCGTCGCCGGCAACGTCATCACCGGCAATGAGTTCAGCGGCACCATTCGTCTGAACGGCACCTTCAACTCCTTTTCGTACAGCGTCGAGGATGCCGAAAACTGGCACGGCCTGACCGTTGGTGTGCAGAGTGTTGTGCCCGAGCCGTCCACCTACGCCTTGATGGGCGCTGGCTTGCTGGCGCTTGGCGTCGCGGCGCGCCGTCGTCGCAAGGTCTGAGTATTCCAATCCATTAAAACAAAAGCGGGGCGCCATTTCGGCGCCCCGCTTTTGTTTTGCCTGGGCAACGTTCTCGGAATGAGTTTTTGTGCGCAGCGTTTTTTGATTGAGTTTTGCCGGCGTGGAGTACCGTCATCGAGATTGGTCTGCGGGGAGTTCTACGATCGAGCCGCTTGGCATAAGGGGGCGCAGTGTGCGACGCGCCCCGAGCGATTCGTCGTGCACTGCGTCTACATCTCGCGCGTCCAGATCAACACCACACACCGACCATTCGCATCGCCAAATTGACCGCGCCGAAACTCGGCCGGAATCTCCGCGGCGCTGGCATAAATCTCCATGCCTTCAACCTGGCGCGGCAGAATGTTCTCCAGCAGTCGGTAGCGGTGCGACGACGGGTTTTCTGTCCGGCCTGGTGCGCTTCTGAGCGCCCCACTCGTGCGCCCCCCCTGCGTTCCGTAATCAGGCTGATTGCCGGGGGCGATGCCGTCCAGGTACACGATGGCATCCACACAATTGCGAACGCGCCCACCCATGCGTTCAATCAGCTGAATCAGCGTCTGCGGATTTTGTTGTTCGATATCAGTGCGCGTGATGAAACGCGACGGCGCAATGCCCGCTGTTTTCTGTCGACTCTCGAACCCGACGCGTATCAGTTTGTCGGAACTGTACCTGGCATTGACCGCCACGGTCGCGAGACGCACGACCGTGGGGGTGAGTTCGAAGTCGAGTTCCACGGGATTGCCGTTCAGTACGTCAATTTTCATGGTAAGCGCCTCGAATCCGATGCGGCGCATCAGCAGCCTGTACGGTCCCGGTTTGACTTTCGTCAATCGGAATTCGCCGCGCGAGTTGGTAATCGCACCGTAGTCCGTGCCCGACAGCTCAATTTGCACTCCGGCAATCATCACGCCCATCGTATCCGCGACCGTTCCCACAATGCCGCTGCGCTGCGCCTGAAGGGTCGCAACCGGCCACACCTCCCAAACCGCGATTAGCAGAACCGCCCGAAGATATCGCATGCCTTTACTATTGAGCGGCCCGTTAACGCCCGCAATAGTGGAGGGGTGAACGGGTGTTAAACTTTGGTCGCACGTACCAGTCCGTTTGGGTGTTTCTTTCGGGAAGGCTCCAAATTCGTCCATGACAGTATCAACCACGCAACCCGGCGCAGCGTTACCGGTGCAGGAACGCGGCGCGCTCAGGTGGCGCATGTTGGCCGTGCTTGCGGTCGCGGAGCTGTTGGGAATGGCCCTGTGGTTTACGGGTAGCGCCGTCGGACCCCAACTGGGCGTTCGGTGGGGGCTGACCACCGGGCAAGTGGCCTGGCTGACCACCGCAGTCCAGCTGGGCTTTGTGGTGGGAACGGCGCTGAGCGCGCTGCTCAACCTTGCAGACATTTTTCCGGCAAAAAAACTGTTTGCCGTCGCGGCGGTGTGTGGCGCGATCGCGAACCTGCCAATGGCATGGGCCGGCACTTTGCCGCTGGTTCTGGTGTCCCGATTCCTGGCAGGGTGCTGTCTGGCCGGTGTCTACCCACCGGCAATGAAAATGGCGGCCACATGGTTTCGCGCACAGCGTGGGCTGGCAGTCGGTACCATCGTTGGCGCGCTTACGGTGGGGAAAGCCTCGCCATATCTCGCGCAGGCCTTTCCGTTTGCCACCGTGGCGGGGGTGACGCAATTGGCCTCAGCCAGCGCTATTCTCGCCGCAAGCATTGTGTGGTTCGTCTATCGCGACGGACCCTTTGCATTTCCAGCGCGTCCGTTCGCGTGGGCGCGGGTCGCCGAGGTGTTGCGCGTGCGTGAGTATCGGCTGGCGACCGGTGGGTATCTTGGCCACATGGGCGAACTGTATTCGTTCTGGACGTGGATTCCGGCGTTTCTGGCGGCAAGTGAGGCCAAACGCGCGCTCGCGGCCAACGCGCCGGCGCATCCGCGCGTTGCCGCTTTGATTGCGTTCGGAGTGATTGCCGTTGGTGGTGTTGGATGTCTCTGGGGCGGTCTGGTGGCCGATCGCATTGGTCGCGCGCGCCTGGTGATGTGGGCGATGAGCGTGAGCGGTGCCTGTGCGTTGTTGATCGGGCTGGCCTACGGACGCAGTTGGTGGATTCTGGCGCCGCTCGCGCTGGTCTGGGGATTTTTTGTCATTGCCGATAGCGCGCAGTTCAGCGTGCTGATTACCGAGCAGGTGCCCGCGCATGCCGTCGGGACGGCGCTCACGCTGCAGGTATCCCTGGGATTTCTGCTGACGACCATCACGATTCAGATTATTCCGCCGCTGGTCAATGCAGTGGGATGGCAGTGGGCGTTTCCGGTGCTGGCTATTGGGCCGCTGCTGGGAATCGCGAGTATTCGACGGCTTCGCAGAATGACGGCTCAGTGACCCGGTGATTGCGGCACATGGCGAAAGGCGGAATTTTATTGCGAACGGCAAACGGCGAACGGCGAACGACCTGTACAGGACTCACAGCGGAGAACGACCGATGAACTGCGGAATCACGGCAACGCTACAACATAAACATCGCCATCGCTGCGCCGAACATCGCGACCGTCGTCAACCCCACCACGACACGCGACAACGGTGAACTCGTCTGGTCTCGCATAATTTTCCGGTCCGATGCGACCAGCAATATTCCGATTAACAGGAACGGCGCCAGTAATCCGTTCACAATAGCCGACCAATACATGGCCTTGATGGCGCTGATGTTGGCAAAGTCCATGACCACGCCGGCCAGTACTGCGATCACTATGGATACGTAAAATGCGCGCGCATTGCGAAACGACTCATCAATACCCTGCCGCCAACCAAACAATTCGCTGAACGCATAACTGGCCGACCCGGCCAGGGTTGGAATGGCCAGCGCACCAGTGCCAATAAGTCCGACCGCATATAACAGCGTGGCCCACCGACCCGCCAACGGTTCCAGGGCCTGCGCCACTTCGCGGCTACTGGTGGGGGTGGTCACTCCGTTCGCGTGCAGAGTGAGCGCGGTTGTCAGAATAATGAAAAACATTGCGGCATTCGACACGAACGTGCCCGCGCCAATATCCCACCGGCGGGCCGACATCTCAATTTCGGTCGCGCCGCGCCGCTCGGCGACCGTCGTGCGTCCCTGCGCCTTTTCTTCTTCCACTTCCTGCGACGCCTGCCAGAAAAACAAATACGGCGAGATGGTGGTGCCGAGTATGGCGACAATCATGCCCCACGCGGTAATGTCGGGTACACTGGGCAGCAGGGCATCACGCGCGACCGTAGGCCAATGCGGGGCCACCATGAACGCGGTAATCACATACGCAATCAGCACCAACGCCAGCCACTTGAGGGTGTTGGCCAGCGTGACATACCGCAGCCAGACCGTGGCCGCAGCAATGGCGATGCCGAACACCACCACGAAGACATGCGAGTTGAGGCCGCTTAACAACTCTGCTGCGTCGGCCATGCCGGACAGGTCGGCGCCAATGTTGATCACATTCGCCAACGCGAGTGCGCAACTCACCACAATGAGTACCTTGCGCGGGAAACGCTGGCGCAGCGCCGACATCAACCCTTTGCCCGTCACCATGCCAATGCGCGCGCACATGGACTGCACGGCAGCCATTAAGGGCCAGGAAACAACAGCCATCCACAGCAGCGACGTGCCAAACTGCGCGCCCGCCAAGGAATACGTCGCAATGCCTGATGGATCGTCGTCCGCAGCACCGGTGATGACGCCGGGGCCAAGCTCGCGCAAGAGTTCGCGAACTGAACGCCGCGTCACGGCGTACCGGGTTGTGGTTTGGCGTGTTCGCCCAGATGCTGTGCGAGATCGCGCAAGCACGCATCAATCTCGCGGGTGTACCCCACGAAATGCGTGCCGAAGAATCGGAACATCGGATTGCCCACTTCGCCAGTTTCGGTGATGGTTACCCGCGTCCCGCTGTCGGTAGGCGTGATGACGTATTGCCATTCTCCCGTATACCCAAGATCGTCGTCGGTGATTTGTGATGAAAAGCGATGCGGCGCTTCGTCGAGGGTGGCCCGATACGACACGGATTTCTGGCGACCGACTTCGGTCCACTGCAGTGGGCCCTCGCTGTCGGCGGACACGCTGACTGACTGGGTGTCATCGCGCCAGTCCGGATACTTGTGAACTGTTCGAATGAGTTGCCACACCGTGTCGGGCGATGCGCGGAGGACGAGGGTTCGCGTGGCAACGTGACGGCGTGGGGTGGCCATGCCGCCGACCAAAATGGCGACAACGATGGACACCAGCAGTGCCATGATCAGCAGAATCCAGTACACAGAATATCGGGGTTGTGCTGGCGTTCACCGGGCCGCCGACGTGAAGCGGACCCACTGCGCGCGCACGTGACGCGCTTCGCTTGCGCCCTCTTGGCGCGCACGCGAAGTGCAAGGATCAGGAACTGCGCAACGGTTGGTCCAGCACTTCGCGCACACGTTGCACCAGCGTGGGCGGTGTAAACGGCTTTTGGAGGAACCAGACTTCGTCGGTGCGAACGCCATGCAGCAGCACGGCGTCGTCGGTATACCCCGAAGCGAACAACACGCGGGTGTTGGGTCGCTCTCGCAGGAGGGCTTCCGCCAGTTCGCGCCCGTTCATCCCGGGCATGACGACATCGGTGAGGAGCAAGTCAATGGTTTCGGCGCACGCCCGCGCCAGTGTCAGGGCGCTGGGCCCGTCTGCGGCCGCCAGCACGCGGTACCCGCGGCGTTCCAACGCTTCTCTGGCAACGGCCCGCACACTGTCCTCGTCTTCGGCCAACAAGATGAGTTCCGTACCGCTGCGCGCTGGCGTGGCGGGTGCGGCCAACACGGGCACGGCTACCGGTTCTTCCGAACTCGGGAAATACATCTCGAACGTGGCGCCTTCGTTGGGCGCGCTGGTGACACGAATCGTACCACCCGACTGTTCAACCGTCGCATACACCAGCGACAAGCCGAGTCCGGTGCCCTTGCCGCGCTCCTTGGTGGTAAAGAACGGTTCGAAAATGCGCTGCTTGACTTCTTCCGTCATGCCAACGCCGGTATCGCTGACGCAAATGTTCACCCAGTCGTGGTGCGCCAGGCCCAGTGCGCTCGCGCCGCGCGCCGGTACACGTGCGGTGCTGATGGTCAGTGTGCCGCCCGGCTGCATGGAGTCGCGCGCATTCGCTGCGAGATTCAGCAGCACCTGCTCAATCTGGGCCGCGTCGGCCCGAATGCTCCGCACGTCTTCGCCCAGCGCAGTTTGCAGCGTGATGTGTTCCCCAATCAGGCGACGCAGCAAGCGGTCGATGGCCAGCACCACGGTGTTGACATCGAACACCGTGTACTGCATGACTTGCTTGCGGCTCACCGCCAGAATCTGGCGAGTCAGATCGGCGCCGCGCATGGCCAGCGTGCGCACCTCCTGCACATCGTTCCAGGCATCACCGCCGGCGGGCAGCGAATCCATGGCGAGTTCACAGTACCCCAACATGCCGGTCAGCAAGTTGTTGAAGTCGTGCGCAATTCCACCGGCAAACGCGCCAATGGCTTCCATTTTTTGTGACTGGCGGAGCTGCGCCTCGCTGCGCGCCAACGCCCGTTCAGCGGCCTGGCGGGCAGTCACGTCAATGCTGACGGACAGCCAGCTCTCCCGTCCCATGCGGCGCGATTGCGTGGAGATCACTTCCATCTCGACGCGCTCACCAGTGGCCGTGCGATGAATCCACGGTTTGGGAGCTAACCGCCGTTCTTCAACCTTCACGCGCCCAAGGGCAAAACGTTCTTGCTCCGATTCATCAAGCAAATCGGTAATCTTGAGCTGCAAGAAGGCCGCCTGCGAGTACCCATACCGTTCCTGCGCGGCTTCGTTGGCCGCCAGAATACTCAACAGGTCGGCGTCCCACGCATACATGGGCAGCGGATTCGAGTCAAACAACAGGCGATACCGCCGCTCGCTTTCAGCCAGCGCCGAATTTCGTCGCTCGACCGTGTCGGCCATTTGGTTGAACGCCGATGCCAGTACGCCCACTTCCGATTTCGAGCGAATGCGTGAGCGCCGTCCATCTTCGCCGGCTGCAATGGCGCGTGCGTCGTCGCTGAGTGCACCCAGGGGCCGCGCGATAAATCCGCCCAACAGAATGGCGGCCCCAATGGCGAACAACAATGTTACCGTTCCCGCAAACAGATCGCGAAATAGTTCCTCGTACACTGGCGCCAGCACGGCGGCCTCCGGAATGCCGACGTTCACCAGCCAGGGCGCCGACTTCGCTCGCGCGAATCCAAATATGCGCGTCACCCCTTTGCTGTCGGTAATCCTGAACGTCGCACTGTCTGGAATGGTGGCGTTCAGGGTGACAACTCGGCCCCGCAGCGTATCACGCTTGCCGTCTTCCGAACGCGCGATGGTAAGTCCCGTGGTATCGAGCACCACCACCACCGATCCGGGCGGCAATGTCATGTCCACGGTGATCAGGTCGCCCAGTGAGTCAATGTGTAAGGTAGTACCGATCACCGCCACTGGTCGTCCGGTGGCATCATCAACGGACCGAACGAGCGGCACAATCAGGGCGTTGTCATTCAACACGCGCGATGGCTGCGCCTGGCCAATGTAGAATCCACCCTTCGACAGTAACGGCGCGAAGTATGGACGCGAGTTCCCGCGTACGGTATCCAACACGGGAGTATGGATGGCTGAGCCCAGCCGCGCGCCGCTCTTGTCAAACGCAAAAAAGTTCGCGTACCGCTGCGGAACTTTGCTTAATGTCTGCGCGAAAACCGAGTCATTGTGACTCATTTGCAACGTGTCGAGCCTGAGCGCAGGTGTTAATCCAATCAGCAGGGCTTCGGCACTTCGCACCCGTTCTTCCACACGCTCGGCCACCAGCCGGGCTACGCGTTGCACCTCCAACCCGGTTGCCTTCTGTCCGTCAGACCATCGGGTTGCGATACGCACGGCACTGCCAATCAACAACGGAAGTGCGATAAAGAGCGCGAGCAAAATGAGCTGCGCGCGAACACTGTACGTGAGTTGCACACGCCGCACGAACGCCGGCGTGGCGATGGGCGTCTGCCCCCCTTTCGGCGTTCGCTCGCGAGTGTCGCCCATCAACTCATGGGCCGAGGATGTCCAGCCCTTCGGGCATCGTCACAGCCATTCCCATGGAGTGATATCCTTTGTCGACATACAGGGTGGTGCCGGTCACGCCCGATGCAAGGGAACTCGCCAGGAACGCCGCTGCATTGCCAACTTCGGTTGCCGTCAGCGCTTCGGCCAGCGGCGAATTGGCCGTGCAGTACTGCACCATTTTGTCGATAATGCCAATGGCGCTGGCCGCGCGCGAGGCGAACGGTCCGGCGGAAATGGTGTTCACGCGTGCTCCGTACTTGCGACCGGCTTCGAACGACAACACTCGCGTGTCACTTTCGAGCGCCGCCTTGGCGGTGGACATCCCACCGCCGTATCCCGGAATCATACGTTCACTGGCCATGTACGTGAGCGAACAGAATGACCCACCCGGGCGCATGATCGGGCCAAAGCGCTGCACCATGGACACCAGCGAATACGCGCTCGTGCTGATGGCCGAGAGGTAGCCACCGCGACTCGTTTCCAGCAGGGGCTTCTTCACTTCGGGACCGTTGGCCAACGAGTGGAACACAATATCCACGGGCTGTGGGCCAAAATCAGCCAGCATGGCCTGCGCCATGCCGTCAATGGAGTAATCGTGGTGATCCTTGTATCGCTTGTTCTCGCGGACTTCGGCGGGAACCTGCTGCATGGTGTCAAACGCGGCGTCAAGCGGATAGATCTTTTCGAAACTGAGCAGCGACCCGTCGGACAGCCGGCGCGATTCGTCCATCTTCCCGCGCTCCAGCAAGTTGAGAAAGATGTTGAGTGCGGGTGGCCAGGTTGCCACACACACGGACGCGCCCGCTTCGGCGAACGCCTTGGCCACGGCGAAGCCGAAGCCGCCGTCATCGGCGACACCCGCCACCAGGGCGCGTTTACCGGTAAGATCTATTGGAAGCATGGCCGAAATCTATGACAACCACCGGGTAACGCTACTTCACGTACCTTGCTGCTTCAGTACTTCTGAAAGCGCGTGCGTTCAGTGCGCGGCCCGACTCAGTCGGTCATGAATGCCCGCCCAGGCATCGGTGAACGGTGGTCGCTCAATCGCTACAATCGCGCTGCCGGACGCGTCGAGGTCGTGCAGGGTGGCATACAGCGCGCGTGCGTAGGCCGACGGATTGTTCGGCATGGGAATGACACGCACCTGCTCCGGCAACGCCAGCGACCAATCCAACACCATTGCGGCAATGCCCCCGTCCCCTGCGCGCGACTCGCGTTGCGCCAGGGATTGTCGCAGCGCCCTCACATCCGGTGCGTCAAACAACCACACGTCGGCTCGGGGCGCGTAGTGACGATCCATCATGCCTGGAGATAGTCGCGGCCCGTGCTCGGGTTGGCGGTCAGACGCCATGCCCACCGGGACACCTACAACACGTGCAATCATATCCCGGCTGATCACGCCGGGTCGAAGAATGACCGGCTGGTCGCTGGTGAGGTCGACCACCGTACTCTCAATGCCCACATCCGCACTGCCGCCATTCAGAATCATGTCCACGCGATTTCCCAGGCTGGCCTCCACGTGCGCCGCCGTTGTCGGAGAGAGTTCTGTGAACCGGTTGGCACTGGGCGCGGCGATGGGAAATCCTGCGGCCGCAATGAGCGCGCGCGCCACCGCGTGCGAGGGCACCCGTAGCGCAACGGCCGGCAACCCGGCCGAGACAATATCTGGTACGATATCGCGTTTGGGGAGCACCAGCGTCAGTGGCCCAGGCCAGAATGCCGTTGCGAGCAGATCGGCGATTGCAGGCCAGCTTGCAGTTAACGCACGGGCGTCGGCGATGGTACTGACGTGCGCGATAACAGGATTCCACGCGGGGCGTGCCTTTGCGGCGAAAATTCGTGCGACGGCTGTCGCATTTAATGCGTTGGCGCCCAGCCCGTAGACAGTTTCCGTGGGGAATGCGACCAGTTGGCCGCGTCGCAGCAAGTCAGCCGCACGCGCGATGATTTCCGGCTCTGGATTTTCTGCATCGATCGCGACAAGCGCCATGACTGCAAAGGTAGGGGAGCCCCATGCTCCGGGGTGCGGAATCTGGCGTGTCAGATCACTCGGCGATGCTGTCGCCCGTTGCTTCATCGACGGGCGAGTCGAGCAACTCGAGTGCCAGATTGGCGTCACCGGCGCGAACGGCCAGTCGCAACGGAAACACATAGTGCATGGCCGGCAGCATGCCGCCGGCGTTATCCCGCAGGATCACCGAGGGAATGTTGTTGGCTTCCAGCACGCTCTGCGCGACGGTTGCCTCCATTTCGTTGGCGTACTCGCGGATGATTGCCATATTTTCGCTCATAGTGCAAACATACACCGCCAACGCGCGCCTGGCACATTTCCCGAGGGAGCCGGTTATACTGTGCGTACCCGGTACCCCACTCCCGCCAGGCACCCTATGCCCCTTCGTTTTTGCCAGCACCGCGCAACCCACTGATTTGTGGCGGCGGCAATTGGTATTTACATCATTGTGGAGTTGCCCGGCGAAGCGGGTGAACGCGTTCGGGCCATTCAGGAAAAGTACGATCCCAAGCTGGCGCGACTGAATCCGCCGCACCTGACGCTCGCCGGCTCGTCCGGTGTTGGTTCCATTCCTGCCGAAACCACGGTCGCTGCACTGCGCGCGGCGTTGGAGCCCATCGCGCGCACCACTCCGCCCATGTCGCTGGCCCTCGACAAGCCGTTACGGTTCATGCAAACGGAAATTGTGGTGTTGCCAATGGATCCACACGGTCCGCTGCGCGCGCTCCACGAACGGATTGCCAAAAGCGGGCTGCGGTTCAAAGCGGCGCGATTCAGTTTTACGCCGCATGTCACCATGAGTTTTTTCCCGACGCTCACGCCGACGGTCGAGCGGGAACTGTTGTCCGTTCGCATTGCGGCGCCGGCCATTATCGATCGCTTTCAGGTGTATCTGACGCGTGATCCGCAGCCGTCGAAAAAGCTGCTGGAGTTACCATTGACCGGCGTTCCGGGAAATGCGAACGGCTTGTGAAGTGTGGTTCGCCAACGCGCACCGTCCTGCGCCCTGTGCCGACACCATCCGCAGTTCTTCTGGCGTTC
>Ga0105047_10000128_pt1 | contig 104767 bp, 91 predicted proteins | sample MAT04_FD_78384 | JGI IMG/M metagenome (GOLD analysis project Ga0105047, IMG submission 78384) | Freshwater microbial communities from Lake Fryxell liftoff mats and glacier meltwater in Antarctica - MAT-04 (megahit assembly) | ecosystem: Environmental > Aquatic > Freshwater > Ice > Liftoff... | reverse complement strand
GCCCAACAGGCTGTGGCTTCTTTGGAAGAAGCTGAATTGAGCGAAATATTAGACCATCACCGTCTGGGAAATGCCTCAACCCACACGCCCATCCGGTTTACGGTCGATACGGTCGGCAGTACCAGCACGTTGGTTTCGGAATTAACCGAAAATGCCGGTCTGAGTGCCCCGCCTGGCCTGGCAGGGGTGATGCTGGCTGGTTTACTTTCCGATACGTTGATTTTGACCTCGCCCACCACCACGGAACGTGATAAGCGCGCCGCCGAACGCCTGGGCCGCTGGGCCTTTGTGGGCGGCAGCATACTGCAGAAGGAGACGGTACGCTCATTCGGAGAGAAGGTGCTGGCAGCCGGCGCGGGCCTGGGTGCCAGAGCGCCGATTGAGGTGGTTTCGACCGATATGAAGGTTTACCACAGTGGCGCCTACCAGTTTGCAATTGCCCAGGCAGAAGTCAGCGATTTGTATGAACTGACTGAAACCCTGGTCAACCAGCTTAACGCCGCCCTGGACGAATTGAGAGAGCGCAAGGCGCTTAATTTTGCCATGCTGATGGTAACCGATGTAGTGCGCGGCTCCAGCCGCATGCTGGTCAGCAATTCGCCGCCGGTTTTGGCTAATCTGCCTTATGAACCACAGCCCGATAAAACATGGCTGGCAGAAGATGTGGTTTCGCGCAAAAAGCAGTTGCTGCCCGTTGTGCTGGGGCTGCTGGAAACATAACACGAAGTGCGGGTGCAGGAAGCGATGGAAACTATTTACCAGGCAATTCTAGAACTGCAAACCCAGCGGGACGCCGGCGCACTGTGTACCATTATCGAAAGCTCCGGTTCCACCCCGCGCCACCAGGGCAGCAAAATGCTGGTGTATGCCGATGGTCACTTTACCGGAACGGTGGGCGGTGGGGAAGTTGAAATCCGCGTGATTGAAGAGGCCCTACAGGCGATTCAGGAAGGTAAAGCGCGGCGGGTACAATACAATATGGTTGACCCGCAGCGCGGTGACCCTGGAATATGTGGGGGTGCCCTGGAGGTTTATGTGGAACCCATATTACCCGAGCCGCTCTTGCTTGTAATCGGTGGTGGGCATGTCGGCAAAGCCGTGGCGCATCAGGCCAGTTGGTTAGGGTTTCAGGTGGCGGTTTCGGATGACCGAATTGAGTTTTGCACCCGCCAGGCCAACCCAGACGCCGATTTATTTTTCCCGGTGCCGATGGCGGAAATTGTAAACCATTTGAAATTTAACGCGCAAACCTACGTGGTGGTTACCACCCGCGGGGCCAACGTCGATATTGAAGGCCTGCCCGCGCTGCTGCGCCAGCCTTTTGGCTATTTGGGAATTATCGGTTCGCGGCGGCGCTGGGCTGTGACGCGCAAAGCCCTGGAAGATTTGGGATTCTCTGCGGAAGAACTGGCGCGCGTTCATTCGCCGATCGGTCTGGAACTGCATGCGGAAACGCCGGAAGAAATTGCGGTGAGCATTCTGGCAGAAATCATCATGCTGCGCAATGCTGGCACGGGTAAGTCAATGAAAGCCTGATTTTTTGGAGATCTTGATATGGGTCGAGAATACATCAACACCGCCAGTCTTGCTGATACATTGGAAGTGCTGGCTCAAAAGCGCGAACAGGCCAGGTTAGTAGCGGGGGCGACCGACCTCCTTTTGGAAATGGAGCGAGGGCAGCGCAAGGGGATTGAAACGCTGGTCGATATCACCCGAATTGGTGGGCTGGACAATATTGAGCAGGATGAACAGGGTTGGATTCATCTGGGAGCGCTGGTCACACATAATCATGTGATAGCCTCATCCATCCTGCGTGAGCAAGCCATGCCATTGGTGCAGGCTGCCTGGCAGGTGGGTTCGCCGCAGATTCGCAACCGTGGAACCGTGGTGGGCAACCTGGTGACGGCTTCGCCGGCTAACGATACTATTCCGGCCCTGATGGCATTAAACGCCGAAGTGGAACTACATTCGAAGCAGGGCATCCGCGTGGTAGCCCTCGCGGAATTTTATACCGGGGTGCGCAAAACCGTGCTGCGTTCGGATGAAATGATTGTGGATGTGCGCTTTCTGGGTCTGAAACCCAACCAGCATGGCTGTTTTTTGAAAGTTGCGCTGCGCCAGGCGCAGGCAATTTCGGTGGTGAATGCGGCGTGCATTTTGGACATGGATGGCCCGCACATCCGGTCGGCGGTCATTACGCTGGGGGCGGTGGCCCCTACCGTTATTCATGCCGCGCAAGCGGAGCAGTTTTTGGCGGGCAAGCTGCCCGAAAAAGACCTGCTGGCGGCTGCCGCGCAATTGGCGGCTCAGGCTGCCCGCCCGATTAAAGATTTGCGCGGTTCGGCAGAATACCGCACTGAGATGGTGGCGGTGGTCTGCCGGCGGGCGCTGGAACAAGCTGCCGGGCTACGGATAAATGTGGAAGTGCCGGTCCATCCCGTGCTGCTGTGGGGGCACGCTTCATCCCCGGTTGTACTTCAAACGAGCCGGTTTACTGCTGCGCAACAGCCGATTGAAACCACGATTAATGGCCGTCCGTTTGTTTTCCACACCGGGCATGAAAAGTCGCTGCTGCGCCTGCTGCGCGAAGAAGGCGGATTGACTGGCACCAAAGAAGGCTGTGCAGAAGGTGAATGTGGTGCCTGCACGGTGTATCTGGATGGAAAGGCAGTAATGAGCTGCCTGGTGCCCGCCCCGCGCGCGCACGGCGCCCAAATTGTAACGATTGAGGGCTTGAGCAGCGACGGCAGCCATTCTCAGAATGGTGGCTTCCTCCATCCGCTCCAGAAATCCTTTATTGAAGCCGGCGCGGTGCAATGCGGTTATTGTACGCCAGGTTTGATTATGTCTGGCGCAAAGCTGTTGGAAGAAAAAGCACGGCCAGACCCGGGTGAAATTCGCCAGGCGATCACCGGCAATTTGTGCCGCTGTACGGGATATTATAAAATTATTCAAGCCATTGAAATGGCTGCTATTCAAGGAGGTAAATAATGGGTAAGTATGCTCCCCGACAAAGTGGGAACGTGAATGACCGTCCGTCTCGGTTGAATCCGAAAGTGCATCCGATCTGGCGCGGAGTAGGGTTTGCATTGATGATCATCGCTCCATTGATGGCTTATGCAACTACTGAACTGATCCTCATTGAGAACGCCAGCCGAAATTTCCTCATGATTCCTGCTTCTCTGATCGTGCAGTGGCAGGATCCACTGATCTTGGTCAAGGTTATTGGAACTTTGTTTCTGTCACTGGTGTTTCTGGCGGTGACGCAGATGATTTTCTTCATCATTATGCGCACCTTTGCCCCTTCGCGTTACGGTCCGCTGGATGTTCCCCCAGCCAGTTTCAAGGGCAAACCGTATAAACGATAGCAACGGTTTCTCAAAAAGAAGTGGGGAAAGTCTGTCTCTACTGGTTGAGCAGCCTGGTTTGTTGCCTGTTTGATTGTGTGAGGATGCTATGTCTTTTGTCGGCACTTCGGTTACGCGGCTTGATGCGGCTGGAAAAGTGACGGGGGAAACCCTGTATCCGGGAGATTTTCAGTTCCCGGATCAGGCCTATATGAAGGTACTGTTCGCCAACCGACCGCACGCTGTGATCCGGTCCATCGATACCCGCCAGGCGGAGCAGATGCCGGGAGTGCTGGGTGTTTTTACCTCGAAAGATGTGCCGGTAAACGAATTCGGCCTGATCCTGTTTGACCAACCGGTGTTATGCGGACCTTCGGCTCAGCCTCATAGCGACCGGGTGCGTTTTGTGGGGGACAAGGTTGCCATTGTGGTGGCGGAAAGCGAAGAAATTGCCGCTGAGGCCTGCCACCAAATTGCGGTGGAGTATGCAGACCTGCCGGTAGTAACTGACGTGATTGAAGCCATGAAACCGGGTGGAATTTTACTGCACCCGGAACGGGATTCGAATGTTTTCTGCCATTACCGGATTCGTAAGGGCGAACTGGACGCTGCTTTTGCGGAAGCCGATGTGGTTGTGGAAGGCGAATACCACACCCCCGCCCAGGAACACGCCTATCTGCAGCCGGAGGCCGGGGTCGGTTATCTTGACGAGGAAGGTCGCATCACTGTGGTGGTGGCGGGGCAGTGGACGCACGAGGACCAGGAACAGATAGCCCATGCGCTCAGCCTGCCCTTGGAGCGTGTGCGCGTGATCTACCCCGCCATAGGCGGGGCATTCGGTGGGCGCGAAGATATGTCGGTGCAGATCATCCTGGGGCTGGCGGTTCTACGGCTGCACGAACGGGGAATCGACCGGCCGGTCAAGATTATCTGGAACCGGGAAGAATCGATCATCGGCCATCACAAGCGACACCCTTATCATATCCGGGCAAAATGGGGCGCCCGAAAAGATGGGAAGCTGGTAGCAGCCGAGGTTGAACTGGTAGCCGATGGCGGCGGTTACGCTTCCACCTCGACCAAGGTTTTGGGAAATGCTGCACTGATGTGCACCGGCCCGTATGAAATTCCTAACGTAAAAGTGGATGCTTATGCGGTTTATACCAATAATGTGGTCACCGGAGCATTTCGCGGGTTTGGCGGCCCACAGGCTGCTTTCCAGGCCGAAATGCAAATGGACCGGCTGGCAGAAGCGCTGCAGATGGATCCCGTTGAACTGCGCATGCGTAATTTGCTGCAGGAGGGCGCGCTGCTTTCTGTAGGAACCCCGTTACCCAAAGGAGTTTCGATCTCCGAGGTTCTGCAGGAGTGCGCAGTGGCCTCTGGCTGGCAGCAAACCGCAAGTGGTTGGCGGCAGAACCCGCTTGCGCAAGCGCACCCCGCAGACGAGATCAAACGCGGCTGGGGAATTGCCTGCGGGTTTAAGAATGTTGGGTTTTCCTTTGGCGCGCCGGAACAGTCATCGGCGACGTTGGAATTGCACGGCAGTGGCACAATCACGCGGGTGGTTTTGCACCACGCCGGCGCGGATGTGGGGCAGGGCGCACATACCGCCTTTGTTCAAATGGCGGCCGATGCGCTGCAGGTCCCGATGGATATGATTGAGCTGGTTGTCTCGGATACTGCCACCACTCCCAACTCTGGCAGCGCCTCGGCTTCGCGCATGACCTTTATGGCAGGTAATTCCATTCGCGGCGCTGCGGCGCAGGCACTGGAGAAATGGCACAACGAAGAGCGCCCGGCAATCGCCACCTACCAGTATCGTCCACCGCCGACCACTATGTTCGATCCGCAAACCGGTAAATCGGAACCCAATTTTGCCTATGGCTATGTCGCCGAAGCCGTGGAAGTGGCAGTAGACACCGCGACGGGCGATGTGCACCTGGTCAAAGTAATTTGCGCAGATGATGTGGGTAAGGCGGTCAGCCCGGTGCAGGTTCAGGGGCAGATTGAGGGCGCGGTGGTGCAGGCTGCGGGCTATGCTATACTCGAAAACTTTATCCAGCAGGGCGGGCAGGTGCTGACGCGCGGTTTATCAACCTATTTGATCCCGACCGTGCTGGATATCCCGGACGAGGTGCAGTCGATCATTATTGAAAACGCCGATCCGATTGGACCGTTTGGCGCGCGCGGCATGGGTGAAATGCCGTTCATGGTGCTGGTACCCGCCATCACCGCGGCGGTGCACCAGGCCACCGGGGTCTGGTTCAACGAGTTCCCGCTGACCCCCGAACGCGTGCTGCGCGGGTTGGGTCGTTTTTAACGGAACCTGGATGAGGAACCCCACGATGGAAGCCGCCTTTCCTAGGGTGGTAGTTGTACGCGGAGGTGGCGACCTGGCCAGTGGCGTGATTGTGCGCCTGGCGCGCGCCGGGTTGCGTGTGGTGATCACCGAACTCCCCGAACCACAGGCCGTACGTCGGTTGGTTTCGTTCAGTGAAGCGGTATACAGCCAACAGGTAGAAATTGAGGGGCTGCGCGCCCAACTGGCCACGCTAGATGAACTGCCAGGCTTATTCGCGCGGCAAATCATCCCGGTATTGGTCGATCCGCAGGCGCAGAGTTTAAGTCAAATCAGGCCGCAGGTGTTGATCGACGCGCGCATGTTGAAGCAAGCGCCCGAGCTGCCATACCCGGCGGAATGGTTTACGATTGGCCTGGGTCCCGGGTTTGTGGTGGGGAAGAATTGTGATGCCGCGGTTGAAACCAAGCGCGGCCCTCGATTGGGGCGGCTGATGTGGCAGGGTGAACCCGAAAAGGACACGGGCCAGCCGGATGCCATTGGCAACCGCGCCGGAGAAAGGGTGCTGCGCGCGCCCCAGACTGGTGTGCTGCATACGCTGGTGCAGATTGGGGAGCAATTGCCCGAGGGCGCACTGGTGGCCCGGGTGGGCCAGACAGAGGTATCGGCGCAGTTCAGCGGGGTGGTGCGCGGCCTGTTAAGGAATGGTACGCAAGTTTTGCAAGGCATGAAAATTGGCGATCTGGATCCGCGCAGTGACCCCGAGCTGTGCACGCTGGTTTCGGATAAGGCGCTGGCAGTGGCAGGCGGGGTGATGGAAGCTATCTTGACGGTGCCTGAACTGCGTCAGAGGTTGTGGTGCAACCCATCCGCCTGATTCAGGCGCTGCGCCTCAGCGCAGAGTCGCGCGTGGCGGTTGTGGGTGCCGGCGGTAAATCCACGCTGTTGTTTCGCCTGGCACGCGAGTATACGCGCTCTGTGGAAGCCACCTTTCCGAGGGTGGTTCTGACCACTACTACCCATCTTGCCAGTGAGCAGGCCAGCCTGGCTGGCCGGCATTTTATCGTGCAATCCCTGACGGAACTAGAGGAAATATTTCGCAACGGAATCACGGGCATCAGTTTGATCACCGGCGCACTGACCGCTGAAAACCGGCTGGACGCATTACCGCCGGAATTGTTGGCAGCCGTCGACGAACTGGCCGGGCAGGCCCATCTGCCAGTTTTGATCGAGGCAGACGGCTCACGCCGGCTGCCCTTAAAGGCCCCGGCAGAGCACGAGCCCGCCATTCCGGCCTGGGCCAACCAGGTGGTGGTAGTGGCAGGTCTGAGTGGTTTGGGCCAGGCACTGGATGCCGCGCATATCCACCGCTTTGAGCGATTCGCGGAACTATCACAGCAGGCCGTGGGGCAAAACGTAACGCCAGAAGGGCTTTCAGAGGTTTTGCTAAGCCCACATGGCGGCTTGAAAAATATTCCACCCGGCGCACAGCGGTTTTTACTACTCAACCAGGCCGACCACGCAGAGCTGCAGGCCGCTGCTGGCCGAATTGCGCAGCAAGCCCTGCCGCTTTTTGACGCGGTGTTGGTGGCTCAATTGACAGATGCCCTGAACCCGGTGAAGGCGGTTTATTCGTCTATCGCCGGGGTGGTGCTGGCGGCTGGGAAATCTAGCCGGATGGGACGCACAACCAAGGTGCTGCTCGATTGGCAGGGCGAGACCTTTGTGCACAAAGCGGCGCGCACTGCGCTGCAGGCCGGGCTTTCTCCGGTGGTGGTGGTGACCGGCGCGCGTGCCCGGCCAGTAAAAATGTCAGTGGCAGACCTGGCGGTGCAGGTGGTTGAGAACAAGGCCTGGGAAGCAGGCCAGAGCACATCGCTGATCAGCGGTGTTAAGGTGTTACCGCCTGCCTGCGGCGGAGTCATTTTTCTGCTGGCCGACCAGCCGCAAGTGACCGCGGAAGTGCTGCGGGCGCTGGTGGAGCAGCACCGCGGCACGCTGGCGCCGATCATTGCCCCCATGGTGGAAGACCGCCGCGCGAACCCGGTTTTATTCGACCGGGTCACATTCCCAGGGCTGTTGGCGCTTACCGGCGATACCGGCGGCAGAGCGCTTTTTTCACAATTTCCGGCGCAGTGGCTGCCCTGGGGCGACGCGATGCTGCTGTTGGATGTGGACACCCATGAAGATTTAAAGAAATTAATCGCCGCTTATGAGGTTCGCCTTGACACCCAAATCGACCCATTCTGAGATCAGCGCGGTCATCCTGGCCGCGGGCAGTTCGCGGCGGATGGGGCAGCCCAAATTGCTGCTGCCGTGGGGCAATACCCCCCTGGGAAAGGCCGCTTCCACGGTTATCGGCCAGGTGACCGGTGTGGTTTGCGCGGCAGGTGTTTTTGACCCGGTGATGGTGACCGGGCGAGCGGAGCAAGAGATACGCGCCGCCACCGCCGCCTTTGGCGTGCGCTGGGTGCATAACCCGGCATATGCGCACACAGAGATGCTGCAATCGCTGCAAATTGGATTGCGTGAAGTGTCGCGGGAGGCCAGCGCCTGCTTGATTGTGTTGGGCGATCAGCCCCAAATCGAAGGCGTGGTGATCGACCAGATACTGGCGGCCTTCCGAACGGAGCCTCACCGCATTTTGATCCCCAGTTACCAGCAACGCCGCGGGCATCCGTGGTTGGTGCAGCGCGATTTATGGGATGAACTGCTCGAACTGCCCGCGGATGCCAACCTGCGCATCTTTCTCAACCGGCATCTCAGCGAGATAGATTACCTGAACGTCACCACGCCCACCGTGTTGATGGATCTAGATACGCCGGAGGATTATGCCCGGAGCAAGCCCACCGACCTGCAGACTGGACCCGTATAATGACTGAATCGCTAAAGACCATTAACTGGCAGTTCATTTGGGACGGAACGACTTATACGATTACACCACTTAAACTGCAAGGCACGCCGGGCACGTTGGACGCGGTCTCCCTGCTGCTGCCGGCGGGTGCATATACCACCTTTCGCACCTACCGGCGCACACGCGCCATCCGTTTTCACCAGCACCTCGAGCGCCTGGTCGATTCGGCTGAACGGGCCAGGGTGGTGGTGGGGCTGCCATTATCGCCGCTGCGCGCGGCAGTGCGCTCAGTTGTCCGGCAGAGTCCATTTCCTGAGGCGCGTGTACGCATTTCATTGGATTTGACGGGAACCCCAGGCCGGCTTTTTGTCAGCCTGGAGCCACTGCACCTGCTCCCGGCTCACACATATGAGACAGGAGTCAGAACGGTCACCCATGGGATGCACCGCAACAATCCGCAGGCAAAATTGACCGATTTTATCGCCACCGCGGCCGGTTACCGCGCTAAGCTCCCGCCTGAAATTAACGAAATGCTGATGATTGGCGCGCAAGGGATTGTGCTGGAGGGCTTGAGCAGTAACTTTTTTGGGATTACGGCAGGGGTGATGCAAAGCGCAAACGAGGGGGTGCTCGAAGGCATCACCCGCGCCGTGGTGCTCGATCTGGCGCGCGCCAGTGCGATCGAGCTGGATTTGCGCGGCGTGCGCCTCTCGGATTTGCCAGCGCTCGACGAATGTTTCATCACCAGCGCCTCGCGCGGTGTGCTGCCTGTAGTTCAGATCGACGATGTCACCATCGGGATGGGGCAGCCTGGTCCGCTGACCCGTACATTGATGCGGGGTTTCGCAGATTGGGTGGAAAGTTCGGCGCAAGAGATCTAAGGCCGCCGGGCAATCAGGCTGGCAATGGCCTTTTCATGGCCATGATCTGAAGAGGCCAAACCCTCCTGATATTCAAGAATATGCCAATCCGCAAAGGCTGCGCGCAGCTCCCCCGGTTTCAACAAGAAGTGTTGTTTGAGTTCCGGCTTTGTCAAGAGCATATCACGCAGTAAGGTCTCAACAATTAATAACCCACCAGGTTTGAGGGTGGTACGGTATAGCGGCCATAAGGCGCGATCCAGGTAGTATAAATTTAAAATCAAATCAAAATGGTCGGGTGGCAGCCAGAAGTGCTCCAGGTCTGCCACCACCGCTTGGATCTGCTGGCAGCGTGCCCGGGCTTGAAAAACAGCCGCATCGGCAATATCCACGCCGATCACGCGCCATCCCGCCTGCGCCAGATATTCCGCGTTTGCGCCCATGCCCATCGCTATATCCAGCGCCAGCCCCGGAACGGCCAGCAGGGGGCTGTGTGCCGACAATATGGATCGTGGCGCAGAAATCCAATCATCCGGTGCGGATTGGTAGCGCGCATTCCAACGCAACGCATCACCCCGCGCCACTTCGGGGCGTCCTGCGCACGGCGGTGAGTTTCAGGCGCAGCCGCGCGGCGCGGTGGTTCAGGTCTTTCTGCAATTCCAGGCGCAGCGGTACCGCGGAAATTTCTGTGGTGTAAGCCAGTCCGAAATCCACCCAGAGCAGGGCCTCTACGTAATCACGCTGGCGGTGTTCGAACCATTTGGCCAGCTCGACGCAGGCCTCCACCTGGTGATATTCTTGAGCGGCTTTGGTCCACAGCCGGATGGCATCTTCCCAGCGTTCCTGCTTGCGGTAGAGATTAGCATAACGCCGCAATGTATCCAGAAAAAAGGGCAGGGGCAGACCCTGGGCCAGGCCGTGCTCATACAGCTCAACCGCCTGCTCCCAGCGGTTCAGATCTTCGTACAGGCGGGCAATCGCGATCATATCCAGACCCTGTTCGGGGGCAATCTGCAAGGGGTGCGCCAGCAAATCCGCGACGTAATTGAACAACAATGCTAGCGACAGAATGTCCTGGGCGTTGTGGTAGAGCACGCCCTTTAAGGGGCGGGCATCTTTGGTGCGCAGATATTCATAATATAGCTCGGGGATGAGCCAACCGGGCACCTCTTCTTCGGTGCGGGTCATTCCCAATATTTGAGTTTCCAGATCTTTGAGACCCCGGCTGGGCAGGCGGTTGCGCCACAGGCGGCGAGCTAATGGCAGTAAATCGATGTGCTGCATCTCACTGAACGGCGGCGTAAAGCCATTCAAAATGTGGCGGGTGTTGAGCATGGGGATATCGAAGCTTTTGCCATTAAAGGTGACCATGGTTTTAAACGGCGCCAGAAATTGGGCCAGCCCGGCCAAAAACGCCGGTTCATCCTCCGGGTCGCGCATGAACACCTGCAGTATGCGGTACCCGCTGGCGGTGCGGTAGGCCAGGCCGACCAAGAATACGAAAGTGCCGGTACCGCCAGCCAGACCGCTGGTTTCGGTATCCAGAAACACAATAGAATCACTGGGATGCGCATTCAGGTCTACCAGTTGTGCCCAATGCCCAAGCGTGGAGAGATCCACCGGATTCAGCAAATGCTGGTGCTGAGTGAAAGCCGCTGCCGGGTAATCTTCCTCCACGACAAAGGTCGCGCCAAAGGCTGTCTGAAGATCGCGCCCGGGCACCACCGCGGAAATATCAAATCCAGCGGGGATTGCGGGCTGGATGCGCGCTGGTAGATTCGCGGCTTTCTTAAAACCAAGGGATTTCAGTTTATCGTCAAGCGATTCCATGGGACCTGTTATTTTCCGGTTAAATATCCCAGCAGCGCCAGAGTTTCTGCTTTGCCTCCGGCGCCGTTTTCTCCGGCGGGTCCCACACAACTGGGACAACCGTCGTGGCAGTAGCAGGTGCTCACCAGTTCCTGAGCGTTGGCCAGAAGAATTTCGTTAATTTCGTATAGCTTTTCGCTCAGCCCGATGCCGGCGGGGATGAGGTCGTACAACGCTACGGCGGGCTGCCCATCGGCCAGCGGCGATTGCGGATCTGAATTCAGCCCCAGATCGTTGATATCGCACATCAGCGACAGCGGCGCAAGATGCTGGAGCACATAGCCCAGGCCGGCCAACCCGCTGCGCATGCGCAGCGATTGTTCGGCGCGCCGGTGGCAGGCCGGGCACAGGGTGATGAGATTATCGAGCTGGTTGGCCTCGACAAAGCTGGCATAGTTGCGGAAAGGCTGCTTGTGGTGCACGTGAAGGCCACCTTTCGCAGGGGGGTGTGTTGCTCCACCTTCCACCTTCAGAAAGGTGGTTTCCACCAATCCACAGACCTGGCAGGTATGGGCATCACGCAGGAGGGCCTGGTTGCGCTGCCGCAGCCAGTTGGGACCATACTGGTTGGGATCGTTGTTCCACAGGCCTTCCCCGCGCAGCAGGTCTATCGTAGCTTCATCCAGGGCCAGCCACAGGGCCACCGTGCGCAACTGGGTGGGGGGTAATTCCAACGGCCCCTCACCCAATACTTCCATCGTGCCCCAGCGCAGGCGGCGGTAGCCGGTGACCTGGGTGGTCACCAGAATTTCGCCATAATTGCGGCTTCCGCTGCGGATGGGGCTGCTCTCCATTAGCTCAATTTTTTCGATTTCAACTTTTTTTATGGCCTCGGTGTAGTAATCGACGCTGACCGGTTTTAAAACGGCCAGATGTTTTTCGAGGTCAAGCGTCTCCACTACGAATTCCTGGCCTTCGTGCAGGTAAATTGCCTCCGGATGAACCATCCAATGGGCGCTGGGTTCATCCACCATTCCTATGACGCCCAGCCGGCCATCTTCCTGCCGGGCTTGCAAGATCACCGGGCTGTCACCGGTGGTGCGCAGTGAAATATCCTGGGAAGGATATTGATCCGCAGTCCAGAAGTATTTTTCATGCGAGAGGTGAATTTCGCCAGACTGGGCCAGTACATTGAGCAGCCCGCTGACCAACGCCTGTGAGGCAGCGCCAAAGCCATCACCGGTTCGGAAAGGCAGTTCGAAGGCGGCGCAGCGCAGATGGCCCAGCAAGATCAGCAGATTGTCCGGGTCAATCAGGGCCTGCTCCGGAGATTTCTCAAAGATATATTCCGGATGTTTCATCAGAAACTGGTCGAGGGGCGAAGCGGAGGCCACCAAAATCGATAGCGCGCTGCCGGAGCGCCGCCCGGCGCGGCCCGCCTGCTGGCGCGTGGCGGCAATGGTGCCAGGGTACCCAACCAGAATGGCGGCATCCAGCCCGCCGATGTCGATTCCCAATTCCAGCGCATTGGTTGCGACCACCACCCTGGCTTGCCCGCTGCGCAAATCCTGCTCAATCGCGCGGCGTTCACCCGCCAGATAACCCGAACGGTAGCCGCGGATCTGGCTCGCGGAAGATTTTTCGTGCTCGCGCAGGCTGCGCAGCATTAACTCCACCGAGCGGCGCGCGCGGGTGAATAGAATGGTCTGGACGTGATAGGCCAGCAGGTCACCGGCCAGGCGCACCGCTTCGCTGGAAGCGCCGCGCCGGATGCCCAACTCCGGATAAACGATGGGCGGGTTGTAAAGCAGCAAATGGCGCGGGCCGCGCGGTGATCCGTCTTTTTCAATCACAGCGACGGTTTCTTCGGTGATGCGTTCGGCCAGGTCGCGCGGGTTGCCAATGGTGGCGGAGGTGAGGAAGAACTGCGGGTGGGCGCCGTAAAAGGCGGCGATGCGTTTGAGGCGGCGGATCAGGTTGGCCATGTGCGAGCCGAAGATGCCGCGATACATATGAATTTCATCGATTACTACGATGTTCAGGTGCTTGAAAAATTCAGCCCAAAGGGTGTGGTGCGGCAAAATCGAAATATGCAGCATATCGGGGTTGGTCAGAATCACCTGCGCAGTGCTGCGAATTTTGGCGCGGGTGGAGCTGGGCGTATCGCCATCGTAAATGGCCGCGCCCGGTTTGGGTTCCAGACGGGCGAGCAGCCGGTTCAAAACATCCAACTGATCCTGGGTGAGGGCTTTGGTGGGAAAGATGCACAGAGTGCGGGCAGCCGGCTCGTGGCTGAATTGATCGATTACGGGCAACTGGTAGCACAGGCTTTTCCCGCTGGCGGTGCCGGTGGTCACCACAAAATGCTTGCCGGTCTGGGCCAACTGGCAGGCTTCGGCCTGGTGGCTGTATAATCGGGTGAAGCCGGCGGCCTGCAGGGCATGCACGCTTTGCGCCGCCAGCGAATACGGAATATCCACCCATTCCGCTGGGCGAGCGGGATCGGTGTGCCAGGAGACGATATTGTCCTGAATCTCGGGTTGCCGGTTCCAAAATTGGAGCAGTAGATCTAATGGGCTGGTGGCTGTCATGCATTGCCTCGTATCAGGAATATACCTGAATGATTCCATCCTGACAAGTCATTTCCATAGGAGGTTTTGCACGTTTTTCAGCTATACTGGTTATGAATCATTAACCTTGAGGTCGAGATGGAAATTATTCTGGGAATCATCGCCGGTTGGCTGCTGGCGGTGGGAATTAATTATTTTTCCGACGTGTTGCCGGTGAGCCGCAGCCTGGTGGGCGTGCCTTGTCATCAGTGCCAGGCGGCGTTTCCGTGGCTGCGTTACCTGCTGCTGCAGCCCTGCGCGGCGTGTGGCGCAAAACGCACCCCGCGGGCCTGGGCGGTGCAGGTTCTTTTTACGGCTGCGGTGGTGGCGATCTTTCTCTTTCCGCCCGGCCGGTTGGGGGTGTGGCTTGGCAGCGGTCTGCTGGCATATTTTGCGGTGGTCGCGGTAATTGACCTGGAACATCGTCTGATCCTGTATTCGGTCAGTTGGGTGGGGGCAGGCATTGGGCTGCTGATCGGTCTGGGGCGAAATCCGCTGCTGGACACGTTGCTGGGCGGCGCTGTGGGCTTTGGCATCATGTTCACCTTCTATTACCTGGGGATTCTTTTCAACCGTTTGATGTCTCACTTGCGCCATCAAGAATCCGACGAGGTGGCGCTGGGGTACGGAGATGTGAACCTGGCGGGGATCATCGGGCTGTTGTTGGGCTGGCCGGAAATACTCGGCGGATTGATGATTGCGATTGTGTTGGGCGGAGTGGTGAGTGGGCTGTTGATGGCCGGCATGGCGCTGCTGCGGCGCTACAAGGCGATGACCGCGATCCCCTACGCACCATTTTTACTAATCGGGGCAATGATTTTTTTGTATATACCGAAAAATTAGTACCTTCCGGCCAGAAACAATAAATCCGTGGACTTCAGGCCTGCTGCCAGGAATGAAGCCCACGGATTATTTAATGAAGCCAGCGGGTAACTGCTCACCCCACCCCCGGCCCCGCCCCACACCCCTACGGGTGGCCGAAGCGGCGGGGCGGGGAGAAGGAGGTTTGGAGGTGATTTGCGGCACATTGTGCCGCAAATCACCTCCAAGAACCTCTTTCCTCTCCCGCTTCGGGAGGGGGTAGGGGGAGGGCTGAGCAGTAACGCCAGCGGAATTATTTCACAGGAGCCAAAAAGCGCGGGTAGTAATACCGCAGCACTTCGGCGGCCGGTTTACCGTGGATGGATGGCATGTAATCTTGCAGGACGGCCGGCGGATAGAACCCGCGCGACACTACGCCGTTGATCCAACTGCGCTGATTGACAGAAGACATCACGGCGTTGTAAATGGCGGCCTGTTCGGCCAGATTGGAGGTCACTTTGGCATCGGCCAGCAGGCTGTCAAATGCATAACACTTGGTACCGATCTGAGCGCAGCCCAGAGATGCGCCGCTGATGGAGGGGTAATTGATTCCCAGGATCAACGGCTTGTCGACTTTGTTCTTGAGCTTGAGGATTTCCTGATCCAGAACTTTGCCCATGGTCGCGGACAGTTCGGCAGGTTCGGCATTGGCCGCGCGGGCCAGTGGCACCGACCAGAGCATGTAGATGCTGTCTGCGTCGCCAATAAAGCTGGGAATGGCGGGCACTCCACCAGAATAAGGCAACGCCCAGGCAATTTTCCCCTTATAGCGTGCGCGTACATCCACGATCAGACCGCGCCAGCGTTTATCGGCATCGGCTGGCGGGTTGGCAGAAATGCCGTTGGCCAATTTCCCATTGGGCAGGCTGGGCGCAACCCGCGGTTCCCCCAGAATCAGGGTGCCGGCATTGACCTGCGCCGCGAGATCGGCGTGGTGCAGAATAAAGGAGCGGTAGCGATCGAACCAGGCATTCCACCAGTTCGCATCCCGTTGGGCCGCTGTCCACCAGGTGTCCTCAGACGGGTCCAGGTTGAGCGTGGGGAACAATGCGATGCTCAGATCCTTATCCTGCGCCCATACGATCATTTGCACCAGATCCTGCCAGTAGGCATCTCTGCCCGAAACTGGTTCGAGTACGGGCGGGTTAACCCGGGTGGCACTCCAGGTGGGATCGATCACCACCCAGTTTGCACCCATCTGCACCATGTGGTCGAAACCCCAGGAGATATAGGGCTGCCAGTCGGGCTGATATTTGGGCTGCATTTCCACGCCGGCCATAAAGGTCGACCCGCGCGCTTGAACTTGAACCGAAATGGCCGGGGCGGGGGCAGCCTCGCTGGAGATCCAGGCCCACTGTTTGACTTCATCTTGCATATTCAGTGCCACACTGCCGGGGCTAAAGGTCTGTGCTACAGCCACAGCCCCGCCGGCGGTGTTACTGTCATCGGCTATACCGCACTGGTCGTTGCGGCAATAACGGTAACTCACCTTGGAGACGAGTTGCAGCGGGCTGTAGAGCACGAACAACCACTGGCGGTTGCCAAGCGGCCACATGGGAATGGGCTCGGTCCAGCCAAACGGGTTTAATTGTATGGAAACGGTATCGTTGGTGGGGGTGTTGGTGGGCACGGTGACCGTAAATGTGACCGGGGCGATGTCTTTGGTTTGCCAGGAGTTGATCGTGTCTTCAACGGTAACGTTTTTGTTGGGGATGATAAACTGGCGCACATTAAAACTGCCGTCCTGGTTATGCTCGGCATTCCAGAAGCCATCTCCGGCGGAATATTTATAACGCAGGTCCAACCCCACTGGCAACGACAGCGTCAGACTGTAGCGGCCATCGGAAAGCATCATCATCAGAGGGGCTCGCGAAGCCACAGTAGAAATGCCGCCGCCCAGATCGGCAAAGGTATTGCCCATCGAGAGGATATTGCCAATCATACGAATCGGCAGGCCGCGCACGCTGTCGGTGGGAGCGTGGGTAATAAAAGTAACGCTTACCAATTGGGCCGGCAGCAGCCGCAGCACCGCGGGAGTGGTGGTGTCGGAACCGATTTGCGCGCCCTGCTGGTAGGTTTCGTAAGCGCCATCGAGACTGTGCGCCACCACGTTGTGTACGCCCATTGGCAGGCCTTCGATCAGGTAGGTGCCGTCGGCAGAAGAAAAGGTCTGCACGCCTCCGGCCGTTACCATGATATTGGGAACTGGCGCATTGGTGCGCACATCCAGAATTTGCCCGGTCAGGCGGCCAAATTTACCACTGTAGGGTTGGTCGATCCAACCGCCGATGATATCGTTAACCTGGGTTGGTGCCTGTACCTGAAGCAGGCGATAGCGCACCTGTTTGCCGTTGGGAGAATATTCTACCAACGGCGGGGTGCCTTCGCGCCCATAACGATATTTGAGGATGGAACCCACCGCGACCGGGATCTTAAACGTATAGGTATTGCTGCCTTTTGCTTCCATGCGGTAGCGGGCGGGGTTTAAGGCCAATCCTGTGACTTCATCCAAAATGTCGATATACACCGATTGCCCGGTTGGCGTTTGGGCTGGCGCGACCACTTCGAAGGTTACCTGGGCCAATACGTCATTGTTCGGCGCAACCACTTCGGCCGTGGGGTTCGGGCCCGGTGAAGTGGTCGCCTCAGCCGCGCAGCCGGATATAATCAGCATGACGAGCATCAGATGAACGATTTTCGTGAAAATTGGAGACAGGGTCTGGCTTTTTCTCATGAGAATAACCCCTTAGATGCCGCAGGACAGAAAAACCCGGCAGAATACGCAGGGTGGCAGGCCTGACGACTATTTTTTGGGTAAGAACCCGAAGGCTTGATGGATTTCGTTTTGGCGATTAGCCAGGCTGCCGAGTACGCCGTTGACAAAGCGTGGGGCGCTGTCGGAGCCATATAATTTAGCGAGCTCAATCGCCTCATTAATAGCGACTTTGACCGGGGTGGTATTGGTGACCGCAAATTCCCATAGTGCAATGCGGATAATGTTGCGGTCAATCACGGCCACCTGCTCCAAAGGCCATTCCGGGGCGTGCTGCGCAATAAACTGATCTAATTTTTCAATCAGAGGAAAAACGCCAAAGATAATTTGGGAGGTAAATTCCAATAGACCAGCGTCCAGCGGTTCATCTTCCATCCGCTGGTCGAGGACATTGCCGGGCAGGTGCCCCGTTAGGTCAACTTCGTAAAGTACTTGCAAGGCCACGCTGCGCGCCTTGGTTCGAGATTTCATAAATTATTTTTCGGATCCTGACCGGTAATCGATATCTTCAACATGCACATTCACTTTGCCCACTTCCATGCCAACCATTTCTTTCACAGCGCGCGAAACCTGGCTCTGAATCGAACGGCTTACATCTCGAACGTTCATATCCCGTTCAAAAATCACGTGCACATCGGCATAAACCGTGTTGTTTTCGACGGTAATTTCAACTCCATCAATCGCTTCGCGGCGAAAGATGCGATTGACCCGGCCAGGGATGGGGGCCAGGTTGCTTACGCCGGTGACACCCAGGACGGTCAATTTTACAATACTCACCAGCACATCGGGCGCAATCGTCGTTCGTCCGGTGAAGTAGGCTGATTCACTCATAACGGCTCCATTTTTTGATTATCAATGATTATATCTTAAAAAACCTCAAACCAGAATCGGGATCGTGCTGGTTGCATGCGGCAGCACCGCAATACGCACCGCTCCGTCGGGGCGGGTTCCCAACCCGCCCTCTTTGGTCAGGGCACCATCCACGGCCTGCTGCACACTTTTCGCTGAGTTCAGTAGCAATTTTTGTGCCAGCTCGGGAGGGATTTCCGAAACCAGCACAATGCCGAACTGGGTGGCCAGACGCGCAATTTGAAAACTCTTGTGCGGGCCTACCCTGAAACCATCCTGGCTAAATCTTTCGAGTACCTGGGTATGGGAAGACATTTGTTGCACATAGGCTTCATACGAAGCGCTGCCGCTGCCTTCCGGGCATTCCGACACCAGAATGATCATACCGCCCGGGCGGGCCAGCAGCGCAGCGTGCGTCATGGCCTTTTGCGCCTGGTACAGGTTGATGTCTTTGGGGTGGCCGCCGGCCGAAGCGATCACCAGATCATAGCTGCCATGCACCGGCGTCTGGCAGATCTGGCGGGCAATTGGGATGCCTGCCTGCATCACCGCGCGCGGGCTGCCAAACAGCACTTCGGCAATCTCGTGCTCTCCACTCATCACAAAATTGAGCGCGTAGTCGATGCCAATTTGATCGCCGATGTCTTCAATATCCTGGCGCAATGGATTGCTTTCGTAAATACCGATCATCGAATTGGGGTCAACCAGCATGGTGTGGTTTTGATTGATGGTACTCCGGCTGCATAGGCCAATAGAGGCTGTTTTGGCCCCGCCCGAAAATCCGGCAAAGTGATGCGGTTCAATATTACCGGTGACGATCTTCAGGTCGGACTCGTAAAATTTTTGATTGACCCAGATCTCCGTCCCGCGCGCCGTATTGCCCAGGTGAACCAGGTTTTCGTCCGCATCACAGGAATGCGAATGGATGGGGTAGCGCGCAATAATTTCAGCCGGGAGGATGCGGGAATATTCCGCCGGCGGCATGGGGATGTGGGTGCCATTGGCGATGAACAGGCAAATGGCTTGCGGGGGTATCCCCAGCCCTTCCAGGTGTGCCAACAGTGGGGGCAGCAGCAGCTCATACGGTACCGGGCGCGTTTTATCGTTGATCGCGATCGCCACCGACCGGGCGGCGCGCTGTTGGGTCAACGGCGGGGCGCCAATTGGGCTCAACAGTGCTGCGCGGAGCTTTTCCTGCACGGCCGCTGTGGGCAAGGCAACCGCCACAGGTGGCAGAATCACATCGGCGGATTGGCCGGCTGGTAATTCAAAGGTAACAGTGGTGTGTCCGTAGGGTACAGAATAGGTGCGCATCAGGTCACTTTAATCGGATGATTTTCAGCTTATTGTACGTCGCAACGCCGAATTACGCAAATAATGCTTATCCAAGTATAATACCTCCCGGTATTTATGCATTGGAAGAGGCAGTTAATGGCAAATCGTTCTGTTCTGTATGAAATGGTCATCGATCTCTCTACGCAGCAATGGGGCACCGCGTGTCCACTGGATCAAAACCTGACCGGTCCCATGCAGTATGGCTGGGACCGTTTTCAAAAAGACCCGCAATCCATGACGTTTGGCGGCGGCTTGTTGGCCGGTTCGCCCCTACCGGGGACCCGCCGCATGATTTTTTGTGGCTATTCGCCACAGTGGGAAGGATTTTACGTTTCGGCGTTGGGCGGCGCGATGTATATTTTTCACCGCGTTGGGATTAACTACGTCTGGCTGCGCGGACAAAGTGCGCAGGATGTGGTGCTGGTGATTAATCTGAAAAACGAAGAATATTCTGTACGGTTTGAACCGGTGCAGCCCGAAGCCATCTGGTCCGGTTACACCGACCAGACTGGGCGCACCTGGACCGGGTTTTATGCCATGCAGCGCGCCCTGTTTGAGAAATACAAAGGTGAGTATAAAGAAGATTCCTTGCGCATTCTGACGGTTGGACCGGGTGCTCGCCATACCAGGGAGGGCGCGATTGGGTCAAATCAGATTAAGCGCGGTGATATCAGCGTAATTGATGACTGGGCCGGGCGTGGCGGGTTGGGTTCGCGCCTTTTGCAGCATCACCATGTGGCCGGAATCGTCTTCGGTGGCGATTGGCAGGACCCAGCGCTGAAAGAAGCGCGCGAACTGGATGAATATTTTCTCAAACACTTTGGCCAGCGCGCCATTCTATCAGACCTGGCGCTCTCGCAAAAATATCGTTATGTGCCCAAGTTTGAGACCGGTGGGACCTTTGGGGTCAATATGCACGAGGCAGAAGACCGTCTCTTCAGCTTCAACTACCGCTCCATCTATGAATCGGATGACCACCGCCTGGCGCAGCACGATAATTTCATCGCGCCGCATTACTTAAAACAGTTTAACGACGAGATCATCGCGCCGCGCAATTTCGATCACTGCGGCGAACCCTGCGCGATTGCATGCAAGAAGTTTGTGGGCGAATTTAAGAAAGACTACGAACCGTACGAAGCCCTGGGGCCTAATTCCGGCATTTTTGACCAGCGCGCGGCAGAGAAAATTAATAAGTATGTGGATACGGTGGGGCTCGATTCGATCCAGACCGGGGGCACGGTGGCCTGGATTATGGAGCTGATCGCGGACAAACTGATTCCCGCGGCTGATTTTGGCCTGCCAGAGGAAGGGCCACGCTTTGGTTTTGCAAAATCCACGGCAGAGTTCGACCTGGTAGTCGATTCAGATTACAACGCGGAATATGCCAGGAGCATTGTGGATATGATCCTCTACCATCCAGCAGGGGACCCTTTCCGCAAGGGCATGCGCGCGGCAGCCAAATGGCTGGACCAGAAATATGGCACGCGCACGATTGACCGGGCGGTTTTCAATGCGCATGGGATTGAAGGAAATATGGTGCCGAACCAGTACTGGGTGCCCGGAATGTTCTCGCCGATGCCGCTGATGGGTAAATATTTCTCTTTTTACGGTTTCGAATTCTACCCGCCCTACGAACTCGGCAAGAAAAACGTCGAGCGTTTTGTGTATGAGCTTTTTTCCGAGAACAGCGGTTCCTGCCGGTTTCATCGCAAGTGGGTCGAGGATATTATCGACGAAATTATCCTGACGCATTTTGAATTGAATTTTGATTACTGGCAGACCAATTTTGACCTGGCAAAAGCCGTTCATGATTATCAATCCGCGGCCTCGGTGCCCTGGGAGAGTGAGCGCGTGATCGACATCATTCATCAATACCTGGAAAAATGGCAGCGCATCGGTCTGAATAACCCCGCCCTGGGTGAATGGTTGAATAAATTCCGGGCCGATAAACATGCTGCCGCGGCCGAGTACTGGCAGGAAATGTACCGTGGCATGTCTGACGCATTTGCGCAGGGTATGAAAGAGCCCGCGCATGTGGAACACGGGTTTATCCAAAGGTAAAGCATACGAAGTGCGCAGGAAGAGGAGCAGGGCCACGGCCCTCCTCCTCTTTGCTATTAAATCAGGGCCTGGTAGGCCAACTGGGAGAATTCATCAGAAATGGGCACCGTAAAAGCTGGCATATACTGCAGCATGAGCAGGCATTGTAGATCTTCAACGGGATCGATCCACCATTCAGTGTTGGCGGCACCGCCCCAACCGAATTTTCCGACGGAACCGGGTTTATGGTTCAGCCCTGGCTTGAGCAGCACCGACCCGCCCAGACCAAAACCGTTGCCCGGTTCGTCAGTGGGGTAAATGCCTTCGGGTAAATGATTCTGCAGCATAATTTCAACCGTTTTACGCCCCAGCAAGCGCTCTCCATCCAACTCACCGAGGTTGAGCAGCATCTGGCCAAAGCGAAAATAGTCATCCACGGTCGAAACCAGGCCGCCGCCGCCCGAGGGTAGGCGATTGGCCTGAGTGTATGGGCTGTCTGCGGCTGGTTCTATCGCCTTTATGCGGCCGCCTTCGGCTGGCCCGTAAACGGCCGCCAGGCGTTGCGCTTTTTCGGGTGGGACCCAAAAGGCAGTATCGAGCATACCCAGCGGGGAAAAAATGCGTTCCTGAAGGAATTGAGCAAACGGTTGTCCGGCTGCTAGTTGAACGATATAACCCAGCAGGTCAATTGCCATACTGTAGCGGTAGCCGGTTCCTGGGTGAAAAGCCAGCGGCAGTTTTGAAATAGTCAGTGCCATCTCTTCCAGAGACAGATCAGGATCTTTTTCAACGCGTGCCCAGACTTCGTTCCGGTAGGTTTCATCCAATGGATCTGTTTCATCAAAACCGTAGCTGAGCCCGGCGGAATGAGTGAAAAGGTCGTGCACGGTCGGCTGGCGTTTAGCGGGCACCAGGTCGTACTCGCCGCCGCGGGGCACCCACACCTTGGCATCTTTGTAGGCGGGCAGGTAGCGCGAAACCGGGTCCGAGAGGCGAATTTTTCCTTCTTCAACCAGCATCATCACCGCGGCGCTGGTGATCGGTTTGGTCATGGAATAAATGCGAAAAATGGTATCCAATTGCATGGGGCGCTGGGTTTCGTGCTCCTGCCAGCCATAACATTCCAGATGCGCTACCTGCCCATGCCGGGCTACCAGGGTAGTCATTCCGCCGAAGATGTGCTGTTCGACATACTGCTGCATGACTCGGTTAATTCGTTCCAGCCGCGGCGCAGATAACCCCACGCTTTCAGGTTGAACAGTTTGCATGAATTCCTCCTGGAAATGATTTACGGAATAAGTATAGCATTATCTGGCTTTCTGGTGAACCGCTTGACAAACTGATATGATTGATATAAAATCAATTCTATAAATATAGAAATGTTACTACGGAGGTAAACATGAGTGACGAAGCGCAATATCGAGCTCTGCTGGAATTCTTCAAAGCCCTGGCAGATGCCAACCGTTTGAAAATTGTGGGGTTTCTGGCACAGCGGCCTTATACCGTAGAGGAATTGGCTCAGGCGCTGGGACTGGGAGTTTCCACCACCTCGCATCACCTGTCCTATCTGTCGCATGTGGGGTTGGTAAGCGCGCGCGCTAAAGGGCATTATTCCATTTACTCGCTGGAGATTGAGGCACTGAAGGCAATGGCGCGCCAGATGCTGCAAACGGAAAACCTCACCCGGTTGTCGCCACCGGCCGAGGTAGATGGGAATGCCTACGACCGCAAAGTGCTGGCGGCTTTTGTCAACACGCAAGGACAGATCACCGCTTTTCCGGCTCAGGAGAAAAAATATCAGGTTTTGCTGCGGCATGTGCTGCAGGCTTTTGAGCCTGGCGTGCGCTACACTGAGAAACAGGTCAATGAAATTTTGCTGCGGTTTAATGAGGATACGGCCTCTTTGCGCCGCGGAATGATTGAGTATCATTTGATGGAGCGTGAGGGCGGTGGTGGTCAATATTGGCGCAGGGGTGAACCCGCAGCCCCAACTGCATGAGCAAGCGGGGGCTGGTTAACCATTAGGGCAGGTCTGAAAGCGTCAAAAAGCTCTTTCGACCTGCCCATTATTTACAAAACTGTGGCCATATTTCCATCGCACGCACACAGAAGGTGAACTGGATGATCGTACGGAACAGGACACATGCGTGCAGGTTAAGTAAGAAAAATTGGGTTTATCCTAACTATCCTTGTATGCTGTAATCCGGAGTTGGCAGTGAGTAAACGATCTGTGTTTGTCTGATTATGATCCTGAATAGCGCGCGATAACGTAGTTCTTCCAATCCGGGTGGTCAAGTGAGGCGATGGCTGTGCCGCTATCCATGCGGAACAGGCGGTAACCGGCTGTGGCCAGTTCCGCCCAGGCTACCTGAGCGGCGTCAGGCCCGTGCAATTCGAGAAGGATGAGTGGGTGGGCTTCACGCAACAGGCGGCGCATGCCGGGCAATGCCAGCACCTCGCCCCCCTCAATATCCATTTTAACCACCTGCGGCAGCGGGTTTAACTGCGTATAGACGAATTCGTCCAGTGAGACCCCGTGTACTTGTATCACTGCGCCATACGATTCGTGCTCGCGGCCGGCCGAGCCGGCGGCTTTGCCCATGGAGGTGGATGAGTGGGTCAGAAATTCCACGGTACGGCACGAATCGACTACCGCCATGCCCACAGTATGAACGGGTGCAGCCGGATTAAGCGCAAAGTTGGCGCGCATCCTTTCCAGGTTGGCAGGCAGCGCTTCAAACGCAAATACCTGGCCTGTGGCACCCACCGCGCGCGCGAACATCAGGCTGATATACCCGATATTGGCACCAACATCATAAACCACCATACCCGGTCTGATCTCGCGCTCGATGCTGGCTTGCAACTCAGTTTCGTAGGTGCCCAGCCAGCGGCTTTTCTCTTTTTGCATATTGAGCAGCAAGGTCAACCCTTCCAGGCTGCCGGCTGCCACGCGCACTTCGCTCAGGCCAGGGGGTGAGGCACGGTTGAGCGTGCGCCGGATCAGGCCGGCTGCCGGCTGAATACGGTATACCAGTCGCTTGATCGGCCCCGGAAGGATGCGCGCAGCCCACGCTGCCAAAGAAAGAATGGACTTCAATCGACAACTCCCCGGGAAAAAGGCGATCAGCCTTCAATAAAGGTCAGTTGGTTAATTTCCCCGGTGCCCATGCCGGGCACATCTACAGCGGTGAGGCGGTGGTCGAGGGTGGGACCGTGGATGTCTGCAAAGAAAATTTCGCACAACACGTAGGCGATGCAGCCTTCTTCCAGGTGCCCACCGAAAGCGCCGGTTGGGTTCGAGAGCGCGACATGGATGTGAGGTTTGCCATCCACCACCAGGCCATTCATCGCCAGGATCTCGATGCCGCCTTCGCCCTGTTCATAGCGATTATTGGTTGGAATCTGGTTGTGAGTGACCCAGTGCAGCGAATATTTGGCCAGCGTACCGTAACCGCCCATCACCACGGCCTGACGCAAATTGGTCCGCTCCAAGAATTGTCGAACCGCCCCCAGAACATCTTCGCCGGGGTCTACTCGCAAAATATGAATTTTTTCAACGCTAAAAGCTGCATATTGCATCTGAAAGGCCCTCCCTCGCATGATTTATAGAAATCTGAGGATCAAATATTACCACAGCCTTTCTCTGTGAGGCAATGGCGTTGAATAAATCACCAGCCGGTCAGGTTTATCTGACCGGCTGGTGATGCTTTATTAACAGAAGATTGAGAAAAATTTATGCCCGGCCAAATGCGCGTTTGATTTCCGGGGTGTTCAGCAGGTAAATAATCGCGCCGGCAATTGCGACCGAAATTAAGAAACCAAAGAAATCACTGCTCTTTCCGAGGAGGCTTACCAGGGCCATGAAAATGGCGGCCACTTCAATACCAATGCCCAAAATCCAGGCCCATGGTTTCAGGAACCAGGCGCCATAGGCAAAGGCGAGCGAGGCGGTGGATTGGATCAGCGTTACCAGTCCCCAGAAAACGGCGAAACCGCCGACCATAAATCCAACATCCATTGCTCCGCCGGTCGCCGCAAGCAGGCCCCCTGCGGCGCCTAAAGCAAACAGGCCAAATGCGCCGAGAATCCCCAAAACACCGCCGATGGCGGCCAATACGGCCATAATGGTGATCAACTGTGGTCTTTGCATCGAAGTTCCCTCTTTATCAAATGATGTTCACGGTTCAACGTTTCCCCAACCGCTCCCTTTCCGGCAGGGGCTCGCCGCATACGGCGAGATGAAAGTACCACCTTATCCTCTGGAAAATAAACAGTTCACCTCCCAATAATTAAATCATGAAATAAATTGTAGCATAGCCCTAAAAAACTCAAGGCGTATACGCGATCTGGGTTTCCCATTGAAAACCACTTAACCCAGCGGCAGGATTGACGGTTAATCCGGTGGCAACCAGGGTATCCAATCCACCATCCAGTGCGCCCAAGCGCAGTTCGGCGGTTTTGCCATCGGCAAGAATGTGAATGTAGAGAAAGCGTTTGCCATCGGGCAACGGCTGCGGCCAATCGTCCTGCTCGGCCGCGGCCAGTTTGGTCAGCGCGCGGGGCGTGCCGCCCGGCCAATCCAACTGGAAAATGGCGGCTGTGGCAAAAGGCGAAGGAGCTGTTGGCGTGTGGACCACTGTTCTGGCGGCCAGCAAAATGGTTTGCCCATTGCGCGCCCAACTGAGCGCGCTGGATGAGACATTCTCATCAGCGGCCAATGCGGTCAGCTTGCCAGTGACCACATCCAATACCGTGGGACGTGGCGCCCCCATCACTGGGGAACTTAAGCTGTTACCAAATAGCAGCAGCCCGGGCTGGGTGGGGTGCCACTGAAACCTGCCGCCCAATCGCAGGCTGGCCTTGAGTTCTTTGATGGCACCGCTGCGCCCGTCAAGGGTATACAGGGTGCTGCCGGTGATCCACATGCTGTTAGCGGCATAATAATACCCGCCCAGCAGCAGGTTGGTGCCCGGCACCCAACCCAACAAGATGTGCAGTTTATCGCTGCCCTGGGCTTCCGCTGGCCAGGTCTGCTCCGCGGCAGCCCCGGCATTCCGAACGTGGATAAGATACTGCCCGGTTTTCTCTTCCATCCAGGCAGTGCTGCCATCCGCGCCGGTAAATACGGCGCTGCCCTGTGGGCTGCGCAAGGGTAATAGGGGCAGTTTGGAGAGGACCGGGTTGGTCCAGGCCAGGGTGGGCTGATTTTCGCTGTTCAACGAAACCAGCGTGTTGCCCTGATCGGTCCATTGCAGCGTATGCATCCCGCTGGGTGGCTTTAATTCCAGGTCGATTTTGTTTTGAAAATCCAGAATCTGGATCACCTGGCGCTGCGTGTCATAGATCGCCAGGCGCCCGCTCAGGTTCAGGTTGGCGCCGCACGGCCCAAAATTAGGGAAGCGCGCGCAGTTGGGCACCACCGGGGTGGTGTTGAGCGCCGGTAAGGTGGCTGCTGCGCTGGGCTGAGTGGTGGCGGTAGGGCTGGGCTGCGGCAGGGTAGACGTGGGTTTTATGGCCGCTGTGGCTGTGCTGGTTGGCAGAGGGACGGGGGTAGGCTGGAGAATGGGTTGCGCGGTGGGCACGGCCGTCTGCACCACCGGAGGTGTGGCAATGCTTGGGGTTGGGGTGCAGGCCCCGATCAGAAACACCAGCAAATACAAAACAATCCATTTTCGTTTCATGAATATATCATACAGCAAAATGTGAAAATCGATCTTGAAGAATCCCCAGCCAATCAACCAGAAAGATGGGCTCAAGCCACAAACAATGCCGCTTTGAACTCATCTGTGCCTGTTGTGATAGAAGCCTGCCAGCCTTGAATGGCGATTCTTCAGGCGGCCAACTGTTTTTTGAGGATTTCCACCAGCGCGGCATGCGGGCGGCAGTTGCGCAGTTCAAAAGAAGCCAGGATATCGTCCAGGCGTTCTTCGCTGAGCCCGGAGAAACAATGGACATACGCCGGCTGCATCAGCGCCGCCACATAGCCGGAAAGCAAATGCTGTCCCAGATAGGTCTGGTTGGCTTTGGGGTCAATCGAGGGATCGTCGATATATTCTTCCACCTGGCGCGCCAGCTCGATCGATTTCTGTTCCACCGGTGTGGGCGGCAGCCATTTCATCCAAAAATCGACCGACAGGTCGGCCTTCGCCTGGTAAACAGCGCGCACCGTCTGCAGGTAGGCGCAATCGGGCGCAAGCTGCACCCAACCCATCACATCCGTATCTTTATAGGTCCAGGTGGTCCAGTGAATGCGGTTTTCGTTATAGACGTTTAGCTGATCATCCATGGCGCGCAGCCGGTCGGGAATTTCCACGGTGGGACCGTTATAAGCCGCGCCAAATTCGCCCACCCACAAGGGTACTCCATGTCGGCGACAGAATTGAATGCCCTCGTGCTCGGCAAATACCTCGCGCTGTTTGGCCAGGTTCCACTGCTGCCCGCCGATCAATCCTGGGTAGGGGCCTGGACCAAACCCGGCCTGGGTATAGTTATGGCTGCTATACACCAGGTTGGGCGCAAAGGGAGCGTCGAACCCGGCGAAGCGCGAAGAGTAATAATCGCCCTCCAGGAAGATGATGTGGTCGGGATCGACTGCGCGCACTGCTGCCACCGCTCGGCGGTAGACGCGGTTGATCAATGCCCAGTTGGGGTTGTAGGTGGAGCTAAAACGACCGTACGGGGTATTGGACACCGGCTCGTTCATCAGGTTATAGCCGGCAATGGCCGGGTTGCCGCGGTAACGCCGGGCAAACTCCTGCCAAAGGCGCACGAAGCGTTCCTGAAAGTGTGGGTGCTCCCAAAAAAAGGTGTGGCGGCTGGCATTGTCGCTGTGCCAATCGGTGTTTTGCCAGCCTGGGCAGGAATGTAAATCCAGGATCACATACAACTCGTGCCGGGCGCACCATTCCAGCGCGCGGTCGAGGCGCGCAAAACCGGCGTCCAGGTATTCGAATGGCCGCTCATCGTTCTCAAAATGGCGGTAGTTTAGCGGCAGGCGCACTACGCTGGCCCCCAAGGATTTGAGGTAGACCACATCGTCTTCGGTGAAGAAATGATCAAGCAGGCGCTCAAAGAAGAAGTGTGCCTTGTCAGCGCCCAGTTCACGCGCCATCACCGCACGCAGTTGGTGTTCGGCACCGGGGTAAGCGTTGATGAAATCTTCCATATTCATCCAGCCACCCACGCAGGTGCCGCGCAGGCGCACTTCCTGCCCGCGCGAATCGACGATCAGGTTTTCTTGGACAGAGAGGAGCTCCATAATAGCTTCAGCCTTTCGGAAAATGTACGGGTGTTAAGAATATTGTAGAACATATCGCAGATTACATGTGCATCACTGTGGGGCAATATCAGCCGGCGATTGTTAACGGGCGTATTTGACGGGTAAGAAGCACAAGGGTTCAGATGATTTTAATCATCGTCGAAATCGGATTATTTTGCAAGCCAGAAACTGATGCACAGTGAGAACGAATCCTGCCGCCCACATAAGTGTATAATAAATATAGCAATAATCAACAATATGCTTTGTCTGAAGATTCGATGAGACTTAAATCAGGTGCCGAATGAGTGAACAACCCGTTAGCGTGGATCGAAAACGCCAGATGATGGCAACTTTTGATGGGATTGCGGCGCAATATGATGTTTTGCGCTTTGTGCAAATTTGTGCCCGCCGTTTGCTTGAACTGGCTGAACTGCCCCCGGGTGCGCATGTTTTGGATGTAGGCACGGGTACAGGCTTGCTGGCGATGACCGCGGGCGAACTGGTGGGTCCCACCGGCCGGGTGGTAGGTGTGGATCTCTCGCCGGTAATGGTGGCAGCAGCGCGCCAGAAGTTGACCGCGGCAGGAATTCCACAGGTGGAATTTTTGCAAGGCGATGCGGAGCACCTGGATTTGCCGGATGGCACGTTTGACACGGTCTTTTTTGCCTCTTCGCTCTTTTTTGTGCCAGATATGAGCGCGGCGCTGCGCGAAGCCGGGCGGCTGCTGGCCCCAGGCGGTTGCGTGGCCTTCACTGGCTTTGGAGAATCATTTTTCCACCCGCTGCGGGAACTGTGGGAAGAACGATTACGCCAACACCACCTGCCAACCGCCAATCCGCCCATCCAGCGCCTGGCAGACCCGGCGGTTTGCCGGCACCTGCTGAGTGAAGCAGGTTTTGTGCAAGTATCCGTTCAAAGTGAGCAAATCGGATATTACTTACCCGGTGCCGAGCAACGCTGGCACGAGATCGCGGCCGGGTTGGAAGGCCTGCCGTTAAAGAATTTACCTGCTGAGCTGCGCGAGCAAATCCATTTCGAGCATATGGCGGAACTGGCGGCATTCACCACGCCGCAGGGCCTCTGGATCGATGTACCCACTCATTTTGCCCTGGGGCGTAAGAGCGGTGCGCATCCGTAATAATCGAGGCTAAAATTCCTTCTCCGCCACGTGCACATCCATTTCTTCTTTGGCATTGCCCACAAACACGCCGCGGGTGGGTGAAACATCGTCATAATCGCGTCCGACCGCCACGCGCACATAGTGTTCGGCTTTAGATTAGGCGCCGCCTTCACCGCCGATTTGGGTGAGGGCATGCAGGCTGTGATTGAAACAAAAACGTACAGCCCGCGGAAACTGGGCATCCAATAGTAAATATCAGCCACACGCCGGCTGTTGAGCTCACCTATCGCAGTACGCCGAAAAGGTTCAAAGGCACTGCATGAGCGCAGCCGCGCGATCAACTGCAGTGCAGTTTCGGCGGAGTCGTTTTTCAAACGGCTGATATACACATTTTTGGTGTTTAAAATGCGTGCGGTCTTATCGGCGCGTTCCAGGTAGAGCCCCAACTGCACAAACTGATAGGGTTCGCTGTGAGTCACGGTAGCGGCAGTAATGCCCTGAAAGGCCTGCGAGCCATCGCGCACCTGGCCAAAAAAATCGCCCGGGTTGGCCAGCACTGCATTGCGGTTGCCATCGCGCAGCAGGAAATACAGGCGGTTGAGCTGCCCCCACATTTCGCTGCTGATTGGCTCGCGCACACTGCGTGCGTTTTCACGGGCTCGCGTGACGCTGGCGGTCACTGCGTTGGAATTTTGGGGATGCCATAATAAAAATTCTGTGATGGCCTGTGGAGTGGCACTCGGGTAGAGCGAATAAAGCAATTCCTCATCGCCGGTCATTTTAACCAACGGTCCCCAGGCCCTGGTAGGCGCTTTGAAGTTGGGTTTCGAGCAGCGCATTAAAATTCACTGCCAGTAGGCGGGTGAGGTCTTCTGCCCGTTCGATATAACGGGCCATCCAATACAGCGGTGGAGCGACTCTTGATAACATCCTTGCTAACTCCCGCAGCACCCAGGTATCTTTACTGCCGCCTCCCTGTGATGAATTCACCACAAACGAGCCTTTACGCAGCGCCACCCGCGTCAACCCGCCCGGCACGACCGAGACTTTGTCCCCGTAAAGGGTATAAGGCCTCAGGTCAATATGACAGCCGTACAACCCGCCTTCCAAATAGGTGGGATGCCGCGACAGGGCCAGGGTAGGTTGGACAATATAGTTGCGTGGGTTGGCACGAATGCGCCTTCGGAAATTTTCGCGCTCTGCCTGGCTGGAGTGTGGGCCAATCAACATGCCGTACCCGCCGCTTTCATTGACCGCTAATTCGTTGAGGTGATCCAGCATGTAACCGCATTCCTTCTCGCGGGCGCCCACAATCGAACATCTCATCGTAAAATTGGCTGATGTCATAGTTTTCGTTTAAGGTACGATCGGTTACCAGGGCACCCCTCTTTCATTCTTCGGGTAAACATGGCTGATTGTGGCAATAAAGCTTATATGCGGCGAATAATGAAAAATTATCGCATCCTGCTTTTTATAAAAAACTGGACTGTGGCAGATTTGGATAAATATCACCCAAATGGGTTAGCAGGAAGCTGAATGAAAATGGTTGGTTGCGGTGGATCTGCTTTACTTTGGTTATAATTAGCGCCATGAAATCTTTACCGGTTCTAGCTGCCCTGTTTCTGCTTTTGATTCTCGCGGCTTGCGCGCTGCCGCTGCTGCCAGCCCGGCCTGCTGCATTGCAGAGTGTGGCACTGACCACCCCTGAAGCCACGCCCACCCTGCTAATTTTTCCGACGCCTATTCCCGACCGTCCGACACCCACGCTGACGGCTGTGCCAGCTACGCCTGTTCCTCCCTCTGGCGCGGGAACGCCCATCCACCAGCCCGCCACCCTGGTACCCACCCTCACCCCCACCGAAGCCCCCCGCCTGCCCGCTGAAAAATGGCAGCAGTGGCCGGTAATCCCAGCTATTACCAATCGCGCCCGCGAAAGTTATCTGCGGGGGCTGGCGCTGGGCACCAACCCACACACATTTGCCAAGGTGGGCGACTGCCAGTGCGTCAATGTGGCGTTTTTTGGGATTTACGACCAGCCGAAACTGTACCGGCTGCCCAAGGGATACGAGGTGCTGCAGGAGACAATTGACTGGTTTGCTGGGTCCTTCAACCGTGACAGCGCAGCTGTGCGTGGTGGATTTAATGTGGCTTCGGTGTTTGTGCCGCTGCAGGCCGACCCCAATCTTTGCCGGGCAGGTGAAACCCCGCTGGCCTGCGAGTTTCGCGGCATGCGCCCCAGCATTGTGCTGATCAGCATGGAGACCGGGTTTGAGGGCCGTACGGCCGTTGTTTACGAGAAATACATGCGCCAGATTATCGAATACGCATTGGCGCAAGGATCACTGCCAATTCTGGCGACCAAGGCAGATAATTTTGAGGGTGACCATGCCATAAACCTCACTACCGCTCGCCTTGCGGTGGAATATGACCTGCCATTGTGGAACTTCTGGCGGGCCGTGCAGAACTTGCCCAACCACGGCATGGATGCTGAACGGAACGACAAATTTCATATCTCGGTGGAGGCCTGGAATGTGCGATCTTTTACCGGGCTGCAGACCCTTGATGCCATCTGGCGAGAGGTAAGGCAGCCATGATGGCACACGCCCCAGTTGCCAGGGAGAACCTGAAATGAGTACCCGAAACCTGGTTAAAAAAGTACCATTTTGGGCGGCGTGTGGCTGTCTGTTGCTGGGGTTGGCGGCCTGCGCTCAGCCTTCTGGTACGGCTACAGCCCTGCCGGTGGCGCCTCAGGCTGAAACGGTTGTGTTTAGCAGCGCTACCCCAGCCGCGCCTCTGTCGACCGTGCCGGCTGCGGTGCTTACCCCCACCCGCACGCTGGTTGCCTCAGCCACGGCGGTACCCACGCTCAAACCGGCAGTTACCCTGGCGCCAACCCGGAGTCTATCGCCCACACTGCCGGTGCCGCTGGTACTGCCCACGCGCCAGTCCGCGGCACGCTGGAAGGATTGGCCGGTGGTGCCGGCGCTGACCAACCGCGCCCGTTTGATTTATCAGCAGGGGGTGGGGCAAAATAACCCGCGCGCATTTTCTAAGGTGGGTGATTGCCAGGGGATCAAAGAAGTCTGGTTGGGCGTCTACGACCAGCCCGGCTTTTACAAATTGAATCCGGAAAACGCCGGGTTGCAAGAAACCATCGATTGGTTTACCGGCTCATTTAATCGCGACGGTTATGCCGTGATGGGCGGCTTCAACGCCCGCGCTGTGCTGCAGCCGGTAGTGGCAGACCCGGAGTTTTGTCAGCCCGGTGAAAGTCCGATTGAGTGTGAATACCGCCGCCACCATCCCAGCATCGTATTGGTGAGTCTGGAGTTTTACTATGATGGGCGCACTGCCGAAAATTACGAAAAGTACCTGCGACAGGTACTCGAATACTACATCGCTCGTGGAGTGGTGCCTATTCTGGCTACCAAAGCTGATAATATGGAAGGTGATGACAGCCTGAATCTGGTAAATGCCCGGCTGGCGTTGGAGTTTGACCTGCCGCTGTGGAACTTCTGGAAAGCGGTGCAGCCGCTGCCCAATCATGGTATGGATATTACCCGTCCAGATGGGTTTCATATCAGTGTGGATGCATGGCGTGAACGCTCGGCCTCTTCGCTTCAGGTACTGGATGCAGTCTGGCGCGGCCTGCGTGATTTACAGCCCGCGGAAGTTCGGACGCAAGCCACCCCGGCTGTTGTCGCCAGCATGGCGGTTGGAGCACCTGCCACGCAGCTGATTTTTGGCCTGGCCGAACGTGGCGCGGCGGGCGCCCGCTCGCGCGGGGTGTATTTGCTGGATGTCAAAGCCCAAACCATCACGCGCCTGCTGGCTGACAGCTACGCTTTGCAGGCAGTCTCACCTGACGGCACCCGCATGCTGGTAAACCAGGGCCGCGACCTGTATCTAACGGACCGTGGCGGCGGAAACCCCAAAAAGATCACCGCCGATTTCTATGCGTTGGCTCAAAGCGGTGCGGCCTGGGCGCCGGATGGCCTATCGCTGGTGCTGATTGTGGATCGGCCCTCAGCCAGCGACCCGGCTCTGGGCGGGCGGGCTATCTGGCAGGTGACCAGCGATGGCGCAGCCTGGCAGCGCCTGACACCCCCGCAAGCCGAGCCGCAAGAACTGGCTGCCAGCCCAAACCCCAGCGAAATTTTCTGGTCCTCTGGCAACTGTCCGAGGGATGCCCAGGACAGGCCGATTGCCAGTGAATGTGCCACGCGCAGTTGGTACCGCTCTGGCACCGATGGCGCCGCGCCGCTGAACCTGACCCAAATGACCAGTATTTTGCGCTCACCCGATAGACAATCCTTAGCCTACACCTACCTCAATCAGAAAGACCTGCCGATGCTGGCGGTTTCCACGGGTGAGGGGCAGCGGATCTGGACCCCGCTCCCCGATGGTTTTGTGATCGATACCACCTGGTCGCCCAGCGGTCGCTGGCTGGCCGCGCTCTGGCAGGAGCGATCGGATTATTCCGGCAAACTTTCGGCTCAAAAAATGTTCCTACTCAGCCCGTCTGACGCGCGCCGCGACGAGGTGTCTCTGCCGCTGTTTTACAACGGCCAGGTGCGCTGGTCTCCCGATGGACGCTGGATTTTCGTGGCAGGCACCGATGCCACTGCTGATGGGTACCGCCTTAATATGCGCCTGATCCCAGCCAATGGTGGCGCGGCCACGCTGATCGATGGTAAAATAAGCCCTTCCGGGGCAAATTATCTATACCTCACCCATATCGATTGGCTGCCCGGGAATTAACAATTGCCCGCCGGCGCGGCAGCCTGCCGATGATTCGCATTTTCAGGAGTTTCTCATGACCGACATCATTGCTACCCTGGCCCAGAAAATTGCCAGTGATATTCTGAAAGAGCCCAAACGTAAACTGCGTCCAGACGAGCCGTTAATCTCCAGCGGTCTGATCGATTCGATGAGCCTGGTTGACCTGGCAATTCTGGTCGAAGATAACTTTAGCGTTCATATCGACGATACTGAGTTGAATGCGGAGACATTTGATAATTTAAACCAGCTCGCGGCATTAATTCAGTCACGTCAGTAAACATAAAATTGGCCACCTTTTCTGATATTCTTCAGTTTCATTATCAAACCCATCCAGCCCAGGTTGCGCTGATTATCCAGCATGCCGGGCAGCCTGATTTCCCGCTGACTTACGCTGAACTATTGACCGGGGCGAATGGCTATGCTCAACGCTACGCCCTTCAGGGTATTCAAGCGGGTGAGATGGTGGTGCTCATCTTGCAGCATGGGGTAGACCTGGTTTATGCCTTTTATGGTGCCATTCTGCAGGGTACGATCCCGTCGATCATGCCATTCTTGACCGAAAAGCTGCTGCCAGAGCGCTATCGTGCGGACCTGGCGGCACTGGTGGCGGTCACCCAACCGACTGCCATCGTCACCTATCCCGAGTTTGAGCCTGAAGTTTGTGCGGCGCTTGGCGCAGAGTCATCAGTGCGCTCTGTGATTGTTTCTGGCGCGGTCGAGGCCGTCCGGCCACCCGATTTCAGCGCTTTGCCCGGTTTGCAGCGCAGCCCCGAAGATATCGTCCTGCTGCAGCATTCATCCGGCACTACTGGCCTGCAGAAGGGGGTGGCGTTATCGCACCGCGCCGTGCTGAACCAGGTTGAATCATATAAGCAGGCGCTGCATTTCAGCCCGGCGGATGTAATTGTTTCATGGCTGCCGCTGTATCATGATATGGGGCTGATCGCCGGTTTTCTGATGCCCATCCTTACCGGCAATCTGCTGGTGCTATTGTCTCCCTTTGAGTGGGTGCGCGCGCCAGCACGCCTGATGCAGGCAATTTCTTGCTACCATGGCACATTGGCCTGGCTGCCGAATTTCGCTTATAACTTTTGTGCCCAAAAAGTGCGCGCGCGGGATCTGGAAGGGGTGGATCTTTCGAGCTGGCGTGGGGTAATCAATTGCTCGGAGCCCATGCGCGATGAGAGTCAGCAGGCTTTTCTGGAGCGTTTTAAACCCTACGGATTTCGCGCGTCTGCTCTCCTTACCAGCTACGCCATGGCCGAAAACACCTTTGCCGTGACCCAGGGCGGGGTGGATGAACCGTTGACGATTGATGTGATCGATCAAGAGGCCATGCAGGTGGAACGCGTTGCACGCCCGGCGCAGCCCGGCCGGCCGGAAACGCGCATGGTTTCGGCTGGCCGCCCAATCGCAGCTACCGAAGTCAAAGTCTTGGATGAAAAAGGCCTTATCCTGCCCGAACGGCAGATCGGTGAGTTGGCGCTGCGCTCTGACTGCATGCTGACCGGTTACTACCACCGGGCCGATGCCACCGAAAAGGCCTTTCTGGACGGTTGGTACCTGACCGGAGATTATGGTTACATGGCAGGGGGAGAGGTGTTTGTGGTCGGACGCAAGAAGGACCTGATCATTGTGGGTGGCAAAAATGTGTATCCGCAGGATCTGGAATTACTGGCGATGCAGGTGCCCGGTGTGCATGCCGGGCGGGTCAGTGCTTTTGGCGTGTATAACGACCAGGCCGGCACCGAAGATGTGGTGGTGGTGGCCGAGGTCGATGAAACCGACCCGGATGAGCGCCAGCGCATTGCCGATGGCATTCGCCAGGCTATAAACCGCGGCTCGGCGATTGCGGTGCGTCAGGTGCATATCGTCAACCCACCCTGGGTTGTAAAAACCAGCAGCGGGAAAACTGCCCGCCTGGCGAACCGGGAAAAATATTTGGCGGAAATGGCCGCTCAATAAATTAGCGATGATGAAGTGCCGCCGGATGTTCAGACATCTCGCTCGGAAGGTTAAATAAAGGAAAGAAATGCTGCTATATTATATTCGTCACGGCCAATCGGCTAATAATGCTCTGTTTGACACTACCGGCGCCGAGGTGGGACGGGTAAAGGACCCCGAACTGACCACTGTGGGAATTCAACAGGCAGACCTGCTGGCGAACGGAATTTGCAACAGCCAGCCTTTTTTTCGGCCGCAGGTGTTTCAAACCAGTGGATTTGGGATCACGCATCTCTATACCAGTTTAATGGTGCGCGCGGTGCTCACCGCATTGCCGGTGAGTCAGGCATTGGGCCTGCCACTCATGGGCTGGACCGACCTGCACGAGGGCGGTGGAATTTTTCTGGCTGACCCAAAAACGGATGAACTGGTGGGTTACCCGGGCGCCACGCGAGCCGAACTGACTGCCCGTTTTCCCACGCTGATCTGGCCTGATGGTACTCGCGAAGACGGCTGGTGGAACCGGCCTTTTGAAGCGGTACCAGATCGCAAGCTGCGCGCGCGCCGCGTATTGGCACAACTGCTGGCCCGGCATGGCGGCACGGATGACAGGGTGGCGTTAGTGTCGCATGGCGGTTTCTTTTATCGCTTTATGTGTGCCGTACTGGATGTGGACGACCCCGAAGGTTTGTGGTTTAGTATGTATAACACCGCGGTCAGTTGCATTGAATTTGCCACGGATGGGGGAGTCGCGATCCGCTATCTGAACCGGACGAACCATCTTCCCGCGAAATTGATCACTTAGAGTCCTGGCTCCGACGGAAAATGATTGCTTGTTATTAATGAGACCACCGTAAGGTGGCCTCTTGCATATCAATACACAGTATGATACGGTTGGCGAACTCATAAACCCTCCATCCGCCGGCCCCTGCCGCACCCCTGCGGGTGGCCGAAGCGGCGGAGGAAGGGGAGTAGATTTTAAGCCGGTTTTGGCGATGCCCGATACGGGACTGCATGAAGCTAGCATTGTGGCGGAGCGTCTGCGCTGTGCGGTTGAGCTGTTGGTAAATGAGCCTGAACAAATTGCAGTAACGGCCAGCATTGGGGTGGTTGAAGCATTGGGTGGCCAGAACCTAAATTTTGACACTCTTTTGAATCGCGCGGATGAAGCAATGTATCATTCCAAGCATACCGGGCGTTACCGTGTGACGCGCTGGGTAGACTTGAAAAAGCAGCCGTAAACCGTTTTTTGGTTGAAATGGCAAAACAAATGGATAAGCCCGGTTACCCATCCAAAAGCAGAATACCTTTCCGGGTGGTTTCCATTAACTCACGTAATCTGGCTTCAGAACCTTGCAATCCGGGTTCAAACGGCTGCAATCGGCTGAATTTTTTATCAGGGTTGCCTTAGAAAAGCAAGCACGTGCTTTATGAACTCAAACCGGTCCGGAAGTGATCCCGCATCTACCGCTTAAAATAACTCATCCAGGGTGTATTCAGCCAGGGCCATGCAAGTATCAGCCGCGCCGTAATAAACCTTAACGATGCCATTTTCGTACAGAGCTCCAGATGAAAACACAACGTTGCCAAAGAAACCATACCGTTCGTAATCGGTCTCCGGTTCCAGTATGGGGCGTTCTGAACGCGCCAGCACCTTCCAGGGTTCATTGGCATCCAGCAGCAGGGCTGCCAGGCAGTAACGGTTGTCTTTACTGGCGCCATGGTAGATTTCCAGCCAACCGAGTGGGGTAAGCAAGGGTTGTGCCCCAGCTCCAATTCGGCCATCTTCCCAACCATTATCGCGCAGGCCTATTAAACGACGGTGGTGGCCCCAATCCAGCAAATTAGGCGATTCGGCCAGCCAGATTTCGGGATGACCAAAAGACGAAGAGGAGGGGCGGTGAAGGGCAAAATACCGCCCATCAATTTTGGCCGGGAAGAGGGTCACATCTTTATTGTCTGGCGCGAAAATAACCCCCAGGCGTTCAAAGCTGCGAAAATCGCGGGTGCGCGCCAGGCGAGTTACAATTCCTAGCCGCGAAACAGCCACATAGGTGATGTAATACGCCTCACCAATCTGGGAGATGCGCGGATCTTCAATGCCGAAGGTCTCATATTCATCGCCTGGGGTGAAGGTGGGGGTCGGTTCCACATCGAAATGCACTCCATCCCGGCTGCGCGCCAGGCGCAAATGTGAGATACCGGTCAGGTAATTTCCTTCCGGGGCGCGGATGCCGCGTGGGTCTGAGAAGTCGTAGCCGGGTTCATTTTTGGGGAAGGATTTGAGCACCATTTCGCCGGCAGCGGGGTCGTACACCGGGGCGAGGTAAACCTCGGGATTGGGGTTGATGGGGCGCTCGTAGACGCGCATGAGCAGCACAGTTTCATCACCCAGGCGGGTGGCAGCGGCATTAAAGGCACAGACAACCTCGAAATCGGGGCGAGAGGGCGGCACATGCTGGGGACTGATCAATGGATTGGCAGAACAACGTATTGGCATTCGATTTCACCTGAGAAAACAAATATTTTTCGTGCTGTGCGCTTAAGCGCGGCAGCTAATTTGGTCTACTTACCTACCATTGATTATAGCTTTCTCCTTTAATCGCTGCATGATAATAGCCTGCGCAGTTTGGCAATTTAGTCCTTTGCTGGCAGGGTTCATGCTAGAATTAGGCATCATTTTTTGAACTCTAATGAAAATCACACATGCATAAACTCCGCTCTGCCTTGCCTGCGATCCTGGTTGCCGTGGTGGTGTTGGCCCGGCTCATACCTGGTCCACGGACCATCGACGACTCGTATATTACCTTTCGTTATGCCCATAATTTATTATCCGGACAGGGGTTTTCATTTAATCCGGGTGAGGCAGTGCTGGGCACAACTACTCCGTTATATACCCTGCTGATGGCGGGCCTGGGGGCGCTGACCGGCGGATCGGATGCGCCATTTGACCGGTTGGCACTGCTGGTCAATTTGATCGCTGATGTCGTCACGGCGCTGCTGTTGTGGCGGTTGGGCTGCCGGTTAGGTTTTGAACGCGCCGGAGTTGCCGCGGCCCTGGCATGGGCTGTGGCGCCCTTCAGCGTGACCTTCGCGGTCGGAGGGTTGGAAACCAGCCTGTATGTATGCCTGTTAACCGGAACGGCAGTCGCGGCCGTGAATGCCGGATTGCGCGAAAGAAAGCTAGAGTTTAATGACTCTGGAGTGCGATATCGTTTGGCGGCTGCGCTGCTGGCTTCGCTGGCACTGCTTACCCGGCCGGATGCGTTGATTCTGTTAGGCCCACTGGCATTGGAGCGGTTGTGGGCGGCCCGGCGAGTGCCCATCCGCTGGGGCGAGGCGGCTGCGGCGCTGCTGCCTTATGGTGCATGGCTGGTATATGCCACTCTTGTGTTTGGCAGCCCGCTGCCCCATTCTATACTGGCCAAGGCGGCTGCCTATCACCTGGGTGCGGGTGAGGCGCTGATCCGCTTGATCCAGCATTATGCCACTCCCTTTGTGGAACAGTATGTATTGGGCGCGCCGGCGGCGGTTGGGCTGGGTCTGGCCTTATACCCGTTTGTTTATGGGGTTGGGCTGCGACGCGCATTAAAATCGAATTTCTGCCCGGCGCTGTGGGTCTGGGGATTGTATCCCTGGCTTTACCTGATCACGTTTGCCCTGCCGAACCCGCTCATTTTTCGCTGGTATCTTACCCCGCCGCTGGCGACCTACTTCTTTTTTATATTCATCGGGTTGGATCAGGTTCTTTTCGCCATCATCAGCCTTCTGCGGCGGATATTCAGGCCCAAAGCGCGCCCGTGGTCCGCTTTGCGCGCTGAACAACGTGTGGGGGGTTGGGTGGCTGTGTTGTTGTGCATACCGGTGGTCGTTTCACTGGCGGGCTGGCGCATTACGCCAGATCATGGAGCCACCAGCCCTGCCCCGGATATGGCATTCATCAAACTGGAACTGCTGTACCGCCAGGCCGCCACACTCATTTATCCGCAATTGACTGCGCAATCGGTGTTGGCTGCGGGAGATGTGGGTGTGCTGGGATTTTTTACCCCGGCGCGCATACTGGATACCGTGGGGCTGAACTCCCCGATTTCGACTGGCTATTACCCGCTGCCGGCGGAGCAGTACGTGATTAATTATGCCATTCCAACCGCGCTTATTTTGGACCAGCAGCCAGATTGGATTGTGATTCTGGAAGTATATGCTCGCCGCACCTTTTTAGAAGACCCGGCTTTTGCTGCGCGTTACCGGCTGATTGAAAAAATTCCTACCGACCTGTATGGCAGCGATGGATTGCTGATCTTCCAACGCAAGCCATAATGGCAGTGTGATTCTGGCGTTCAAAGGCCAATTCCGTGGCGGCGAGCAATGATGATGGCCTCGCGCCGGCTGGGGACTCCCAGCTTTTCTAAAATGCTGTGCATATGGTTACGCACGGTGTTTTCCGAGATGAATAAGCGCACCGCAATCTCCCGATTGGTGGCATCGGCAGCCAGTTCACGCAGAACTTGCATTTCGCGGGCGGTTAGCCCGGCGATTGGGATTCCTGGTTGAGAAACCTGTGGCTGCGAACGCGCAAACTCACCCATCAGGCGCGCGGTCATCTCACGCGAAAGCGCCGCTTCGCCTTGAACTACTCCGCGCATGGCGGATAGCAAGCGCGAGGTGGCGATATTTTTCATCAGATAACCGCGCACGCCCAGACGCACCGCGGAAAACAGGCGTTCATCATTATCGTGGGTGGTCATAAAAATGATGCGCTCGGTGGGCTGGTCGGTTAATATTTGTGCGGCTGCATCCAGACCCGTGCCGTCGGGCAGGCTAAAATCCATTAATATCAAATCGGGGTGCAGCCGGCGGGCCAATTCGATGGCCTCGCGCACTGAACCACCTTCACCCACCACCCACATGTCGGATTGACGGGAAAAGAGTTGGATTAAGTTCTCTCGATATAAAATGTGCGCATCGATAATCAGAATTTTCATGGCGATTAAAGTTTCTTGCAGGGCACACGGGAATTCCTTCCCCTCTTCCAAAAGACTTGTGCGGTGAGTGAATAAATAAATTATACACGCGAACCGGACGAATCAGAACAGAGAAAATTCAAGCTCTGCCAGAGAAAGCGGAGCTTGCGACCTGCCAGGCAGGGGCATCCCACGGGAAAAGGGGCCTGGGGCTACTATGATTGCCTATTATAATCAGGTGTTGCACGGAAGCTGTGGTTTGCTTGCTCAGAATTGGATTCTCAAGGCTGAAACCGCGCGGTCCGTGTACCTTGTTCATTTTGAATTTTGTTTAAATACCCCTCCAGACAATACCCCTGCGGGTGTCCGAAGCGGGCCATCTTGGGAGAAAAGAATGAAGAAATTTCTGATGCTCATCGTATTCATAAGCGCCTGTCTGGCGGGCTGTAATACTCCGGCAACCACCGCTCAGATCACCGCAGCCCCAGTGGATACAGCCCCGGCATCCGTTGCGGCAACCCCGGATATGGCAATAAAGATAGTACTTGGCGGTGAAAATCCTCATCCACTGGGGGGTATGCCACTGCTGCTCTCGCTGCAGCCGAATGTGGAGGCCCCCAATACCAACGTGACCATCAGCATGCCTTCGGACGCGGTCATGCTCACCGGTTCGCAAGCCTGGGCAGGCGATTTACACGCCAACCAGGGGCTTTACCTGAGTTTGATGGTGCAAATCGACACCTTGTCTGGACCAGGTTTTATCCAGGTCGATTCCATCAGCTATCCGAAAGACGCGCCGAAGCTGGCAAAGACCTATAAAATCTACTTGCGTCCTACCGCCGATGGCAAGGTTGAATTTTCGCAAACGCCATACAGTAATTAGCGCAGACCAGCGTATGCCCGAGGGTTTGTTCCACGGTGAAAGTTAGCCGTTAGCCTTCTTGTATTGCCAGGGCAGCCTCGTAGCTTTTGTGTAGATAGGGCAGCAGTTTCACGATTTCCGATTTAAACTGGGCCGGAATGCGCAGCCAGGACTGTACTGTTTTCTGGCCAGGTTGGAAGGGCGCTGCGAGAAATTGTTGGATCAGGAATTCCCGATCGCTCGCGGATATATGCGTGATCACGATCCCTCCACTTACCACCAGCGCGAAAAGCTTGCCGTTGGCCTGGTAGCACGGGCAACCAAACATTTTGCGCGCAGTCACTTTGGGCCAGATGCGTACTTCGGCTTCAAAGGCCAGGCGCAAGTCATGATCGGCGGTTTCAGAGTAATATTTCATTCAGAATCTCCTCGCTTGATTCCCGCTTCGGGTGCCCGAAGGGGCTTGTGCAGTTCTTGAACCACCGCTCAGATCAGTCCGTGCAGGGTTCAAATTCCCAAACCTGCTGCCAGCATTTCGGTCAGTTCAGCCTCAGTCAGCACAATCGGGTTGGCCTGCATCGAACTGGCTTTCGCAGCTTTTTCCACCAGGTGTGGAATATCGGCCGGTTGGATGCCATACGCCGAGAGCGGCGGAATTTGCAGCAGGCGCACGGTTTCCTCAATCCACGCCACCGCGTCGGCAGCCTGGGCTGTGGGGTTGCCGGTAAGCAGGCGTGCCGCTTCAGCGTAGCGCTGCAGCGCAGGGTGCGATGGCGCGCGATCGCGCAGCGCGTGCAGATTGAGCTTAATGCCTGGGGCCAGCAGCGCCGCGCAGATGGCTCCGTGCGGTGCGCTGAATTCTCCGCCCAGGGGGGCGGCAAAGCCGTGCACCGCGCCCAGCCCGGCATTGGCCAGTGCCAGGCCGCCCAGCAGGCTGGTGTAAGCCATGTCTTCACGCGCGGCAGGGTCGCTGCCGTTGAAATACGCCTGGCGCAGAGACCGCCCGGCGCGCTGAATGCCTTCGCGGCACCACAGATCCACCAATGGATTGGCCCGTTTGGAAACGTAGGGCTCCAGCACCTGTGTCAACGCGTCCAATCCGGTAGAAGCAGTCACGGCAGGTGGCAGAGAATAGGTGAGTTCTGGGTCTACCAGCGCCACCCGGGGCAGCAGAAAAGGGCCGCGCAGGCTCACTTTGAATTTCTGTTCGGGAACCGCGAGCACGGCATTTTTGGTCACTTCTGCCCCCGTTCCGGCGGTAGTGGGTATGGCAATCACCGGCAGGCCGGGCAGCAGCAGCGGTAGGTTCTTCCCCACCACTTCGAGATAGTCCAACAGGTTGCCAGGGTTGGCCAGCAGCACACCGGCGGCTTTGCCGGTATCTAGTGCGCTGCCTCCACCCGCGGCAATCACATGATCGCAGCCCGCGGCTTGGGCGGCGGCAACCGCCGCCTGCACCAGGGAAATGGAAGGTTCACCGGGCACCCAAAATTGCGTTACTTGCACTCCGGCCTGTGCCAGTAGTTCCAACAGGGGGGCGGCATTCAGCCCGACCTGGGGTTGAACAAACAATGCATGCCGGCCCAGGCTTCTGGCTATGGATCCAATTTCCCTGGAAGTTCCAGCACCAAACAAAATGCGATTGGCAGTTGAAAAGTCGAAGCGCATGGTAAACTCCTCTGCTAGTATTTTAGCGTATGTTACACTATACTTTGGTCTGTTTGCGAAATTGGACATGATTGCTTATATGATCTGGCCCCGGAGGCCACGAAGAAAGATTATTAAGCGTGTTCCACGTCGGTGCGGGACGCTTATACAACGGTTTCTGTGATACCCATTATCAATCGATTGGAGAAGATACAATGGACGAGATTCAGGCGATGCGCGAGCGCATCACATATTTTGGCCGGATGTTATTTGCCCGCAAGCTTACCGATGCGGCCGGTGGTAATATCAGCGCGCGGGTTGGTGACCGGGTTTGCATCACACCCCGTTTCGCCGGGCAAAAACACCAATGGCAACTGCGCCCCGAACAAGTGCTGGTGTGTGATCTGGACGGCAATTTGTTGGAGGGCGATGGTATCCCATCGCGCGAGTCCAAAGCTCATTTCCGGTTGTACCACGATTATCCCGACTGCACCGCGGTGATTCACTGTCACCCGCGCAACGTGCTGGTATTTTGTGCGCACGATCAGCCGATTTTACCGGTGATTGAGGCCACGGTGAAGTTTGGTGAGATTAAAGTCGTGCCTTTTGCGCTGGCCCACAGCCAGGCGCTGGCAGATTATGTGTCTGGCGCAATTGCCGGTCAGGAAGCGCGCATTCGAAAACATGCCGCCGCGGTGATGGCGCGCTGGCACGGGCTGTTTGTGGCTGGCAAAGATATTGATGCCGCTTTTGATGCCGCTGAGCGCATCGATACCAATGCGCGCATTATTTTGATGAGCGGCGCCATGGCCGGCGGGCAGGCCCTGGCCCGCGAACGCTATGCGGCGCTATTGGAAGAACTGGCCTCCGCCGAAAAGTGAGACTCGCATGATTCTGACGGTTACGCTGAATACCGGGTTGGACCACACCCTTTTTCTTGATTCTCTACGCCTGGGTTATACCCAAAAAGTGCACTCCTCGCTGATCAGTATGGCAGGTAAACCAGCCGATGCCTCCTGGGTGCTCAGTACATTGGGTATCCCCAACCTCGCTACCGGTTTCGCTGCCGGTGAGGTGGGAAAACAGATGGAATCGATGCTGCGCCAGCGCGGGGCTCAAACTGATTTTTTGTGGGTGGGGGGTGAGTCCCGCATGAACACCGTGATTGTGGTGGCTGGCGAACACCAGCAGACCACGCTGACGACCGAAACGTTGCAGATTACTGCCCAGGATGTGACCGCCTTCCTCCAAAAACTTGAAAATCTGCTGCCTGGTGTCGACGCGCTGATTGTTGGCGGCAGCATTCCGCGCCAATTGAGCCCGGAGATCTATCGCGAGATCATCGCAGCGGCGGCAACCCATGGGGTACCGGTGGTATTGGATGCCAGCGGCGCCAACCTGGCCTGCGGTTTGGCGGGTCATCCTACCGTGATCAAACCCAACCAGCAAGAACTGGAAGGCTTTATCGGTCACGCCCTGCCGCGTCCTGAAGATGTGCTGGCGGCGGCGCGCGACCTGCACGCACGTTACCAGGTGGCGGTGGTCGTCACATTGGGCAAAGATGGCGCATACGCGGTGCTGGATGGACGTGAATATTTCATCCCCGCGCTTGACGTGCCAGTGGTCAGCCCTGCCGGGGCGGGCGATGCCACAGTGGCCGGGTTGGCGAATGCGCTGGCCAACCACGAACCGCTGGAAGAAGGTGTGCGCCTGGGTCTGGCCGCTGCTGCGGCAGTGTTAATGCAGCCTGGCACAGCCGACTGCCGTAAGGACGATGTGGCGCGATTGCTGCCTCTGGTGAAATTAATCCCGGTTTAATAGGTTTCCCTTAGAATTTTCTCCAAACTCGCCATGCTGCGAGATTGAAATGGCAAGGTCGGCCGCGACTATTTCCGGCGAGGCGGTTGGTTTTGGCCCCAGGGATAGAAAATCTTCACATTGGCGGTAAACTTCCAATATAACGGGCAAATCGTCAGGGGTAAGTGGGCGGATATCCATTCTCTGATTAAATTCGATCATGCCCGCATGCCCCTTCGGGCATCCGCACCGCGATTGTGGTGTCTGAAATGCGATAATTCAGTGCTTAATTTTCAATATATTGGTATGATTATTCTGGAGAGCGGGACAGGATTTCGGCTTTTCATCGATCCATTCAATTTGATTTTTCTCAAGGTCCATTTGCCGCATTATCAAGAATTTGCCTGCCCTCGTCAGGGCATCGAAGCGCTGCGAAGCGGCGGCTGGTTTTGAGAAAAGCCTTCTAGTACCTTTATTCAGGAGTTTTGCGAATGTCCAATATTCTTTGCATTGGCGCTGGTTATGTAGGTGGCCCCACGATGGCCGTGATTGCCAAAAACTGCCCGGAACATCGTGTGGTGGTCGTCGATATCAACGAGGCCCGGATTCAGGCCTGGCAGAGCGATAAATTGCCGATTTTTGAACCGGGTCTGGCCGAAGTGGTAAAAACAGCGCACGGGCGCAACCTGTTTTTTTCGACTGAGATCAACCGTCACATTGCCGAAGCCGATATCATCTTCGTTTCTGTCAACACTCCCACGAAAACTTTTGGGCAGGGCGCCGGTCGGGCAGCGGACCTGCAATATTGGGAAAAGACCGCGCGCCAAATTCTGGAGAACTCGAGCGGTTATAAGATCGTGGTTGAGAAAAGCACGCTGCCGGTGCGTACGGCCGAGGCAATGGAGCGCATCTTAAATTCCAATGGTCAAGGTTTACGCTTCGATGTGCTCTCTAATCCAGAATTTTTGGCTGAAGGGACCGCGATTCGCGACATGGAAAATCCAGACCGGGTGTTGATAGGCGGGCGCGACACCCCATCTGGACGATCCGCGGTGCAGGCGGTGGTTGATATTTATGCACATTGGGTGCCGTGCGAGCGGATTTTGACTGCCAACCTGTGGTCGAGCGAGCTTTCGAAGCTGGTCGCCAACGCATTTTTAGCCCAACGCGTATCTTCGATCAATGCAATTTCAGCCCTGTGCGAAAAGACTGGAGCAGATGTCACCGAGGTGGCGCGCGCCATCGGTATGGACAGCCGCATCGGCAGCAAATTCCTCAAAGCCGGGGTGGGGTTTGGCGGATCGTGTTTTCAGAAAGACATTATGAACCTGGTGTACCTGTGTGAAAATTATGGGCTGAAAGAAGTGGCCGATTATTGGGAGCAGGTGGTTTTGATGAATGCATGGCAGGAGGCGCGTTTTGTACAGCGCATGGTGAGTTCCATGTTTAACACCGTCGCCAGCAAGCGCGTGGCTGTGTTTGGCGCTGCCTTTAAGGCCGATACCGGCGACACACGCGAATCGCCGGCCCTGGCGGTATGCCGCGGGCTGCTGGAGGAATGCGCGAATGTGGTGCTCAGTGACCCGCACGCTTTGGAAAATGCGCGCATTAGCCTGGGTGCGCAGGCTGCCCAGGTTTGTTTTGAAGCGGATCCGTATCGGGCTGCTGCTGGTGCGCATGCCATTGCCTTGGTTACCGAATGGGCACAGTTTGCGGCCCTCGATTACGAATCCATTTACGATGCGATGGTTAAACCGGCATTCATTTTTGATGGGCGCAATATTTTAGATCATCAGCGGTTGTTTGAGATTGGTTTTAATGTTTTCCCGTTGGGCCGGCCAGCTCTGACGCATTTTTCCGTGTGCGATGAAGATTGCATTTGAGGCAAACGGACGGATGGTGATTTAATCTATCCTGCTGCGCTTTTGTCCCTACAAAAGGGTTGGGCGAATTGACCAATCGCTGCAACCCTTTTATAATCCTTGTTGGTGGAAACTACCTTTCTTAGGACGGTGCGCCAGAAGGTGGTGCTGCCCTGAATTTACTATTTCGGAGGTTCATAAATGCGCAAATCGATTTGGGCATTGGGTCTGATTTTGATGGTGTTGGCTTTACTCCTGGCGGCTTGTGGAAGTGGAACTGGGACTAAGAACCCGTCTGCCGCGGCGGTGGAAAGTTACCTGAAGGCGCTTGTCAGCAAAGACGCGGCCAGAGTCTCAGCGTTATCGTGCAAAACCTGGGAATCTCAGGCGCTGTTGGAGATGGATGGTTTTCAGGCGGTGAAGGCAGAATTAGATAACGTAGTGTGTAAAGATTCTGGCAGTGATGCCTCTGCCACGCTGGTCAGTTGCACCGGTAATATTTCTTTGACCTATAACACTGAAAAACAGTCGCTCGATGTTTCCCGCCAGACGTATAAAGTGGTACAGGAAGGCGGCGACGCGCGGGTATGCGGGTATAAATAAATTTTTGTTAATCCGGCCCAGGACTGCCGCGCTAACGTGATCAATCCCATGCTCAAAAAGATATTTTCTCGAGAAAACCTGTGGGCACTGGCACTTTGCTTGATTGTCATATTGATCCTTGTGGTTACCGCCGACAGCGCCCCATTGTGGATCTACCAGGGGTTTTAGCAATGAGTTCAGGCGCCAGAATGCGCCTTTTTAACGTTATTTCAGGCCGCAAACCGGATCATCATGGCATTGCGTGATATTTTCATTTTTATTGCTGTGGGTCTGATCATCCGCGCCGTCAGCCGCTGGCCAGATGTGCGCGCCTGGCTGCTTTTCCTGGTCAGCATTCTGGCTGTGTTCTGGCTGCAACCGCTTTCAGCCGTGCGCAACCTGGATTTCTGGCTGCCCTCTGCCACCCTGGCGCTGGCCACGTGGGGTTGGGTGGTGACAACGCCGCAAGAACAGCGCCACTGGAAAGCCAATACACCGGCTGTGGGTGCATTGGCAGGTGTGGTGCTGCTGTTGGCGTTGACCCGGCTGGTAAGCCCTGATGGTGTGCTGACGGCTGGGCGGCCGCCCCAGGTGGAATGGGTGCTGGCAGCGGTTGTGATTGTGGCTTTGGTGGGTCTAGGCATGGCGCGTGTGAAATTATCCCCAGGTGCGCTGTGGGGTGGGGTGGGGTTGCTCATCGTGCTGCTGGTGGTGTTAAAACTTCCCGTTCTGGCGACTGTTGCGAGCGGGGTACTGCGCACTTTGGCAGAGCAAGACACGCAGCGCGCCGCCGCGATTGACCTGCGCTGGCTGGGGTTTTCTTATCTGGCGTTTCGTCTCGTGCATACTTTGCGCGATCGTCAGAGTGGCCGCTTACCGCTCGTGAATTTTCGCGAATATCTCAGCTATGCCCTGTTTTATCCGGCATTCACTGCCGGGCCGATCGACCGGCTGGATCGATTTATTAAAGATCTGCGCAAGCCGCTGCGTTGGGATGCTGCCGAGATGGGCCTGGCAGGACAGCGCCTGGCATTGGGATTGTTTAAAAAGTTTGTGATCGCCGATGCTCTGGCCATTTTTGCGCTGAATGCCGGCAACGCGGCTCTGGTGAACGGCGCCGGGTGGGCCTGGATATTGGTGTATGCCTATGCCCTGCAAATATATTTCGACTTTAGCGGGTACACCGACCTGGCGATTGGGTTAGGGCGGCTGGTGGGTATTGCGCTGCCCGAAAACTTTAACGCGCCATATCTAAAGCCAAACCTGACTCAGTTTTGGAACAACTGGCACATGTCTCTCACTTTGTGGTTCCGGGCTTATTATTTCAACCCCCTTACTCGGGCTCTGCGCGGCATCAAACCACCGCTCGCGCCCATTGCCTTACTATTGATCACCCAGATCAGCACCATGCTGCTGATTGGGTTGTGGCATGGCGTGACCTGGAATTTTGTGTTGTGGGGCATCTGGCACGGTGTAGGGCTGGTGGCACAAAATCGTTTTACCGATTGGATGAAACCTCGTTATGCTGCCCTACTAGAAAGGCCGCGCCTGACGAAAGGGGTAACGGTGCTCACAACCTTGCTCACCTTTCACTATGTGGCGTTAGGTTGGGTGTTTTTTGCGCTGCCCGAGCCGGGACTTTCGCTGAGTTTGATGGCACGCTTGTTTGGAGGGTATTAATGGTGATAGACCTGTTTTGTGGGATGAAACATGTTTTAGAGCGCTGGATGCAAACGGCGCCCCTGAAAAGAGCGCTGGCACTCTGCTCAGTCTGCCTGACTGGCAGCTTGCTGCTGGTTTCTGTGGCGGCCTGCACACCCACGGCTGCCAGCGGTTCGGCCCCGGCACAACAAACCATGGTGGCCACGATGGTGGCGGCCACACTCACCCAGGCCCCGGCGGCCACGGCCATTGCCCAAACGGCTGCGACGCATGCCAGCAGCACTCCGGCGGCGACACCCACCCCCAAAGCCACTCCGCTGCCTACATCCACCCCTGGTCCCACCTCTACCGCCACGCCAGACACGCGCCCGGACCCGCGCGCCTGGATCAGTTGGCCGGCGGTTCCCACGGTTTCGGCGCGTGCCCTGGAAATTTACCGGAAGGGAATTGCCAACGGCACCGATCCGCATTCGTTTTCAACGATTGGTGATTGCCAATCGGAGCCGAACGTATTTTTGGGAATTTATGATACCAACCGCTATATTCTGGGTAAAGACGATCAATTCCTGAAGGAAACGGTCGATTTTTATCAGAAGGTGTTTGGTCGCCAGTCGCTGGCGGTGCGTGACGGGCTGAGTGCCCCCTCGGCCCTTTCACCCAAATGGGCCAACGCCGACCAGTGCGAGGCCAACGAAAACCCGGTGCAGTGCGACCTGCGCGTGCACAAACCGGCGGTGATGTTTATCAACCTGGGCACCAACTGGCGCGCCGATGCTTCGACGGAAGCCTATGAAAAATATTTACGCCAGATTGTTGACCTATTGATCACCAACGGCACCCTGCCGGTGCTTTCGACGAAGGCCGATAATGTGGAGGGCGGCAACCGAATCAATGAGGCTACCGCGCGGGTGGCCCACGATTACGATGTGCCCTTATGGAATTTTTGGGCTACCGCCCAATATTTACCCAATCACGGGCTGGATAAAACCCGCCAGGACGTGTATCTGACCGTTGAGGCCTGGGACGCGCGTAGTTATACCGCGTTAAAAGTCCTCGACACCCTGCGCCGCCAATTTCTAATTATCTATGACCCGAACCAATCCCGTTAAGCCTGACCTGCCTGGTTTCACCTGGCCTTTTTTGGTCCGGGTGTTATTTAAGGCTATTGTGCTGTTTGTGCTGCTTAATCTGGTTTTCGCGACGCTTTACCCCATGCGCCTGTTGGGGCAGGTTTCGTTGTATAACAGTCTTATCCCGGGCCGGGAGCGGTTTCCGTTTGGCGAGTCCCCGGCGCAGTCTTACAACCTCAGCCTTTACAATCTGGATGCGATGTTTGCTGCGCTGGCGCTGCGTCCGCGAGATGCGGCAACCCAGGAATATCGCGTGTTTGTGATTGGCGATTCCTCGATTTGGGGAACCCTGCTGCGCCCAAATGAAACCCTGGCAGGCCGGCTCAATGCGCTGCAGTTAACCTGTGGGGGTAAACCACTGCGGGCTTACAACCTGGGTTACCCGACCATTTCGGTCACCAAGGACCTGATGGTGCTGCAAGAGGGGTTGCGCTACCAGCCCGATCAGGTGCTATGGTTGACCACATTAGAAGGGATGCTGCGTAAAGAGCAGTTGCGTTCGCCGATTCTGGCCAACAACCCCGAGCAGGCGCGCGCCTTAATCGACCGCTTTGGCCTCCAACTGGATGCCGCGGATCCGGCTTTTGTTACCCCCACTTTTTTGGATCGCACGTTGCTAGGCGCGCGCCGCCCATTAGCAGATCTGCTGCGCTTACAGTTGTACGGGGTGTTGTGGGGTGCCACCGGGGTGGACCAGGTATATACCTGGAATGCACAAAAGGACGCGGCACAGCGCGATTTTGAGGCTGACTCCAGCTTTCATGGGCAAAACGGGCCGACTCTGGATGGCGACCTCCTGGCGTTGGATGTGCTGCAGGCTGGGGCTAAACTGGCGGCACAACTCCCACTGACCATTGTCAACGAGCCGATATTGGTGAGCTCCGGGCGCAACAGCGCCATTCGCTACAATTTTTTCTACCCGCGTTGGGCTTACGATGCATATCGCGGAGCTCTGGCGGATGCCATGCAGGCCGCGGGTGTGCATTATTTGGACCTGTGGAATGTAGTGCCTGAGACTGAGTTCACCAACAGTGCCATTCATCTCACTCCGGCAGGCGAGGCGCTGCTGGCGCAATCCATCGCTGGCCAGTTATGCAAAGAATGATGCTTTTCCTGGTGGGACCATTTCGGCCCGTTCGGTGCATGGGACTGGGTGTTGCGCTGATCTTCCTTTTTGGCCTGGCTGGCTGTGGATCGCCGGCGGCTGATGCCGTGGCGTCCACTTCAACCAGAGAGGTTATGCCTACACCGGCTGCCACGCACACAGTCAGTGCGTCTCCCACCACTACTTCTGCTGCTTCTGCGCTGTTGCCCACCGCGGCCGTACCTATAGCAACGGCGGTTACACCAACCGCGCAGCCAACCATTACGCCTTCGCCAACCCCGGACCTGCGCCTGTCACCGATACACTGGCAGACCTGGCCGGTAATCCCCACGCTTTCAGCCCGGGCGCAGCAGGTGCTGAAGGCCGGGCTGGCCAAAGGCAATTCTTCGCGCGCTTTTGCCAAAGTGGGTGATTGTGAGACCAGCACCGATTGGTTCCTCGCTGATTTCGATCGCGGCAGTCGCTTCTATGATTTGGGAACATACACTGCACTGCAAAAGGTGATTGATTATTATTCAGGGTCATTCCAGCGCAAAAGCGCTGCCAGCGCGCGCGGTTTTACTGCCGCCAGCGCGTTGACCGCCATGTGGGCCGACCCCAAGGTGTGCCTGGTGAACGAAACCCCGTTGGCCTGTGAGTACCGCCTGCAAAAGCCGGCAGTGGCCCTGATTATGTTGGGGACCAATGACGTGAACCACAAGCCCACCTTCGAAGCGAATCTAAGAAAAATTTTAGATCAGACTCTGGAACGCGGCATTCTGCCGGTGCTGGTGACCAAGGCCGATAATCTGGAGGGCGACCAGATGCTTAACCTTACCATGGTCCGGCTGGCGTATGAGTATGACCTGCCGGTATGGAATTTTTGGTTGGCGGTTCAGGGGCTGCCGGACCATGGATTACAGCCAGACGGGGCGCACCTGACACATGCCCCCAATAAATTCAACGACCCAATTGCGCTGCTTTCGGCCTGGCCGGTGCGTAACCTCACCGCGTTGCAGGTGCTCGCCGTGATCATGCAGGCGGGGCAATCTGCGAGCCAATGAAACCCTTGACAGCTATCTTCAAAAGGATATAATTCTGTCCCGGCATGCACAAATATTCGCAAACTCTCCCCCCAATCCCCCATCAGACGCCATCGTCTAGCCTGGGGGATTTGTTTTTTATCCCCCAAAAAAACATCCCGGAATTATTTTTCCGGGATGTTTTTTTATACGGCCGCATACCGGCGAGCCGTAGAATAACCCCACAGGAGGTATGATGCTAAAACTGCCTGGTTTGATTGACCCGCACGTGCACATGCGTGAACCGGGAGCCACCCATAAAGAAGATTGGGACAGCGGTACTGCTGCGGCGCTGGCAGGCGGTTTTACCATGGTACTGGCAATGCCCAATACCCAACCGCCGGTGACGGATGCGGCTGCCCTGGAGAGCACGCTGGCGCTGGCGGGCGCGAAAGCGCGCTGTGATTTTGGCCAATTCCTGGGCGCCGGGGCAGACAACGCGGTTACCGTCGCGGCCCTGGCTCCCCACGCTGCCGGGTTGAAAATGTACCTGGACCAGACCTATGGCCCATTGCGCCTGGATGAGATGAGCATTTGGCGCGAGCATTTCTACCGCTGGCCGCACACGGCACCTGTGGCTTTACATGCCGAAGGCCGTACGCTGGCCGCGGCAATTTTGGCGGCAGTCATGGCGGGGCAGGCAGTGCATGTGTGCCATGTGGCCACCCGTGAGGAAATTTTGTTGGTACGCGCCTGCAAAGAAAAGGGCTACCCGGTCACTTGCGAGGTGGGTGCGCACCATTTGTTCCTCAGCACGGCAGACCTGGTGCGCCTGCCCGGCGGACGGGGTGAAGTGCGCCCACGCCTGGCCACGCCGGCCGATGTGCAGGCCCTATGGGATAACCTGGATGTGATCGATTGTTTTGCCAGCGACCATGCCCCCCATACCCTGGCAGAAAAAGATGGCGCCAATCCACCGCCCGGTTTTCCGGGCCTGGAAACCAGCCTGCCCTTATTTCTCACCGCGGTGAGTGAAGGTCGATTATCGCTGGACGGTTTGATCGCACGCTGCTATACCAATCCGCAGCGCATTTTTAACCTGCCGGCGCAGCCGGAAACCTGGGTGGAAGTTGACCCGGAAAGCCGGTGGGAGATCCATGCCAATCAGACCTCCACCCCTTCGGGTGACCGCAGTGGTTCCCGCTGCGGCTGGACGCCCTTCGAAGGCATGGCGGTGCGCGGCAGGGTAACTCGCGTGGTTTTGCGCGGCAAGGATGCTTTTCGGGATGGCGTGGTGGTGAGCCACCCCGGTACCGGCCGAAATGTTCGCAGTCCATATTTGTACAGGCGCAGCGCCCGGCTGGACGGCCTGAACCCGATTTCATAAAGGAGATTTAGTCATGGCGTTTCGAATGCCCCCACCTTCTCAGAACAGCCCGCACCTGCCGTTTGGCGATCAGAAAGGTTCGCCCTTTTACGGAAAGAGCATTCTTTCGGTCAAACAATTCAATCACGATGATCTCGAATATATTTTTGGGGTCGCCCACGAAATGCAGGAAATGGTCCGGCGGGTTGGCAGCTTTGATTTATTGAAAGGCAAAATTCTGGCCAGTCTGTTTTATGAACCCTCGACCCGCACGTCTTCTTCCTTTACTTCGGCCATGGAGCGCCTGGGTGGCAGTGTCATTCCGATCAGCGAAGTGCGTTACTCCTCCGTTTCCAAAGGCGAATCGCTGCCGGATACGATCCGTACATTGGAGTGCTATGCGGATGTGATCGTACTGCGCCACCCAGAAACTGGGTCGGCAGAGTTAGCCTCGCGCTACTCCAAAAAGCCGATCATTAATGCCGGCGATGGGGTGGGCGAGCACCCAACCCAGGCCCTGCTGGATCTGTTCACCATCCTGGCTGAACTCGGCCACATTGAAGGCCTCACGGTGACCATGTTGGGTGATCTGAAATACGGCCGCACCGTGCACTCCCTGGCACGCCTGCTGACCCTGTTCAATGTGCGCATCAATTATGTCTCCCCCGAAATTTTGCGCTTGCCAGTTGAAATCTACGCCGAAATCGCAAAATCGGGCACGCCTCAAGCCGAATACCGTGATCTTTCTGATGTGTTGGCTGAGACCGATGTGCTGTATGTGACGCGCGTGCAGAAGGAACGCTTTGACAACCCGGAGGAATACGAAACAGTCAAAGGCAGTTATGTGATTGACCCGGAATTGATGAAGGCAGCCAAAGAGGAAATGATTGTGATGCATCCGTTGCCGCGTGTGGGTGAGATCAGCATGGAATTTGATGCCGATCCCCGCGCCGCTTATTTCCGCCAGATGGAATACGGTTTGTATGTGCGCATGGCCCTGCTGGCAATGGTGCTTGGCAAGGCATAATTTTTGAACCCAGCCGTGGAAGCCACCTTTCTTAGGGTGGAACACAGGCGCCGCCGGTGCCTGTGTTCCACGGCGAAAATTTTAAACGTGCTTGTTTTCCCAGGGAAGTGTCGTTATGACCCCATCTTTTTTTGAACAATTGGACGCGCGAGCGCGGCAGATTGACTCGCTGTTATGTGTGGGCCTGGACCCACATCCCGCCGATTTAAGCGAGCCGACCGCAGCCGCGGCCCGTGAGTTTTGTTTGCGCCTGATCGCGGCCACCCACACCGTGGCGCTGGCCTATAAACCCAATGCCGCGTTTTTCGAGGCCTTTGGAGCGGAGGGTTATGCGGCGCTGCGGGATGTGATTGCCGCGGTACCGGCGGGTATACCGGTGGTTTTGGATGCCAAACGAGGCGATATCGCCTCCACTGCCGAAGCCTATGCCCGCGCTGCATTTAATGTCCTGGGGGCCCACGCGCTCACTGCCAGCCCCTACCTTGGGCATGATTCGCTGGAACCGCTGCTGCGCGACCCGGCGCACGGGGTCTTCATTTTGTGCAAAACTTCTAACCCTGGTTCAGCCGACCTGCAGGATTTGCAACTGGCGGGGAAGCTGGGCCTGAAATTGTCAGAAGAGGTGGCCCGTCTGGCTCAGCAGCAATGGAATTCTAACCACAACCTGGGGCTGGTGGTAGGTGCCACCCATCCCACGGCCATGGCACGCCTGCGCGCACTGGCGCCTGACTTGTGGTTTCTGGCGCCGGGTGTAGGCGCGCAGGGCGCCGATTTGCAGGCTGCGCTGCGCGCCGGGTTGCGCAGGGATGGACTGGGGCTGCTGCTGCCGGTCTCGCGCGCCATTTCACGGGCGGCAGACCCGAACCAGGCCGCGCTGGACCTGGTGGCAGAGATCCGTTCGGTGCGCAGTGCCGTGGAAGCCAGCATTGTTGAGGTGGGTTCGGCTCCGGTCAGCACCGAAATCGAATTCCCGGCCCTACTGGCCGATGCTTTGCTGGCAGCCGGTTGTATTCGTTTTGGACAATTCACCCTCAAATCTGGCTTAATTTCACCGATTTATATCGACTTGCGCCAGTTGGTGTCTGTTCCAGCTCTGTTGGCTGAAGTAGCGCTGGCATATCGTCCGCTGTTGGCCCGCCTGCAGTTTGACCGTCTGGCGGCGCTGCCTTACGCCGCCCTGCCAATTGCCACCGCGATCAGTCTGCAAAGCGGTTGGCCGCTGTTTTACCCGCGTAAAGAGGCCAAAGAATACGGCACGAAAGCTGAAATTGAAGGCGAGTATCATCCCGGTGAAACGGCGGTGGTAATTGACGACCTGGCAACGACCGGCGGCAGCAAATTTGAGGCGATTGACAAATTGACCGCGGCCGGGTTGGTGGTGCGTGACGTGGTGGTACTGGTTGACCGCCAATCGGGTGCCAGTGAGTCTCTGTCAAAAGCCGGGTTCCGGCTGCATGCCGTATTGACCCTGCGCGGCCTGCTGGATCATTGGGAACGCACCGGGCGGGTTCCAGCGGAACAGATTGCTGCCGCGCGGGAGTTTCTATCCAAATGAACCGTCAAACCTATGCTCTGCTGCGCCCACTGATCTACCGGCTTACCCCCGATCAGGCGCACCAATCCACCATTGCCTTGCTGCGCCTGGGTGGAGCCACTGCCCCGGGACGCTGGCTGTTGCGTTTGTGGTTCAGGCCCGCCCGGCCCGCTGTGCCGGTGCGCGCCTTTGGCATCGATTTTCCGAACGCAATCGGGCTGGCCGCGGGTTACGATAAGGATGGCCTGGGCTGGCGCGGACTGACATGCCTGGGGTTTGGTCACCTGGAATTAGGCACGGTAACGCCGCGCCCGCAGCTCGGCAACCCGCTGCCGCGGGTTTTCCGGCTGGTGCAAGATGAAGCCGTGATCAACCGCATGGGGTTTCCGGGGAAAGGGGCAGAGTTTGTGGCCCGGCAACTGCGTGGTAAACGCCTGAAACGGGTGGATGCCACCTTTCCCAGGGTAGCGCTGGGGATGAATATTGGCAAGAATAAGGCGACCCCGCTGGAGGATGCCGCCGGAGATTACCTCAGCCTGTTTGACACATTTGCTCCACTGGCCGATTATCTGGCGATTAACGTCAGTTCACCCAATACGCCTGGTTTGCGCTCGCTGCAGACCCGTCAGGCGCTTGAGGGGCTGCTGGCGCCCCTATCCGCGGCTCGGGTTGAGTTCACCCGAGCCCACAACCGGCATGTGCCGCTGTTGGTGAAGCTGGCACCGGACCTCAGTGACGATGAGCTTGACGGCGCTCTAGAGGCAGTGCTGGCGACCGGGATGGATGGAATCATCCAGGGCAATACCACGCTTCAGCGCCCGGCCCTGGCTTCCACCGCTGCGGGTGAAGCGGGCGGCCTGAGCGGCCGCCCGTTGGATGCAATTGCCCTGGCGGCTTTGCAGCGCACGCTGGCGCGTCTGAATGGACAACTACCGGTGGTTGCCAGCGGTGGGGTGATGGATACGGCCGGGGTCCGCGCCCGCCTGGAGGCAGGCGCGGTGCTGGTGCAGTTATATACGGGACTGATCTACCACGGTCCAGGGTTGGTCAATGAAATACTGGCTAATTTGGCGGCTTAGCGTCTAGAAGGATTGAATATAGCAAGGGATGAACTGGCTGCGACAGGCAGTGCTCACCCCTTGTTTTTTCATTGCCTTAATAGACACACTCGCGGGCCGTGTCCACAAAAGATTGCAGGCAGGCCGGGTCACCGAGGAAAAAGTGATCGGAGGGGCAGCAAATATAGCCAGCATGGTCTTTGGTCGCTTCAAAACACTCCAAAACCAGCTTGCGCGCGTGCATGGGCGTGCCTTTTTCAAAACCGGCATTCTGGTCGAACCCGCCAATAAAGAACAATTTATCGCCAACGCGGCGTGAAGCTTCCGCAAGATCACAATCACCACCCATGGCGGGCGGTGTCATCGTTTCCAAACCATCCGTGCCCGTTTCGACCACCAGATCCAGCATCGGCATCAGACCACCACACAGGTGATACACCACCTTAAGCCCGATTTCGTGTAACAGTTTAATTTGGCGCTGATCATAAGGCAGGCAAAATTCTCTGAACATTTTGGGGCTGATGACCGTACTGGAGCCTGCGCCGCCGCCAATTTCAATCATATCCGCCGGTGTGCCCGCCCACATAGCCATGACCCGCAGTGTTTTCTGAATAATACTTTCCAGGGCGTGATGCAGAAAATCCGGTTGGTCCAACGCCATGAAGATGGCTTTTTCGGTATCCACCAGGGTGCAAAAGCTTTGCCAGGGGCTGCCCTGGCCCGGGCTGAAGGGATGCGAGCGGATGATGCCGCGATCACCCAGGCGTTCTTTGACAGCTTGCACGGGGCTTAAATCTACGGCTGCCGGCACGGGATAGAATTCGTCCCAGAGGGCAAAATCGCGCTCGTTCTTGATCAAATACTCGGTTGCCCAGGGGGTGACGGCGTTGATGGCGCCGGCGTGGCGCAGCTCACCTTTGGGGGTAGTGATCACCTCCACCCAGCGGGCGTTGCCGTCGGCATCTGTGCCCAATTCGGTGCGCTGCACCTGCCACCGGGCGAGATCTTTCGCCGCATAGTGATACCCGGGTGAGACGTACATGGCAAAATCAAAACCAAAGCGGGCATTGGCCTGCCACCAATCCATTCCGTCCAGGCGGGTTTTGAGATAATAATCCATCCAGCCGTGCACCTGGCAGGGCAGATGGTCTGGGCGGCCGTTGTTTATTGCCGTCAGCATCCGTTCACGAGAGGTCATTGCCATTGCGAATCTCCTTTGTTTGATCTACCCTCGCACAAGAAAGAGTAAGGTGTCTACAGAAAGATTACCGTGACGCCCGCCAGGGCCAACAGCGTGCCAAATAAAACGCGCGGGCTGAGCTTTTCCAGATAGTAATACCGCGCAATGGGCAGCATCACAATGGGGGTCATGGCCATCAGGGTTGAAGAAATTCCCACATAGGAGTTCTGAACGGCGATTTGGGATAACCAGACCCCAATGAAGGGTCCCACCAGACTTCCGGCGATCAGATTGAGCGTTGTCTGGCGGTTTTGGAGAAATTTACCCAGGGTAGCTCTGGCCTGACCGGTTAGCAGGGTAAATGCCCACATCACCAGCAGCGCAACCAGCATGCGGATCATCACACCTGAAATCGAGGGAAAATTGTCGTTCAACCCCATTTTGGCCAGAATCAAGCCTCCAGCCTGCCCCAGCGCCCCGCCCAGGGCATACAGAATACCCGTAATATACCGGCGCCGGTCCGCGTTGAGGGGTGTGTTGGCGCCGGCGCGTTCAAATACCACCACCCCAATACCGCAAACGCAGATAGCTATCCCCAGGATGGCCTGGGGAGCCAGCTTTTCACTGAGGAAGAGCCATGCCCCCAGCCCGCTCATAACCGGCACACCCGCCATAATTAATGTGCCCAGGCGGTTACCGATCAGTTTAAAGGCCTGAAAGAGCAGCGTGTCGCCAATCACCAACCCGACGATTCCCGATAGCCCCAACCACAGCCAGTGCGATGGCGCGACGCCCAGGGGAAGCGGCCTCCCGGTTAGCAGGGTGTGGGTGATCAGCAAAAAAACCACCGCAAAGACCAGGCGGATGCGATTAACTGCCAGCGCTCCAATTTCTTTGGTGGTGGCGGTGAAGAATACAGAAGAGAGTGCCCAACAAACGGCGGTGGCGAGAGCGGCGATTTCTCCCATGCTTAAGGCGCGTTGGCCTGGCGCCAAACGGAATCCAGAACCTGAAGCGCGGTGACATTACGCACCGTCCAACCGTAATTCCAGGCGAGCGGTTCCGCAAGGCGCTGGTAAAACAATGGATCCTCGGGCTTCTGGCTGTCGTGGCTCAGGTGAAAGCCGTCATCGGTCAGGCCGCCGCCGGGCAGCGGTTGTACTGCTTTCCAAAAGTTCCAAAGTGGGATGTCATATTCAAAGGCCAGGCGCGCAATGGCGGCATTGACCGAAAAATCACCTTCCAGATTATCGGCCTTGGTCGCCAGAATGGGTAGGGCATTCTGGGCAATGACCAAGTCCAGGATCTGGCGCATATATTTTTCATATTCCTGGGCAGGTTTTTTAGCCCACCATGTTTCCATTGAGATCAATACAATACTGGGGTGATTCAGGCGCAGTTCACAGGCCACCGGGCTTTCACCGGCACGGCACACAGCCGGGTCGGCCTGCAGCGGGCTGAGCACCGCCGCCACATTAAATCCATTACGCACCGCGGCACTGTCACGGCTGAACATGCCTTTATACTGGTCAATCACCGCTCTCAGGTGATCGTATTTGGGCCCCAATTTATGCAGCGAGGGATCATCAAAGGCGGCCAAAAAATGCGAATTGATGTTCTGGCAATCGCCAATTTTTGAGAAGGCATGACTATTATTGCCCTGCACCAGCCCGTTCTGGTACAGGGTTCTGGCATGGGCAGAAAGCGTGGGGATGACCGGCCAATCCTGCCATTTCTCGGGTGCGAGTCGCTGGTCTGGGGTGGCAGCCGCAGTGGCTGAGGGTGTGATGGCAGGCAACAGGCTGGTCTGACTGGGCTGAGGCGATGGAGTCTTCGCGGGCGGAGGGGTGAAAGTCGTTGGTTGGGTTTTGATGGGTTCCCCTGGGGGTGGCACAAGCGGCACTACAGTGGGCGGCTGGTGGGTGGGTGGTAGCGTTTGGGCAACAGCCGGCGAGCAGGCAGTTAGAGCCAGCAGGCCCATCAGGGCAATCAGTTTTCGCAGCATGGACGAATTATAACAAGAGATCTCACAACCGTGAAAAATCGACCTGGCTTGAGGCCGGGTCAAAATCGCTGCTGGCTGGGCTTTTGTTCAGCGCTCGCACCCCACAGCGGCGCCCAGGGTTGCGGTGAGCAGGCCGCCCAGAAGCAGGCTGTAAAGCCCGGTGAGCGCACTGGCAAAGGCTAACCCCAGGCTGGCTGCCAGCAGAAAGGGGATCAGCCAGGCCCGCACGCGCTCCACTCCCAGGCTCAGAATCGGGCCGGCGGGCCGCAGCAAACGAACATAAAGCACGCACGCCAACATGCCGAACAGCAGCAAATCCAGTGTCAGCAGCAGGCCATTCACCAACCCGGCCTGGCTGTATTGGACAGCACTGTTATTAAACCGCCCGTAACCGGCGGCGATAAATGAGTTAAAGTAATCGTTCGTTTCTGCCAGAATTTGCAGCATGGTCAGCCCCAACGCTGTCAGGCCGGCAGCCAGAAACCCCGCCCGCTGCCAGCGGGGAGCATGATTGAGATCATACGCAGAATGCGTTTCCTCCCCACGTAGAACAAGAAAGCGCGCCCGGCGCGCGTTCTGTGCTGCGCGGAATGCCACACCCAAAAATGCAACTGCGCAGAACAGCAGCAGCAGAAAAGTGAAACTCCAAGCAGGCCCAACCCAGACCAGAACCCCACCGTAGAACCGCAGCGCGGAACGCAGCCCATCCCATAACAGGCTAAAGCGCATGCGGGCGATCAGGCGCGGACCTGGAGAAGCTGCGTTTATGGGAGCAGCAGTGGGGCTCGCGTTGAGTACAGCGATAGCCTGCTGCAACCAGATGAGTAAGCTGAGCACGAGCAGGGGCAGCCCGCCCAGGGCAAAAGCCAGCGGGAAAGCAACCAGCAGCCGGATTATGATTTGCGCATAGCCACCATTATTGGTCTCTGCCTGGCGCAGTTTCAACCAACAACGGCCGGCAGGTACCAGCAAGCCTTCCAACACCGCGAAATAACACAGGCCCAATGCAGCGGCAGCGGCCCACGGGACGGAATCGGTAAAATCGACCGAGCGCCGGAAAAGGGCGTTGATCACCCCCAATTGAGCCGCATTTAAACCCACTGTAGCTGCGGGAGCGAGAAAGCCGGCGGTGAACAGTCCGATGCCCACCAACAGGTCAGCCGGATCGGGCAGCAGCACCTGGCGGATTGTGCTGAACGTCAGTGCCGGCTTTTCGTGCCAATAGCGCCAGACCGCCACCGCGGCCAGACAAAGCACTATACTGAGCAGCCCGTATCCCAATCCAAAAATTGTGCCGGCAGCGCGGCTTACAGAATAAACGGCACGCAGTGCGTAGAGCACAGTCAGCAGGTAAAGCAACGCCAGGCCCAATCCGGGCAATAGCATCAGGCTGCGCAGAAAAGGTGGGTAAGCCGGGGTGGTTGCTGGGTCGGCAGGCATGCCCGCCTGGCAGCGCAGCGCCCGCACCTGGGTGCGGGCAGCAATCCGGGCGGTGAAGAGACCCAGCAGGACGGCAGCGGTCAGGATGAATGCCAGAGGTGCCAGCCACGCCGGGCCAACTTTTAGTTCGGTGCGATTAATCAACACATAAGCGGCCGTCGCCAGGGCAAGCAGGCCGCCACCAACGCTGATCGATAGCAGCCGCTCTTCAATGCGCTGCACGCGGGCGAGAGCCGCCTGATATTCTGTAGGTAAGAGAATAGATGAGATATCGCTCACAGCACGAATCTTACACTACCCTGAGAAGGCTTGCAAGGTAAACCAGGTTTTTGCTGTGGGCGGGGTTTTGCTGAGGATTGCCGATTAAAATCTACCAGCGCACTCATAAAGGTGCGCTGGTAGATTTTATGAAATGATTATTTTTTAAGGTCGGAGGTGCAGGCCGGGCAGCGCGTCGCTTTCACCGGCACCTTGGTGAAGCAGTACGGGCATTCCTTGGTATTTGGGGCAGCAACCGGAGCCGGTTTACGCATAGCGTTCATCGCTTTGATGATAAAGAACAAAACCAGGGCGATGATCACGAAGTTGATCAGGGTATTGATGAAAACGCCATAGTTGACGGTGGCAGCGCCCAGGTCTTTGGCGGCTTTGAGGCTGGCAGCAGCTTTTTCCGGGGTCAGGTTAATAAACAGATCTGTGAAGTTCAATGACCCCAGCAGCCTGCCAATAAAGGGCATGATGATGTCATTGACCAATGAACTTACAATGGCGCCAAAAGCACCGCCGATGATGATACCGATCGCGAGATCGACGACGTTGCCGCGCATGGCAAAATCTCTAAACTCTTTCAGCATAACAGCCTCCGATAGGGGGGATTTTAGAAACTATCTATAATCTTAATATGAAAATTTGGAAGAAGCAAGTTTTTTTTTGCGTTTGAATATTTCGAGGAATCAACAAATCCCTGCTGGTGCGCGCGAACGCGCTTGAGCAAGGATTTGTGGGTTATTTCTATTGATTCAGCTCAGGCGGTCGTTTCGGTGCTGCCAGTGTTTTCTTCTGCGGCATTTTTGGCTTCAAGACGTTCAATGGCTTGCGACATTTCCCGCATGCGTTCATCCATCGCCGCTGTGATGCCGTCTGTGGCGGTAAGCCCCGTCGGTACACCATTCGCCCAATCTGCGAGTGGTTCTTCACCTTCTTTTCCACCTCCATCAGAGGGTGGCAAAGTTTCACTACTTTGGCGAAGGTCAAGACCTGCAGCTGGTGGCCTTATTTCAAGCTGGGGGTCAGGTGCGGTGGGTTGGCTTCCTGAATACGCCATCACCGGGCCAGTTTCATAATCTGACCGTCCTGGTTGTGAGTCCACCGCTCCAAAAAAAGATCCAAGAGCACTGGCGAACACTTCCGGAGCAGGCAGAGGCGGCGGCGGCGGTTCTACCGGACGGGTGATACGGTCAAGATCGAAGGTCGGCTTTGCGCCGATCAGCAGCGCATCAGCAAAGAACCCCAGTTGAGCTTTGTAGGGGTCGCTTGAGGTGCGCACAATTTCTGCAACGGAAGGCGGTTCATTGGATTCATGCTTCGCCAGGATATTTTCAGGCCAAACCGAGAAATCATCGGAGGCAACCGGCAGTGGGGCAGGTTCGATCGCATCATTTGTCACGGTTGTCACTGCTGTGCCTATTTCACTGGATACCGCATTGCCGGCAGCACGCATTTCATTGCTAATTTCGTTTGTGGTAGCGTTGAGCTCTGACTTGACCTGCGTGGCTGTATCTTTAACTTCGTTCATTGCCTCTTCCAAACCGGCTTCGCGCACAATTTTTTGAGGTAACTCACGCAGATCTTGTGTGGTAGAGATAATCGCACGCCAGGTTGGAGAACGTACTATGCGATAAATCCACTGCCCAATTTTGCGAGCAGTGCCAACCATGTCCTGGGGGCCTAAGATGACCAGAGCCAATACCAGAACCAGAAGAAATTCGAGCGGTCCAACGCCGAAAAGTTCCATAAGGAGCCTTTACCAGGTTCGTTTAACAGTCAAACCACCGGTCAACCGCCAGATGGCAGAAATTAACGCAAGTGCACTGCTTCCTGAAGGAAGCGGTGTTGAACTGTTACGAAACTGGCTAGCTTTCTTTCTTTATTTCTTCGGTCAATCTCTTCTCTTCGGCCAATCGCTTCTCTTCGAGTAGCTTCTTCTCTTCGGCCGCCTTCTTGTCTTTCTGGTCGCCCTGAACACCCTCGCGGAAGGCGCGAATGCTGGAGCCGATTTCACCGGAAATCTTACTGATGCGACCAACGCCGAAGACTAACACGACGATGATCAAGATGATGATCCATTCCCAACCGGTAGGGAGTCCCATTTTATCTTCTCCTGAGCTAAAAAAATTTGAATTGCGCGCCAGCAGCGCGCCGTCCTAATGCCATGGAGGACCCACGCATTGTAAACCCATCTTTGCACATCTGGCAAGTCACGAGTACAACCAAACTAGCTTTGCTGAGGTTTGCGGGTTGGGCTGCGTCCGGCAATAGCTGCCAGGCCCACGCTAAGAAAATACAAGATCAGCAAGGGCAGCATTAATATGCCCATATTAATCGGGTCGCTGGTGGGCGTTACCACGGCTGCGACCATGGCAATAATCACCACCGCGAAACGCCAACCTTTTAACAACGTACTCGCTGTGACCAGTCCCAATTTGGCCAGCATGAACATCAGAAGAGGCATTTCAAAGAGCATACCCACCCAAAACATCAATCCGGTTACAAAATCAATATAGAAGGACGGCCTGGGGGTGGTCTTGATGCCTAAGAAATTGATCAGAAAGGGTATGGTCGTAGGCAGCATTATAAAATATGTGAATGAGACGCCCATTAAGAAAAGCAAAGTGCCAAAGGGAATTGAGAGGTACAGCCAACTTTTTTCTTGATCGGTCAGGCCAGGCACAATAAAAGCGATCACTTCATAAAGTACGATGGGCAGCGCAAAGATGAAACCGCTCAGCAGGGATACCCGCATGAAAACGCCCAGGTTCTCAGTAACTTCGATGGATAGGAAATTACTGATGCCCCCCAGCGGGATCGCCAAAATCCCGATAATTTGCTCCGCAAACACGAAACTTAAACCACTGGTGATTGCAACCGCGACCACACCGATAAACAGGCGTTTGCGTAGTTCGTTTAGATGATCCCAAAGGGTCATCTCCTTCTCTTCTTCTTCTAGATTTTCCAATTGGGTCTGCGTGCTTTCCGTCATATGTCTCCATCTCAGGTAAGTTGGATAAATTATACCGCAAGAAATTAAGTGCACCTTAAGTGGCTGGCAATCCATTGAATCATAAAACCAACGGTGCCTCTTCTATCATAAGAAATTATCCTGAAAGCAATGGTTTATGACAACGTTGTCATAAAATGATTGACTCTGCTTTGGGTTTATGCTAAGATTTCTTATACCCTACTTTTTGAGAAAATACTGAAACTGGATTGGCGTTCAATAGTTCTTGAAATCCCATTAATTTGAGCACTGTGAGTAGCCAAAAACCGTTCACAACGTTCAAAAAATTTTGACCTTGAGGAGCTTTATTTTATGGAACCCGTTTTGCAAGCAATCTACGATAGTATTTTGAACGGCCAGCAGAAAGTGACCGCGGCCAAGGTGTCAGAAGCTCTGGAAGCCAATATCCCCGCCGCGACTGTCTTGAATGACGGTATGGTGGGGGCAATGGCCGAGGTTGGTAAGCTTTTCGAAGAGGGCGAATATTTCGTTCCCGAAATGCTCATCGCCGCCCGCGCCATGCAGGCCGGCCTTGCCATTCTCAAGCCTGCCCTGGTTAAGGCCGATGTCAAGCCGATTGGTAAAGTGGCGATTGGTACCGTTAAAGGCGACTTGCACGACATCGGTAAGAATCTGGTCAGCATGATGCTCGAGGGCGCTTCCTTCGAAATCGTCGATCTAGGCACCGATGTGACGCCTGAGAAGTTTATCGACGCTGTTCAGAACCGGGGTGCCGATTTCATTGCCATGTCGGCTTTGCTCACCACCACCATGCCCAATATGAAAACCACCATCGAAGCCATTAAAGCCTCCGGTTTACGCGACAAGGTTAAAATCCTGGTCGGCGGTGCTCCAGTTACCGATACCTATGCCCGGGAAATTGGCGCTGATGGGTATGCAGCGGATGCCTCGCGCGCTGTAGCTCTGGCCAAGTCGCTGCTTTAATTCAGTCCGCATCCCGGGCATTGTGTCTGGGGTAGAGAACCAGCTCCTGGGGAGTTTGCGGTGGTGATCATCACCGCAAACTCCCCGTCCTGTATTGCCGAAACCTCCTCCTGAACGGGCGGTAGCACGGAAGCGATGGAGGCTGTGAAAAAAGATAGAACCGCAATTGGAGGTGCCATGAACTCTTTATTTCTTGATCGCTTGCGCGCCGGACAGGTACTCGTCTCAGATGGTGCGACCGGTACCAATTTGCAGCAGCGCGGGTTGGCTCGTGGGATTCCCTCGGAGCGTTGGGTGCTCGAAAATCCCGCGGGAATTGTACAGTTGCATACTGATTTTATTACGGCCGGATCTGACCTGATTTTAACCTCAACTTTTGGCGCCAGCAGCATTCGTCTCGAGCAAGCGGGTCTGGCGGATCGGATGGTGGAGATCAACCATCAGGCGGTAATGTTGGCACGCCAGGCTGCAGCCGGGCGTGATATCCTGGTAGCAGGTTCGATAGGGCCGACCGGGCACCTGATCCAACCGCTGGGTCCGTTGGCAGAGGAAGATGCCGTTGCCGCTTTTGCCGCGCAGGCCGTTGTGCTGAATTCGGCTGGGGTGGATGTATTGGTGATTGAGACCCAATTTGACCTGAGTGAAGCCAAAGCGGCGGTGCGCGGCGTACGTTCGGTGTCGCAACTGCCGCTGGTGGTTTCGTTCAGCTACGATCGCGGCACGCGCACGATGATGGGTGTGCGCCCGGCGCAGATGGCGGCTGAACTGGGTGATCTGGGAGTTGACGTACTGGGAATTAATTGCGGGCGCAGCCTGGAAGACAATCTCAAAGCATTGCATGAACTGCGCTCTGCCACGCAGTTACCGCTCTGGTTCAAGCCGAATGCGGGTATGCCTGTTTTGGATGAAAATGCCAACCCTACCTATACCATCTCCCCGCCGCAAATGGGCGAACAGGCGTCTGTGTGGATTTCTTCCGGTGCGCAAATTGTCGGTGGCTGCTGCGGTACTAGCCCGGCTCACCTGGCTGCTATTGCCGATTCTGTCAAAAACCGATAAATATCCACTCCTGGGGATGCTCGTACACTGACTCTCTTATGGCAGTGTGAAGGGTGCAGGAACGGATAGAACCTGTAAAGGCGAATTAATGAATAAGTATCTGGTGGATATGGAGCCAATCGGCCGGCGGATTGAAGTAGAACCCGGCACCAACCTGCTGGAGGCGGGCCAAAAGGCCGGCGTGGATCTCGTGGCAGCCTGTGGCGGAATCGGCATTTGCGGAACCTGCAAAGTACGCCTGGTTAATGGAAACCTGACCCCCATTTCTTTGACTGAAGAGGAACTTCTGACTCGAGAAGAACTGGCTGAGGGCATGCGCCTGGCCTGCCAGGCTGAACCGCTCTCCGATTTGCTGCTGGATATCCCGCGTGAAAGCCTGCCTGCTGCGCAGCAAATGCAAATTGATGGGCGTGAAGTCGGTGTGATGCTGGATCCCATGGTGCTTGCCATCGATTTATTGCTGGCACAACCAGACCTGAGTGATTTGCGGTCGGATTGGTCACGAGTGCAAGAAGCGCTGGCGCAGCTGGGGTTTCCAGTGTTGCGCGGCGTTCTGCCGTCTCTGGCGCGCCTATCGCCTGAATTGCGCGCCAACGGTTGGGCGGTGCGCCTGGTAGTGCGACCAGAACATGAGCACCTGCAGTTGGTAACGGTGCTTCCGCCGGGAATGCCAATCATGGGGCTGGCTGCCGATATGGGTTCGACCAAACTGGCTGTTTTTCTGGTAGACCTGGACACGGGCGCCACACTGGCTAAAGCCGGTGTGATGAACCCGCAGATTGCCTATGGCGAAGATGTGGTCAGCCGCATCGCCTATGCCAACCGCTCCGAAGAAAACCGTCTGCTGCTGCAAAGACGCCTGGGAGAGACGTTTAACCAGGTAATTGCGGATTTATGCGCTGAAGTGGGTGCAGTGCCCGGGCAGATTGTGGATGCGGTGATTGTGGGAAATACCGCCATGCATCACTTTTTTACGGCCCTGCCGGTCTCACAATTGGGCGCTTCGCCGTATGTTCCATCTGTCAGCGATGCGCTGGATGTACAAGCCACGGACGTGCTGTTGAACCTGGCTCCAGGGGCAGCCGTGCATCTGCCTGCCAATATTGCCGGGTATGTGGGCGGCGATCATACCGCCTGCCTGCTGGCCTCGCAGAGTTTTCCATCGGATCAAAACCTGATCCTGGTGGACATTGGCACCAATACAGAGATCAGTCTGGTGATGGGCCGGCGTGCCGCACAGCAGGATGAGGCCGCGATTTATTCCTGTTCTTGCGCATCCGGACCGGCCTTTGAAGGCGCGCATATTCGGGATGGGATGCGCGCAGCGCCGGGTGCGGTAGAACGCGTGCGGATTCGAGACGGAGCAGCGCAGGTGAAGACGATTGGCGACCTGCCCGCGGTCGGCATTTGTGGCTCAGGCATTCTCGAGGTAATGGCTGAACTGGTAGATGCCGGGGTGGTAGATTCGCGAGGTGTGCTGCGCCGCGACCAACCGGGTGTGCGCCTGGGCGAAGGTAATAAAGCTGAATACCTGCTCGTGCCGGCGGCACAAACCGGGCATGGGCGGGATGTGGTGGTGACGCGCAAAGATATCCACGAAATTCAATTGGCCAAGGGCGCCATTCGCGCCGGCCTTGAAATCCTGCTGCTGCGCGCGGGCATCAGTGCGGATGAAGTGGATGCGTGGATCATCGCCGGTGCTTTTGGCACCTACCTCGACCTGGCGGCCGCGCAGCGGATCGGGATGTTCCCACGCCAACCGCTGCAGCGATTTCACCAGGTGGGTAATGCCGCCGGGGTAGGCGCAAAACAGATGTTGCTTTCCAGTGCTGCCCGCCGCCTATCGGCTGCATTGATCCGGCGCGTGGAGTACATTGAGCTTACCGTCCAACCAGAATTCACCGATCTTTATGTCGCGGCCTTGGAAATGGTTTGAGTTGGTGACAATGTGACCGGATTGTTGGCTGTTTCACTTTTTGCTTTGTGCGTGAGTCTGGCGCTTTCACTTGCGCTGCTTTTCCGTCTGTTGCCCATACGCAATGTGCAAAGTATATCTGCGCTGATTATGGCTGATATTGCCATATTAATCTGGATCATCGGCTACCTGCTGGAGATCCTGGTTCCGGATGTGACCACCAAACTATTTTGGGCAAAAGTTCAATATTTTGGCATCGCGTTTACCCCGGCGCTTTTTTTGATCTTTATCCTGCAATATATTGGGCGCATTACCCGAATTGACCACATCCAGATTCTGGCGCTTTCACTGCTTCCCTTGATGACTGTTTTAATCGCCGCCACCAATGAATCGCATAGCTGGTTATGGACTGAGGTTGGACTGCAGCCGGGTGGCCTGGTGTTGGCTCCACTGAATGTGATCCACGGTGGCTGGTTTTGGGTGCATACGCTCTATTCTTATGTACTTATCTTCCTCGCTACGTTTTTTCTGGCCAAATTTGCCTTTTTCGCCCGGCAGCCTTTTCGCTCTCAGGCGGTGATCATGCTGGTCGGGATGTTGGTGCCCTGGTTGGCCAATGCCCTGTATATTTTTCAGGTTCATCTGGAACCCGGGTTGGATTTAACCCCGATCGCATTTGCGATCACCATTGGAATGCTGACACTGGGTTTCTTGCGCTTTGGTCTGTTAGATATTTTACCGATTGCGCATGCTACAATTTTTAAAGCAATGATTGATGGTGTGATTATTTTGGATCTAAAAGACCGCGTGGTCGATATCAATCCGGCTGCCTGGAGCATTTTCCAGCAGATTGGGGAGTTGAAAATTGGGGATGCCATTCGCCCGCTGCTGCCCAACTGGCCCAGGCATTTGCCTGTGGAGATTCTCAGGCAGGAAATTTGTTTAGGTGAAGGACAGGATTACCGTACCTATACCCTGCAGATCAGCCCAATCACAAACAATCGGGGGCGAACCACCGGCCAGATCGCGTTGTTGACCGATATTACCGAGTTAAAACGGGCTCAAAGCCAGATGATTCTGCAGGCCACGGCGCTCAATTCTGCCGAAAATGGCATCATGATCACCGACCCACTGGGAGAGATTGAGTGGGTTAACCTTGCCTTTACCCGCCTGACCGGTTATCAATATGCCGAAGTGGTGGGCCAGAATGCGCGGATCTTAAAATCTGGCAAACACCCGCCCTCTTTTTATCACAACCTGTGGCACAGTCTGCGCGCGGGAAAAATGTGGCGCGGAGAAATGATCAACCGCCGCAAAGATGGCAGTCTGTATTACGAGGAAATGACGCTGACCCCGCTGCGGGATGGGGCCGGGGAAACGGCACACGTTATTGCCATCAAGCAGAATATCACCGAGCGCAAAGAAACCGAAGAAGTGCTGAAATTGGCGAATGCCGAAGTGCTTGAGGCCAGCCTGTTGAAGACCCAGCTACTGGCCAATGTAAGCCATGAATTGCGAACGCCGCTGAGCGCCGTGGTGGGCTTTGCAGAAATGTTAAACGCGGGCGTATATGGCAGCGTCAATCTGCAGCAAAGTAAAGTGCTGGATGATATTCTGGACAGTTCTAACCAACTTCTACTTTTGGTCAACAATTTGATCGACCGTACTCAGATCGAAGAAGGCAAAATCACATTAAAGCAGACGCGTTTTCAGATCAGTGATCTGGTGGAAGCTGCCGAAACATCGGTCAGTGTGCTGGCGGATCAAAAAGAGCTGCGGTTGGAGTATGAGGTTGATTTAAACCTGCCACATACGTTGATTGGAGACATTTACTGGCTGCGTCAAATTGTGATTAACCTGATGGTTAATGCAGTGAAATTTACCGGTCAGGGTTTTGTGCGCTTTCGTTTGTGGAAGAGAGGCGCCGACACGTGGACAATTGAAGTGACGGACACGGGGATCGGCATCCCGCCGGATGCCGCCGATAAAATTTTCGAACCCTTTCACCAGATCGATAGTTCGGAAACACGCGCCCAGGCGGGTTCTGGCTTGGGGTTGTCGATTGTCCGGGAACTGGTGTATATGATGGGGGGAACGATTCGATTTGAAAGTGATAAGGGGGTTGGTTCCTGTTTTATTGTTTGTCTGCCGCTGATTCAAGGGGATTAAGCAGTACAAGCGATGCTCTTCGTGGCGGTTGAGATTACCACTGAATTCTGGCGTATGCTTTGCCGATTGACAGTTATTTTTTCCTCTGCTATAGTTAATGGACCTATTGTTATCGATAACAGGTATTGAACACATCCTGTTGGTAGGTTATGCGTGGGTATCCAGCGGATATCTGACCATGGATAAATTTTCTCAGGAGATGAGCCAATGATCGATCTTAAGCAGAATGAAGTCTGGTTTGTGACCGGCAGCCAATCCCTGTACGGTCCGAAGGTCCTGGAACAAGTCGCCCAACACTCACAAGAGATTGCGCGGGCGCTGTCGGCTGCGCTGCCGGTCAGTGTGGTTTTCAAGCCGGTTCTCACCGGCCCCACGGCGATTCACAACCTGTGTCTCGAAGCCAATTCCACCGCCAACTGCATCGGGATCATCACCTGGATGCATACTTTCTCCCCCGCGAAAATGTGGATTGCGGGTCTTTCGGCACTGCAAAAGCCATTTCTTCATCTCCACACCCAGTACAACCGCGACATTCCATGGGCCGAGATCGATATGAACTTTATGAACCTGAACCAGGCCGCCCACGGCGACCGCGAGTTCGGTTTTATTGGCAGCCGCATGCGCCTTAACCGCAAGGTGGTGGTGGGGTATTGGCAAGACCCGGCTGTGCAGGCCAGCCTGGGTATATGGGCGCGTGCCGCTAGCGCCTGGCACGATCTGCAAGGTGCCAAAATTGCCCGGTTTGGCGACAATATGCGCGAAGTGGCAGTCACCGAAGGCGATAAAGTAGAAGCTCAACTGCGCATGGGCTACGATGTGTACGGTTACGGTGTGGGCGACCTGGTTGCGTATGTGGAACAGGTCAGCGATGCCGCAATTGATGGTGTGGTGGCTGAATATAACGAGCAATATCGGGTTCAGGCCAGCTTGAAAACTGGCGGGAGCCAGAACGCTGCCCTGCGCGAATCGGCCCGGATTGAGCAGGGCATGCGCAACTTCCTCCAAGAGGGCGGATTTAAAGCCTTTACCACCACCTTTGAAGATCTGCATGGCCTGGCGCAATTGCCCGGGCTGGCAGTGCAGCGCCTGATGGCATCCGGATATGGCTTTGGCGCCGAAGGGGACTGGAAAACCTCGGCCCTGGTGCGCGCTATGAAGGTGATGAGCGCCGGGCTGCCTGGTGGTACCTCCTTTATGGAAGATTACACGTATCATTTTGACCCGGCCGGGATGATGGTACTTGGCGCGCATATGCTGGAAGTTTGTCCTTCCATTTCAGCGAGCCGCCCCAGCCTGGAGATACACCCCTTGGGAATCGGCGGTAAAGACGATCCGGCGCGCCTGGTTTTCGATACGCAAAGCGGACCGGCGGTGAATGCATCGATAATGGATATGGGCAACCGCTTCCGCATGCTGGTAAACCCGGTGGATGTGGTGACAGGCAGCGAGCCGTTGCCCAATCTGCCGGTTGCGCGCGCGCTGTGGGTGCCCCAACCAGACCTGCCCACGGCTGCCGCTGCCTGGATTTACGGAGGTGGGGCGCATCACACCAGTTTCAGCCAGGCTATTACTGCCGAACACCTGGCTGATTTTGCCGAAATGGCCGGGATGGAATATCTGTTGATCGACCGTAATACCCGGATTGATGAGTTTAAGAAAGAGATCCGCTGGAACGAATTGTATTACCTACTGGCAAAGGGCCTGTAAGCTCGCCTGGTCTGAATCCATAACAAACCGGAGCTTTGACCGTTTCACGCGGCAAAGCTCCGGTTTGATTTGGAATCGGCTGTTATATGGCTAACTTACGCACCCCGCGCAGCAGCACCAGTCCCAAACCGGCCAGAACCGCAGCATACAACAAAACATCAAGCCAACCCACATACGGATCACCCACTGCCAGGCGCGAGATGGTCTGGACGGGGGAAATATTTAACAGGCTGCTCAGACCGGCGGCAAAAAGCAGCCCCAACGAGTAAATGAATTGAGACCGTTCACGATCCTTAAACAGGCACACCACGCAGGCCGAACTGACCGCGCTCAGCGCGGCAATCAACCCGGCCAGCAGCAGCACCCACGCGGTGTTTTGAATGGCGATGCGATTCAGGCTGAGCAATCCCAACCAGGCTGCTGCCTGGATCACCGCTAACAGCACCGCGGCGCTGACCTTGGCGCTCACCACGCCCAGCAGGGAAACCGGTGCAGAAAGCAAGGTGGCCAGGGTGTTGCCTTCGACTTCTTCCGATATTGAATCGACCACCATGCTGCCGGCCACGAAAGCCGGAAAGAACATCAAGATTGGAATAAGCACGGAATAAATAAATTCAAAGGCGGTAGGGGCCTGCCCCTTAAGATCGGTATAGCGCACTTCCAGCCCACGCTGCTGGCGCAGGTAAACTTCGTAGCGTTTCAGTGGATCCTGCAGGGTATTCTGAACCAAGGCAGCCGTGGCTTGCGTGCGCGGCAGATAGAGCTTCATCTGAACCAGACCGGCGTTGGCCTGGATGGCAGCCGGCAGGGCGAGGATGGCGCGCACCTTGCCGGTGTTGAATGCTGCCTGGGCTTCATCCAGGCTGGCGAACGGCAGCACTTTGACGCCGCGATCGCGCAGCAACCCGGCCAAAGGGTCTGCGGGGTTGGCCGGGTTGCCTTGGGTCACCAGCGCCACCGTCAGGTTAAGCCCGCCATAGCTGCCAATAGAATCGGGGTCATACAGCGAAAGCATGCCGATCAACAGCGCAGAAGAAAACGAAGCGATGAACAATTGAATGACGATTGCAATTAGCATAGTGCGGTCGCGTAGCACCGAGGCCAGCTCTCGCCTGACGATTGATGCAAAGCCGCTCATTGCAAACCTCCGGTCAGGGCCCAGTTATACAGCGCGTGCAAAATGGCCGTCAATAAAATGGCAATGGTATAGCGCAGTTTGACCTTGGCATATAAGACCGTGGTGAGTGTGGTAAAGGCAAAGTGGGCCAGCAAAGGCACCACCAGCAACCCGCTGCTGCTGAACAGCACATTGGAAACTGAGGTTTCGGATACCATACTGACCGAGAAAAAAAGCAGCAGTTTTTCGCCGATGAGAAAACCCAGCCCAGAAAGGAAGGCCAGCCCCAACAGTTGGCGGTATGAGTGCACAATGCCATGTTCCACCAGGGCAACGATGCCCATGGATTTAAAAATCTCTTCCACAACTGCCGCCGCGAATAAGGTGAGCGCCAACATCAGACCCGGCGGCAGGTTGCTGGCAATCGCCAGGATGATGAGCTGGCCCAAATAAATGACTGGAATGCTCAGCAGGCTGAGCAAACCCACCGACAGATAGGGGTGGGTTCTATCCATGACCAGGTAGATGGCATCGGCCAGTTTGCGCGAAATGGCGCGGTAACCCATCAGATATTCTTCGTTGAGCAAACGGGTGGCGCTGAATACTGCCAGGCAAAAGATGGCGGTCATGGGCAGGGACGGAAAAAGGTATTCACGCCAGGTAAAGGGTTCATCGCGGTACATCTTTACCGCCAGGGTAAGGGGTGACATGAAAGCCAGGTCACTGACGCCGGCAAACATCGCCGGGAAAACCAGGTAGGCGGTAGTAAGTGTGGTCACCAGCATCGATATGAAGGTTGTATCTTTGAATGTACGGTAGATCAGCGGCACCATCAGGTAGATGGCAAAAATAAACAGAATGGTCGGCACATAAATGGCCAGCGCCAAGAGCACATTGGCATGCGTCAGGATGGCAATCAGTGCGGTCATAGCCAGTGCAAAGATGCCATAGGGCAGCATTTTACCCACAATGATTTGAAAAGGCGAGATGGGCGCTGAAAGCAGAATGGTCAGTCGGCGGTTGGCTTTTTCATCCATAAAGCTGCTGGTGAAAAAGATGCTGGTGAAGGTGACCGGTAGAATGTAGATCAGCGCCAACAGCACCTGGCCAAATGGCGCTTCAGGCGTCATCAGCGAAGGAATAATCACCATATCGTCCGCCTGGGTCGCCAGATCTGGTGCGGCGGGGGTGGCAGCGCTGGTCGCGCCATCTCCTGGCGGGGCGGGTGCGGGCAGCGGGTCGAGGTAGCTGATGCCCACCCGCAGCGGAAATGTCAGGTCATACGTGTAGTCCGTACTTAAACGGGCAAGTTCTGACCGTTCCAGATAGCGTTTTAGCGCGCCCACGGCATATTGTGATTTTGAGTCCTGGCGATAAAGCACCCTGGCATCGATGATCAGGGCATCAATCGTTTTTTGCGCCAGCAAGGCCTGCCCCTGGGCCGAGTCCACGTTGACCACCGCGAATCGGTTGTCTTGAATGGAGGGTGCGCTGCCGCTCAGACCCACTCGGTACAGGCCGCTGCCCAGCGTCACCCGATCGCGCAAGGTGAACGCGGAAAGCCCCAGCGCTGCTAATAACAGCACCACCGTTAACGGGCTCATACCTTCACCGAAACGACGCCGCAAACGGGTCACTTCGCGCAAAGCGATGGTAAAAATTGGATTCATGCGCACCTTGTTTCCATCCACCGGAAAAATAGAAGTCTGATCACATCTTACAAAAACCTCAACTCACGGGCTAACCACTTAAGGTACAATCGGACCATGATTGCACTGGAGCATGTTTTCAAACAATATCATGATTTTACCGCGGTCGAGGATTTAAACCTGCAAGTTGGTGAGGGTGAGATCGTGGGGATAATCGGTCATAACGGCGCGGGCAAAAGCACCACGTTGAAAATGATCGCCGGTCTGATCGAGCCTACGCGGGGCAGCATTCGGGTGATGGGGCGCGATATGCAGAAAGAGGCGGTGAAGAATAAACGTCAGATCGGTTATCTGCCCGAAGAAAGCCCGCTTTATGAAAACATGACCGCGCGGCAGTATTTGATGTTCTTTTCTGAACTTTATCAAATGCCGCGCCGGGCAGCCCAGGCGCGGATTGACTCACTGTTAGATTCACTAAATTTGCCGGAAAAAGATAAACTCACCGGAGAGTTCTCTAAGGGAATGAAGCGCAAGACCGCCATTGCACGCACGCTGCTGCACGACCCGCAACTGCTGATCCTGGACGAACCGAATTCCGGCCTGGACCCTTTGACCTCTTTCTTTATAATCAACTACCTCAAAACGCTTAAGCGCTCTGGAAAGACAATACTGCTCAGCGCCCACAACCTGTTCCATGTTGAATATGTTTGCGACCGGGTGGCGATTATCAAAAGTGGGAAATTGATCATCTTTGACCGCATGGATGCAATCCGTGCCTCGTTGGGCAGGCGCGAGTTCCAGGTCATTTTTAAGGCGGATGAAGCGCTGGATTACGAACGCAGCGAAGGTAATTACATTTTTCGCACCGGTGAAGTGGAAGGCATCGCCGTCATGCTCGAAACCATTGCCGCCGAAAATTGGGCGCTGGTGGATCTTTCAGTAAAGGAATCAGCACTGGAAGAAATATATGTCAAACTGATGACGGCGGCATAGTGCAACCAGTGGAGCAAGACGAATGACCCGGATGATAGCTTTTTTACGAGCGATTAATGTGGGCGGGCACACCGTGAAGATGGAAAACCTGCGCGCACTCTTTGAGCAGCTTGGTTTTTCTAAGGTGGAGACCTTTATTGCCAGTGGCAACGTGATTTTTGAAACACTCGAAGAGAACTCAACTGAGTTATCGGAAAAGATCGAAAGGCAGTTATTCCAGGGGCTGGGGTACGAAGTGGCCTCGTTTCTGCGCACCCCCGCGGAAGTAGCTGAGATTGCGCGGCTGCGGCCATTTGACGAAAATCAGATGTTTGCTGCGGCGGCCTTGAATGTAGCATTTCTACGGGCGCCGCTGATTGAATCACAAAAGTTGGCACTGAGGCAGTTCGAAACCGGCCTGGATGATTTCGCGGTAGTAGGGCGGGAAGTATTCTGGTTGAGCCGGGTAAAACAAAGCCAATCAAAATTTTCAAATGCAGCATTGGAAAAGGCTTTGAAAATTCGATCAACAATCCGCGGTGTCAATACCATTAAACGCCTCGCTCAGATTTATCCATCTACTTAATCGCACAGGTTCAACAGAAATCCGGAGCCGGGCATGCGTTTACTCCTGTCTGGCTCTGGGTTGTTATCGGTTGAGGCTGGCAGCTACTGCTTCCCCATCTTCTACCAGCGGTTTTCCCCATGCACCGTAAAAAACAAATTGCGATAAGGGTTTGCGCGTTCGCACGGCTAATTCTCGCTCGCGCAGTTCATTCGGAAGCAGGTCCGGGTCACCGGTATAGCCCACCGTAAACACGGTGATCGCTTCATATCCGACCGGTAGTTGAAAAATCTCGCTTGCTTTATTGCGGTCGAAGCCGGCCATCTGATGCACTGCCAGCCCCAGATCTCCGGCTTCCACAGAAAGGTGTGCTACAGACTGCCCCAGATCGTAGATGGCCCACAGGTTGGGTTGGCCAGGTTCGCGCTCACGCAACGCGATTGCCAGCACCAGTATAGGAGCATTTTTGGCCCAAAACTGGTTGCGCTCACCGAGTGTGCTTAATAATCGGGAAAAATTTTCGGGGTCTGCCTGGGTGGTAACGATAAAAGCCCACGGCTGGCTGTTGCCGCCCGAGGGAGCCCAACGGGCCGCCTCAAACAGGCTGAATAATTTGGCGAGTTCTACCGGTTGTTCAGTAAAGGCGCGCGGGCTCCAGCGACTTTTTAACAGGTCATGGATTGCAAAGGTAGTTTGGGCTTGTTTGTTCATGGTTGAATGATATGACATTGAATGAATATATGCAAGCCGGCGTATAAGGTTTCCAGGTAAAGTTAAAATGTGCTGAAATTTGCGATACGAGGGAGAAAGGGGGCAGATGGGGTGCAAGCGCCCCTTCCATGGATGACACAGAGAAGAAAAGAGAATTTCACCGAAGGTGCACTTGGTGTGCGTGGCCTCAAATGCAAGCGACTTTTTATATCTTGTGTGGGCAATATCCGCAGAAGAAAACGAAGGTCAGTTGCAATTGTTGAGAGGATAGTGCCTTTTCGTCGGTCGTTTCCCATTTCTGATCTCAGCATCTAGGATTCAGAGGCGCTAAGAAGTTCAGAATTCTATGCTCCGGCCATTTTGCGCAGGCAGAAACCACTACTATTGTACATTGTCCATTGTACATATGAGGCAATTATTGCCTTTTTACTGCAATGTGTGATATGATTTTTGTTGCGATTATTCGCAATAAAAAAAGGTGCGGTGCGTATGTCTTGTGAAAACCTGTTTCGTGAACAACTGCGGCAGCGCGGCTTGCGGCTCACCCCGCAGCGTGAGGCAGTCCTTTCTGTGCTGCACGCGGTGGGGCGCGCAGCCTCGCCAGAAGAAATTTTCGTTAGGGTTTCAGCGGTGGATGCCGCTGTGGATCGCTCGACCATCTACCGCACCCTGGACCTGCTGGATAATTTCAAGCTGGTCACGGTGATTGACAGCGGCGAGAAACAGCGTCTGTATGAATTGAGTGACCGCGAGATTCCTCATCTGCATCTGGTTTGCCGCGTATGCGGCAAAATTATGGGCGTGGATCTGGATGTGTTACAGCCGTTTCTGACTCATTTAGACGAGACAGTCAAATTCCAGATTGACCTGACCAATATTACCATGCAAGGAATCTGTGGGGATTGCCAGAAAGTGGCCTCAGGTAATAATTTCATTTCTACCCAATCATAGGAATTAGAAGGAGTAATTCGATGATATCAAAGTTATCAAGTCCTGTAATTAAATGGTTCGCTTTATATTACGGAACCTTGTTGGTTTGGTTAAGCACCACTGCCATGCATATTCCAGATGGTTACCTCAGTCCGGTTACTTCGCTCATCATGTTTTTGCTGGTTCTGCCCTTTTGGGTACTCGGTGTCCGTAAAATCCGGCAAACGATGAACGCGCGTAGTGTTCCATTGATTGCGCTGCTCGCGGCTTTTTCGTTTGTGATTATGATGTTCAATGTGCCCCTGCCGGGCGGCACCACAGGGCATGCGGTGGGCGCGGCTCTTGCCGCGATTATCCTTGGCCCCGAAATCGCCGTGATCGCGGTCTCGATTGCGCTGATCATCCAGGCTTTCTTCTTTGGGGATGGGGGTGTGCTGGCAATTGGCGCCAACTGTTTCAATATGGCGGTAGTGATGCCTTATATTAGCTATGCAATTTATCGCCTTTTTGCCAAAGACCAGCCGCTGACTTCGGTTCGCCGTGTGATCGGTGCAGCAGTGGCGGGTTGGACGGGGTTGACTGTGGCGTCTTTCTTTGCCGGGGTAGAGTTTGGCTTGCAGCCTTTGTTTTTTAGCGCGGCAGACGGTTCGCCGTTGTATGCGCCCTTTCCGCTGGCTATCGCGATACCGGCCATGGTCATTCCGCACATGCTGGTGGCATCGGTCATCGAAGGGATGATGACGGCGCTGGTGGTAGTGGCCCTGCAGCGTTCGAACAGCCAAATCCTGGCTGCTGCCGAAAAGCCTGAAGTGATGGGTGTGCCGGGTACGATGCGCAAGCTGCGCTGGGTGTGGGTTGGCCTGATCGTGCTGGTGGTGGCTTCGCCGATCGGTCTGTTGGCGCCCGGCACTGCCTGGGGTGAGTGGGGCACAGAAGAACTGACCCAATTGGGATTAGGCGCCATTCCGGCTGGCTTACAACAGCTCTCCAGCCTCTGGGGTGCTCCCCTGGCTGATTATGAGTTGCCTGGCCTGGGGAATGCCAATCTGGGATATGTGCTCTCGGCGGTGTTGGGTGTTGTGGTGACCGCGGTCGTGGTGTGGCTGTTTGTGATGCTTTTGACGGCCGGCACTCGCCCGCAAACACAGAATCAGGCAAAATAGTATGCAAACCTCACCGCATCCGGCCCATACCCATAGTCGCAGCCGGGTTTTGGAGCATACCTTGCAGGGCATCGCTGAAGCCATCGAGCGCGGTCTGTTTGCCGAAGAGATCAGTCTGCGCCCCGGCCTGCTGCAGAGCCTCGATCCTCGGGTTAAAGTGGTGGCCATGCTGGCAATGTTGATCGGCGTCAGTCTATCACGCAGCCTTGTCGTGATCGCCGGGGTGTACCTGTTGGCGCTGCTGTTGGCATGGCGTTCGGCTATACCCGCCGACTTCTTCATCAAGCGCGTATGGCTCACTCTACCTTTTTTTACCGGCATGATCGTTTTTCCGGCGCTGTTCGTCACCCCAGGCCCGGCGCTGCTTGCACTGCCCCTGGGACTGACCATCACCAGCACCGGGTTGAATACGGTGCTCTTCCTATTGCTGCGCGTCAGCACATCGGTTTCATTGACGCTGCTGCTGGTGTTGACTACCCCCTGGAATACTGTACTCAGCGCGTTAACCGTGCTGCGCGTTCCAGATGTGTTCATCTTGATTTTGGGGATGACCTACCGCTACATTTATCTGTTGCTGCACACCGCCAACGATATGTTTCTCTCGCGCAAGAGCCGGGTGGTGGGAAAAATGAGTGGAGATGATGAACGCCGCATGTTGGGAGCGATCAGCGCTACCCTGTTGAGTAAATCGCTCAATCTGAGCAGCGAAGTCTATCTGGCGATGCAGTCGCGCGGTTTCCGCGGTTCCATGGTCACACTGCGCCCGTTTCTCATGCAGCGGCGCGACTGGGTGTGGCTTTCAATATTTTTAGCGATCACCGCCCTGGCTATTTTCTTGGGACGCTGACGCATTGTGAGTGGTTAACCTTATGAATGCTGAACCCGTTTTTGATGTACGTCAGGTGTCGTTTGAATATGATGGTAAACAGACGGCTCTCGATGAGATTAATCTGACCGTAATGCGCGGCGAGAGCCTGGTAATTTTGGGCGCCAACGGGTGCGGTAAGAGCACCCTGCTCAAACTGTTGGACGGCCTGTATTTTCCCACCCGGGGCAGTGTCACCGCCTTTGGGCAGGTGCTGACCGAAGATGCGCTGCGCGACGATGCAGTAAATTTTGCCTTTCGCCGGCGGGTGGGACTGGTTTTTCAGGATACTGATGTGCAGTTATTTTCGCCATCGGTGTTGGATGAAGTGGCTTTTGCCCCGCTGCAACTCGGATTGCCGCGCGCAGAGATAAACCAGCGCGTGGAAGAGGCGATTCAGGCGCTGCGCATTGACAATCTGCGCGACCGTGCGCCGCACCGCCTGTCTGGCGGGGAAAAGCGCCGGGTGGCTCTGGCATCGGTGCTCAGCCTGCGCCCTGATGTATGGCTGCTGGATGAACCAACCACCGGGCTAGACCCGCGCAGCCAATCGTGGCTGGTCGAATTCATTCTTCAGCAGCGCCAGGAGGGCAAAACGGTGATCACTGCCACGCACGATCTGAGCATCGCGGAGGAGATCGCCACCTGTATTTATGTGTTTGACGAAAACCACCACATCATCGCTTCGGGGGCGCCGTGTGACATTTTAGGCGATCATGACCTGATGCATCGATGCAATCTGGCACACTACCACATGGGAGAACCACACCGCACGCGCTGCGAGTAATTCATGTCAGAGCGGTGAAGGTTATCCTTCGACAAACATCGCCCGGATGGCTGCAAGGGACATGAAGATGCATCAGCTCAGACCCAGCACGGTCACCTCCAATCCTGCCAGGGAGGAATTTGGTTCAAAGGTCACCCGGGTGCCATTTGGCGCGTGCACAGTCACCTGCAGTTGGCTCGCGGAGCGTTGCCAACTGACGCAGAGAAGACCGCGTGCCGTGCAGATGGAACCTTCAGCCCAGCTTAACTCACCCAGCCAGGGGCTGATGTTGTAAGCGGTTCCGCCGGGGGCGGTGGCATGAATGCCCAACACGACCTGTGGTAAAAAGTGCACAGGTGCGCTGGACCAGGCATGAGTGTGCGAGCGGGTTGGGAAATCCGCAGGCCGGGCCGCGCTGGATGGAAACACTTCCCACACCGTGGTGGCCCCAGCGCGCAGCATGGGCAGGTAATTGTCATAAATTGACTTCAGGATGGCTGCCGGTTGCCCGGCTTTTGCCAGCGCTTCGTATAGATACAGCATCGCGAAAGGTGACCCTACCGTTACCATGCCCGCCGGGGGATTTAGCATATTGCCCAAAGCCGCGCCGGAATTTTCGCTTGGGATCACATCGTATAAATAGGCCAGAAAGCTGGTGTGCTGGCAGGAGGAGGGGCTGGGGCTGCCATCGGCAAGCACACTGTCGGGATAACCCTGCCGGGTGGGGTCCCACCAACGATTGATCGCAGCGCTCAGCCGGGCACGCAGCGCTGCCAGCCAGTGTGTGCGGGGGGCATCTTCCAGAATCACTGCCATTTTTTGGGCGGCTTCCAGCGCGCCGACCCACAGCAGGCTGTTGTGCAACACGGTTTCATGTCGGTCATCGATACCGGACCAGTCGAACATATTCCAGAACGGCCCAGAGAAGAGCCCGTGCCGGTCGAGGTGCTGCTCGGCGCCCTGCAGATTGCGCACTACCGCCGGCCAGTATTCGGTTAACACGGTGCGGTCACCTGTGTAAAAATAATGGTCCCAGACCGCAATGCCCCACAGAAAGCTCCAAGCGGGCAGTAGCATATCCCAACTTGAAGGCACCTGCCCGCCAACGAGCGGGTAGCGTTCCAATGATTCGGCGGCCAGGCGCAAACAGCGCCGGGCGATATCGATAGTGCCAAAAGCATCATAGGCAAAGAGTGACTCATTGCGCGCGTCGCCCACCCAATAGGTCTGTTCATAGAGTGGGCAGTCGGTAAACGTGTCTTCCATGCATAATTCCAGCGTGCGCGCAGAAATCTGCCAGATGCGTTCGAGACTGGCATCGCTGCAGGCAAACCCTGAGCGGTGTTCAACCGGGTACGTTGTTTCGATCATCCGCACCAGGCGCAGTTCCACCGCTGCGGGCTCGCTGGAACAACCTGGGAGCCCACAACGCAAGGTGATAAATAAGTAGCGCCCGGCGCGGCGTTTGAGGGATATGAAGTGATTTTTGCCTTCGTGGGTGATGTAGCGCAGGCTATTGCGATTATCGCCGGTATGTTGTACACGCCCCTGTGGGTTGATGTATTCTACCGCGGCGATATCCACCGCTACCCCGGCCGGAGCGGTTAATTCAAACTCAAAATAGCCGATGGTTTGTTCGCCCAGGTCGTAAACCAGTTCAACATCGCCGCCCGAGGGGATTTCCACGCGAGTCAGCTCACTGTTGTCGTGCATCAGTGCGGTAGGGTGGGTTATCCAGGCATCTGCGCTGCCCAGCACAGCCCGGGCTGGGAACAGCCAATAGGCATCGATCACGAACATTTCTTCGACAGAGCGTTGGAGCGCCTTACCGCCAAATTCCGGCAGGCGGGTGGGGTCTGCCAGCAGGGCATTCAGAGCGGTGTAATATGCCGAAATATTTTCACCCAGCGGCGTGCTTTCAGTCTGGAACCAATCCCAAACCATATCGTTTTCGCTTATTTCAAACCGCGGCAAACTCAACCAGACCCAGGGGTTCACCTGCTGGCGGTCGAGTGGGTTGACCAGCCGGGTGCCGCCGGATTCTGGCAAGAGCAGACGCAGGCTGCGTTCTTTTTGATGACTGTAAAGCGGCCAGGCAAAGGCAGCCAGGGTGTGGCTTCCTGCCGCCAGGGTATAGCGCCCATCCGGGCTAACCTGGCCATCCACGCTGGTCAGAAACCCATCTTGCCGCAGTTCAATTTCGCCGGGGGCAGCCAGTTCCAGTTGGCTCCACATGCCGCCGGAAGCGGCGCTGTTGCGGTTTGCTTCCAGCGCTGTGGGGTGGGCCAGGCGTGCCACCGGAAGACAGAAATGCAGGTCACGGCGGTGTTGCACCAGGTTGCCGCCCAAAAAGCGCCGCAGGGCGCGTGGCCGGCGGGCCAGCAGGGCTACGTCGCGCGGGCGGAGGTCTTGCCACGGGCCATCCTGGGCGGCAAAAAGCACCGCTGCCGGATGATAATCCGGTCCGGCTACACTCAGACGAGCATCCACCTGTTCGTGTGGCTCCATCTGGATGCTGACCTTTGGGGTGTTTACCAGCCATGCAGGCAACCAGGCAGTTTGCCAGCTTTCATCAGTAATGATTTGCCGGGTGCGCCCATTGTTCAGTTTAAAATCGATTTGCACCCACAGCCCGGCTTGCTGCGGGCGGGTGTGAAACTCGCCCACCTGCCAATGGCGCGCAATCACCACGATCTCGTTGTTGCCAGGTTGTAAATAACCGGAGACATCCAATTCATCATAAGTAAAATGCTCTGGCCAACTGCGCGCCGGGCCGTCGGAGACCCACACCTTATTGACAAAAAGACGGTAGCTGCCATCCGCGGCTATCTTTAGCGTGGCTGCGCTGGTTTTATTGATCCGGAAAATTTTCCGGGCGGCGATTACCTGATGATAGGGGGTGTAATTGGATTGGCGGTGCCAGATCCATGAGGCAGTTAACGGCGAAGGCATGCTTATGCTCCCATGAGACCCAGTATGATATTCTTGGGTTGGTGCATTTATTATAGGCGACTGGCTGAAGATGTCAATTATGCTGATGGTTTGACTTGTCATTTTTCGAATATATGACGCTGATATTTATCCAATTTTCGGTGATTAATTTCATCTATTCAGGTTTGCCATTAAGCGCTAATATACTTAAGATATTCGATTGAAAGTGAAAATCTTTCGAACTGTGTTTGCTTTCGGGAGATGTTCAGAATAAACAAAAATTTTTAAAAAGGTTAGGTGCGTTCACATGGGGAAAATCCTTGGACTGTTGTTGTTTTTGCTGGGTCTGATAACCGGCTTAATCGCAGGTAAAATGGTTGTTATTCCACTGGCATCGTCCATATTGGTAATCCTGTGGGCCGGCATGTTTGTTGTCACATTGTTTGTCGCCATATATCTTTATTCGCGCAATAAGCTCATTCGCGAGACCTACGCTTGCCCCAAGTGCACGAAACCGATTACTCGGGTGCGCCGTACTGTCTTTGATCGTTTCCTTGGCATTTTTATCCCAAACCTGCGTCGTTGTTCCTGTTCTGAACCATTCTGCCGGTGGACCGGTTTGGTGGTAGATAAAGAAGAACACTTTCGATCGCGCTCGCATGCCCATCCCCGTTCACAAGAAAGCCTGAGCAAATGAACCTGCCTGATTTTATTCTACCCGCCGTGCTGGTTGCTCCGCCAGATATGGAGGTGACTCCGGCTGAACGTGCCATTTTGTGCCGGCTGGCAGCGCAGGTGGCAGAATTGGCTGCCCAGCCGCGGGAGGCCGAAAAGCGCGACTTGTGGCGCCGTCACAACCGTTTGGAGGCGACCCGCCCGGTCATTTTTTGCGACCCTGAAAACGCCTGGCACGAAATCATTCCGGCAAAAACGCTGGCCTGCAGCCATAAGATTGCACGCGAATGGGAATTTCACCTGCGTCGCGAGATTTTTTGGGGTGAGCAGATGGGCGATGATCGCCCGGTTGAACCATTTTTTAATGTGGCGGTTCCGCATGAGAAACCCTTTTGGGGATTGCGCGAAGTTCGGACAGGCGGGCAGGACGGCGGGTCGTATGTGTGGGAATCTCCGGTCAGGAGCGAAACTGATTTTGAACAGTTGCACCTGCCCACCATCACGGCCGATTTTGCCGCGGCTGACCAGTTGGAGGCGCTGGCGGTGGATGTTCTGGGCAGCACCCTGACGGTGCGCCGCCGTACCAGTTGGTGGTGGACCACCGGTATGACCTGGGTGCTTGTGGATTTGCGCGGTATGCAACAGATGATGTTTGATATGAGTGACCGCCCACAATTTCTCCACCGCATGATGGCTTTGCTGCGTGACGGCACGCTGGCCATGGCAGAGGGGCTGGCTCAAGCCGGCTTGCTGGCGCTTAATTGGGATGGTGCTTATGTGGGTTCCGGCGCGCTGGGCTACAGTGATGAACTGCCCCAAGCGGATTATTCCGGTCTGGTGCGCTTGAAAGATTGCTGGGTGTTGGGGGAAAGCCAGGAGACGGTTGGCGTTTCGCCGCGCATGTTTGCCGAATTTATCTGGCCTTATCAGCGTCCCATTCTGGAGCGCTTTGGATTGGTGTGCTACGGCTGCTGTGAACCGTTGGACAGCCGTTGGAAGGTCATTCGTGACCTGCCCAACCTGCGGCGGGTTTCGGTTTCGCCCTGGGCTGACCGTGCTCGAATGGCCGCTGCCCTGGGGGATCGCTTTATTTATTCATTAAAACCGAACCCGGCCGACCTGGCGATGAATGCTTTGGATACCGACCGGCTGCGGGCGGATTTGCGCCGCGACCTGGAAACTACTCGCGGCTGCCGGGTGGAACTGGTGATGAAAGATAACCACACCATCCGCGGCGATGCGCAGCGCGTGATCGATTGGGTGCGCCTGGCACGCGAGGAAGCCGAACGGCTGTAGCCCTGAAGATGGGGCACAAAAGTCGACTCTGCTGGATAGCCGCGAGCAATCAAAAACGCGTGCGGCTTGTTCTGGTAAACGCATTTGCCTGGCGCTGCGGCCATTTATAGCTGCTTGGGTGTTACCCATTTGCACAAATATTGCAACGCAGAGGGCGCGCCTGCCAGCAGAGCTTCGCGGATGGGGTGACCGTCCAGCAGTTCGCCGGCATTGAATGGACGCCCGGAGAGGTAGACCAGTTCCACGCCCACTGCCTGGGCCAGAGGCAGGACGCCGGCGATATCCCATAGGCTGGTCGTGCGCACCAACATCCCCACCGCGGCGCCGGTGGCCACATAGGCCAGGTGAGCGGCGGTACTGCCCAGCGAACGGATGCGCGGCGCGCTGATATCAAAATAGCGGTGGAAGTTGGAGGCTACGCCTAAAAAAGTCAGCGGGCTGTCGGGGTCGGTGGCACCCAGACGAGGCAGGCGGTGGTCGTTGCACCAGGCTTCTTCGGTGGTGCCCCAATACAATTCACCGGTCACTGGCAGATAAAAACCGCCTGCATAAGGTTGCCCATAGCGCAGCACCCCGGCTGAAATGCCCCAAATAGGCAGGCCGGTGGCAAAGGCGCGCGTGCCGTCGATCGGATCCAACGCCCAGGAAAATTCGGAATCCTCACCGCTGTGCGCCTGCAGACCGCTTTCTTCCGATAAGATATGATGATTTGGGTAACGGCTGGAAATGCGCTCAATCAGGAATGCCTCCATCTGGCGGTCCACGGCGGTCACCGGTGAGTGATCGGCTTTGACTTCAGCGATCATCTGGCCGCGCTGATTGAGCGCCAGTGCGCCGGCATCGCGCAGGCAGGAACATAGAAACGAAAGATCTATCTCGGCAGTGGTCATGAAAACTTCTTCTCCTGCCTGAATTCTACCACCGCCAGACTTTTGCTGCGATTGGCAGATTTTGTTCTCGTGGTATGATATGAATATGCCCCAAAATCTGCTTGCGATCGATAACGGCACCCAATCGGTGCGTGTAATGTTGTTTGACCCGCGTGGGAACCTGATTGCGAAGACACGCGTGCCGCTCTCATATGTTGGCGAGGCCCAGGGAATTGGCGAGCAGGCCCCGGAAGTTTTCTGGCAGGCTATCTGCCAGGCCTGCCAGGCGCTGTGGTTAGAGCCGGGGGTTGACCGCAGCAGTATTGCCGCCGCTGCACTGACCACACAGCGCTCCACCGTGATCAACCTGAATGGGGATGGAAAACCGCTGCGCCCGGCGATCACCTGGTTTGACCAGCGCCGCACCAAGGGGCTGCCACCGTTGGGGGGGCTGTGGGGATTGGCTTTTCTGGCTTCCGGAATGACCGATACGGTGAATTACCTGATGGCAGAGGCTGAAGCCAATTGGATACGCACTTACCAACCCGAAATTTGGAAAAAGACGCGCCATTATTTATTCCTTTCCGGTTATCTTACCCACTGCCTGACCGGGCGCTATGCTGATTCGGTCGGCTGCCAGGTGGGGTATGTGCCCTTTGATTACAAGACCCAGAAGTGGTCCAGTTGGTATGACTGGAAATGGCAGGCGGTGCCGATGGACCGGGCAATTCTGCCAGAACTGGTACCACAGGCCGGGCGGCTGGGTGTCATTACGCGTGAGGCGGCTGAAGCCACCGGTATTCCCATGGGCTTGCCGCTGATTGCCGCCGCCGCCGATAAGGCGTGCGAGGTGATTGGGGCAGGCGCGCTGGACCCCCATTTTGCCTGCCTGAGCTTCGGCACCACCGCCACCATCAACACCACCCATCGCCGCTATATTGAGCCCATTCCGCTGATCCCGCCCTATCCGGCGGCTGTGCCTGGGGCTTATAACATGGAAGCTCAGATAGCCCGCGGATTCTGGATGGTTTCGTGGTTTCGCCAGGAGTTTGGCCAGGTGGAACAAAGACTGGCATCCGAACTGGGCGTTGAGGCCGAATCACTGTTCGATGCGCTGGTACGGGCGGTGCCACCGGGCTCTGATGGGCTGGTGTTGCAGCCTTATTGGTCGCCCGGTCTGCGCAGCCCGGGGCCTGAAGCGCGCGGCGCGATCATTGGTTTTAACGACGGTCATACTCGGGCGCATGTCTACCGCGCCATTTTGGAGGGGATTGCATATGCACTGCGCGAAGGTGCCGAACGGGCCAGCCGGCGCAGCGGAGTGCCGCTCGAGGCATTAAGAGTCGCCGGTGGCGGCAGTCAAAGTCGGGCTGCCATGCAGCTAACGGCCGATGTTTTTGGTTTGCCAGCTTCGCGCCCGCATGTTTATGAGGCATCAGGGCTGGGTGCCGCGATCGTTGCTGCCGTAGGAATTGGCGTGCATCCTGATTTCGAGACGGCGGTGGCTGAAATGACCCATCTGGGTGAAACATTTGAGCCGGACATGCACGTTCACCAGCGCTATGATTATCTCTATCACCACGTTTATCTAGAAATGTACCACCGGTTACAGCCGCTTTACCAATCGCTTCGAAAATTATCAGAATTTTAGTTGGGTTTGGAAGGTGTCAGCAGAAGCGAAAGCAGCCTGAAAAGCATCGCTTCGCGGAGGGCTAATAGGCTGAACGCACCATCACCGCAAGTCGGTTGGAAGGCAGTTCTAAGATTCCCAGAATGAGATCACTCGTCGGTGGGGTATCGGCGCAGGCCTGGGTGCGTGTGGCATGCAGCACATCGTCCCCGGCTGTGCGGCAAAAATAGAACCCGGTCTGTGATTGTGGCAAGTCAGAATCTGTCCAAACGATCTGAGCGCGCAGCGCGGGCGCGATGGGCAACGCCAACCAACCAGGCTGAGCGGAGTTCTGGGTTATTTGAAGCGCTTCCGCCGGTTTGAGCTGGTAAACTGCCCGGATCGAAAGCCCCTCGCGCTGTCCAAAGCCGGATCTATCCGGAAAACCATGGTATTCAATGAGCTGCGCACTCTCCGGGATGGCAAACAGGCGGCGCAGTTCACGCTGGTCCGCTTGATCTTGCCAGACCTGGCCCCGGCAGCCCGTCATCGCTGCGCCCAGCAAGAGCCAAACGATCAATCGCAATACTTTATTAAGTTTGTTAATCACCCAGCCTCCAAACCGAACGGTTCATTTCCCCTTATTTAATCACGGGTACCCTTGCATGTACTGTCAAAATCAATCGGGTGCCTCTCCAGCACCCGATTGATTCGATCGTCCAATTTGTGCCGCCCTGGTTGACTCCAACCAGGGTGGGTGGAGCAATTATGCGACGACTGTCAAACTCAGTTCAAGCATCTGATCCGGACCGGGATTGTAGCTTACTTCCACTCCATGGGGTTGGGTGGTGACCTCAAAAACTGCGGGTGTTGCCGAGATTTGGATGGTCAATCCGGGCAGTTGCCAGACCTGTGCCTGGAACAGGCCGTTGGAAAGGCCGGGGGCGGAGAACAAAAAGCTGAGCGGACCGCTGCCCTGTACGGTCACGCTTCGTTTGTTTACCGCCACATCGACCGCTGCGATATGCAGCAGGCGCATCCAACCTACCTCATGGGCACTCCATGCGCCAGGACCAGCCTGCCAGTGCAAGGTAAGCGAATGAAACTGCGAATAGCCCTGCTTGGCGCGGCTGGTGGCCTCGCCTCCCCACATAAAGTTTTCATCCAACCAGGCTGTGGCCACCCGGCGCGGTTCAACCGAGATGACATGCTCCACCTGGCGAGGCCCCTGAAAGGTCAAAAAGTGCCGTTGTGCTTCTTCTGGCACCACGGCTCCCAGCATGGCGGCGCAAGGCGAATAACAGAAGTCGGAGGTGTGGGCAAAGGTCAACTGCGGGTCAGGGAAGGGCGCCTGCTCCTGGCCGGTTACCAGCCAGATCCATTCCGCCACCACGGCCGCGTAGCGCGTCATATCCATCCCGTATGCGCGGTCAAAGGGCCCGCACAGGTTGCGCAGGCCGGCGTGGTAATAGCGGCTGATATCGGTCCACAGCAACCCCTCCATTTCGGCGCCCAACTGGCGCAGCAGTGGGGTGGGACCATAAGCACGCCACAAGGCCAGCGCGTACAGATCCACGCCGTAGTAGGTGGGTGAATTGTATTCTTCAAAGGCATCATTGACTTTGAACAGGTCATAAATTGCCTGCGCCATTTGTTCGCCACGCTCCAGCCATTGCGGTTCGTGCAGGCGTTCTCCGGCCTGGCATAACATGAAAGCATTCATCAGGGCGATGTTGGTGTAACCGGCGCGCAGCCCGCGTTCCAAAGCGCCTTCCACCGCCAGCCGGGTGGCGTGGTCAATCTTTTCTACCAGGCCCTGAGGAATCAGCGGTTCATATTCGCGCAGCAAGACCTGCAGCGGGGTGATGACAAATTCGCGCCAATTGGGGTCATAATCGCGCCATTCGCGCGCGCCGGGTTGGGGCAAGGCTTCTTCGGGAGAACGGGCAAAGGTGCCGTGGTAGGGCAGGCCGGGCGTGTTGAACTGCATGCCTAATACGGCATGCATGGCGTGTAGAGCGCGAAAGATATCCGAACCCTGGCGGCGTAAAAACAGGCCGACGACATACCAGGTGGTATCTCTCACCATGTGCGCTGGGCGGCTGGCCGGCCCGCTGAGGGGTGCAAAAGTCTCAAACCCGGGGTACCAAAGCAGCCCCATGGTTTCATCCCAGAAAGGGTCCATCCAGGCGGTGGAAACGGCCGCCAACTGGCGGGCCTGTGGGGCTAGCGAAGTCAGTGATTTGAAAGGCATTCGCAATATCCTTTTCAGAAAATGGTGTGAGTGAAGCTGCATAAAGGCAGCAAAGCCATTATATATGTTAAACTTCAGTGATGCAGTTATATTCGCACCTGATTATTGCCCAAAAAATGTTGGCGTTCCTGTCCCCAGATGATCTGTCTGAGTATTATTGGGGGGCGGTCGCGGCAGATGTGCGCTATTTTGCGGAGCTGCCGCGCCGCATCACCCATCCTCTGGCGGAGGAAGTGCTTTTGTGGCAGGCTGAATTTGCAAACCTGAATTCTTTTGTGCTGGGATACCGCGTTCACATCCTGGCAGATGAACGTGATGCGGTTGGCAGCCTGTATGAATTTATTCCCTGGCATAGTCTGCGCCGGCGCCTGCCACGCTCGTGGGCTACCTATTTATGGGAGGCTGTTTGCATTGAGCGCTGCCGCTTCGATGGGAAAATCTCTGGTACCTACAACCCATTATTGGAAAAGCTGGGCATACCTCGCCCGGCTGCCAGTGCTTATGCGGAGGCTGTGACGCGTTATGCGGCGGATCCATCTTTGGAATTGGTCGTGACGCTGCTGTCTGAAATAGATTGGATGGGTACGCCCCGACTGAGGCGCTACCTCGCTCTGGCGGGCTGGTTGCAGCGCAATCCTCGCGTGCGGCAGGCTTTACTTAGCGTGATCGATGAGGCCGAAATCATACGGCGTGTGGTAGCCGATTTATCCACGCACTTGTAAGATTTCCAAAAACGCGTCACCTGCGATATACTTACGCCATGTTTAAAACCCTTTCGCCGGTTCGCCGGCGCACATTGGTGTGGTTATTGTTAGCTATTGTGGCGCTGATCTTGCTAGCGGGTGGGGTGAATGGATTAACTTTCCAACCGGGCAAAATATTCAGCAAGGGACCCTTCCTACCGCCCACCATAAGTACCGGACAACAGGTAGGGGAGGCAGGCGATAACGAAATATTTCAAATAATCATGCGCGGTATTCTGGCGGTAGCGCTGGTTTTGCTGCCAATTTCTTTGATCGCAGCATTAATGACCAAAGAAGGCCGGCGACGCTTGTTGGTAAACCTGATGTTAATTGTGCTGGTCTTGCTTTTAGCCGACCGCATTCAAAAATCTCCACCGAAGGAATCTGAGCAAGTGGGTGCGCCCGCGGAGATGGGTGCCCCAAAAATTGGGGTGGATAACGGTGAACCGCTCCCACCACCTCCACCGGCACCGTCGGATGGCTTTGTTCTGATTACCAGCATTGTGGTGGTGATAGCCGGGGGCAGCCTGGCTTTATGGTTAAGCCGCGCATGGCTTTTCTCACGGAAATTACAGCCATTGGATCAATTTGGGCGCGAAGCCGAGCGTGCCCGCAGTGATCTGGCAAGTGGGGGAGACCTGGAGGATGTGGTGATTCGCTGCTATCGCCAGATGAGCCGGGTGGCGCAGGAAGCGCGCAAGCTGCAGCGCTCCCAATCGATGACCCCCCGCGAATTTGAAGAAGCATTAACCCAATCGGGTTTACCATCGTCGCCAGTACAGATTTTGACCCGGATTTTTGAAGATGTGCGTTATGGTGGCCTGACTCCTGGTTCTGCTGAACGGCAGGCAGCTATTGACAGCCTGACGGAGATCGCGGCTGCCTGCCGCGTTGAAAAGAATTGAACCATAATGTGAAATCCAATTACGAATACGATGGCAAGGCGAAATTGAATTGTTAAAAGCCCCCTTAACCCAACGCCGGCTGATTCTGATTGTTGCTGTAGTGATTCTTGTGTTGGTCCTGGCTGTTTTGCTGCGCGATTTTGTCCGCCAGTCCATCTTACTTCCGTTGATTGACCTGGGATGGCTGGTGTGGGTCGGACTGCAAACTGTTCCACAGATTGCATTTTGGGGATTTTTTGTGCTGGTAGCGCTGATCATTGCTTTACGCAGTCTGCGGGGCGCACCTGTGCCAATGAAAACAGGTTATGCTAGCCGGGTTGTACCACTTTCCACGCAGTATTCACGCTATCATCATTGGAAAGTAGGCATGGAAGCACTGCCGGGCAGTCCGTTTGCCCGTGAACGCATTGAACGCGAGTTGCAAGGCCTGGTGATGCAAATTCTGGCTGACCAGGCCCGGGTCGATTTTGAAGAAATTCGGGTGCGCCAGAACCACGCTGAGTTGGATCTTTCGGCTGAATCGCAAGCTATTCGGGATTTATTCGCGATCGATCATCGCAAACGGTTTACATTTCAACCTTCAGGGCCGCCGGCGTGGCTGGCCTGGCTGCTGCGCCGGGCGCCTGCTTCTGCACAGCCCGCGGCCGGCAGCCTCGATGTGCCAGGGATTATTCAGTGGTTGGAAGAACAGACCGGGCAAATGGATCGTCTGGCACAGGAGATATCGGAATCTCAGAAGCCTTCCACCCCTTACCCCTAATAATTAGCGATTTTTTTCGCATTTGTTCAAATGGCCGCTCGCACGTTGTGGGCCACGTAAAATGAATTTTCTATTCTCCGTGTCCTCCGTGTCTCAGTGGTTAAATCCTATAAGGAGACGATCTTGGAACTCAGTATTCTAGATACCGCAAAATTGGCCAAAGCCATTATCAGCGAAGTGAGCAAATCGATTGTAGGCAAGCAGGCCGTACTCGAACAGGTGCTCGCTTCATTTCTGGCCGGTGGGCATGTGCTGATGGAAGATTATCCCGGCCTGGCGAAAACCCTCATCGCCAATAGTTTCGCCGCGGCACTGGGGCTTGAATTTAAACGTATTCAGTTCACTCCGGATCTGCTCCCGGGTGATATCACTGGCAGTTATGTGTATGACCGCGCTCAGAACCAGTTTGTGCTGCGCAAGGGGCCAGTTTTTGCCAATATTATTCTGGCAGATGAAATCAACCGCGCTTCGCCGCGCACGCAATCGGCTTTGCTGGAAGCCATGCAAGAAGGACAGGCGACCATCGAAGGGGAGACCTTACCCCTGCCGCAGCCCTTTCTGGTGATCGCTACGCAGAACCCGATCGAATATGAGGGCACTTTTCCGCTGCCCGAGGCTCAGCTTGACCGTTTTATGGTGCGCTTGCGGGTTGGATATCCCAACCCGTTGGATGAGCAGGAAATTCTCCGTCGCCGCATCGAACGCCGCCAGGACTCCTTTCACCTGGGCGCTGTAACCGATGCCGACGGATTCCAGGCCATGCAGCGCGCCATCGAGACCGTGCGCATAGAACCCGATTTGCTGGCTTACATAGTAGCACTGGTTGGGCGCACCCGTGCTCACCGCCAGACCGCCGTCGGCGCCAGCCCGCGTGGCTCGTTAGCGCTGCTTAAACTCGGGCGGGCCTGGGCTGCCATTCAGGGTCGGCGCTATGTGCTGCCTGATGATCTCAAACAATTTGCGCGTCCAGCGCTGGCGCACCGTTTGATATTGGAGCCAGATCTGTGGACGGCTCCTAATGCCGCGGACCGCGTGGTGGATGATATTATGCAGTCTGTTCCCGTGCCGGTAATAAAAGAGGATGAACGGTAACCGCGGGCTGCTGCTCTTCCTGATTTTTGTGCTGGTGCTGACCGCACTGATCTTCCAGCGCGGTGATTTTGTGGTGTTGGCACTGCCACTGCTGGTGTACCTGGCAGTGGGTTACCTGTTTGCGCCCATTCTGCGTCCAGAGGAAGATGCACCGAAATTAAAACCAGATCAGGCGGACGAAACAACATCCCAAGAGATTCCGAATCCGGCAGCCATTCAAATCAAATTGAACCGCAGCTTATCTGCGCATAATGTGCTCCCAGGTCAATCGCTGGAGCTGGAACTGGTCCTGACCAATGAGGGGGCCGGGTTTGATGAACTGACTCTGACGGGAGGCCTGCCACAGGGCGTAGTGGCGGTGCAGGAGGAGTTCGGCGAAACACTGTTATCGCTATCGTCAGGTGAAACAGCGCGGGTGAAGCAGGTGATCCAGGCGCGGCGCGGAGAATATGAATTCCCTGGAATTGATATCCAGGTCCGTGAGACGTTTGGATTATTTTCAGTGGAGCAGCAACTGTACGCCGGCGCCCACCTGGTGGTGGAACCAAATGGAGAAACGCTGCGTGCCGTACCCCTGCACCCCCCTCAAACGCGCGGGTTTGCAGGACCGGTGAACGCCCGAACGGGTGGGAGGGGCACCGACTTCTTCACGGTGCGCGAATATCAACCGGGTGACCCGCTGCGCCATGTGAACTGGAAAGCCTCAAGCCGGGCACCGCGGGCCTTGTATACCAATATGTTCGAGCAGCAGCGCATCGCTGATGTGGGTATCATCTTGGATGCCCGCGAGCATTCAGGACTGCGCAGTATGCAGGGCAATCTCTTTGAATACTCTGTGCGGGCGGCAGCCACCCTGACCGGACCTATTTTGAAAGCCGGTAACCGTTTGGGCCTGCTGGTTTATGGTCCGGGAATGGAGAGTGTCTTTCCCGGCTATGGCAAGGTGCAGCAGCGTCGCATTTTACGTGCGCTTTCACGGGCAGGAGCCGGACATAATTATGCGCTCGAGTCTCTGGCGCATTTGCCCACCCGGTTTTTTCCGGCCGGTTCGCAAATTATATTGATCAGTTCGTTGCAGCCCGAAGATCCCCCCCAGGTGGCGCATCTGGTTTCGCTGGGATATGGCGTGTTGGTAATTTCGCCCGACCCTTTGGCTTTTGAAACGCCCGATGCCACTGAAGCGGACCTGGCCTGGCGCCTGGCCCGCGCTGAGCGCGCGTTTTCACTGCGACGCCTCGAACGGGCGGGGGTACACGTGCTCAACTGGGATGTGCGCCAGCCGCTGGCGCCGCTGCTGCAGGCGGCTCTGCGCCGGCGCTGATCCCGCTGCCGGTTGATCAATCATTCAGGACGAATTTCGATGAGCGCTGCGTTTCACCGTAACGTGAGCGGGAAGCTGCGCCCGGAGGTGGCAAAGTCGTCACAGCAGAACTGGTTGTCCGGCGGACAGTAAAAGGTCTTGATGCTGGCAGTTACAGAAGCCGGGAGGTTGGCGAGCAATTCTGGCTGGATGAGCATTTCCAGACGTGAGCCATCCATTTGAATGCTAAACCCCAGATTGGGCTGTAAGGGGGTGTTAGGGGTTGTATAGAGTGCGATGTAGCGCGTCCCGGCGGCAAGCACCCGAAACTGCATGATGGGCTGCACAATATCATCTCCCAAATAAAGAGAAAAATCAAAACCATCGTTTCCCGGTTCAACGAGGGTCGGAATGGCGGCTGCCAGAGAAAAACGCACCTGCAGGCCGCCATTTGTCATTCTTGCGATTACGGCCTGAGTGATATCCAGATAATCGGGCAAACAGGCTACGCCATCGGGCAGGCGGCGCTCATCATTAAGCGGGTCAGAAAAGGACAGCAGTTCGCGCGGGGCAGAAGTGGGTGGGGCGGGCTGCTTCGGTGGTAGTGCAGCGGTCGCAGAGGCTTGTGGGCTGGGCGCAGGTGTGATAACGGGGGTGGCGCATCCGCTTATTAAAACTGAGTGCAGCAATAACAACAGTGTAAGAAGAAGTAGCCGGTTCATGTGCATGTGGACAAACGAAAGGATCAAGATTGCTTGATCATATCACGCTTTGTGCTGCTTAATCGCCGCGCGAAAGGGCTTTTTCTGAGATCATCATTGATTATCGTATGGTTTATTAAGCAGATCAAATCACCCAACGGTTCTGCCGGGAAATAGGTATCCGGCGAATCTCTGAAAAAAAAAGCGCATCAAGGCGATAAAGAGTGAGATAAAGAGGAGTATAATCGTTTCAACCAGTCTGTTACCAGGAGGAATACGCATGAAAGCTGCTGTAATTTATAATGATCGAGACATTCGTATGGGTGAAATGCCTGATCCACAGGTAGGACCGGATGATGTTTTGGTTGCTCCAAGTTATGCCGGGATTTGTGGAACGGATTTGCATATTTTCCGCGGCGAATTCCACAACCGGGTGACTTACCCGGCCGTCCTTGGGCACGAGTTTGGCGGTATCGTGGTGGAAACGGGTAAAAATGTAAAGGGGTTTAAACGTGGCGATCGGGTGACGGTGGATCCAATTTTATCTTGCCACCAATGCCCGGCCTGTCTGACCGGACATCTTAACGCTTGCCGCAGCTTAAAATTGCTGGGGGTTGAGTATAATGGTGGGTTTGGTCAATTTGTAGCCGCGCCGGCCAGCCATGTGTTTGCGCTGCCCGATAATTTTGAGATGAAGTACGTCTCTATGGTGGAAATGTACGGCCTGGCATGCCATGTGCTGGGACGCGGCCTGGTGCAGCCGGGCGAAACGGTGGCCATTTTGGGCGCCGGGCGGCTGGGGCTTTCGGTGCTGGATGTGCTGTGTCACAGCGGCGATGCCAACCCGGTCATCGCGGTCGATGTACAGCCCTTCCGGTTGGAAACCGCGCGCAAGTTGGGGGCGCAGGCTACGGTGAACCTGAACGAAGAAGACCCCATGACAAAGGTTTTGGAAATGACCAACGGAATAGGGGTGGACTGTGTGATCGAATGTGTGGGTCACTATCACGAGGCGCCCAACCGCGAATCGCCCATGGCTCAGGCTGTAAAGATGATCCGCTCGGCCGGCCGGGTGGTGACTGCCGGGATGGGTGAGCAGCTTTCGGCGGTGCATTTTAAGACGCTGGTACTCAAAGAAGCCATGATCATCGCATCCCGGGTCACCCTGGGCGAATTCCCGCGCGCTATCTCACTGATGTCGCGTGGTGTGCTGCACCCGGAACTGCTGGTCACGCACCAGTTGCCCCTGGCGCAGGTAGCCGCAGGATTTGAACGGGTGGATCTGGAAGCGCCCGACACGATTAAAGTCGTTCTGGATATCCAGAATTAATTTTTAAAATACAAAGGCGGGCGCCGGTGTTGGGCGCCCGCCTTTGGGTTAATACAACCAGCAGTCCTGAACCGCCTGGCGCATGGCAGCAATATTTTGTGGAGGAACGCCAGACTGAATGTTATGCACCTGGCAGAAGACAAAGCCACCGCCCGGTTTAAAGATTTCGATATTCGCGCAGGTATGCGCATAGACTTCTTCAGGAGTGCCAAATGGAAGGACGGTTTGCGTATCGCACCCGCCGCCCCAGAAGCATAACTTGTCGCCAAATTCTCGTTTCAGACGGGCAGGATCCATGCCGCGCGCGCTGATTTGAACCGGGTTGAGAATATCGACCCCGGCATCGATCAGACCAGGCAGCAGTTCATAAATGCCGCCGCAGGAATGCAGGAAGACCGCCACCTGGGGCTTGAGGGTGTGGATGCGGCTCCACAGTGCTTTTTCGCGCGGTTGAAAAATGTCGTAGTACATTTTTGGACGAATTTGCGGCCCGTTTTGCGTGCCCAAATCGCCTCCCATCTGAATGATGTGGATATAGTCGCCCACCGCATCCAGATAAAGCTCGACATTGCGCAGGTGTGCGGCCAACATTTTGTCCAGTAAGGCTTCAGCAAACGAACGGTCCCCAGCCAGGTCCAACATGAATTGATCCCAACCGCGCAGCCCCTGTCCACCTTCCAGCAGCGAACCGCCAAACGAACCCAGAATCGCATAATCAGTTTCATTGTGCAGGCGCCGCGCCTCCGCCTGCAATTGAACCAGGGTCTCGTCTTTGAGCACGGGGAAGTGGTAGAGATTGAGATCCGATATTCGGGCAGTGTGGGCCAGCGGGTGATAAAGGTTATCAAAATACAGGCTGTTGGCTGGGCGGTGGCCTTGTTTGCGCCCACGCTGGCCCAGGCTGTATTCACCGCCCAGGCCATCTGGCGCGGTGCGGAAACCACGGCAGATTTTGGCAGTTGTGCCATCCGGCAGGGTGTACGGGCGCCAGCCATCGATCAGGCCTTGATCGAGAATCAGAACATCCGCGCCGATCCACTCGCGCAGCGAAGATTCTACGTAAGCCAACTGCTGACCGGTATCGAAAACCAGGGTTTCGCCAGAAGAAAGATTCAGGTGACGCTTAAGCTGCTGGTAAGCAATTGCCATGATACCGGTTGAGCGCATCCCGCCCAGGTCCACCGGCAGGCGGTCTGGCTGTTGGTGCCGGATGGCGGTCATAACTCGTTCGCGGTGATTCATTCGGTAGATTCCTTTCCGATTTCAAAAATTTGCCACCAGTCTTCCAACTGGGCATGATAGACCTCTAACGGATCGGCACGAAAAGCCTGCTCAACGGCTTCGAGCGCGCCGGTCAGGTTACCTTCTTCGTACCGGGCGATGCCCTCCTGGTAATTCGCATAGCCAGAACGGCTGCGCTCAATTTGTGACTGAAAGGTGCTGGCTTCGGGCCATTCGGTAACACCCCAATCTTTGGCAAGCAGCCAGGCCTCGTTCAACCAGCGCAGGGCCTCATCAAATCGATACTGGGTGTAGGTATCCCATGCGCGTTTATACCCTGCGGCCGCGCGGGGCGGCACGGTGGTGGCAGCCTGGTGTTTGCTAAGCCAGGTTTCCGCCCGGGCCAGGCATTCGCGAGCCTGGCGCAGGCTGGGCTCAAGCTGCAGGCACTGCTTGTAGCGTTCAATTGCCAGATTAAAATCTGGCGAATAAAAAGCAGCATCTGCCTGGCGTATGAGATGCAGCATATCTTGATGGTGCGGGCCGAATGAGATAGGATGCAGTGGCCCGGCTGGGGGGCGACGAACCATTGAAGCGCGCAGGCGATGCGGAGCAATTCGCTCCACGTGCAAGTCAAACAGCCCACGGCGCATCGATTGCAGGTCGAAGGCCAGTATTTCCCACAGGATTTCCCATGGCACGCTTTGAAGATCCGGAGCTGATACGCGCAGGCGCAAGCGCAGGCCTTTCCATTGACTCACAGCAGCGGTGCGAGCCTCACTAAATGCCCGCAGAATATCCCCGGTGAAGATAAAGTCGTGCAGCAGGCCTGCAAATTCTGTCACGCCTCGTTCCTCATCTGTATTCGCGCGTCCGGCAGCCAGATCCATTTGAGACAACGTACTACGCAAAATAGGTAGTCGTATATCCAGCGCGCTGGGGCTGAGTGGGAAGTTGGCAACCACCCGGGCAGAGTTCCAAAGTACCTGGTCTGCCGTGATGGAGCCGTGAAATGTCTTTCCATCACCCTGCGCTGGGCGCGCAATAATCTCGTAGCTGCGGTTCTCCCATGGGTTGATCTCCAAATCTAATGTCAAAAATTCCATAACGGATGAGTTCCTCTATTGCTGTCTGCCAGGCGTAATTTGGCTAAATATACCCGAATATGACCCAGTTGGGTGATATTCTGGCTGTTGTTTACAAATATTCTTAAAAAACCCATATCAAAGTATCTAATTGGGTAATAGCTTTGATGCCTGTAAATCTGTAAAATCACACCATTGACTGAAGGTTATACAGACCACCTTTTAAAAAGGTTTCATATGTGGGTAGCATTAATTATTTTCTTGATCGCTTATATTGCCATTGCCAGCGAAAAATTCCCGCGTCACTGGGTCTCGTTGGTGGGTGGCACCCTATTGATTTTACTGGGGGTATTGAATTTTAACGAGGCTTTAGATTATATCAATTGGGATACCATCGGTTTAATCGCGGGGATGTTTGTTTTGGTATCGATATTGAATGAGGCAGGTTTTTTTTCATGGCTGGCGATGAGCGCAGTCCGCAAAGTTAATTATCGGCCTGCTTATTTATTTGTGATACTGATTTTGATGGCGATTTTTTTAGCGATGTTTATGGATAGCATTACCGTGATGCTGTTTTTAAGCGCTTTGACCATTCAACTGTGCCGGTTGGTTCAAATTGATCCGGTGCCAGTCATCATTGCGGAGGTGTGTGCGGCGAATACAGGCGGCGCGGCAACACTGGTGGGTGACCCTCCAAATGTGATTCTTGGGACTACTCTCGGTTTTAATTTTGTGGACTTCATTACACACACGGGTCCGCTTGCTTTGGCAGCAGCTTTACTGCTGTTGGCGTATTTCTATCTGGTCAATCGAAAAATGTTGAGCCATGCCCATACCTTTATAACCGCGGAAAAGATCGCTGAAATTAATGATCAACACCGTGAGCCGCTGCATGAACATTTGACCCGCGTGGGCCTGAGTGCGTTTTTGGTGGCAGTGGGTCTGCTCATATTTCATATTCCGCTCACTGAACTCAGTGGACTGCCCATAACCCCAGCAGTGGCAGCACTGATTCCAGCTGGCATCGCCCTGATCGCTCTGCAGGATGGTCATCGTAGGAAGATCATCTTAAAAGTGGATGGTGAAAGCATCCTTTTTTTTACCGGGTTGTTCGTGTTGATTGGCGGGTTAGAAAAAGTTCACATCTTTGAAACGCTGGCCGAATTGTTGGCCGGTGCTACGTCTTCCGGACAGGCCAACCTGGTGGTGGCTCTGCAATGGGGTCCGGGACTTGCCAGCGGCATCGTCGATAACGTGCCTTTGGCGCTGGCGATGAGCTATGTGCTCAAAGATTTGCACAGCCTTCCGGGTATGCCGGCATTAAGTTTGATGGTGTGGTCGCTGGCATTAGGCGTGGATATCGGAGGCAATTTAACCCCGATTGGCGCTTCGGCAAATGTGGTTGCGTACACCTTTTTGGAACGCAATCACGGTCCGGTGGGATGGAAGCGCTGGCTCGAGGTTGCGGTACCGCCTACGCTTTTAGCGATGGTATTAGTCACCGGTTTGTTGTTGCTTAAGTGGAAAATTGGTTGGTACTAAGCATTCGGGTCGCAATTTTCAACAGGACAGGAAAAGGAGAAAACTATGGCAATATTTCAAATCATCGGTCTGGTTCTTATCGTGGTTTTACTTATGGTAATGCTGGCTCAGGCGCGTCCCTGGAAACAGGCCAAAATACCGGGTAAAGTGATCCAGGTTGCGCCAATCCGATTCTGGCAAAGGGTGCAGTTTTATCGGTCTATCTTGCTGGCATTGGCGATGGGCGCAACTCTTGGGCGTGTTTCTGGATTATTTACCGATTCTCTGGTTGTCATGTTGGTATGTTTCACATTAGCTATCGTATGCCTGCCGATGAAATATACCTTCACTACCCAGGGTGTAGCGGTGGGTTCCGCCATCTTTCGGCCGTGGAGCGAATTTAGCGGGATTCAATTGAAACCGGAGCGGATTGTTCTGGAACATCCCTCGCTTTCAGGGCGCCTTACATTGTTTGTCAGACCGGCTGACGTAAAAAATGTGCTGGTTCGGATGAAGACTTTGGCTTAATGGAATAAGGAGAGAAGAAGTGAACACAATCAAGAATAAATCATTATTTATTGGGGCAGTCAGCCTGATGGCGCTCTGCCTGGTCACGCCCGTGTTTGCGCAAGATGGCGGGCCCACACCACAGACAGTTGCTTTGGATCTCAACTTGATGTGGATGCTGATCTGCGGTTTCCTGGTATTCTTTATGCAGGCGGGCTTTGCACTGGTGGAAACCGGGTTCACACGTAGTAGAAACGTGACCCACACCATGATGATGAATATGATGGTGTTTTGTATCGGCGCGGTAGGCTATTGGCTGACGGGTTTTGCGTTTCAATTCGGTGCGGTCAATTTCACCTACCCTGAGCTGAGTTCCAACCTGGCTGCTTTCTCTTTTTCGCCTACCTCGTTAAGCGGATGGGTGACGGACCGTCTGGCCAGTCCTCTTCAAATCAACGGTCAGACCGTACTGGGCCTCGATGGTTTCATGCTGGGTGGTCTGACCATCAGTTCTGGCATCCTCGCCTTCTTTTTCTTTCAGATGGTTTTTATGGATACCGCGGCGACTATTCCGACTGGTGCCATGGCGGAACGCTTAAAATTTATTGGTTTTGTACTGATGAGCCTGTGGGTGAGTATGTTCATTTATCCATTGGTGGGCGGCTGGATTTGGGGCGGCGGCTGGTTGGCGAATATTGGACGTTCGTTGGGCTTGGGTAATGGCGCGGTCGATTTTGCAGGTTCGGGTGTGGTTCATTCAATTGGTGGAAGTATTGCACTGGCGGGTGCGCTGGTGATTGGCCCGCGCATTGGAAAATTCAATAAAGATGGGTCCGCCAATTCAATTCCCGGGCATAATATCCCGATGGGTATACTTGGCACAATCATTTTATTCTTTGGGTGGTTTGGTTTCAATCCCGGTTCGTCACTCTCCTTCAGTGGAATTGGACGTAACCTGGCCGTGTTGGCTGCGGTTAATACCCTGCTGGCGGGTGCGGCGGGCGGCGTTTCTGCCATGATCTACATGTGGCTGGCAGGTCCCACCCGCAAGCCGGATGCTGCTTTCTCGGTGAATGGTATTCTGGCGGGTTTGGTGGCAATCACGGCGCCTTGCGCATTTGTAGATACCTGGGCGGCGGTGGTGATTGGCCTCATCGCGGGGGTGTGGGTGTGTATCGCTTCGGCTTTGATTGAAAAAG
>Ga0105047_10000126_pt1 | contig 105160 bp, 78 predicted proteins | sample MAT04_FD_78384 | JGI IMG/M metagenome (GOLD analysis project Ga0105047, IMG submission 78384) | Freshwater microbial communities from Lake Fryxell liftoff mats and glacier meltwater in Antarctica - MAT-04 (megahit assembly) | ecosystem: Environmental > Aquatic > Freshwater > Ice > Liftoff... | reverse complement strand
GCGCTGAGCGCGGCGCGCGACGCGCGACGCGCGCACGACAAGGCCGATTGAAGAGACAGAGAGGCGCGGAGACGCGGGGACAACGCGGAGGCGTCCCGCCTCGATCGCTGGCTGGACCCTCGTGGTTCCGGGGAGACCCCGCAGCGGGTTCACCCCGGTGGGGAGTCCTCCCCTCCATGCCGCGACCTCGTTCCTCGCTCGGTTGTCTCGCTCTGCATCGGACATCTCTCCATCGACGAGGTGGAGGACGAGATGTCCGATGCGAAGCGAGACAATGGAGCGAGGAAGGGCTTTAGCTGGGCGGGATTGAGTCTTCCCACCGGGGGGAACCCGCTGCGGGTTCTCCCCGGCACGACGCGTGTCCAGTGAGGAATCGAGGCGAGCCCCCTCCGCGTTGCCTCCGCGTCTCCGCGCCTCCGCGTCTCCGCGTCTCCGCGTCTCCGCGTCTCTTCCTCTCCCTATGGATTCACACGACCTGAACCGGGCGCTCAGAACGCGCCGGTGACGCCGACGGTGGCCTGCGTCGGCGAGACCGACGGAGCGAAGCGGGCGGTCATTCGCGTGCTCGGCGCCGCGCCGCGTGAGGGCGAGCTCGGGGCCATGAGGTAGACGATGGTGCCGAGCGCGATCGCTCCGGTGCCGGCGCCGATGGTCACGATGCTCACGAGCATCGACGACTTCGCGCGATCGTTCGCGTCGGATGCGGCCGCCTGCTCCTGCGCGGGGCAAGGAGTGAGGGAACAGGCGCGGCGTCCTTCGGCGGACTCGCTGAGCGCCCTACCCCCGAAGTATGCGCCGGTGCCGAGACCGACCACGCCGAGGCCGACGATGGTGAGGCCGATCGTGCGCTGCGCGCCGCCACGGCTCTCCTCGGCCGGAGCAGGCGTGGCCACCACGGTCGAGGCGAGGCGCACCGGCGCCGGGTCGGGCTTCGCCGCGGCCGGGCGCGGAGCATCGTCGAGCTTGTCGACGAGGATCTCGGTGACGCCAGCGCCCGTGAGACGAACCGCGTAGCTGCGCGAGACCTTGCCCTTGGCGGACACCTCGACGCGGTGCTCGCCCGGATCGACCACGAGCGGCGTGTCCCACTGCTTCGAGTCGAGCCGCTCGCCGTCGCACTTCACCTGGTACTCGGCGTCCTCGCCCTTCGGGACGTGCACGACGATGCGCGAGAGGAGCGGCTCCATCGCATTCGCGCGCTTCTGCGCGGCGCCCGCGAGATCGTTGCGCCCCACGCGCTTGCCGAGCGCGGCAGCCTCGTTGAGCTCGTGCCAGGCCGTCGCCATCTTGCCCTGGCCTTCGTGGCAGAGCGCGAGCGCGAGCAGCGTTCCGGCGCCGGGCTCCTGCTTCTGGCTCTCGGCGAGCTTCGGACATGCCTCGTCGAAGCGCTTCGCATCGAGGAGCGTGCGGCCCTCGCGGAAGAGCGCATCGGCGGGCGTTCCGCCGTCGGCTCGCGCCACGCTCGGCAGCACGGCGATCGACACGAGGGCGAGCGCGCTCAGGGCGGCGGCGCGCTTAGCGACGGTCATCGAGGAAGCGGCGGAGGTCATCGTCGGAGGCCTTGGGCTGGGGTTGAATCGGAGCAGAGGCAGAGCGAACGATCGGGTCGACGGCGGGTGCTGGCTCGGCGGCGGCGGCGCCCTTCGCGGGACCCGCGGGGCGCGGCTTGGCAGAAGGCGCGAGCGGCTTCGGCTGCGCGGCCGGCGGGGCGGAGGGCAGGTCGGAGATCGCGAGCGAACGAGGCTCGGCGGAGGGCGTGCGCGGCGGTGCGGGTGCCTGCGCCCGCGCCTGCGAGGGAAGCGGGTCGCTCTTCGCGGCGGGCGGAGGCTCGACCGCGAGCGCGGCAGGCGACGACGACGGCGCCGAGCCTCTGGTCGCGAGCGCGATGACGACCGCACCGAGACCGATGCAGGCGGCCGCGGCGAACGCGAACGTGCGACCGCGCCGCGACGGCGGAGCGTGCGACGCGGCCTTCATCGCGACCTCGGGCGGAGCCACGGTGATCGCGACGGGCGGTACCGAACGCGTCACCACAGTGGGCTCGGGAGTCATGTCGGCGCTGCCGAGCGACGGCGAGCTCGGCGCGTCCATCTCGACGTCGATCGATCGCTCGCTCGGCCCAGCGTCCTTCACGAGCTGCTCGAGGACCTGCGCCTCGTAGCGCCCCGTGTCGACGACGAGCAAGGACCCGCGCTTCTCGAAGACCGGACGCGAGCCGTAGAGCGCGAGGCGTGCCGCGAGCGATGCGGCCGTCTGCGGGCGCAGGGCAGGATCGCGCGAGAGGCAGCCGTCGACGACCTCGGCGAGACCGTCGGGAACGCCGGCGAGGAACGCCGGCTCGTCATACGCCGTGATGTCGAGCGTCGACGGCGAGTCGGAGGCGAACGGAGCTGCGCCCGCGAGCATCGTGTAGAGGAGGACACCGGCGCTCCACACGTCGACGCGCGCGTCGAGATCGGAGTCGGCAACGAGGATCTCGGGGGCACGGAGCGCGACCGACGCGAGAGAGCAACGATCGAACGGGAGCATCGCGAGCGCTCGCGAGGTGCCGAGCCCGGCAACCCTCACGTTCGACGGCCCGTCGGCGCCGTACGCGAGTCGAACCATCGTCGCGTCGAGCTCGCCGTGCACGAGGCCGGCGGCATGGGCGCTCTCGAGCGCCTGGCAGATCGCGATCGCGATGTCGACGCTCACCTCGGTGGGCAGCGAGCCGCCCCACTTGGCGAGAACGGAGGCGAGCGTCTCGCCCGAGGAAGGCTCGCGTACGACGGAGGGATGTCCGTCCTCGGTGACGCCGACGTGGAGGATGCGCTCGACGTGCGGTCCACGGAGGGTCGCGGCCTTGCGTGCGTCCGCGAGGAAGCGGAGCATCACGGGCTCGATGGCGTCATCCATCGCGAGGAGGATCTGCACCTCGACGCGCGCGTGCGAGCCCGATTCCATGGCCGCGAAGTGCGCGCAGGCGCGGTCGGCTCGGAGGAGCGACAGCGCGCGGTAGCGCCCCGCGATCAGGTCTCCCGAGCGGAGGGAGAGACCAGGGATCAGCCTTGGCCGGGAGGACGGTCTCGGAGGGATCGAGAGCAACATGGGGTGGGTAAGATGGCGTAGCATACGTAGGACAGTGTGGTAGCGGCGCCCGGCGGATTTTTGCAACCCTATGGACTGATGCGAGTTTCATAGACTCGTGACCGGCCGTCCTCGAGGCGCACGCGGTGGTCCGCGCCGTCGGGCTCAGCGAGCCGACCGGCGAACGCGACGTCATCAGCCTCGACGCGATGCTTCCGTCCGGGACCAACCTTGCCGTGAGCCGACTCTATGCGGTGGGCGGCTAGCAGGGGCTCGGGCAGGTCGCGCGGCCCGGCGCGCCTTCGCTCGAGGAGCAGCTCGCGACGATCGCAGCCGGGACGTACACGCTGCGCGGCGCCGTCGGGCGACATCGCCGGCGCCTGCGGCTACCCTTCGAGCCGCGATGTCCGCGCCGCTCGACACCGACGTCGCGTTCGAAACGCCGGAGCACATCGTGTTCCACTACCGGCTCGCCGGCCCCGCGCGCCGGGCCGTCGCGTACCTCATCGATCTCGCGCTCTGCTACGGCATCGTTGCCCTCCTCGCGCTCGTCGTCATTCTCGCGTTCTACGGGAGCGCCACGAGCGGCGACATCAGCTCGGGCGCGAAGGCCGGCGGCGGCCTCGTCCTGCTCGCCCTCTTCGCGGCCCAGTGGCTCTGGTTCGTCGTCTGGGAGGCCACCCGCGGTCAGTCGCCCGGCAAGATGTGGACGGGCGTCCGCGTGCTCGCGGAGAACGGCAGGCCCATCGGCTGGCGCGCGGCCGCGCTCCGAAACCTCCTGCGTGCCGCCGACGCGCTCCCCACGGGCTACCTCGTCGGTCTCGTCTCCATGTCCGCGAGCTCGCGCTTCCAGCGCCTCGGCGATCTCGCGGCGGGCACCATCGTCGTCGTACCGGAGCGCGTGAAGGTGGCCTCGCACATCCAGCTGTTTCCTCCGGCGCTACCGAGGGAGCTCGCGACCCTTCCCGAGGAGGTCGCGCTCGACGCCGACGAGCGCGAGTCGATCGAGCTCTTCCTGCGCCGTCGGTTCACGCTCGGGCAAGCCCGCGAGCGCGAGCTCGCCAACATGATCGCCGGCCCGATCGCCGCGCGCTTCGGCTTTCGCCACGACGACCCGTCGCGCCTGCTCGCGATCCTCTACGATCGCGCCGTGAACGTCGGCCGGACCGAGGCACCGCCGTCGTCCTGGCGACCTCGCACCGGCCCCGCGCCCGCAGTCGGCAAGGGTGGAGCGCCGCCGCGATGGCCGTAGCCTCCGCCCTCACCGAGAAGGCCTTCGCGGATCGCCGTCGAACGGGCTGGGAGGAGCTGCATACGCTGTCGCGCACGACGACGCAGCGTGGGCTCCGCAAGCTCGCCGCGGCCGACGTCGCGAAGCTCCCTTCACTCTATCGTGACGCGTGCGCCGATCTCGCGGCCGCCGAAGCGGCGCGATACAGCGCGCCGCTCGTCGACTACCTGCGCGGCCTCACCGCCTCCGCGCACACGCTGCTGTACGGTCCTCATGCCCGTGCGCGCGGCGAAGGCGGAGAGATCCGCATCCAGCACGCGTGGCTCGTCGCGTTTCCGCGCGCCGTTCGCAAGCGCTGGCGCGCGATGTCTCTCGCCGCGGGCCTGTTCTTCATCCCGCTCGCGATCGGCGTCGGTCTCACGATGCGCGACCCGACCTTCGCCTTCCGCATCGCCCCCGAGGCGATGTTGCGGCCGCTCACCGAGGCCTACGCCAACGGCTTCGACGCCGGGCGCGACGCCGGCGAGGGCACGATGATGGCCGGGTACTACGTCTACAACAACGTCGGCATCGCGCTCCGCTGCTTCGCGCTCGGCATCTTCGGCGGCATCGGCTCGGCGTTCTACCTCGTACAGAACGGGCTCTCGATCGGCGCGATCCTCGGCTACGTCGCCTCGCAGGGCGCGGGCGCCAACATCGGCGCGTTCATCGTCGGACACGGCTCGCTCGAGCTCGGCGCGATCGTCCTCTCCGGCGGTGCCGGTCTGTCGCTCGGCTGGTCGGTCATCGCTCCCGGCGAGCGCACGCGAGTCGCGTCACTGCAACGTACGGCCCGGGAGATCCTCGTCATCGTCGGCGGCGCGTCGGTCATGCTGCTGATGGCGGCTGGCATCGAGGCGTTCTGGTCGGCGTCGAGCACCCCGCGTGTCATCAAGCTCGGCGTCGGCGGCACGCTGTTCTTCCTCGTCGTCGCGTACATCCTCTTCGCTGGTCGCGATGCCTCCGGGGAGCGCGAGGGCGAGGACCGGAGCGAAGAGGCCAAGCCGTGAGCCTCGACGTCCTCCGCGCGCGCGTCGCCTTCCGCGATCGCGCCTTCCTCGACGTGATGGATCTCTCGCTGCGCTTCATCGCCGTCCACGCGAGGCTCTACGCGAAGGTCGCAGCGATGGTCCTCGCGCCGTGCGCCGCGCTCACGATCGCCTCGTCCTGGGCGTTCGGCTGGGTCGGTGCGTGGGTCGTCGCCTTCCTCCTCTCGTTCATCGCGCAGGTGCCCTTCACCGTGCTGGCGTCCAGGCTCGTCTTCCAGGAGACCGTCGGCGCGCGGGCCGTGGTGCGCACCGCCGCCCGCGAGGTTCCGCGCATCGTCGCTCTGCGCATCGGGTGGGCGGGCCTCGTCGGCATCGCCGCGCTCTTCCTCGTCGCTCCCGGCGCGTATGCGGCATCGCTCTTCGTCTTCGTCGACGAGGTGATGATCCTCGAGCGCTCGCGCATCGGCCCGGCCTTCGGGCGCGCCCAGCGCATCGCCTCCGGAGCGATGGGCGACGCGTTTCTCGCCCTCGCCATGATGGGTATCGTTCCGCTACTCGCGCTGCTCCTCGCGGACGTCGGCGGGCGCGCCTTCATCGGTGAGGTGCTCCAGTTCCAGGCGCCGGCGCCGCTATGGGCGGACGGCGGCAGCGTCCTCGCCGTGCTCGGCTGGTTCGGCGTCGTTCCGTACGTGACCACCGCGCGCTTCTTCACGTACCTCAACGTGCGGACCCGCGCCGAGGGGTGGGACATCCAGACCCGCTTCGCGGCGATCGCCTCGCGCGCCGAGCACAGCGAGAAGGCGGAGGCCGCATGACCTTCCGCGCGCCCTCCGCGGCCGTCCTCCTGCTCGCGCTCCTGTCGTCGGCGTCGGCGTCGGCGCTTCCCCAGGGCTCGCGCACTGCGCCTCGGGACGTCGAGTCGGCACGGCAGGACCCGAAGTACACGTTCTGCTCCGCACCGAAGCTCCCGCTCTCGCCTCGCGACCGCGCGCTCTGCCCTCTCGCTTCGCAGGTCGATGGGTGCGAGGCCCTCGTCGCAGCGTGCAAGAGCGACGCGTCGAGCGCGGAGGAGGCGGTGCGTCGAAGGCGCAACGCCGACCGGGGGAGCGGGACATGGCGGCAGGTCGTCGGTGTGCTCGGCTTCCTGGCCCAGGGGCTCGTCTGGTTGCTCATCGCCCTCGTGATCGCCGCGATCGCAGTTCCGCTGGTGCGCGCGCTGCTCCGCGCACGGCGTGACAAGGCGCTCGCCGACGCCCCCGTCCGGCCGAACGTGGCCGTGCCAGTCGACCGACCTCCGACGCCGCGTGCCGAGGAGATCTCCGATGCCGAGGCGGCCCTGCGCGAGGCCGACGACCACGCGCGCCGCGGCGACTTCGCGCGTGCGCTCAGCATGTACCTCGCCGCTTCGCTCGCCGCGCTCGACCGGCGCGGCGCGATCCGGCTCGCGCGTCACCGCACGAACGGCGAGTACGTCCGGCTCTGCGCCGAGGATGCCGCACGCCAGCCGCTCCGCGAGATCGTGCGCGAGGTCGACCGCGTCGAGTTCGGCAACGTCGCGCCGACCGGAGAAGGCGTGGCGAACGCCGCGTCACGCGCCACGGCCGTCGTGCGCTCGGGTGTGCCGCGCGCGGTCGCGTCCGTCACGACGACGGCGCTTCTCGTCTTCCTCGCGCTCGCCGCGCTCGGTTGCGGCGGATCACACCGAAGCGGCGCCACCGTGAACGACCCTGCCGGCGACGAGCTTCCGATCGACGTCCTCCGCCGCGGCGGGTACGACGCCTCGCATCTCTCGACGTCCCTCGCCGCGCTCCCGATCCCCGGCGCGGCCGACCTTGCCCCCGTCATCGTCGTCGACGTCGAGCGCGTGGTCCTCGAGGAGGAGTCGACCGCTCACCTGCTCCGGTGGGTCGAGGCGGGAGGCGTGCTCGTGCTCTTCGGAGCACCGGATCTCTGGCCCGCCGACCTCCACGCGACAGCGGCCTCCACGACGGACGACCTCGTCGATGTCATCACCGACGACGTCTCCGCACTCGGCGCGCGCGTCGGCGTGAGCCGCGCGCTCGAATGGCCCGGTAGCGACCCGATCGCGTTCGCCGGAACCACCGTGTATGCTGCACACATATCTCGCGGCAAAGGGTCGGTGATCGGGGTCGCCGGCCGCGAGCTCGCCACCAACCTCGGCGTCGCGCGTCCCGACAACGCGGGCGCGTTCGTCGCCATCCTCGACATCGCCATGAACGACCGGCACGAGCAGGGGATCGAGCGCGGCATCACGGAGGAGGGGCGCCCCGAGATCCGCGTCGCCCGCGCCGAGGACGGGATCCCGCCCCCGAGCAACCCCTTCTCGGCGCTCGTGCAGGCGGGGCTCGGGAAGGGCTCATGGCACGCGCTCGCGGCTGCGGCCGTACTCTTCCTCGCCTTCGGCATCCGTCATGCGCGACCGCGCCCGTCGGCGCCGGTCACGCGCCGCGCGTTCGCCGAGCACGTCGAGGCGACGGGCGCGTTCTACGGCCGTGCCGGCGCGCTCGGCCATGCGCTCGCGTCGTACGGCCGCTTCGCCGAGATGCGCCTTCGCGAGCGTGTCCCGCGCGGCGCCGACCCGGTCGCCTTCCTCGCAGCGCGCGCGAACGTCGCGCCGGATGAGGCCGCACGCCTATGGAAGCGCGCGACCGAGGCGAGCGCCGACGACCCGCCGCGCGGCGACGAGCTCACGACGATCCGCGATCTTGGCGCACTCCTGGCGAAGGCGCTGTAGCTCAGCATGCACCGGCCTCAGGCCAGCGACTTCACCAGCGCGCGGGCCTCGACGATGTTGTCCTCGATGCTGCAGTAGGTCCAGCCGCCGTAGCGGCCGACGGGGTAGACGCCGTGCGTGGCGAGCTCGGACTTGATGCGCGCGTGCTCGGCGAGCGAGCGCTGGGTGATGTGGACGTACGCCGGGTCCATCACCACGGAGTGCTCCGCGACGAGCTCGTGGTCGGTGATGACGCCGTTCCTCTTCAGATCGGCAAGGACCTGCTCGCGCATCGCGACCGCGTCGACGACGGCATCCTTCGCGTAGCCGATCTCGACGTAGAGGCTCAGGCGGTCGGCGTCGAAGATGTTGTCATAGAAGCCGACCCGGTAAAAACAGGTGCTCCGGTCCGGGTAGTAGACCCAGTGCACGTCCTTCCTCCCCTTCTTGTCGAAGCCGAGGTTGAACACGAGCACCTTGTTCCACGAGTACGTCGAGGGGTCGTGGGGCACGCCGGCCATCGTGAGCAGGCGGTTGAACGGCGACGACGAGACGAAGCGGTCGAACTGGATCTCGCCCTTCGTGGTGGTCGCCACCTTGCGTGCGAGATCGATGCCGGTCACCGCCTCGCCGAGGCGAATCGCGCCGGGCCGCACCGCGCTCGCGAGCGCGTTCACGTACTCGATGGCGCCTCCCGCGGGGTACGTGAACGTCGCGTTGTAGCTCGCGTTGTTCGCGACCTTCATGTTGCGGATGATGTCCGTGAGGTCCGCGTGCGGGAAGAAGCGCCCCATCGCGTCGCTGTCGAGCGTGCCGAGGTCCGTGGCGTAGAGCTTCTCGTTGTAGGGAATGAGGAACTTCTCGGCGATCGACTTGCCGAACCGCGCGTAGAGCATCGCCTTGAAGCTCTGCACCCCGCCGCTCGGCTCCTCGACCTTCGGTGCGGCCGCCCCCAACAGCTCCTTCGGCGCGCGCGCGAAGTAGAGGTCGTAGAGGCAGTCGATGAAGTCCTCGCGCGGGAGCTGGTGGATGTTCTTCTGGAACGGAAAATCGACCGAGCATCCCTTGAACTCGATGAAGGACTTCTTCTCGATGTTGCGGACGTCCTGGCCCTTCATGCGGTCGCGGAGCCACGCCTCGATCTCGGGGTGCTTGAAGTGGAAGAAGTGCCCCGAGTAGTCCCAGACGAAGCCCTGCTTCTTGACCGTCTTGCAGTAGCCGCCGATCTCGGTGTCGGCCTCGAGGACGAGGTAGTCGTCGTCGCCTCGTTCGCCGAGCGCCGCAGCGGTCGCGAGGCCTGTAATTCCAGCGCCGATGACGAGTGTGCGTACCTTCTCCATCGCGGCGAACCTTAGCATTTGTCTGCTACCGTGAGCGCATGACCCCCGAGGCGTTCGAGGCGACCTTCCATCGCATCCGCGCGCAGATGGCCAAGGTCGTCGTCGGCCAGGAGGAGCTGGTCTTCGGGCTCCTCGTCGCGGCGCTCGCGGGCGGTCACGTGCTGATCGAGGGAGCCCCGGGCCTCGGGAAGACGCTCGTCGCGCGGTCCTTCGCCCGCGTCTCCGGCGCGGCCTTCAAGCGCCTCCAGTTCACGCCCGACCTCATGCCGAGCGACGTCACCGGCTCGAACGTCCTCGACCGCGACAAGGGCGCGTTCACGTTCATCCCCGGCCCGATCTTCTGCCAGCTGTTGCTCGCCGACGAGATCAACCGCGCGCCTGCCAAGACCCAGTCCGCCCTCCTCGAGGCGATGCAGGATCACCAGGTGACGGTCGACGGCGTCTCGCGCCCGCTCCCGGCGCCGTTCGTCGTGGTCGCGACGCAGAACCCCGTCGAGTCGCAGGGCACCTATCCGCTGCCCGAGGCGCAGCTCGACCGCTTCCTCATGAAGCTCACCGTCCTCGACCCGCCGCGCGACGTCGAGCAACGCATCGTGAAGAACCACGCGACGGGCTTCGACCCGACGGACCTCTCGGCGCTCGAGGCCGTCACCTCTCCCGAAGAGCTGCTCGCGATGCAGGGCGCCGCGCGGCGCGTCCGCGTCGACGATTCGATCATCGAGTACGTCGTCGAGCTCGCCCGAAAGACCCGCGAGGACCGCGCGATCGAGCTCGGCGCCTCTCCGCGCGCGTCGATCGCGATGATGAAGGCCGCGCAGGTCGTCGCCGCGAGCGAGGGCCGCGACTTCGTCACCCCCGACGACGTGAAGCCCGTCGCGAAGCCCGTGCTCCGTCATCGCGTGATGCTCCATCCCGACGCCGAGCTGCAGGGGGTCACGGCGGACGAGCGCATCGACGAGCTCCTCAAGGCCGTCCCCGTGCCTCGGGCCGCGAAGCCCTCGGCCGCGCCGCAGCCGCCCGAGCCGGCCGCGTAGGCATCGCCGTGGTCGTCGTCCCGACGCGTCGCTTCGTCGCCGTCGCGTTCGTCGCGACCGCCATCGCGACGCTCGCGGGCTTTGTCCCGGGCATCGACCCGGCGTGGATCGCGCTCGACGGGCTCGTCGTCTCGATGGCTGCCGTCGATGCGCTCTTCGGGCGTGGCCGGCGCGTCGAGGTCGAGCGCAAGGCCGCGCAGATCTTCTCCGTCGGACGCGCGAACCCCGTCGTCCTCACGCTCCACAACAAGAGCGACCGCGTGCTCCGCGGCACCGTGATGGACGACCCGCTGGCCGAGGCCACGACCGACGGCCTCCCCGGCCACTTCGAGATCCCGCCGCACGGGTCCGTCGCGCTCCGCTACGAGATCACGCCGAAGCGTCGCGGCAAGCGCACGCTCGGCGCCGTCACCGTGCGCTACTCGCTGCCGCTCGGCCTGCTCGCCCGCCAGGAGCGCACGGAGCTCTCGCAGGACGTCGACGTCTACCCCGATGTGCACGCGGCGCGCGCCCTCGAGATGCTCCGGCGACAAGGACGCGACGACGCCCGCGTCGGCAGCCTGCGCGTGCGCGGTGGCGACACGGAGTTCGAGCGGCTACGCCCGTATCGCGTCGGAGACGAGATCCGCCACGTCGACTGGCGCGCGTCGGCCCGACGCGACGACCTGGTCGTGCGCCAGTACCAGGCCGAGTCGAACCAGAACGTCGTGTTCGCGATCGACACCGGGCGCGGCATGCGCGGGGAGAGCAACGGCATCACGAGCATCGACCATGCGCTCGGCGCTGCGCTGCTCACCGCCGACGTCGCACTACGAGGCGGCGATCGCGCCGGGCTCTTCACCTTCGACGACAAGCCACGCAGCTTCCTCCGCCCGACCGGCGGACGCTCCGGAGGCCGCAAGCTGACGCGGGCCGCGCACGCGCTCGACGCCGGGCTCTCGGCCACCGACTACCGAACGGCGATGGTGTTCCTCAAGACTCAGATGAAGGCGCGCTCGCTGTTCGTCGTGTTCACGAACCTCCTCGAGCCGCGGAGCGCGCGCGATCTCGCGGCTGCCGTGAAGAGCCTGATGCCGCGTCACCTTCCGCTCTGCGTGCTCATGCGCGACGAGGAGGTGGAGACCCTCGCGACCGCGCCCATCACCTCGGAGGAGGACGCGCTCGTGCGCGCGGCCGCGGGCGAGTCGCTCGCCTGGCGCGACGGCATCGTTCGCTCGCTCAAGAATTCCGGAGCTCTCGTCCTCGACGCGCGCCCCCACGAGGTGACGCCGCTCCTCGTGAAGCGCTACCTCGAGGTGAAGGCCCGCCGCTTGCTCTGACTCGTGTTTCGCCCTTCGGGCGATGCCGGAATCGATCAGGCGGCTCGAATGGTTGCAGGAAGCAAGCGCTCGGGCGACGGCCGTCGCGGTTGAAGAACGTCGACGCCGTGGGCGTCCGAACCTCACGTCTGGGCGCCCTCGAACGGCGAGATCGTGTATCGGCTGCTGCGCGGTCCCTACGGTGACGCCGCGCGCGAGGACGGCATCGCCGACAGTCAGACGCAGCGAATCGTCGGCGTCGTCGAGCGCCTGAAGCGCGAGTACGCTACGAACCTCAGCATGGTCGACCTCGCGCGCCGCTCCAGTATCAGAAGCATCTGCGGCTTCACGAGGCCCGTAGAATCCGTGCCGACCCGATGCGCGATGTATCCGAGATCTTCGACTGGTTCGTGAACGGCGCGCCCGGCGGCGCGAACCCCGTGGGAGCGCTCGAGTTCATCGGGCCGCGCTTCCGGGCCATGGGGCTGAACGTCGATCACATCGCGTGCTTCGTGCGCACGCTGCACCCGCACATCCTCGGCCGCACCTTGCCGCCGGTCGAGCTCATCGCCATGCTGAACGATCTCTTCGAGGCGCAGGTGCCGGCCATCGAGCGCAACGGCGGTGAGATCCTCAAGTTCATGGGCGACGGCCTCCTCGCGATCTGGCCCATCGACCACGCCGATCCGGCGAGCATGCGGCGCCAGTGCCGCGCCGCGCTCGAGGCCTCGCGCGAGGCGACCGCCGCGCTCACCGACCTCAACGCTGCGAAGGCAGCGCAGGGCGGACGCACGCTCCTCAAGTTCGGTCTCGCCCTCCACGTGGGGGACGTCGCGTACGGCAACATCGGCGGCTCCGGCCGCCTCGACTTCACGTGCATCGGTCCGGCGGTGAACATCGCCGCGCGGCTCGAGAGCCTGACGTCGAAGCTCGACCGACCGGTGCTCGTGAGCGCCGAGTTCTCGAACCTTGCCCAGTGCGAGGTCGAGGACGTGGGAGAGTTCTCGCTCAAGGGCGTGAGCACCGTGCAGTCGGTATTCGCGCCCGTCTTCGGTACGACCTCGGTGAACCTCAAGACGACGCTCTGAGCTAGGTATTCTTGCTCAAGAGCGCGTCGAGGCGCGCGCGGAGCGACGCGCTGCTCTTCGACCGGCGATCCATGATGCGGGCGCGTTCGCCGCCGATCTTCACGAGCGAGCTCGCTGCGACGAAGACGAGATCGTCTGCCTCGGGGGTGCCGCTCACGGACGCCGACAGCACGAAGGCGCAGAGCGTGCGCGCGTGAGCGATGGCCTCGGGGGTGACGAAGGCGGTCAGCTGGAGCGCGGCGAGCCGAGCCGCATGCCGTGCGGGATCAGTCGACCTCACGAGCGGCGTGATGTGCTCGAGAACGGCGACGTCTGCGGACTTGAACGCCTCGAGACCAGCGAGGCCGCCAGCACCACGGCCTCGTCGGTGTGCGAGATCAGACCGAGGAGGATCGGCCGAGCACGGCGCGCGGCCACCTTCGGCAGCGCGGTCGTGGCAGCCAGGGCAACGCCCGGAGCATCGCTCTGCGTGTAGCGCGCGACGATCTCGCTCGCGGCGTCGTCGTAGTAGCTCGGCAGCCCCTCGAGCAAATCCTCCACGATCGTGGGCGCATTCGCGATGTGGAGCCGGGTCTCGAGGCGCTCCAGCCCCACGCGAACGACGGGCAGCGCGGGGACGCCGATCCGCTGTAGCAGCGAGACGAAGCGCGAGCGCGCCTCCTCTTCGCCATTGCGGAGGCGAGCGGCATAGAGCGCATACGCGCCGGCCTTCTCCGCGCGAACGATGAGCTCGCTCGCCAAGCCATGCCGGTACGGTCTTCGCCGCCGAGCGCCCTGTCAGCCGTCGGCGCGAGCAGTGCAGGGTCGCCAAACAGCGCAAGCAAGGGCCTCACCGCGACGGCTCGGCTCGCAGCGCCTGCCCCCGCCGACTCGAGGGCGATCGAGTCGAGCGTTGCGCGGACGAGGGAGAGGACCTTGGGCTGTCCCTCCTGCAAGAGAGTCCGGATCTTCGGGTCGAACGAAGGAACGAGCGTCGCGAGCTCCTCGGCGGTCCGTGCCTTGATGAGCTGCCGCAGCATCGGCGCCACGGGGGCGGCGGGATCGCCTACCTCGAGCCCGTTCGCGTCGAACGCCTGCATCGGGGCCATCGAGGGCGCGGCCGTCGACGGCGAGCGACCTCCGGGCATCGACGATGGGCGCATCGCGACCGACGGCGCCGGGCGCATCGTCGGGGGCCGCATCGACGGCGACATCATCGGCCCGGGCGGCGACGTCGGTGGCATCGAGGGCATCATCGAGGCGTGGTAGCCCGGGCCCGACTCGAGCCAATCCGGGAGCGAATCGCGGCAGCTCGGCGCAGGCGGCGGCGGCGCAGGCGGCGTCGGCACGGGCGGCGCCGCGACACCGACGACGGCGCGCTCCTCGAGCGCGCGCAGGTCCGAGCGTAGATCGCGAGCGCTCTCGTAGCGGTCGTACTTGTCCTTCGCGAGCGCCTTGAGGACGATCTCGTCCACGCGTGCGTCGAGCCCTTCCACGCGACTCGACGGCGGGTCGAAGTCCATCGCGTGCTGGCGCGCCCTGATCTCCTCGACCGCACCCGAGCTCGGCACCTCGCCGGTGAGCAGCTCGTAGAGAACGACACCGCACGCGTACACGTCGCTCTGCTCGTCGGGCTCCTCACCCTCGAACTGCTCGGGCGACATGTAGTCGGGCGTACCGGCGGACTCGGCGGCCCCCGACTCCACGGCGACGCGGTGGGCGATGCCGAAATCACAGACCTTCACGAGCTCGATCTCGCGACCGTCGTTGTCGAGGCCTTTCACGAGCACGAGGTTCTCGGGCTTGATGTCGCGGTGGACGATCTGCCGAGCATGCGCATGCGTCAGCCCCGAACAGACCTGGATCATGTTCGACGTGACGCGCTCGAGCGACAGAGGCTCGCCGGCGGCGAGGATGTCGCGCACGCTCGTGCCGTCGAGGTACTCCATGGCGAGGTAGAGGAGCCCGTCCTCCTCCTGCCCGAAGTCGAGGACGCGCGTGAGGTTCGGGTGGTCGAGCCTGCTCGCGGAGAGTGCCTCGGCGTGGAACCGCGCGACGAAGTCGGGGTCGTCCTGGTACGTGTCGCGGAGGATCTTCACGGCGACGTCCATGTGGAGATCGCGATGGCGCGCGCGATACACGGTCCCGGCTCCGCCCTCCCCTACCCGTGCCTCGATGAGCAGCTTGCCGCCTGCGACCTCGCGACCGATGAGCGGGTCGACAGCGGCGCGCGGCAGGGCGAGACGGAGCGGATACCCCGTGGGCGTGAGCGGACCGACCGGCCGCGCCAGCAAGAGCAGCGGCTGGGCGTGACCCTCCGTGCGGACCTCGAGGACGTGGAGATCCTCTTCGTTCGGCGGTGACGCGAGCGGGATGCGGACCGTGTGCCCCTCCCGCGCTGCCTGGGCGAGAAAATCGCGCGCTCCGTCGTCGAGCTCGACGGCGAGGCGCGGTAATCGGTCTGACGGCATGACGCCCATGAATGAGACACAGAGTCGCACCCCGCCGCGGAGCGAGCAAACACGGCGGACGTGTACTCCACCTACGAGCGTCTTCGGCTCGAGAGTTCAGGCGTGTCTTCGGCGCGGAGCGCCGTTCGCCGAAGGCGAATCACGCCGGGCAAGTCACATCCGGGGGAGGCTCGCGAAGCGAGGGGCGCAGCCCACCTACTTGCTCGGCGTGATGTTTCGCTTCGCGAGGAGATCGGCGAGGGTGCCGAACTTGGCTTCGCGCTTCACCTGCGCGCGGTACGTCTGGTACGCGTTGCGCTCGGTCTCTTCGGCGAGGGCCTTGATCGAGAGCTTGATCTCGCCGCGGCGAGGATCCATCTCGATGATCTTCACCTCGAGCTCCTTGCCGACCGGGAAGAGCTTGCGCAGCTCGGTGCCGCGCGGAGTCCCCGTCGCCATGGCGCTGATGAAGCCGCGCGCGTTGCGGCCCGTGGCGCCAAGGATGCGGACGACGAGGCCGCCCGCTTCCGCGGCGACGACGACGACCTTGACCATCTTGCCGGGGCCGATCTTCTGCGGCTCCTCGTTCGCGGCCTCTCCCGTGGGAGCAGGGTGAAGCGCGATGCGGTGCTGATGCGAGTCGACGCTGGCGACGACGACCTGGAGCTCGTCGCCGACCTTCACGACCTCCTCGGGATGCTCGATCCGCTTGATCGAGAGATCGGCCGAGTGGATGAGCCCGTCGATGCCGTTCTCGAGCTCCACGAACGCGCCGAACGGCTGGAGCCGAACGACCTTGCCCGTGTGCCGCGTGCCCTGCGCGTACTTCTTCGCGACCTGGCTCCACGGATCGTCGATGGCCGACTTGCGGGAGAGCCAGAGCTTTCCCTTCTCGTCGACGCGAAGGATCTTCACCTTCGTCGTCTCGCCGAGCTTGAAGACGTCCTTCGGGCCGTCCGCGCGGTTGTGGCTCATCTCGCTCAGCGGGACGAGACCCTCGACACCGCCGACGTCGATGAACGCGCCGAACGGGACGATGGTGCGGACGACGCCGTCGACGACCTCGCCGAACTTGATGTTCTTGAGCGCTTCCTCGCGCTTCTCCTTGTACTCGGACTCGAGCAGCGCACGCCGCGAGAGGACGACGTCGCGCCCGCGCTTTGCGTACTGCGTGACGGCGAACGCGAGGCGCTTGCCGACGAGGTGCGAGAGATCCGAGCCCGGACGCAGATCGACGTGCGACGCAGGTGCGAACCCGCGGAGACCGTCGATGTCGACCTCGACGCCGCCCTTGATGGTGCCGGTGACGAGACCGAAGACGAGCGCGCCGGTGCGCGACGCCTCGGCGACCATCGGCTTCGCCTTGGAGACGCGCTTCGGATGGTGCGTGAGGACGACGAGGCCACCGCGGCCTCCGTCGTTGTGGACGAGACCGACGAACGGAGCGCCGGGCTCGAGGATGACGCGCGGGAGCTGCGGGGCCTTCGCCTCTTCGGCCTCGGCGCCAGCTTCGGCAGCCTCGGTCGTCGCCGGAGCGGCGGCCGCGGGAGCAGAAGCGCTCTCGACGGACGGAGCGACGACGCTCTGTCCGGGAGAGACCTCGGTCGGGGGAGCCGTGACGTCGGCCTCCTCGGGGGAAGCCTCGGCGGCGGGAGCGCCCTCGGCCGGAGCCGACTCGGCGGCAGCGGCAGCCTTCTCGGCGGCCTCGGCGGCAGCGTGAGCGGCCTCCTCGGGGTCGGACTGCGCGGCCTTGCGATCGGCCTTGTGCGCGCGGTTGTACTCCTCGGCCTCTTCCTCGGTGATGAGGAGCTCGCGGAGATCGAAGATCGCCTTCGCCTTGCCCGAGAGATCGGCGAAGAGCGCGTCCTCCGTGACCTCGAGAACCTTGCCGAAGACGACGTCGCCGACGTTGAACGCGGGGCGCTCACGCTCGGGGCGTTCCTTCTTGCCTTGTCCGCCGTGCTTCTCCTGCTTCTCGTGCTGGAGACGCGGCGGACGCGGCGGGCCGATCGGATGGAGATCACCCGGGACTGCACCTTCGGCGGTCACGCCCTCGGCGCCCTCGACGGCCACGCCGCCCTCGCCCGCCGGCTTCTTCTTGCGACGACGACGACGCTTGCGCTTTCCGGGTGTGCCCGGCGTGCCGTCAGCGGCTGCACCTTCGGCCGAAGCGCCTTCGCCCTCGGCTCCCTCCTCACCGTCGTCACCGTCATCGGCGTGCGACTCGGCATCGGCCCCCGCGGCTTCGGCGGGAGCACCAGCCGACGCATCGGATGTGGTGGTCGCGACGACTGCCGCGTTCTGGTTTTCGGGAGTGGGGGAAGAAGAAGAAGACGCATTGGCGTCGCTCGCGCTGCCTTGGGGCATCGCGGCGTCGGACGAGTCCGACTTCGGAGAGGTGGTGTCGTTTTGGCTCATGGCGGCTCGAAAGGGCCGGCAAGATAGCCGCGGATTGAAGTGTGCGCCACCCCCAACGGGGCTTTCCTCGGCCTCAGCCGCCGGCGGCAGGTACGGGGCCCGGGATCGCGGCTACCGCAGGAGCCTTCGTGACCGGCATTCGAGCGGGCGCCATGCCCTTCGGAGCGATGGCGTCGAAGCCCAGTCCGTGAGCGGCAAGGCGATTCTGGTAGTAGAAAAGGAGGCGCGTGTCCCGAAGGACGAGCTCGCTGCCACGCGGCGCGAGCACCTCCTGCGTGTGATACCCGGCAAATGCGCGGAGGGCGTCCTCGACGATGGCGTCGCCCCGCTTGCCCTTGAGGTTCGGCGCGACGGCGATCTCGCCCTGCTCCTCGAGAACGCTGATGCGCGCGAGCATCACGTCGACGTCCTCCGCGAGCTCGGCCCTCGGTACGGCGACGTTGTCGTGATGGCGGAGGATGGCGAAGAGGTCGGCCTTGCCGACCGCCCGGCGGAGTCGCTCGAAGGCACACGCGGCGACGAGATGCGTGGCCATCACCACCGTGTCGCGCTTGAACGCATCCACGATCCGGTCGCCGAGCTCACGCGTGTACTCGGCATCGCGAACGCCATCCGTCGCGGGCTTGCCGTCGCGACCGATGACGTACTTGCTGGCGTCGACGATCCGACCGCGGTTGTCGTGGCTGCGCCCCTCGTCGTCGACGTAGTTGCCGAAACAGTCGAGCGGACGCGAGAAGCGGATCACGCACGCGCCGTCGAGGCCGAGCAGCTTGTTCATGAAGGAGGCGACGCGAGACACGCGCGTCGACTCGTCGTCCTCGATGATGTAGCGGGCCTTCCCCTCCTCCTGGAGAAAGTCGTCGATCAGCGTCTCTGCCTCGAGCGTGAGGAGGTAGTTGATCGTCGCCGGGACGAAGAAGACGGGCTGCGCGCGGCCCTTCACCGTGGTGCGCACGAATGCCTCGATGCCCGTTCCTGCCAGGCCGAGCTTCAGCTTCCGCTCGACGCCGCCCGATCGGGAGCGCGTGCCGCCCGGGAAGAAGAGCGAGTGGTAGCCCTTCTCGAGCATCACGGTCGAGTAGGTCTTCAGCACGTCCTTGTAGAGGGAGTGACGAAGCCGGCGATCGACGCGATAGGCGCCGAGGTTGTGCATGAAGTAGCTGAGCACCGGGTTCGTGAAGAGGTTCTTGCCGGCGCCGTAGACGGCCGGCGGTAGACCGGCGCGCTCGATCGCGAAACCGAACACCACCGAGTCGAGGTTCGACAGGTGCGTCGGCGTGAAGATGATCGTGCCGATCTCGCTGAGCTTCCGGATGTGCTCGCGCGGCCCCTGGACGAGGATGCGCCCGTCGAGCGCCGTGAGGTCGAAGGACTGCCCGATGTGACGGAGCGTCGAGCGCGGCGACATCAGCGCGCCGAGGAGCGGCGCCATCGCCTTCGACGCGAACTTGTAGACGCGACCGTCGAAATTGCCGGCGACGTCCCAGGCGTAGCGCTCGGCGTAGAGCTTCAGCTTCTCTCGGAGCTCGGCATCCGTCATGCGGCCGAGATGCCCCGCGAGGTGGCGCCACTCCGCGAGCTCGGGGCCCTGCGAATGCTGGAGGCGACGCGTCTCGAGGTAAGCCGCCTCGTTCAATACGAGCAGCGGGTCACGCGTCTGGGTCGTGATGCGATGAACGACCTCCTCGACGATGGAAGAGCGGGCAGCGTTGAAGCCGAAGATCGGGGCAGTCACCGGCCCATGAGACCGCCTCAGGGTGACCGCCGTAAAGCCTCGCAAAATTCCAGCATCGCTGTAACGATGAGTCAGCGACTACGCGGCAGTGCGAATGGCATGGAACCGGCGAAGCGAGCCCCGCGTAGGTGTTGCAGGACCGAGAATTCCGAGTGAAAGTCATCTCTTAGAGATTCACCACCCGAGCGAGCGCATGTGAGGACGTGATGAGCGAGGACGCGAAGAAGCCGCGAACAAGCGGGGCCGAGCCAGACGCAGGAGAAGAGCAGCTGGCGGATCTCGCCGCGTTCGTTCTCGCGGGTCGTCCCGAGCGGGTCGAGGACGGCGTGCTGATGATGGCGCCGCCCGAATTCCGCGCCGGCGTTCGCGCGACGCGCGAGGTCCTCTCCGTCCTCGGTCGGGCCGAGGCGCCGAAGGCCCCGCCCGCCGAGCTCCGCGCGAAGCTCATGAGCTCGCTCGCCGCCCGCGCACCGCGTCGCGCGCTCGTCATCATCGACATGATCAAGGACCACCTCGCGCCCGGTTCGCTGCTCGAGGTGCCCCGCGCACGCGACGTGGTCCCCGCGCTGAAGAAGCGCATCGACGAGGCCCGCGCCTCGGGCGTTCCCGTCGTCTACGTGATCGACGAGCACGAGGCGGACGACCCGGATCTCGACGCGTGGGGCACGCACGCGGTCAAGGGCACGGGCGGCAACGACGTCTGGGAGGAGCTCGCTCCGCAATCGGGCGACCACATCGTGAAGAAGCCGAGCTACAGCGCCTTCTACGAGTCGAACCTCACGGGCCTGCTCGACGAGATGAAGATCGACACGCTGGTGCTCACCGGTTGCCTGACCGAGATCGGCATCATGGCGACGGCGACCGATGCGATGCAGCAAGGCTTCGTCGTCGAGGTCCCCGCGGACTCGCAGGCAGGCTCGTGCGTCGAGCTCGAGATGGCCGCGCTCGGCACCATGAACGTCATGGCTCCGTTCGGTCCTTCACGGAAGAAGCGCCTCGACCGGCTCGCGTCCGCCGCCGCGTAGCAAGGACGCCCGCGGGCACGGAACCTGTATCGAACCGCCCCGAAGGCCTGCTCTCTCGGCCCATGGAGGAGGTTCGTCATGTCGGCCACCAGCCGGACAATCCGTGGAACGAGCGATACCGACGACGTGGTCGGCACCGCACGTGGTACGCGACGGTCCCCGAAGAGCCCGTGACGCGCCCCGAGACGGACTGAGCCTCACTTCGGCGGAACGAGATTCGGCAGAGTCGGCAGCCCCTTCAGCCCGGGGATCGCCTGGAGCGACTTCAGGCCTGCTTGCTGCAGCTGCTCCGGCGTGAGGACGCCCTGGAGCTTGAAGGGCACGTCGACGTTGAGGCTCGCGCCGCCCACGGTCGCGGTGCCGTCGACCGTGTACGGGATGGGGCGCTTCGACGTCGCGATGGTCGCGAGGTTGACGGCGCCCTTCCACTTCACGTTGAGCGGCACGTCGATGAGCGTCCGAGCGTTCGCCGGCAGGCTCATCGGCTCGGCGGCCGTGACCGTGCCGAGGTCGTTGGTGCCGTCGACGACGACGTGCGCCACGACGGTGCGCACGGAGAGTTCGAACCCGTTCGGGTTGAACGCCTCCATCTTCACGCGCATGTCGAAGCCCGTGAGGTCGACGGAGGTGACCCTCGCCTCCTTCGGCGTGAGCTGCGGGGGCTGCGGCTTCGTGCACGCGAGGGGCGCGAGGAGCGCGAGGAGCGCGACGGCGAGAGTGAGGGCGCTACGGCGACCGATCGGGCTCATGGCCGAGGATCTAGCACTGCCTCACGAGAGGGTGCAGCGGTACTCGCAGCGGAGGAGGCTGGCGCGCGAGGTCGTCACGTTGCGCGGGAGTCGCGCGCGGAGGTGCTGGATGCACTCGAGCTGCTCGAAGCCGCCGACGTCCACGCGCATGTGCCGCAGCTGGCCGTCGGGAGCGAAACGGAGCAGCACCGCCGGGACGACGAGCTGCGCGCCCACGCGGTCGAGGCATTCGCGGAGGCCCTTCATCGTGTCGTTTACGCCGGCGGCGACGCGATACTGCTCGCCGTGCGACGACGACGTGGAGGCCGGCGCCTGGCACTGCGTCGAGCACACGGCTGACGCGCCGACCGGCGGGCCGTCGGGAAGCGGAGGCGGCGCCGCGGGGGCCGGCGCACGACGCGCCTTGGCCATCGACGTGCGGCGCCTCTCCTGGAGCTTGTCGAGGATGCGGTCCGCGGCCGTGCGGAGCGCGACGATGCGACGCGACTCCGAGGCGTCGCCGGCATCTGCGCTCGCGTCGACGACCGTGACGGCCTCGAGCTCGCCGAGCGAGACGCGCGTGCGCGTGTCGACGACGTTCAAGCGCAGGCTCACGTGATCGTCCCCCTGGGACGCCTCGAGGCGCAGTGTGACCTCGGCCTCGGCGCCCTCGTCACGCGCGAGCGGGTCGAAGACGCCGCGCTCGCGTACTCGCCCCTCGAACCAGGGAACGAAGTTGAAGGCCTCGTTGGCGTCCTCACCGTGGGCGTCGGACGCGTACGCGACGGCGCACGTCCAGTATGCGGAGAGGTTGTCCGTGAGTGGGGCGGTCTCGACCGCCACGTCCTTCTTCACGCAACCGCCTGCGCTGACGAGGAGGAGCACTGCTCCAAGGAGGAGACCGACGAACGAAACGCGCTTCATGTTCCTCTTCGGCGCCGCGCGCGCGCGGCGAGCCCCATCACGACGAAGAGCGCGACGAGCGACGGCGCGCGCGCCTGGCTCGGCGCGCGGATCGCGCACCCACTGTCATCGCCCTCGTCGGCGGCCGGCGAGGCGTTCCCCGAGCTCGACGCCGTGGCGCCCGAGGTGCCGCCGCTGCTGCCGCCGCCGTCGACGCTACCGCTCGTACCGCTCGTGCCACCGCTCGTCGAGGCGTCGCCGCCGCCGCTCGAGCCCGCGTCCGTGGTCGTTCCGGCATCGGGCGCCGTGACGGTGATCATCCGCGTGGTGGTGGTGATGGCGTCGCCGCCGGTGCCGCTCCCGTTCGCGGCCATCCCCGCGACGTACATCGTGAGGGGGCCCGCGGTCTTCGGCGCGAGGAACGAGAACCTGTACGTCGCCGTGGCGCCGCTCGGCGGCGGATCGGTGGCCGCGATCTCGGTCGGCTCCTGCGCGGGGAGCGGCGTGTCGGTGTTGGTTCCCTTGGTCGTCTTCACGCCGTCGGTGAACGCCGCGTTGAAGGAGGTGCGCGCCCGGTTGCCCGCGACCTTCACGGTGACCTGCGAGGTCGAGCCCGCGGCGACGGTCGTGGGGACCGTGATGGTGAGCGTCGGGGGATTGGCGCCGCCCTTGGCATGGCAGTTCGTCGTGCACGTCTCGGAGGTGCCGTTGTACGGCTTGCCCGAGTAGCCGGTGATGCCCGGATGCGCGCTCGCCGCCCCGGCGAGGAGGAGCGTCGCGAGCACGAGCGGCGCTCCGCGGAAGCGCGCGGGGCGGTGGATGGTGCGCGAGCGCAAGGTCCTACGAGCGTAGCACCAGGAGCGCTTCCGAGACCTCGGTCACGACCATGGTGACGAGCTTCTCGTAGAGCTCCTCGCCCTCCTCTGCGGTCGCATCGCGCGGCGCGCCCGTATAGGCGCGCTCCATTCCGATCTCCGCGAAGGTCGACTTGCCGGAGCGAATGGCCTCCGAGAGGCTGAGGCCGAGCGACGGCAGCTCGCCGAACGACTCGCGCACGTGAGCGCCCGAGGCGAGAGCGAGCGACGTCTCGTAGCGGCCCGCGTGACAGGCGCCGCGCTTGAACTCGTCGGAGAGCGTGCGCCCCCAGCGACGCGTGAGCGGGCAGGCGACCGATGCCGCGCCCTCCGGGAGCCCCTCGATCGCGGCGCGGACCGCGGCATCGTGCGCCGGCTCGAGGTGATTGTTCACGAAGCAGACGTGCGCGAAGCCCGTGGCGAGCAGACTCTTCGCGATCGCATGCAGCATCGCCGTGAGCGCCGCGGCGGGAACGCCGACCGCCCCCGCGAAGCCGCTCGCGTAGTCCGTCACGCCGTAGGGCACCGAAGGCGCGACCACGGCGCGAACCGGCGGGGTCGCCGGCTCGGTCGTCGTCTCCGCCTCGAGGCGGTCGGCCGCGCGCCTGGCGCAGGTCACGCTGATCGCGGTGTCGGTCTCGAGCGGCAGGTGCGGGCCGTGCGGCTCGACGCTGCCGACGGGAACGAGAGCGACGACGGGACCGGTGGCGAGCACCTCCGCGACCTCCTCGTACGTGAGCTCGGCGAGCAAGCGTGCCATGTCAGCTCCCTCCCGCGCCGTGGGAGCGAGCACGAAGCGCCTTCTTGTCGACCTTGCCGCGATCGTTCTTCGGAAGTTCGGCGACGAACTCGACGACGCGCGGGTACTTGTATTTTGCAAGCTTCGTACGGACGTGCTCCTGGAGCTCGACGCCGAGCGCAGGCGACTCGACGTGACCGACACGAAGGACGACGAACGCCTTCGTCTTGAGGAGGCCCTCCTCCTCGACGCCGATGACGGCGCACGCGGCGACCGAGGTGTGCCCGAGCAGACACTCCTCGACCTGGAGAGGCGCGACCCACTGACCGCCGACCTTGAGGAGGTCATCGGCCCTACCTGCAAAGTACAGATATCCCTCCTCGTCCATGTGGAAGAGATCGCCAGTACGGCACCAGTGGCCGTGGAAGGTCTTCCAGCTCTTGTCGCGGTCGAGCCAGTAGCCCTGGCTCACGCTGTCTCCCTTCACCCAGAGCACGCCGATCTCGCCGGGCGCGCAGGGCGCGGCGCCGGAGCCTTCGGCGTCCTCCGGGAGAACGCGGAGCTCGTAGCCCTCCACGGCCTTGCCGAGCGAGCCGACCTTCACGTCGCCCGGGCGGTTCGAGGCGTAGATGTGGAACATCTCCGCGGAGCCGATGCCGTCGTACACGTCGCTCGCGAAGCGCTCGTTCCATCGATCGAGGAGCGGCCCGGGGAGCGCCTCTCCGGCCGAGAGCGAGAAGCGAACGCTCGAGAGGTCGAGCCCCGGCTTGCCGCCCTGCGTGAGCTCGGCGTCGTGCTCGAGGAGCTTGCCGAGCATCGTGGGGACGTTGGTCACGACGGTCGGGCGGTACATCGCGAACGCATTCGCGAGGCTCTGCGGCGTCGGCCGCTCGCTGAAGAGGCCGGCCGTGGCGCCGACCGCGAACGGGAACATGAGGTTCGTGCCGGTCGCGTACCCAAAGAAGAGGCGCGGCACGCTCACGGTCACGTCGTCGCGTCGGTAACCGACGGTCTTCTTGGCGTAGACCTCGGTGTTGAACGCGAAATCGCGCCCGGTGTGGATGTTCGCCTTGGGCTCACCCGTCGAGCCGCTCGTGAAGAGCCAGATCGCCGGCTCGTCACGATGGACGGCTGTGGGCTCGGCCTCCGCCGCAGCATCGAGCGCAGGCGCGAGCTCGAGAACCTTCGGCGTCGCCGCGAACGCGGGGATTCGCTGCTCGGCGTCCTCGCCGGTCGCGATGTCGGGCACGACGAGGACGACCTGCACCTCGCTGCCGGGCGCAGCGACCATCGCGCGGAGTGACTCGGCGACCTCGGGAGTCGTGATCACCGCGGTCGCGCGCGTGTACGCGACGAGGTACGCGATGCTCTCCACCGGTCCATGCGGATTGCCCATCGCAACGACCGCCCCACGCGTGAGCGCTCCGAAGAACGACCACACGAACGGAGGCGCATCGGGGAGGACGATGAGGACACGCTCGCCGCGGCGCACGCCGTGAGCGGCGAGGAGGCCGGCCATCTTGCGCGATTTCTTCGCGATGGCCTCGTACGTCCAGCTGCGGTCGCCGAAGCGGACAGCGACCTTCGAGCCGAGGCCTTCGCCCAGACGATCGAAGAGGAAATACCGGGCGAGACTCAGGTCTTCGGGCAGCGCGCTCACGTGGAAGGTCTTACCCGGACGCGCCGGGGAAGCAAAGCCACGTGCGGCTCAGTAGGCGCAGCGAACGCCGAGGCCGTAGTAGCCGCCCGGGGCGTCGGGCGCCTGCGTGCTCCACGACGCGACCTTGAGGTTCTTCTCGTGGTTTTCCCACGACTGCGTCCACGTGAAGGCGTTGTTCTGATCACGCACCCACGGCATCAGGTTGCCGGCCGCGTCCATGACGCCGTGCATGTTCGCTCCGGTCGGGCGGCGGCCCGGCGGTGCGATCCAGAAGGCGTGATCGAGCGGGTACTGCCCGTTCACCGTGCGGAGGTCGGCCGGCGGGTTGGGCGTCTGGTAGCTGTAGCGATGGATGATGCGGATGTCCGCGTTGTTCGGGCTGTACGAGGAGGTGTCGTTCCACTGCCAGGGGTAGGCCGTGGCGCCGCCCGCGCGGCCGCGGTTCTCGTAGACCCACGTCATCTCGGCCGCGCTGACGAGGTGCCCGCCGTCGAACGCGCAAACGGCCGCGGCCATGTTCCAGGGCACGCAGTTGAGCGCCTTCTCGTCGAGGACGTCCTTCGAGAAGTCGGACTTCTCGTCGGCGATACCGTCGACCGCTCCTTGCCAGAACGTCCGCCCACCCTGGTTCACGACATTGCAGCCGCGCTTGCCGTCCGGGCCGAGCAGGATGTTCACGTCATCCATGTTCTCGGGGAGACCGCCGGTGAGCGCGTCGTCCCAACCCTTGGGGTTCGTGGAGGCCCACTGCTTCAGGTTGCCCTGGTAGCGCTCCGCGAAGGCGCGCATGCGGCCAGAGGTGACGAGGAACTTGTCGATCGTGAACGCGCCGCCCTGGCCCGCGGGGCGATCGGACACGTCGACGCGCGTGCAGCAGCTCTCGTGCTTGGCGTCGGCCGCGCCGGTCTCGCCGCCGCCGCAGGTGTCGCCGCCGAAGTGAGCCGTGCAGCCCTTGAACGCGACACACTTCTTCTCGTACGAGCATGCGTCGGACGCGCAGTCGGCGTTCTTCGCGCAGCTCTTCGCGACCGCGCACTTGGGCGCCTTCGTGCCGCCGCAGTCGACGTCCGTCTCGTCGCCGTTCTTGGCGCCGTCCGTCGGAGAGGGCGCCGCGCACTTCTTGGCGGAGCAGATCGCGTTGGTGCAGTCACCGCCGACCTCGCACGCCTTGCCGTCGACACACTTGGGCGCCTTCGAGCCGCCGCAGTCGACGTCGGTCTCGTCGCCGTTCTTCACGCCGTCCGTCGGAGACGAGTTGAGGCTCGCCGCGGTGGGCGCGCATCGACCGTCCGTGCAGAGGCCCGAGCGACAGTCGAAGCCGACTGTGCAGTCCGAGCCCTCGGTCTTGCCGTTCGGGTTGGGGGTCGCGTCCGCCGCGGGGTCGGCCTCGCTCGTGCTCGAGCAGGCCGCGAGGCCCGCGAGCAGGAGGCTGCCGACGACCGCGAGAGAGGAGAGTCGTCCGAAGTGCAGTCCCATCGAGGGGGTGCGAGTGCACGAAGCCTGCCGACCGTGCGGGGCGAGGTGGATCGCGTCTCGTCCACTCGCGAGGGAACGCGAGGGCGAGAGAATATCGGGGCAGACGCGGAGCTGGCGCGGCGCGGGGGCTCACTCGCGCGCGGCACGAGACGCGGTCGCGACGCTCGCGAGAGGAGCACCGGTGGATCGGAGTCACCGCATGTGCGGGTCACGGACCGCGCCGAAAGTGGCGCAGATGTAGGGAAATTGTGCAGGTCGAAGATCGCGCGCGGGCGCTCGGCGGAGGCGACTCTAGTCGGGCAGGCGCACCACGGCGGGCGCGCTCATCGGGCCGCGGTTGCCCGCGAGGTCATAGGGCTTCACCGCATAGCGATAGGTCGCGCCCGGAACGACGCGCGTGTCCTCGTAGCGAGCGGAGAGCGCACGCACGCTCGCGTGATGGGTGAGGAGCGTGAGCGGCTTCGAGCTCGAGGGGTCGGCGCCCGCGAGCTCCTCCCCGCGGAACACCTGATAGCCGTACATGCCGTCGTCGTCGGTGGCGGCCTTCCAGCGGAGGAGGACGCGCCCCTCCTTGTGCTCGGCGGTGAGCTCGGCGCCGGCCGCGGGCCATACGGGCGGCGTGGTGTCGTCGCTCTCCGGTGCCTGGCCGAGCTTCTTCGGCCAAAGCGTGCAGTCTACACGCTTGAAGTTCTCGTCGAGCGTCTTGCAGACGTTGCCGTAGATGCAGCGGACGACGCGCTCCTCCAGGCCGTGCTGCCACTTCTTCGGGAGATCGGGGTCGGCGAGGAGCGCGCGTGCCATGCCGACGAGATCGCCCTGCCCGCGCGCGACGACCTTCTCGGCGAGCTCCAGTGTGCCGAGCTTGCCGACGGCGATGACGGGCGTGGTGAGACCGGCGGCGCGGAGCGCGGCGCGCACCGCCTCGGGGATGGCGAGGTTCGCGCCGTCCGGGTAAGCGGCGCCGGGCATGCAGCGATCGCCGGAGTACCCCGTGTAAGGGTAGAGCGGCTCGCCGGCGATGACGCGGGCGTCCTCGAACTTTCCGCCCGCGGAGAGCGAGATGTAGTCGGCACCGGCGCGCGCGAGCTCGATGGCGATCGGGCCGGCGTCGAGGACGGTGTAGCCGTTGCGGATGCACTCCTCGCCGAGGAAGCGCACGCCGACCGCGAAGTCTTCGCCTACGGCGGCTCGGACACGACGCATCACACGGAGCGGCAGGCGGAGGCGATTCGCGAGCGAGCCGCCGTACTCGTCCTTGCGCGGGTTCAGGCGCGAGAGGAACGACGAGAGCGTGTACGCGTGAGCCATGTGGAGCTCGACGCCGTCGAACCCGCAGGCGCGCGCGCGGAGCGCAGCCGCGCCGTAGGCCTCGACGATCGCGTCGAGGTCGTCGTGCGAGAGCATGTCCACCGTCTGTCGCCAGCCGGAGCGCGCGATCTTGAGAAAGTGGATGATCTGCGGGACAACCTTCGAAGGGCCGGCGTCGTGAACGCGCTTCGCGAGGTCCTGGAGGCCGGGGACGAAGTCGTCGGACGAGATGCGGAGCAGCGGACCGCTCTTGGCGGAGTGGACGGCCATCGCCTCGACGACGACGAGCCCGACGCCGCCGCGCGAGAATCGCGTGTACCTTACACGAATATCGTCATTGACGACGCCGTCCTCACCGGAGAGGCGGGTCACCATCGCGGGGAGGACGAGCCGGTTCGGCAGCGTCATCGTGCGGATGGGAAAGGCTTCGAAGAGCACGCTCATCGTGCGGGGTCTCTGCGGGTCCGGTTCACTTCGGCGGGGCGACGAGGGCTCCGCCGATGATGAGCTTCTGGATCTCGGTCGTGCCCTCGTAGATGCGGAGGGGGCGGATCTCGCGGTAGAGGCGATCGACGACGCAGCGGTCGGTGACGCCGAGGCCGCCGAAGAGCTGCACGGCGCGGTCGATGATGCGCTGCGCGGCCTCGGTCGCGTACATCTTGGCCATCGCGACGCTGGTGGCGGCGGCGCGGCGAGCGGCCTCCGCGTCGGCGCCGGGCTGGTCCTTCTCCCAGGCAGCGCGGAAGACGAGGAGGCGCGCGGCGTCGAGCTCGGTCGCCATGTCGGCGAGCGCGGCCTGCGTGAGCTGGAACTCGGCGAGCGGCTTGCCGAACTGGATGCGCGTGCTGGTGCGGGCGATCGCCTCGTCGAGCGCGCGGCGCGCCATGCCCACGGCAGCTGCGCCGACCGACGTGCGGAAGACGTCGAGCGTGCCGAGCGCGAGGCGGAGGCCGTGGCCGACCTCGCCGATGAGCGCGCTCGCCGGGACCTTGCAGCCGGAGAGAACGATGCGGCCGAGCGGGTGATCGACGCTCATGGCGATCGGCTCGGTGGTGAGGCCCTCGGCCTTCGCGTCGACGAGGAAGGCGCTGATGCCCCTCTTGCCCTGGGCCGGGTCGGCGTTCGCGAACACGACGTAGTGGTGCGCGATGCCGACGTTGGAGATGAAGACCTTCTCGCCGTCGAGGACCCAGTGCTCGCCCTCGCGGCGCGCGGCGGTGCGCATCGAGGCGACGTCGCTGCCGGCCTCGGGCTCGGTGAGGGCGAAGGCGCAGACGCGCGTGCCGGCCACGACCTCGGCGAGCACGTTCGCACGGCGCTCGCCTTCTCCGGCGAGGAGGATCGGATGCGAGCCGAGGCCCTGCACCGCGAAGATCGAGTCGGCGAGCGGTGAGACGTAGGCGATGGCCTCGCGCGCGACAGAGAGCGCGCGGACGTCGACGCTCGCGCCGCCGTTACCCCAGGCGCCGCCGCCCTGTTTCTGCGGAACGAGGAGCTTCGTGAGGCCGATCTCGGCGAGACGCGGGACGACACGCGCGGGCTCGTGGAGCGCGACGTCGGCGTCGGTGAGCGAGGTGTCGCAGTCCTTGCCGAGCGCGCGATGCGCGTCGTCGAAGAACATGGGGAGCGCCGACCAGGAGGCGCGGATGCGGCTGGGCGGGTTGGGGGCGTTGGGCGAGGCGGCCATCGTCGTCGGCGTTCAGGTCTTCGCCGGCGTCGTGGTGGCGGCGCGCGGCGCCGAGGCAATGAAGGGGCCGCTCGCGCCTTCGAAGACGCACGGCTCCTTCTTCACCCATGACTCGTAGGCGGTGCGAAAATCGGGATGCTGCATGCAGATCGCCTGCGCTTGCGCCTCGGCCTCGATGGCCTGATCGAGCGTCATGGTGTGCTCGCTCTCGAGCATCTGCTTGGTCGTCGCGTGGGCGAAGGCGGGGCCGGAGGCGAGGCGTTCGGCGAGCGCGAGGGACTCGGGGAGGCACGCCTCGGGAGCGACGACCTTCGAGACGAGGCCGATGCGGAGCGCCTCCTCGGCAGAGACGACGTCACCGAGGAAGAGCAGCTCGTTCGCGCGCGCGAGGCCGACGACGCGCGGGAGGAGGTAGGCGGCGCCCATGTCCGCGCCGCAGAGGCCGACCTTCGGGAAGATGAAGCCGAACTTCGCGGCGGTGCTCGCGATGCGGAAATCGCAGGCGAGTGCCATGACGGCGCCGGCGCCGACGGCGGTGCCGTTCACGGCGGCGACCACGGGGCGGCGGAGCGCGCGGATGTTGCGGATGAGCGCGCCGGTCACGCGCGTGAAGGCGACGAGGCCCTTCATGTCGCGCGCGAAGAGCTCACCGATGATCGAGCTCACGTCGCCGCCGGAGCAGAACGCGCGGCCCTCGCCGGTGATGAGCACCGAGCGAACCGCATCGACGTGGTCGAGCGCGGCGAACGTGTCGCGCAGCTCCTCGTAGACCTCGAAGGTGAGGGAGTTGAGGGTGTCGGGGCGCGTCAGCGTGATCGACGCGACGCCCGAGGGCGAGAGCTCGTAGCGAAACGTCTTCGGCTTGATGCTCATGGGGTCCTCATCCGTACGGAGGTCTTCGAGCGGCGCGGCGGGCGCGGGAGATGCGAGCGATGCGAGCGCGTCAGGACGGGAGGATCGCGACGCCCTCGATCTCGACGAGCGCGCCCGGCTCGAGCAGACCGGCGACCTTCACGAGGCTCATGGCCGGGTAGTAGCGGCCGAAGCGTTCGCGCCAGCCCTCGCCGATCGCCGAGGCGCCCGCGCGGTACATGTCGAGGTCGGTGACGAAGACGAGGAGCTTCACGACGTGCTCGGTCGCGCCGCCCGCTTCGCGGACGATGGCGACCACGTTGTCGAGCGCCTGGAGGAACTGGACCGCGAAGTCCGGGCTGACGATGTGCGCGTCCTTGTCCCAGCCGATCTGGCCGGCGATGTGGAGCACACGACCCCCGGGCATCTCCGTGAGGATGCCGTTCGCATAGCCGCGCGGCTTCGGGAAGTGCGTCGGGTGGATGACCTTGTGACCCATGTGCAGCCGCCTCCGGTTCGCGGACGGTGTAAGCGCGAACGCCGCGGATGTAAAGGAAGCGCGGGCGCGCCTCAGGCACGAGGTGCGGCTCACGCCTCGGCGGCGCGGCGAAGGCGATCGGCGACGGCCCACCACTCGGGGGACTCGGGAACGCGCTCGACGAAGAGGGCATCGAGCCCGGCCGCGTCGGCGTCGTGGAGGGCGGCGAAGATCGCCTGCGCGTAGGCGGCCGCGTCGGCCGGAAGCGTGGTGAACGAGGCGAGCGCGAGGCGGCCGTCGCGGTGCGCGGCCTCGAACTCGAGCCGGGCGCCTTCGCTCCAGACGATGGCCCCGAGGCGCGGCGGCGGCGAAGCGCTCGCGGCCGTGAGAACGCGCTTCGCGACACCGGGCCCGGAGTCGACCAGCACGACGCGCGTGCGGGGCGCGTAGTGCTTCGCGGCGAGCCCAGGCGAGGCACGTGCGGCATCACCCGTGAGGGAGATCGCGTCGTAGAGCACCTCGGGGACGACGGCGCGGATCGCCTCGAGGCTTGCGGCGCCGGCGCGGAGCACGCGTGGCGGATCGCTCACGATGTCCACCACAGTGGACTCGATGCCGTGCGCGCAAGGGCCGGCGTCGAGGACGAGGTCGACGCGAGCGCCGAGCGATCGCACGACGTGCGCGCCCGTCGTGGGCGACACGTGCATGTGAGCGTTGGCGCTCGGCGCCGCGAGCGGCTCGCCCACGGCGCGAATGAGCGCGAGCGCGACCGGATGTTGGGGTGCGCGGACCCCGACGGAATGGAGACCACCGGACACGACGTCCGGCACGTGGGGCGAACGTGCCACGACGAGCGTGAGCGGCCCGGGCCAGAACGCGGCCGCGAGGCGCGAGGCGCGCTCGGACCACGAGGGCGTGAGCGTTCGCGCCATCGCCTCACCGTCCACGTGAAGGATGAGCGGGTGCCCGGTGGGGCGCTCCTTCGCCACGAAAATGCGCCGAACCTCGGCCTCGTGGAGGCCGCGCGCGCCGAGCCCGTAGACCGTCTCGGTCGGGAACGCGACGAGCCCGCCCTGCGCGAGAACGAGCGCGGCCTCGGCGATGACCGCCGGCTCGGGGCTGGTGGCCGATACTCGGAGCACTCGGGGCACGGCGCGCGAGGATAGTAGAAGAGGGAGACGAGCGCGCGGCTCGAAGGTAACGTCCTCCACGATGCGAAGCCGGCGTGGGAACGAGGCAGCGTTCGTGTTCGTGGCGGCGACGTCGCTCGTCGCACTGCTCGCGGCCGTGGCGTGCGGTGGTGGCAACGTCCCCGCGGCCGGGCCGGCAAGCGCGAGCGCAAGCGCGAGCGCCCGGGCCGACGGTGGGGGCGCGAGCAACGGGTCGTTTGCCCTCACCCCTCCCCCGAGCGGCCTCCCGCCGCTCGCGGCCATGCCCCCCGCGGGCGTGACGGGCTCGAAGAAGGCGAAGAAGAAGACCGACCCGGCTCTCTTCACGTGCGGCGGCGGCGCGAAGCCCGTCGCGAAGGACCCGGCCGATCTCGTGAAGCGCCTCGGGGAGTCGTGCGCGTCGGCGGCGAAGATGAAGCCCGTGGGCGCGATGATCCGCGCGCAGCAGGCCGACCGCGACGCCCACCAGGAGCACAAGCTCCGGGTCGAGGCGAACAAGTGCTATCGCGTCGTGTTCGCGACGGACGAGAACGTCCACGACGCCGTCGTGGTCATGCGCGACTCGGCGGGCGACGTGGTCGCGGAGTCCGCGGGAGCCACCTTGCCCGAGGACGGCGCCGTCTGCTTCACGACCGCCGACGAGGTCACGCTCCTGGTCGGCATCGGCGCTGGCAAGGGCGCGTACGCCGCGCAGGTCTGGAGCGACTAGCCGGGCGACGCTCCAGAGCCGACGCCTGGCGCTACTCGTGTCGGAGCGCGACGATCGGGTCGAGCGCCGCCGCACGGCGGGCCGGGAAGAAGCCGAACGCGATGCCTGTCGCCGCGCTCGTCGCCACGGCCACCGCGAGCGCCACCGGATCGAGCTTCATCGGCCACCCGAGGGTGCCGCCGAGAACCGCGATCGCGCCAATCCCCGTGAGCGCGCCCGCGATGCCGCCGATCAGCGCCAGCACCACGGCCTCGACCAGGAACTGCAGCATGATGTCGTTCGCGCGCGCGCCGATCGCCATGCGAATGCCGATCTCGCGTGTCCGCTCGGTCACGCTCACGAGCATGATGTTCATGACGCCGATGCCGCCCACCACCAGGCTCACCGCCGCGATGCACACGAGGAGCACCGTCAGGAGCGAGTAGATCGCGCCCTGCATCGCCTGGAACTCCTGCTGCGTGCGGATCCAGAAGTCCGGCTCGCGATCGTCGGCGATGCGATGGCGCTGCCGCAGGATGCTCTCGATCTGCTTCACAGCGCGCTGCGTCGTCTCCGCGCTCGTCGCCGACACCAGGAGCACGCCCGCGAAGCCCGGCGCCGTGCGCATGATGCGCCCACGCATCGTGCCGATCGGCATCAGCACCATGTTGTCCTGATCGCCGCCGAAAGGCGCCTCGCCCTTCGACTCGAGCACACCGATGACACGGAAGGTATAGCGCCCGGTCCGAACGCTGCGCCCGACCGGGTCCTGATCGCCGAAGAGCTTTGTCGCGACCGTCGAGCCGAGGACGCACACCTTCGCCTTGGTCGCCTCGTCGTGCTCGTCCCACTGCGCACCGGTCTTCACCGCCCAGTTGCGCACGGAGAAGAACGACCGATTCGAGCCGATGACCTGCGCCGACCAGTTCCGCTCGCCCGCCACGAACTGCGCTCGCGACCGCAGCGCCGGCGCCGCGGCCGAGACGCTCACCGCCTCGCGCACGATCGCCTTGCCGTCGTCCTCGGTGAGCCGCGCTCCGGCCCCGAGCGCCCCACGTGCTCCCGATGCCGCCGCGCTCTGCGGGGCGATCATGATCACGTTCGAGCCCATGTTCTGGATCTGGTCGGAGACCTGATCGCGCGCGCCCGCGCCGAGCGCCGTGACGGTGACGACCGCCGCGACGCCGATCAGGATGCCGAGGATCGTCAGCGACGCGCGCAGCGTGCTGCGCACGATCGAGCGAATCGCGAGCCGAACTCCGGTGATGAAGGCGCCGAGCACGACTACTCCTGCCTCAGCGCTTCGATCGGGTCGAGCTTTGCGGCGCGGCGTGCCGGGAGGAACCCGAAGACCACGCCGATGATCGCGCTCGTCGCGACGGCGACGCCGACCGACTCGACGCTCGGCACCGCATTCCACCCGAGCGCGCGACCGAGCCCGATGGTCGCCCCGGAGCCGACCACGATGCCGAGGACGCCCCCCGCCAGGCTCAGCACGATCGCCTCGATCAGGAACTGTATGAGGATGTCGCGCTCGCGCGCGCCGATGGAGAGCCGGATGCCGATCTCGCGCGTCCGCTCGGCGACGCTCACCAGCATGATGTTCATGACGCCGATGCCGCCGACGACGAGGCTCACCGCCGCGACCGAGAGGAGCAGCGCGGAGAGCACGTCGGCGATCGCCTGCTGCGCCTGACGGAACTCGGCCTGCGTGTTGACGACGAAGTCGGCGTCCTTGCCCTCCGCGATGCGATGACGCTGCCGCAGGATCGACGTGATCTGCGCCTGCGCGCGCGACGTCGTCTGGTCCGAGGTCGAGCTCGCCATGAACATGTCGACCCGCCCCGGAGCCGTGTGCATGACGCGCGCGCGGAAGCTGCCGATCGGCATGAGGATGCGATCGTCCTGGTCCTCACCGAACGGCGAGTTGCCCTTCGGCTCGAGCAGCCCGATCACGCGATAGGGCGAGCGACCGATGCGGATCGTGCGGCCGATCGGGTCGTCGGTTCCGAAGAGCTTGTCCGACACGGTCGTGCCGATCACGCACACCTTGGTCTTCAAGGTCTCGTCGCTCTCGGTCCACAGATCGCCCTTGGAGACCTTGAAGCGGCGGATCGGGAAGTAGGGAGTGGTCGTGCCCGCGACCATCGTGGCGGCGTTCTTGTCGCCGTACACGACCTGCGCCGCGGTCGAGAGGAACGGGGCGACGCGCTCCACGCTCACGGCGTCGCGCGAGATCGCCTTCGCGTCGTTCTCGGTGAGACGGCCGGTCACCTTCCCGCGCGCCCCCGAAGACTGCACGTTCTCTGGATTGATGAAGAGCAGGTTCGAGCCGAAGCTGTCGATCTGGCTGCCGACGCTCTCCGAAGCGCCGCCCGCGAGCGCGGTCACGATGACGACCGCCGTGACGCCGATCAGGATGCCGAGCACCGTCAGCGCGGCGCGCAGCTTGTTGCGGACGATCGCGGAGAGCGCGAGACGGATCGCGCCGAGCACGAGCGCGACGCCGTTCACGTGTGGCCCCCGGCGCCCGCTCCTTGTTTCGGCTTCGACAGCGGCGACACCAGCGGAGAAACGGCCGAGAGGACGAGATAGCGAGCGAGCGCGATCGTCGCGAGGCCGAGCAGCGTCACGCCCAGCGCGGCGGCCGCTCCGCCGGACGAGAGCCCGTCGAGGCGGTCGAGGAGCTCCTTGCTCCCGGGCATCCAGCCGAGCGCGAACGCCGGAGCGAGGACGCACGCGACGATGAGCGTGTAAGTGATCGCGATGCGCACGCGCTGATCGCTCGTGAGGGCGCGCCCGAGCCGCTTGCCGCCGAACCACGCGGCGACCAGCGCCTCGAGGACGAAGCCGAACGCCACCGGGATCATCGTCGACGGCGCATCGAGCACGAGCTTCGTATAGAGGACGCCGAGCACGATGCCCGCGAGGCCCGCCGCCACCATCGCCACATAGAGGAGCGCGGGGACGGGACCGCCGAGCCGCCTCCGGGCCGCGAGCGCGGGGTCGGCCGCGTCGTCGTTGGCCGCCGCGCCGCTGTGATCCTCGACCGGGAGCTCGAGCAGCGCGGCCGCCGCGTCGAGGGGCTTCTCCTGCCCGATGTCGGTGACGATGCGGCCGTCGCGGAACGTGACGACGCGCGAGGCGCACGCGGCAATGTCGTGCTCGTGCGTGACGAGCACGATGGTGATGCCGCGATCCTGGTTGAGGCGCTGGAGGAGCGCGAGGACCTCGAGGCTCGTGCGCGTATCGAGGTTGCCGGTGGGCTCGTCGGCGAGGAGCATCGGCGGACGCGTGACGAGCGCGCGCGCGATCGCGACGCGCTGCTGCTGGCCGCCCGAGAGCTGGTTCGGTGTATGGTGCACGCGATCGCCGAGGCCGACGGCGTCGAGCGCGTCATTCGCCCACTTGCGTCGCTCGCGCGCGCTGACGCCGCGATAGACGAGCGGCAGCTCGACGTTCTCGAGCGCGGTCGTGCGTGGCAGCAGATTGAAGCCCTGGAAGATGAAGCCGATGAGGCGATTGCGCAGGATTGCGCGCGCGTCGCTGCCGCGCGCGCCGACGTCGAACCCGCCGAGCTCGTAGACGCCGCGCGTCGGGCGGTCGAGGCACCCGAGGATGTTCATGAGCGTGCTCTTTCCGGAGCCGCTCGTCCCGACGATGGCCACGAACTCGCCCTGCTTGATCTCGAGGTCGACCTCGCGGAGCGCGCGCACCGTTCCCGCTCCGGAGTCGTAATCCTTCTCGACGCGACGGAGGGTGATGAGCGCGGAGACCATGGCGCTCAGAACATCTTTCCCTTCTTCTTCTTGTCGGCGTCGTCGATCTCGTCGGTGACGATCTTCGTTCCGGCCGGAAGCCCGCCCTGGATCTCGGTGGTGAGCCCGTCGGTCACGCCGACCCGCACGATGCGCGGCTCGGACTTCTCGTCGCCGAGCTTCTCGCTCGTGACGACGTAGACACGCCCGGTGCCCTTCGCGAGCGGCGGCTCGGGAGGCTGGGGCACGGGCTTGCCGTTCGGCCCCATCGGCGGCGTGGGCTTGTAGCGGAGCGCAGCGTTCGGCACGCGGAGCGCGCCCTTCACCTCACGCGTCTTGATGGTGACCGTCGCGGTCATGCCGGGGCGAAGCTTCTCCTCCGGGTTCTCGACCTCGACGACCGCCGAGTAGGTGACGACGCCCTGCACGTTGTTCGGGCTGTAGCGGACCTGCTCGACCTTGCCGTGGAACGACTCGCCGGGGAAGGCGTCGACGACGGCGTCGGCCTCCATGCCTTCCTTCAGCTTGCCGACGTCCGCCTCGTCGACGTCGGCCATCACGCGCATCTTCCGCAGGTCCTGGGCGATCACGAAGAGGACGGGAGCCTGGAAGCTCGCGACGACCGTCGCGCCGGGATCGATCGTGCGCGACACGACGACGCCGTCGACGGGCGAGTAGATCTTCGTCCACGTGACGTTGGTCTGCGACTGCGCGAGCTGGGCCTGGATCGCCCCGATCTGCGCCTCGGCGGCGGAGACCTGCGCCTTCGCGACCTCGAACTGACCTTGCACCGTGTCGAGCTCGCCCTTGCTGGCGAGGTTCTGCTGGAAGAGGCGCTGCGTTCGCTCGAAGGCGACCTTCGCCGCCGCGGCGTTGGCCTTCGAGCTCTCGAGGTTCGCCTTCTGCGCGGCGACCTGGGCGGAGGCCTGCGTCACCTGCGAGCCGTATTGAATCGGATCGATCTCGCAGAGGAGGTCGCCCTTCTTCACGACGGAGTTGAAGTCGACGTTCACCTTCGCGACGCGGCCGTTCACCTGCGAGCCGACGTTCACCTGGAGGACGGGCTGGACCGCGCCGGTCGCCTGCACCTTCTCGGCGACGTCACCCGTGTTGGGGGTGGTCGTGACGTAGCGAGCAGGAGGAGGAGGACGGTTCTTCGCCCGGAACACGAGGCCGCCTCCGATGAGGACCGCGACGACGCCGAGCGCCGTCAGCCTGCGAAGCCATCGACGGCCTCCTTCTTCGGCCGCAAGGGCGCGCCGGACGTCGTCGTTGATGGCTGCCCGTTCGCTCATGTGACCAAGTGCTCCAAAGCCGCGAGGAGCATAGATATTCCGCGGGGCGGGGCAAACGCCCGCGGGCGTTTTCCCTCGGGGCTTCGATGCCGGCCACCTTCTAGAGGAGCCGCGACCGTTACAACCCAAGGACGCACAACGTCTTTTGTCCAAGAGGCGTGGACACGGTATCGTCGCTAGCCCTCCTCGGGACCGCAGGGGCGGAAACGGAGACCGAGGCCCTCTTCGGGGGCTCGCGGCTCTCCCATGAAACCCACGATCCGCCGGCGTCCCATACTCGCCCGGCGGGCAGCCTCAAGGGGACCCGCACGCCGACGATGACCCCGCGCCCGAAAACGACCGACCGCGACCTCGTCGATCGCGCCCGTAACGGGGAAAAAGCCGCCTTTGGTGAGCTCGTGCGCCGCCATCAGCAGCGGATTCACCGGCTGGCCGTCCACATGCTGCGCGACCGCGCGGAGGCCGAGGACGTCACCCAGGAGACGTTCATCCGGGCTTTTCAGGCGCTTGCGCGCTTCGACGGCCGCAGCGAGGCCTACACGTGGTTCTACCGGATCACGATCAACCTCTCCTTGAACCGCATCCGGTCACGGAAGACCTCACGCGCGACCCACGACACGGAGGACCCTCGCCTCGACGGCCTCCTCACCGACAAGAAGCCGGAGACGGGCGACCCCGCCGGCTCGGCTCAACGCCGCGAGCTCTATCTCGTGCTGTGTCAGGGCATCGACCAGCTCAGCGAGACGCTCCGGACGACCCTCATCCTCGTCTGTATCGACGGCCGTTCCCATGAGGACGTCTCGTCGATCCTGGGTGCCCCGGAAGGCACGATCGCATGGCGCATCCACGAAGCGCGGCGCAAGCTGAAGGAGTTTCTGAATGCTCGGGGCTTCGATCCCGAGGGAGATGGGACGTGAGTGAGACGCCGAAGAAGCTGAGCCTCGACGCCGTGCTACGCGAGTGGCCCGAGCACGGGAAAGCCGCGTCCGAGTGGGAAGAAATGGCCCACCGGATCGACGAGCGCGTGGCGCGCGGGGGGACCGGTGAGGCCGGCGCGAGCATTGCTTTCGTCTCGGATGAAAATTTATTCGCAGACCCCCTTGGACAAATCGAAGAGGGCGGTCATAACCACGCCTCGCCACCGACCCGCGGTATTGCCGGGGAAACACGCGTCTCAAAGGATGTAACGATGACGATGCCTGCCGACCGAGAGCGCGATCGCCGCAGCCTCCAGGACCTCGCGAAGATGGGAAGCATGGGCGGCCTCACGCCTTCGCCCGCTTCCGTCCGCGCCCCCAACTCGTCCGCCCCCAGCGGCGTGCACCGCGCCGGCGAGGCGAAGGGCGACGACTCCGGCCTCATCAACCTCGCGGCCGTCTCGCAGCCGGCCCCGCAGGTCGCGCCCGCTCCGCAAGGCACGCCGCTCGCGAACGCGGGCCTGTTCGATGACGAGCCCGCCTCCGTCAGGCCGGGTCCCGTCTCGTCCGCGCCGGTCTCTGCTCAGCTGCAGCAGCCCGCGCCGTCGATGCCGCCGTTCGGCCCGGCCAGCATGCCGCCGGCATCGCTCCAGGCTCCTCTCTCTGAGGGGCCCGCCTCGTTCGTTCCCGCCAGCACCGCCGCGGCGTCGTCGTCGCAGCAGGCGCTCGGCGCCGCGCCCTTCGCAGAGAAGAAGAAGGGCAACGGCAAGGTCATCGCCCTCGTTCTCGGCGGCCTCGTGGCCGTGAGCTCGATGGCTGCCGGCGGCTTCTTCGTCATGAAGCAGCGCGCGGCGAACGAAGCGGCGAAGGCCGCTGCCGCCGTCACCGTCGCGCCCGTCGTCGCTGCCGCGCCGCCGGAGGTGAAGCCCGCGGACCCGACCCCGGCGCCCGAGGCCACCGTCGACCCGAACGCGCTCCCAGCCGTCGCCGCGGCCAAGCCCGTCGCGAAGGGCGGAGCTCCGGCTCCGGTCGCCGTCGCGGCTGCCGCCCCCGCGAAGCCCACGAAGGAGGAGAGCGCCAAGCTCTCCGCGAAGGATCTCCCGACGACCCCTGCGGGTCCGGGCGGCGATCTCGGAGCCGCCATGGGCAAGGCCGTCGGCGCGGACGGCAAGCCCGTCGACGCGACGCCGGCTGCCGGCAGCACGGGGCCGCAGTTCGCGGCCGGCACCGTCCCGCAGAAGCCCTCGCAGGGCGCCGTCACCGGCGCCATCGGCGCGGTCCTCCCGGGCGCGCGTGCGTGCCTCGGGCCGGACGACCCGGTCTCTCGCGCCACGATCACGTTCACGTCGGCCGGCTCGGTCCAGAGCGTCAACGTCAGCGGCGGCGCGGCGGGTAAGCCGGCCGAGGGCTGCATCAAGGCGGCGCTGAGCAAGGCGAAGGTCGCTCCGTTCGCCGAGGCGACCTACACGGCGCCGATCACCATCCGTCACTAGTCAGGTTCGAGGGGCTCCGCCCCCTCTGACCCCGAGACCGCGCGCTGCGGTCGCCCCGAGCGAAACGTCTCCTGCGCTTACCCGCCAGGGGACGTTTTCGTTTTTGTCGCCCTCGCGTGTTCACGCCCAGCGCGAGGCCGTGCGCAATGCACACGGCAGAGGCCCCCAAGGGTAGGCGAGCCTTGACACCCCGGCGTTAGTTCGCCATGGTGCGCGGCCCTTCGAGGAAAACCATGGTCTCGTCTACTCAGCAGTTCAATCGGATTCGCAAGCGCAAGCAGACCACGGCCGGGAAGCGCAACAAGCGTGACCTTCGCCGCAACGGAACCCCCGCGTTCCCCATCCACCAGGATGGCTACGACCTCAAGGCCGCGGACGCCAAGAAGACCGCCTGAGCGGTGTGCGGTGCGCGGGCTCTTGAAGAAGCCCGCAAGCTCGCCACCTTCGGTCAGCGCGCGGCGAACAGCATGGCTGGTCGCCTGCGCGTGCGCGGCCACTGCCAGCGCGCTCTCGTGCGCGCCACATCCTGCGCCACCGCGGCCTCCGCTGCGTGAGGTCTGCGCGCCTGTGCCGTCGTGTCCGTCGTGGGTCGACGCGTTCCTCGCGCACCGCGCGCCTCTGCACGTCTACGTGTTCGACGGCGTTTCGAGCACGGTTGCGTGTGCGCGTGGCCAGAGCATCCACGTAACAGTCTATCTCGACGAGCAGCCCGTCGGCACGACGGAGGTGCCGTGCCTCGATAGCGACCAGCGGCTACCTCCGTTCTATCGGGTGGACGGCGGGCCGGTCGTCCCCGGGATGCACGAGCTCCGCGTCGATGCCCAGACCGCGCGCGGCCTCGTGCAGGGCTCGACGCTCGTGAGCCTGCCCGCGTTCGATCTTCCGCCGGATGGCCAGCCGGCCGTCCTCGGCGCGGAGATCGCGGTGGGCCTCGGACCGGACGACCTCGCGATCGGTCCGCCGCAGGTCTACCCGCCGAAGGGTCTCTGAGGTCGCGAGGCGGGGGCGAGGGCGCTCACGCGGCGACGGCGGGCGCGACCTTCGGAGCGCGCGCGAGCCCCCACCAGCGCCATGCACTGCCGACGATGACCATCGTGACGCAGACGAGGAGGATGAGCGTGACGACGACGTTCACGAGGCCGAGCGTCGCGGTCGCCTCGTTCGCTATGAGCGGGAGGAAGATGAGGCGAACGCTCTGGATGCCCGCCGTGATGGTCGTGGTGCCGACGAAGAGCAGCGGCCCCAGGGTGACCAGCGCGTAGATCTTCCGCTTTCCTTCGCGGAGGATGATGGTCGTGCCGACACAGAGCGCCGTGCACGCGAGGAGCTGGTTCGCGATCCCGAACATCGGCCAGATGGTCGAGATGTTCCCCGTCAGGATGAAGTAGCTCCACCCCGCCACGATGAGCGTGGTCGCGATGACGGCGCCCGGTTTGCTCGTCGACTTGCCGAGCTCGGGCGAGAGCCGGCCCATGAACTCCTGCATGAGGAAGCGGCCGATGCGCGTGCCCGTGTCGATCGTCGTGAGGATGAACAGCGCCTCGAACATGATCGCGAAGTGGTACCAGTACGCGAGCAGGGTGCTCATGCCCGGCAGCCCGCTGAACACGCGTGCCATGCCGACGGCGAGCGACACGCCACCGCCCGTGCGAGCCGCGACGATCTCGTCGGCCTGGCGCTGCATCGCGGGGAGCTCCTTCACGTGCACGCCGAGCCGCGCGAAGTCAGCGTCCTCGAGCATGGTCGCGCGCGCGGCAGCGGCATCGACGTGGTAGTCGAGCGCGGCGAGCGTTCCGTTCGAGAGCGCGAGGGCGTGTGCCAGGCTCACCTTCTTGCCGGCGAGCGAGGTGACGCTTTCGCCGGACTTCAGGCCGAGCAGCTCGCGGTCGTGCGTCGTGAGCACACCGTCGATCGACGCGAGCTGGCCGGCGTCTCGCGCGAGGCCGGTGCCATTCGAGCGGTCGTCGGCCACGATCGCGATTTGCGGGTTGGTGTTTATCGCGACGTAGTCCTCCTGCGGCATCGCGCAGGCGGCGATGAGCGCGGTGATGCCGACGAGCCCCTCCATGAGCATGGCGCCGTAGCCGATCGCGCGGCAGTCGCGCTCCTTGTCGACCATCTTGGGCGTCGTGCCGCTCGCGACCAGCGCGTGGAAACCGCTGATCGCACCGCATGCAATCGTGATGAAGATGAACGGGAAGAGCGGCCCCTTCATGATCGGGCCACCGCCGTGGACGAACTGCGTGAGCCCGGGCATCTGGATGAGCGGGTTCACGACGATGACGCCGATGACGAGCAGGGCGATCGTCCCGATCTTCATGTAGCTCGAGAGGTAGTCGCGCGGGCAGAGCAGCATCCACACCGGGAGGATGCTGGCGATGAAGCCGTAGGCCGCCATGGCGAGCGTCAGGACGGGCTTCGAGAGCTTGAGATAGTGCGCGAACGACGAATCGCCGATGTGCTTGCCGGCGACGAGGGCCACGAAGAGGAGGATGACGCCGACGATGGTCGCCTCGCGGATGCCCTTGATCGAGCCGCCGCGCACGTTGTGGATGTAGAGGCCCATCACGAGGGCGATCGGGATCGAGGCGCCGACCGTGAACACGCCCCAGGCGCTCTCGGCGAGCGCGTTGACGACCACGTTTCCGAGGCCGGCGAGCGCGATGACGACGATGAAGAGGATGGCTACGGCCGTCACGACACCGAGGGTCGGGCCGAGCTCGTCACGCGCGATCTCGGCGAGCGACCGGCCGCCGCGGCGCGTGCTGGCGACCAGGATGACGAAGTCGTGGACGCCCCCCGCAAGGACGACCCCGAAGAGGATCCACAGAAAGCCTGGGTAGAACCCGAACTGCGCCGCGAGGACCGGCCCGATGAGGGGCCCGGCGCCCGTGATGGCGGCGAAGTGATGGCCGAAGAGGACGACCCGGTTCGTCGGGTGGAAATTCTGCCCGTCCTCGAGCATGTGCGCGGGGGTGACCCTCGAGTCGTCGAGGCAGAGCACCTTCGCGGCGATGAACGCCGAATAGTAGCGGTACGCGATCGCGAGGACCGCCAGGGCCCCGAGCATCCACCAGGCGGCGTGCATGGTGCACTTCTAGCGCAACTACTGTGGCCTTTGCGCATACATCCCGCGCATCGACCACGGCCGCAGACCTTCCGTTCGCGGGTGGTCGCGAAGGCGTGACGTGAGGGCGGCCCGTTCTCCTATACTGAATTCCACGGTGGCAGACGTCCATCACGAGCTAGACGAGCTGCATCCAGGCAGCGCAATGGGGCCGTTCGACCTCATCGCCCCCATTGGCACCGGCGGAATGGCGCGTGTCTGGGCCGCACGCGTGCGCGGAACGACCGACATCGTGGCCGTGAAGATGCTGCTCCCTGAGCTCGCCGAGAACGTCGAGTTCCGGAAGATGTTCTTCGACGAGGCGCGGATCGCGTCTCGTGTGCGCCACGCGAACGTGTGCAGCACGTTCGAGATGGGCGAGCAGGAGGGCACGCTCTACCTGGCCATGGAGTGGCTCGACGGCCCTTCGCTGATGAAGGTCCTGCGACCAGGCCGCGAGGACGTGACGGAGTGCGAGCGCATCCCCATCCGCCCGCGCATCGCCGCGCGGATCGTGGCGGACGCCTGCGCGGGCCTGCACGCCGCTCACGAGCTGGTGGGCGAGGACGGGCGCCCGCTCGCCGTCGTGCACCGCGACGTCTCCCCTCACAACCTCCTCATGACCTCCGGAGGAGAGGTGAAGATCACGGATTTCGGCGTCGCGAAGGCGCTCGGCAAGTCGCACATGACCATCGCGGGGCAGCTGAAGGGCAAGCTCGCGTACATGGCGCCCGAGCAGCTCGTCGGCGGCACCATCGACCGGCGCTGCGACGTGTTCGCGCTCGGGTGCGTTCTCTACGAGATCACGACGGGGCAGCGCCCCTTCCAGGGCGATCACGATCCCCAGGTGATGACGGCGATCATGATGGGGCGCTACGAGCCGCCGTCGGCCATCGTCCCGTCGTATCCACACCAGCTCTCGATCATCGTCATGCGCGCGCTCGCGAACGAGCCGGAGAATCGCTACGCCAGCGCCGATCAGATGCGCGAGGCGCTCGAGAGCTACCTCCGCGTGAGCGGCCCCCAGATCGGTGCCGCGCAGGTCGCGGCGCTCATCAACGAGCGGTGCGGGGCCGAGGTCGATGCGCGCCGCGCCGCGGTGAGCAGCGGAGCGGCGAACCCGGCAGGAGCGCGCGATCGACAGCCCGGTCGAGCGGGTTGGGCGCCGACGTTGCAGCCCAAGGGCGCACACGACTCCGGCAGCGGCGCCATGATGAGCGGCGCCATGATGGTCGACGGCCGCCCGGCGGCCTCGCGCGGCGCCATGTGGGTCGTGGTCGCGGCGCTCGTCGGCGCAATGCTCGGTGTCGGCGTGCTCTCGTACGTGCGCGCGGCGAAGAAGGCGAGATCGGCGGTGGCAGCCGCGACCGCGAGCTCAGACGCCTCGACGCGAGCTCCTGCCGCGACGACCGTCGGGTTCGCCCCCGGCGTCCCGAGCGGTCCGGCCGTTCCGGTTCCGAACGCGGCGAGCTCGCTCGAGGCCGCGGTGGCGAGCGCGTCCGGTGGCGTCGTGCCGGGCACGCGGCGCGTACACCTCACGATCACGCCGAGCACGGCCCTCGTGCTCGTCGACGGCGTCGTGCTCCCGCGTGGGACCGACACGATCACGAGGCCGCAGGACGGCACGACGATGAACGTCCTCGTGAGGGCGGACAAGCACGAGGACACCATCGTGCTCGTGGACTCGTCGACCCCTGACGAGGTGGAGGTCACGCTGGTCCCGAACGCGCGCCCCGCGGGCGCGGTCAACGGGCAGCCCGCCCAGGGCGGCGGCGCGGCGAGCCAGGGCAGCGGCGGGGGCGGTGGTGGCACGAGGCCGCGCCCGGCCGGTGGCGGCGGACGCGACGCGGGCGCTCCCGTCATCGATGCGCCCCCGAATCCTTACGAATAGGGTCGATCCTCACGCTCACGTGACGCTCGCGCTCTCTCCGGCGAGGCTCGCTCGGGCGGTGGGTGCCGGGCGAAGAGGGCGAGAAAGCTTTACGGGCCTGGGGCGGTGCGTAACGATGATCACGTGCGCAACGAATTCCTACCGATCGGCGCGCTCGCCGTCGGGCTGCTCGCCGGCCTCGGTCTGACGATCCCGCTCGCCCATGGCGACGCGAAGCCCTCCACGATCTCGGTCGACGAGATCAAGGACGGGATGAAGGGCTACGGCCTCACCGTCTTCAAGGGCACGCAGCCGGAGCGGTTCGACGTCGAGGTCGTCGGCGTGCTCCGGAATTTCCGCCCGTCGCAGGCGCTCATCCTGGTGAAGACTCCGCACCCGCGCCTCAACGTGACGAAGAACGTCCGCGGCATGAGCGGAAGCCCGATCTACCTCGATGGTCGACTGGCAGGCGCGTACGCGTATTCGTGGGCGGCATTCCAGGTCGAGCCCGTTGCGGGCGTGACGCCGATCGCGCCGATGCTCACCGAGATGCGACGCCCGATTCCGCCCGGCTTCTGGCCGCTCGAGGGCGGCGGTCCGCTTCCCGCTGGCGGCAAGGCGGCAGCGCCCAAGCACGCGAGCGCCGAGCCGGCGATCGGTCCCGGTTCAGGCGCGACGGCGTTCGACGGAGCTCCCGGCACGTACGATCTCGAGACGCATGCCCAGCAGGTAGCCTCGCGCCTCTCGATGGGGCTCGACCCATCACGGCCCGTGAGGCCCGCCGCCACTCCCCTCCTCCTCGCCGGCATGAGCGACCGTTCCATGGCGCTCGTGCAGAAGCTCTTCGCGCCCCTCGGCCTCGAGCCTGTGCAGGCCGGCGGCGGCGGCGATGGCAAGCAGGACCCGACGGCGCCGCTGCACTACGTCGACGGCGGCGCGCTCGGCGTCCAGATGGCGAGCGGCGACGTCTCGTTCATGGGCCTAGGTACGGTCACGCATGTCGAAGGCGCGAAGCTGTGCGGCTTCGGTCACCCGATGATGGAGGCTGGCGTCAGCGCCCTTCCGGCTGCGATCGGGCGGGTCCACTGGATCTTCGCGAGCGATCAGCATTCGTCGAAGATCGGCGAGGCCGCGCGGCCCCTCGGCGCCCTCGTGCAGGATCGTCAGAGCGCCGTCGTCGTCGACGAGACGAGGGTGGCGCCGATGTTCCCGATGTCCATGGAGATCCGGGGCGCCGAAGGCATCCCCAAGAAGCAGTGGAACGTGCAGATCGCCGACGACCGCTTCATGAGCGGGTCGCTCGTCGCGTCCGTGCTCGGGTCGATTGTCGACGCCTCGGTGAACGAACGTCGCGACGTCACGTGGCACCTGAAGACAAAGCTGACCGTGCGCGGGCACGGAACCATCGATCTCGAGGACTTCGGCGTTGCGGTGGGCGGAATGCCCGACGCCGGCGACTTCGCGCACTCCAAGATCGGTCGCGCGGTGGGCGAGGTACTGAACAACCCCTGGGAGAACACGCACGTCGACAAGGTCGAGGGCATCCTCACCGTCGACTACAAGCGCGAGCTCTGGAAGCTGCGCGGCGTCGACGTGCTCGACCCCGTCGTCGACGTCGGCCAACCCGCACGGATGAGGGTGCACCTCGTTCCGTTCGCGGGTCCCGAGGTGACCAAGGTTCTCGAGGTGCGCTTTCCCGAGGAGCTCGCTGGCAAGGACGTCGACGTCGAGATCTCGCCCGGCTACACGGTCGTCCCCGACCTCGCGGCACCCCAGAACCTCACGGACTTGCTCGCCAACTCCACGAAGCAGAGCGAGCTGCCGAGGAGCCTCGTCGTGCAGTACCGAAGCCGCTCGCAGGGCGTCGCCTACCGAGGCCATGTCGCGGAGCGCCTCCCGGCATTCGCCCTCGACGCGCTGCGGCCGTGGACCTCGAACGTCGCGCCCGACGCATTTGCTTCCTACACGCGCGTCGTCACGCCGCTCGACCGCTATGTGGACGGCTCGGACCGCGTTCGCGTCCGCGTGAAGCCCGTCGTTCGCTGACCCCAAAAGAGCTCATCAGTGCGGCGGCCGGGCAAACGCGCCCCCGGCCGGGTCGGCCCGGAGGCCGCGTTTTTTCCGTGATGGCCCGGTAGGTGTAAGCTCGCTCAATGCGTCTCTCGCTTGCGCGCGCGGCTACCGCGGTCGCGCTGGTCCTGTCATCCCTCGCCTTGTCGACCGACGCCCGTGCCGTGGGCACCCGCACGTTCGTCCTGGACACTCTCGAGAAGCTTTCCGGCGGCGACCTCAAGGGCGTCGCCGTGAGCTCGGACGGCACCGTCCGCGCCGGCTTCACGCTCGGCAACGCGCCGATCCCGGAGGCGAGCGCGTCCTTTGCGGCCCTGACGCTGACCGACGGGACGACGCTGATCGGGACGAGCCCCCAGGGCAAGGTCTACAAGCTCGCGGGCGACGCGGTCTCGCTCTTCGCCGATACCGGCGCGCTCGCGGTGACGTCGATCGTGCAGGCCAAGAACGGCACGATCTACGCGGCGACGATGCCCGACGGAAAGATCTTCAAGCTCGCGCAAGGCAAGGCCGATCTCTTCACGACGCTGCCGGATACGAGCCACGTCTGGGCGCTCGTTCTCGACCGCGCAGGCACGGGCCTCTTCGCGGCTACGGGCCCCGAGGGGAAGGTCTTCCGCATCGAGCCGACGGGCGCGAGCAGCGTGTACTACCGAAGCACCGAGGGCCATCTCGTCTCGCTGGCGATGACCGACAACGGCGATTTGCTCGCCGGCTCGAGCGGCAAGGGCAACCTCTATCGGATCACGGGGCCCGGTCGCGCGACAGTTCTCGCCACGTTGCCCGGCGAAGAGGTGAAGGCCGTAGCGGTCTCGAAGGGCGTGATCTGGGCGGTGGGAAACGAGTACGGCGAGGCGCCCGAGCCCCCGAAGCGCTCACCCGCGGCAGGAAGGACGCCCGCGGGCCCTTCTTCCGCCGTGCGTCCGAAGGCCGGCAAAGGCGTGCTCTATCGCTTCGACGCCCAGGGCCGTCCCGAGCGGATGATGAAGCACGACGACACGCACTACATGTCGCTCGCGCTCGATGAACAAGGTCGCCCGTACGTCGGCACCGGCGCGAACGGGCGCATCTACACGGTCGACGACGCCCATGTCGTCACGCTGCTCGCCGATACGGACGAGCGCCAGATCGGCGCACTCTCGATGGCGGGCGGCAAAGGCTTCGTGGCGACGAGCGACCCGCCGGTGGCCCATCGCATCCTCGGCCGCGGCGGCCCCGATGCCGTCTGGACGAGCAAGGTCCTCGACTCGACGCTGCGGGCACGCTTCGGCACGCTGAGCTGGCGCGCCACCGGCGGGCTCGAGCTGTCGACGCGCTCCGGCAACACGACGACTCCCGACGCGACGTGGACCGCGTGGAGCAACCCGCTCACTGCGCCTGGGGCGATTTCGTCGGCGCCTGCCCGTTTCGTACAGGTGCGCGCACGATGGGCGCGCGACCCGAACGCCGTTCTCACCGAGGTGACGATCCCCTTCGTGACCGACAACGTTCGGCCGGTCATCACCGAGGTCAGCGCCGCGGCCAAGGGCGGTCCTGCGAAGGAGCCCGCGGCGGCGGTCCCGGCGAGTGGCGGTGAAGTGGGCAAGCACGAGAGCGTCGTGAAGGTGACGTGGAAGGTCGAGAACCCCGACGCCGACCCGCTTCGCTACCGCATCGCCTTCAAGCGCGAAGGCCAGACCCAGTGGCGTGACGCGTTGAAAGCCGACGAGGTCCACACGAAGACCGAGCTCGACTGGGACACCGCGGCGCTGCCCGAGGGGAAGTACCGGGTGCGTGTCGAAGCGAGCGACGAGTCGTCCAATCCTCCTGACCAGGTCCAGAAGCACTCGCTCGAGTCCGAAGCAGTGCTGGTCGACAACACGCCCCCGCGCATCGATGCGCTCGAGATCACCGGTCGCCGCCTGCGTGCCCACGTCATCGACGGGACGTCTCCGATCGCCCGCGTCGAGATGGCGGTCGACGGAAAGCTGGAATGGCGCCCGCTCGCCGCCGCAGACGGCATCTTCGACACCGCAGACGAGCGCGTCGACTCCGACGTGTCGACGCTGGTGACGCCGGGCTCGCACGTCGTCGTCGTCCGCGCATTCGATGTGGCGGGCAATGCCGTGACGCGCGACGTCGAGACGCGCTGATCGAGGCCCCGCAACGATTGGCGGCCCACCACGACACGCCGGTCATGCCCGACCGTTCGGTCGCAGTTTCACCACTGCGAGAATCCTTCGTAACATCCGTCACTTTCACGTTCCGTTTCCGATTGCAGCCCCCCGGCACGCAGCGTGAACGTTCCTGGCCGTGCGCCCCTCGGGCGTACGCTTTCACGGAACCCCTCTAGAGCTTACGTAGGCGCTCCCTCTTGTCGTCCCGTAGTACCCCCTTCACTTCGAAGCTCGTCTTCGCCGCCCTCGCGCTCGGCGTGAGCGCCGCGCTCGCGGCCGGTTGCTCCACCCAGACAGCGGACTCGGTCTTGCGCGATAGCCCTGCGCCGCCGCTGAACGACGACCAGGGCAGCTCGGGCGCCACGACCCTCCCGACGGTCGACGCGGCCGCGCCCCAGACGTCCCCTTACCGCAGCAACCCGCTTTGTTACGTCGGCAGCAACGACTGCATGCCGGACGACGACGCCTACCATCAGACGACGGGAACGAAGGAGTGTGCGACCGCGCTTCCCGATGGCGGCGACGCCGGAACATCAGGAGCCCTCCCGAGCGTCGGCTGCAGGATCGGGCGTGACGCCAAGACCGGCGCCATCGCGACCACGTGCGAGAAGACGACGAGCCCCGCCGGAGGCGACGGTACGACCTGCGAGACCGGTGCGGACTGCGCCGCGGGCTTCGACTGCATCAGCGGAGAAAAGGGCAAGGCCTGCCGTCACTACTGCTGTGCGGGTACCTGCAAGGACCGTCTCTCACAGAATGGTGGCGCGACCTTCTGCGACGTTCAGAGCCTCGTTGACGTCAACCAGAAGGCTCCCGTGTGCATGCCGCTCAAGCGCTGCAAGCTCCTCGGTACCGGCGAGTGCGCCAGCAACGAGTCGTGCGCAGTGGTCACCGAAGGTGGCGATACGGGCTGCGTGACTGTGGGCGAGCAACAGGTCGGGGCGGCATGCGACGCGGATCACTGCGCCGCGAATCTCACGTGCCTCGGCAAGGCGGGCGCACGCAAGTGCTTCAAGCTGTGCAAGGCGAACTCGAACGACTGCGGCGCATCGGAGATCTGCGCCACAAGCACGGTCTTCAAGGACCCGACCTTCGGCATCTGCCAGAAGCCCTGACGCCGACTCGAGCTGTCCTCGGACAGGTGCCGATCTGGCCGGGCCACCCCGAGGCCATCGCAACTCAGCGGAACGACTCGCGCGCACCGCCGGCATCCCGCTTGCGAGAGCGCTCGCATGGCGAAGCTCTCGGTCGACGTAGAGGATTGGCCTGGCGAGGCACTCGTTGCTGCTGTGCTGGCGACAGGACCGTTCGAAGGAGCACGCGACGAGCGAGCGTGCGAGGTCGCGGCCGCGGTCCTGTGTGATCACGGCGGCTTTGCCGGGCTGGCGCGCACTACCGTGCCGGAGCTCGAAACCTATCTTGCGACCGCACGGCATCTCGGTCGCCCACCACGGGCGTGTGCACGACGAATCGCAGCCGCGTTCGAACTCGGACGACGCGTCGCACGTGACGCCGTCGCGCCGCTCTCGATAACGAGCAGCGCGGACGTAGCCGAGTGGGCTGCGACGAGGCTCTCCGGGCTCGACCATGAAGAACTATGGCTTCTCGCTCTCGACGGAAGGAGCCGCCTCCGTGCGGTCCGCTGCGTCGCCAGAGGTGGTCTCCACGGCATGGGCGTCCGTCCGGCCGACCCGTTGCGCCTTGCATTGCGGGCGGCGGCAAGCGGCTTCGTGCTCGTCCACAATCATCCGAGCGGCGATCCGGCTCCAAGCGCCGAGGATGTGGCGTTCACACGACGCGTGGCCAATGCCGCCGTCATCGTGGGGACGCCCCTACTCGATCACGTCGTCGTCGCTCGCGACGGCTTCTCGTCAGTCCCGTTCGCCGTCGAGACCTCCTCGCTCGCGGCAGGAGCAGTCGACGCATGACAACGCCCGATGAATCCGCAGTAGATGGCCTCGCATTGGTCGAGGGCGACGCGCGGGAACACCCCGCCCCAGCGCGCTTGCACGAGGCGATTGCCCAGGCCCACGAGGTGGGAGCGCACGTCGGCCTCACCGGGCAGCACGCGCCAGGAAGGCTCACCGGCCGCGCTCGCACCGCCGAGGTAGACGAGCCCAGCACGCAGCCGCGGAGCGGCGGGAAACATCGCGCGAGCCGCAAGCGCATATACGTCGAGCTGGAAGGCGTAAGCGTCGTCGGTTCCACCACGCGCGCTCTTGTAGTCGACGACGTCGACCGCACCGTCGGGCCACACGACCACGAGGTCCATGCTTCCGCGCAAGACGACCGACCGACCTTGCGCATCGTCGACGCCGAGGACGAAGTCGACCTCTCGACGCAGCTCGGCACTATGCTCGGCGAGGGACTGCGCGTACTTCCCGCTCAGAAAGCGTTCGACGCGCGCGACGATCGCGGAGTGCTGCGCATGCTCGGTGGGAATGCCCTCTGCAGCGAGCGCGCGACTCGCCCCGACAGCAGCGTCGACGCCAGCAAAGGCCGATGTGGGTACCCGCTCCAGAACTGCGTGAGCCAGGGTCCCCTGCAGGCGTGCATCGAGACCTGTCGTCGCGGAGCGTCCAGCTTCGGCGGCTCGCGCACCACGAACGTGCTCCGGGAGCCCGAGGACGTGAACGAGCTCGAAACGGCGCGGACAGTGATCGAAGTCGGCGAGGGCCGTCGGCGCGATGGGAAGAGCGCGCCACGAGGGTACGACCGGCGGCCGCGGCGCGATTGCACCAACGGGGACGGCGAGCGGCTCATCTTGACCACGGACGACCGGCGCGGGGACCTCGACGTCCTCGATGGCGAGGGAGGCGGCAGCGACGGCGCGGTCGTCACGCGCGATCTCCTCGAGAACGCCGAGCGTGGAGGAGGAGGCGTCACCGGTCCCCTCGCGCGCACGCCCACCGACGAGGAACATCGCGTCAGCGGCACGAGTGATGGCGACGTACGCAAGACGCTGCCTCTCCGCCCGCTCGCGTCGACGCGTGGTGGCATATGCACTGGCGAACGAAGGGGGCTCGATGACGAGCCCGCCCTCGTCGGCGGCACGGACAGCGATGGTGTTGGCGTCGTCCCCGGCGCCGAGGGAGATGCGCGCGGCCCCCTTCTCGGGACGCGGAGGCGCTGCCCCGATCTCGGGCACGAACACGATTGGGAAGTCCAACCCCTTGCTCGCGTGTACCGTGAGCAGCCGCACGGCGTCGTCGTCCTCCGAAAAAGTCGCAGCCTCCGATTCGGCGAGCTCTTGCTCGGACGCATCATCAAGCCACTCCCGAAAGGCTCGAGCGTCGTTGTGGCGATCGGCGACGGCGAGGAGCTTGCGCACGTTCGCGACGCGCTGCTGTCCACGAGGAAGAGCGGCCAGAACCTCGTCGAACGCGCGTGCACGAACAGCCTCGCGGAGGATCGCCCCGGGTCCGAGCCGAGCCGCGCACCGGGTGAGCTCGGCAAGAAGCGCGGACGTCTCCGCAAGAGCAGCGCGGTCCTCGACTCGGATGAGGTCGGGCTGCGGCGGAGCAGTCCACGCATGAGGGGGCGCAAGCCCCTCGCCAGCACGTGTCAGACCGAGGAGCGTCTCGTCGTGGACGCCGACCCACGGCCCGCGCAACACCTCCAGCATGGCGAGGCGATCGGAGGGGTCGAGAACGAGCCCGAGGATCGCCGCGAGGTCTCGCACCTCCCGCGTCCGAAAGAAGCTCTTTCCCGCGACGACATACGGGATCTCGGCCTGCGCCAGGGCGAAGGCGACGGCGTCGAGCATGCCGTTCGTGCTCGCAAGGACGGCCATGTCGCGCCACCGCGCAGGCCGCCTCTCGGTACCGACGAGGAAGGCGCCTCCTGCAAGGCTCTGGATGCGCTGCGCGACGACGAGCGCCTCCTCGAGACGCGACGAAGACGCGCCCTTGGGGCGGATGCGGAGCCACGTGGTGCGTGGGGCCATACCGCTGGTAGAGACCTCGGCGCGCTCGGGCGGGACGAGCAGGTCCTCGGTCGCGGGGACGTACTCGATCTCGAAGAGCTCCGGAGGCGGGTCGCCGGGGCGGAATCGCCGCGCACTGAACGCATTCGCGAACGAGAGAACCTCGGGCACGCTTCGACGGTTGTGACGGAGCGCGCAGAAGTCGGCGAGCGGCTCGCGCGGCTCCCACGTGACGCCGGGGAGAATCCCGAGTGCCTCGCGTGCTGGCGCGCCCGCAAGCCCAACGGCGACCTCCGCAAAGACGCCGACGTCGGCACCGCGAAAACCATAAATCGACTGCTTCCGGTCACCGACGACCAGGAGGCCACCGTTTCGGATCGCGGAGAGCGGAGGGACACGACCTGCCTCGCGAGTGCCCGGACGTGCCCAGAGAAGCTGGAGCAGATCGCGCTGCACGCGCGATGTATCCTGGAATTCGTCGACGAGCAGGGCGTCGATCGCTCCACCAACCTCGTCGGCGACGTCCGGCCGATCGCGGAGCAGCTCACGTGCTGCACGAAGGATCTCCCCGAATCCGATCGCCGCGCGGGCTCGACCGGCGCGCTCGATCTCGACCTCGGCCGTACCGAGAACGTCACGAACGACGCGTGCGTGCTCGACGAAGCGGTGCCGCATGCGAAAGGCCCGCGCGAGCCGGCGCCCCTTCTCTTCATTGGTCGTGCCGCCGAGCGTCTTGCGAAAGACTGCGAACGCCTCGAGCTCGGGGGTCTTCTTGCCCGTCGCTGCGACACCGCACAGCGCCACGGATGCGGCCTCGATCGACGCGTCGTCGCCACGATCCCACGCAGAGACGAGATCGCGTGCGGCGGCCTCGAATTTGGGCAACGCCTGGAGCGATCGCGCGTGGTCGACGAGTGTACGAAGGGATGCTTCGAGAAGCTCCGCGTCACGTGCCGGCAGCGCCAGGTCGCGGGCGGCGCGGCCGTCCTCCTCGAGCTGCACGAGGATGCGACGAAGCTGGACGACGAGCCGATCGACGCCGCCTGAAGCCTCGGCGAGCCCGCGAACGACGTCGGAGGAAATCTCGAAGCGCTCCTCGAGCGCACGGGCGATCGCGTCGTCCGAGCGGGCGCGCGCGTCCGCCTCCGTCGCGAGTTCGAAGCCCGGTCCGAGCCCGAGCTCGATTGCGTGGGCGCGCACGATGCCGGTCGCGAAGCTGTGCAGCGTACCGAACCGGGCGGACGGCAGGCGCGCGAGCGCGCGGCGCGCGCGAGTGCGAATGTCGTCGTCGGAGAGCGGACGCCCGAGGGAGGTGCGCGAGTGTCTCGTGTCGCGAAGGCTGTCGACGTACGCGGAGGTCGCGGGGGCGTTCGCGAGCCGTTCGAGCTCATGGGTCACGCGACTTCGAATCTCGGCTGCCGCCTTGCGGCTGAAGGTCGTCGCGACCACGCGTGACGGGTCGAGGGGCTCCGGACGACCGCGACCACGGGGCGCGCGGTCGCGAATCAGCAGATTGACGACCACTCCCACGAGAGCGTGCGTCTTGCCGGTACCGGCGCTCGCAGCGAGCACCAGGTTGTTCGGCAGCGCGAAGAGGTTTCCGGGGTCGATGAGCACGAGAGGCCGGTATACCACCGCGCGGCGTCAGGGCGTGTCTCGCGCGCCCCCGACGGCGTCGCGCTCGTCGTCAGCGTCCTCTACCGGGGCCATCGCGAAGCGCGGCTTCCGACAGCCTCCGCTGACGGCGCAGTAGCGACACTCCGATTCATGCGCTGGCAGCGGGACGAGCCCGCCTGACCGCACGCTCGCGGCGATGCTCAGCGCGCGACGCTCGATCTCGGCCAGCGCCACACCAGGCAGCCGCGCTACCAGCTCATCCATGCGCTGGTTGGCGCGAACGCTCGGCTTGGCCTCGGTGGCCACGTCACGCGCCTGCGTCGGCACGTAGGCGCCAGTGGCCGGTAGCCCGAGCTCGCGACTCGTCACGCACGCGTACAGAGGAACCTGCAGCGCAGTTTCGCCGAGCGAGCTCGCTGCGTCTCTCACGGTGCTCTTGCTGCGCTTGTAGTCGACGACGCGCATCGCGCGCCCGTCGTGAGCGCGATCGACCCGGTCGATGGACCCGCGGAGCGAGAGGCGCGCTCCGTTCTCGTCCTCGATGAGCTCGAGTGGCTTCCAGGTCGTATCGCCCCGCGCGCCGAAGGACTGCTCGGCGAGCGCGAAGTCCCAGGTCTCGTCCGCGATCGCGACGGCCAGGACGGCCCGAACGGCGTCGCGCACGCGCAGGCGAACGATCGCCCGCAGTGGCGCATGCCCCTGCCACTTGTCGAGAACGAGGTCTGCCTCGGCCACGCCGCGAACGAGAATGGACTCGGCAGGGCGCGGACGCTGGGGCCAGAGCTCGCGCGTGGCCATGAAGGCCGCGGCAAGAACCTCGTGAACGAGCGTTCCTTCCTCGCGGGCGTCGGGGAGCTCGTCCTTCAGCTCCGTCTCGCGCGCGGCCAGTACGACGTGCGCGAAGCCCATGAATGCGCATCGCGCGAAGCGCTCGAGCCCCGTCACGGCGAGGGAGCGCTCGGCGCCCCCCGTCTCGCCGACGAGGAGCCTCGCGGCAGCAGCCGCGGGAACGACGTCGCCGACCACGTCGGAGCGAGGCCGTCGGGGGTCGAGAAAGAATGCCTCGCGCTCGCGCTCACGGGCCGCGCGCAGCGTGACGTCGAGGCCCGAGCGACGGACCGGCACGGCCTCTGCCACAACCACCAGGACCCCCGCGCGCTCGAGCGCGTCGACGACCGGCGCGGGCGCGAGTGGCCCGCCCGAAGCATCCTCGCGCAAGAACCCGAGCACGACACGCTTCGAGTCTGCGGCGGCGACCGCCAGCGCGCTCAGCTCTCTCGCGCGCATACTCCCGGCCACCGGCGCCACGAAGCTGCCGCGGCTCGCGCGAGCGATGGCCTCCGCGAGCGCGTCGGATACGAGCGCGTCATGCATGTCGTCACGAGGAAGAGTTCCTTCGTTCGCATCGACGACGACGAGAACATCGAGGGCGTCGCCGGCGACGTCCGCGAGACGCGCGATGCGGATCGCAGCTGCGCGGCCGCCTCCGGGTTGGGAGGATGCGGCGTCGAGCAGCTCGACGAGCTCGAGACGAAACATGTCCGCGTCGAGCGCTTGGTCGAGCGCCCCCACGCGCTGCGCCATCGACTCATGGAGATCGAGCGCGGTCACCAGCGCGTCCCACGCTCTCGCATCGCGCGCTATCGCGAGCCGCTCGGCGCGAGGAACACCGACCGGAGGTGCATCACTCGTGAATGCAGCGAGACCTCCTCGCCCGGCACGTGCGCCGATGCCGAGCTCCGCCCAGAGGGCTCGTGTCGCGCGCACGTGCTCGACGCGTGTCTTGCCGGCGCGGGACCGCGCGAGCAGGGCACCGAGCTGCATCGCTACCTCGATGTCGCGTTCGCGTTCGCGTTCGCGCTCAGGCTCTGCGTCCTCCCCCCCTGCGCGCGCCGGGCGCGCGGGTCCTGGCCGCATCGTTGCCGTCCGGACGAGACGCTCGACAGCGTCCGCTCCTGCCGCCGTCGCCGAGGTCTCGAGCGCACGTGCCAGGCGAGCAAGACGCCGCTCGGCGGGGCGACGCTCGTCGCCGGTCAACCGAGCCGCGTCGACCCACCCCGAGCGCAGGAGGCGCGCGACCTGATGCCGATCGAGCGACGTGGCCGCGTCGAGCGCGAGCAGGGCCGCGGTGACGACCGGCGCGCCCGAGGGGGGGGCTCCCCGCCCCTCGTGAAAGACGATGCCTTCCTCGTCGAGAGCCCGTCGCATCGGCGCGAGTGTCCGTTCATCCATCACAGGAAACGCGATCGCGATGCGTTCGACTGCCGCGCCGCCCGCAAGCGCCTCCGCGACGAGCGCCGCGACGGCCCGCGCTTGTCCGACGGCGTCGCTCGCCCCGATGAGCTGCACGCGGCCGACATCGAGCGGCGGTGCACCGTCCGCCGCCAGCGCCCCCGTCAGGTCGCCGAGCACCGCCGTCACGGTCTCGCTCTCGGTCGGTGCGTCGAGACCGCCCGCGAGCTCGTCGGCGAGAGCATCGAGCGGGTCGCGTTCCCGCGCCCCCGCTAGCGGCCGGTCGAACGTCGGGAGGACGACACGCGCCCCACCGCCATGTGGGGCGAGCTTGTCGTCGAGAGCGCGCCACCACGCCACATCCGATGGCTCCCAGGCGAGCAACCAGCGAGCCCGAAGGCGGCGTGCTCCGATGATCGCCTCGAGCGCGTCCGCCGGCGTCGACGCGACCGCATCCGCCACCATGGCGCCGATCAAGCGGCCGTCGCTCGCTCTTGCGCGGGCCAGCCGCAAATCGAGCGCGCGCGTTGCCGCCGCGAGGGTCCTCGCGCGCGTCGCAAGGAAGCCCTTCGACCGCGCGACCCGATCGAGATCATCCAAGCTGGCGCGACGCGCGCGGAGCAGCGAGATCGCGTCGTCCAGGGCAGCCACGAGGCGAGCCCACGACGCGCCGCCGCGCGCATGCGCGGCCGCAAGAAGCGCATCGCCGGGGCCGCCGGGCCTTGCCGCGCGCGCCCCGGCCTCCACGGGCGCCCCGCCGAAGAGGTCGAGCTGCGGCGCAATCACGCCCGTGCCGTCGACATCCGCAAGCGCCATCGCAAGGACGAGCCGGCACTCGCGCGGGTCGACGAACGCGGCGTCCGGGAGCAGGGCCGCGGCAAGTCGCGAGCGTAGCGAGGTGCGGGTCTCCGCGCGTTCGCCTTCGCGCACGAGTCGCTCGACGTGGCGCTCGCCGGGAACGACGAAGAGGTCGCGTGACGCCACCGCGCGACTCATCAGCGACCGAGGCGGAGCGGGAGCCCGAGGGGCTCCTTCAGCGCCGTCGGGTCGTAGAGATACGCGTAGGCCGCCTGGCTCGAGAGCACCCGCTTGATGTAGTTGCGGGTCTCGTCGTACGGGACCAGCTCCACGAACAGGTCGAGCTCATCGGTGGTTCGCGCTGTCACCCAGCGCTCGACCGCGCCGCCGCCGCCGTTGTACGCACCGATGGCGAGCGCCGGATGCCCGTGCGTCGCCCGGAGCTTGGAGAGCAGACGCGTTCCGAGCTCGACCGATACCTCCGGCCGCTTCAACGAGGCCTCGTCCGAGGGAAGGCTCGTCCCGGCCGCGACCCACTTCGCCGTCGGCGGGATCAGCTGCATGAGCCCGTAGGCGTTCGCGTGACTGCGCACGTCCGCGACGAAGCTCGACTCCTCGCGCATGATCGCCCACGCGAGAGGGGTCGGGAGCGAGGCCTGCGAGCAAGCCTTCACGACGAGCCCCTCGAATGCCCGCGGGTACGCGACCTGCCACGGGATGCGCCACTTGCCCTCGGGATAGTGGGCGAGGAAATCCGTGAGCTTGCTGCGCGAGAACGAGTGCCCGAGCTCGGGGAGTCCGGCCTGGTTGTAGAGCGCCCCCACCGCCCAGACGACCTCGGTGTCGACGCCGTCGCCGAGCGCGCCGGAGGCCGAGACCTCCCGCCGCGCCGCCTCGACGTCACCGACCTCGAGCAAGCGCATGGCGCGCACCATCGCCGCCGACTCGAGGATGGGATGCACCTTCGAGGGAAACGCGCCATCGGCGTCACGCTGCGCCGCGTTCTTCAGCGTGCGAGCTGCCAGGGCGGGGTCTTCCGCGGCGAGGCGTGCTTGCGCGAGCAGCATGTAGAACGCGAGCGGGTAGCGCTCGACGACCTTCGCCAACCGCGTGCGCGCCCCATCGACGTCGCCCGTCGCCGCGGCAGCACGTGCCCGGAAGTACTCGGCTCGCCCTGCGGTGGCCCAGTGGCGGTCCTCCGGGAGGAGCTCGACGATCCTGTCGAGGAGCGGCTTCGCCGTCTCCCAGTCGCCGTGCTGCATCCTGCCGAGGGCGACGTGAAAGAGCGCCTCCGTTCGCATGTCCCCGGACGGATAGGCGTCCGGAAGCGAGCGCAGCATCGCCTCGGCACGCTCCTCGTGCCCCTCGTCCGTGCTCTGCGCCACGAGGAGCGCGGAGCGGTAGCGGGCGTCGTCCGCGAGGCGATGCGCAGGAAAGAGCTGCTCCACCCGCCCGAACCAGTCGATCGCGAGCTTCGGATCCTTGCTCGCGTGGGCCTTTGCCCCCGAATAGAGCGCAGTGACCAGCTGCTCGTCCTTGTCGCAAGCGGTGACGGCGTCACCCCAGCCGTTGAGCTTGATGCCACGCGCCTTCACCGCGGCGTTGGCACGGGTGACGGCGGCCCGGCAGGCGGCGGGGCCCGTCTTGCTCGCCCCGAGGATGGAGGACGCGAGGTCGAACGCCTTGTTCGGCTCGCCGCCGTCGAGCCAGGCCTGGGCCTGCTTCGCGCGCTCGACGTCCGAGAGGCTCTCCGTCACGGAAGGCTCGCGGGGCTTCAGCGCCGCGACCGCACGAGAACGCGCGGCCGTCGCGCCCGCGACGTCGGCGAGCTTCGGGGCCTCGACCACGACCTTGGTGGCGACGTCATAGGCTTCGCGCGCGTGCCCCTCGGCGTGCCCGTCGACGCCGTCGAGCAACGCATTCGCGATGCGCACGGACGTGTCGACCCAGCGGTTTCCATGAGGATTCGCGGCAAGCCACGCGCGCCACAAGGGAAGAGCCCCCACGCGGTCGTTCTTCGCCGAGAGCGCCTCGGCGATGACGAGCTTTGCCTCGTCACGCCCGGCCATGTCCTCGGGCACCGCCCCGGCACGAGCCATCGCCTCATCGGCACGGCCCGCGCGCGCGAGCGTCTGTGCGGCCCTCAGCGTCGCATATCCGGCAAGAGGACACGCCGACGCCTGGGCCAGCTCGAACGCGAGCTGGGCGTCCGCCGTGGAATTGGCTGCGAGGGCCAGGCGGCCCTCGAGGTAGTCCCATGCGCATCGTTCGGCCACGGAGAGGTCCGCGGGCCGCGCAGCGCGCAGCGCGCGGAATGCTCCCGCAGGGTCCTTCGCGCGATCGAGGTCGCGCGCGCGCGCAAGCCTCGGGTCGTCGAGAAGGACGCGAACGCCCGGCAGCGCCATCGCCGGATTCACGGGCGGACCGGGCTTCGCCTCGGCATTGGGCGTGTTCGTGACCAGAGGAGGCGTCGCGTTCGAGCCGCCACGACAACCGAGCGCGAGCACGCTCGCGAGCACCGCGCAGCCCGCAAAGGTGCCGCGGCTCACGTGCCTGCTCAAACGCCCGCGACCGCCCACGTCGCTCAACCCTGCCTCCGGCGCGCTGCGAAGGCCTCTTCGGCCGCCTCTTCCTCGCTCGCATCGCGGGCCCGACGGACCCCCGCGTCGAATCGAGCCTCGTCCTTCTCCACCACGTCGAGGTCCGCCTTCTTCTGCCCGAGCTCCGTGCGCACGGCAGCCTCTCGCTCGCGGGCCAGCCCGAGCTGACCGTCGGCCCGCTCGATCGCCTTCGAGAGATCCGCCATCTGCGCGCTCGCGGCGTGCTCCCACGCCTGCGCGCGGGCGAGATCGGCCACGCACAGCTCCCCGTTCGCGAGACGGTGTGCTTCGTCTTCCCGTACGGCCGCCGCGCGCACCTCGGCCTCGACCCGTTCTTGCTCCGCGCGACGTTTGGCGTCGTCGGCCGCCTCGCGCACCCGCACGGCGTCACCGAGCTGCGCCGTAGCGTCCTCGACCTTCCGGTCGCGGTGCTCGCGCAGGGACTCGAGCGGGTACTTCGGATTCCGCGGCATTCGTGGACGATTCAGTCTAACCGATGGTGGCTGTACCGTGTGGTAACAGCACACGAGCAACGCCGAGCCAGGGGTCACGCATTCCTAGCGCATCTCGCCCCGCGAGGCCGACACCCGCACGATGCCAGCACGATGACGTTGCCAGGGCGCGAACGTCCCTTATCGTAGAGGGTGATGCGGGTTGCGTTCTCCGACCCCCAGGGCTCACGCCGACGGCGAATGTTGCCTTACGCCGGGCCGGTCGCGCTCTTCGTCCTGGCGCTCCTCGGGGGATTCGTCGGGCCCATCAGCGGAGTCACGGCCGCATTCACGGCCACCCTGGCCGTGGCCCTCTTCCATCTCGTCGGAATCCTGCCGCTCCGGCAGGGGCGGATGCGCGAGGGTGAGCTCGAGACGGGGCCCGGCTACATCGCGCTGAAGGACGGACGCGCCCGCTCCCAGCGCATCGACGCACGCTCGATCGTGGGGGGGACGACGGCGCGCACGCGCACGGGAATCCTCTTCACGCTGGCGCACGCGAAGCGCGATCAGCCCATCACCATCGAGGTCGCATCCAACGCCGATGCCGAGCGGGTACGACACGCCCTTGGGATCGGGCACGGCGGATTCGGGTCGGTGAGCTGGAGGACCGTTCCTTCGGCGTCGGCCAAGAGCGGTTTCTGGGGGCGCCTCCTCACCTTCCTCATGGGCACCCTCATCTGCGGCCTCGGCTTGTTCGTGAGCGCCGAGGTCGGAGGGATCGCCGCGATGGCGCTCGGACAGTTCGTGTTCCTGACCATGATCCTGAGTCTCGTCGGGTACTTCGGGCGCCAGGGCGTGCCGAGCGTGGTGATGGCGGCAGAAGGCCTCCGCCTCCAGACGAAGCAAGGCTGGTTCACCGTGCCGTACGACCACGTCCAGGGAATCGAGGTCGTCGACGGCGCGCTGCGATTCCGCGTGCCGCCGCCCTACCACTCCGTCGACGTGGAGACGGCCGGCAACCTGATGGGCGCCGGCCTCGGGGTCGACGACCGTGACGCTCTCGTCAAACAGATCATGTCGGCTTCGGCACGCGCCCGGGGGCTAGGGACCTCGAAGAACGACGTGACGGGTCGTGTCGACGTACTCCGCCGCAACGGCGAGAGCCCGCGTGACTGGCTCGCGCGGCTCGACATGGCCGGTCGCATGCTCGAGGCGTCGACCGCCGGTTACCGCGGGCACACGCTCGATACCGAGGACCTCTGGGCGGTGCTCGAGGATCCCGAGGCCGAGGCCGACCTCCGCGCCGCCGCCGCCCGCGTCCTCAGGCACTCGCAGAAGCCCGAGACCCGAACGCGCATCGACGCCGCAGTCGCCGCCGTCCGCGACGACTCCACGAACAAGCGACTCCGCATCGCCATCCGCGACGACGTGGACAACGCGAGCCAGGAGCTCGCGATGCTCGACGCCCAGGAGGCGCCCCAACAGATGCGCGCGACGAGCTACCGCTGAGCGACCTTCGAGAGCCCTCAGCCACAGGCAGCTCGTGTCTTTGTGATTCACACGACACGAGCGAGAGCGCCTACTCGGCGCCCCACTCCTGGAGCGAGCGGACACGCACACCGCCGTCACCCCGGGCCACCTCGATCGCGTCGCAGGCCGCGAGCGCAGCCGCAATCGTCGTGAAGTAGGGGATGTTCGCGAGCAGCGTCTGGCGGCGCAGCGAGTAGCTGTCGCTCACCTCGCGCGCGCCGAGCGTGGTGTTCACCACCATCGCGATCGTCCCGCCGCGGATCGCATCGACCACGTGAGGACCGCCCTCGGCCACCTTGTTGATGACCTCCGCCGGGATGCGCGCACGCTGGAGCGCCGCCGCCGTGCCGCGGGTCGCGATGATCTCGTAGCCCGCCGCGCGCATGCGCCGCGCGATGATGCAGGCGACCGGCTTGTCCGCGTCCTTCACGCTGATGAACACGCGCGGCCGGCTCGCAGGTTTGTTGCCGCCACCCGAGTCGGGGAGCTTCACGTCGAGCCCCGCCGCGATCATGCTCTTGTAGAACGCTCGCGCGAACGTGTCGGCGATGCCCATGACCTCGCCGGTCGAGCGCATCTCCGGGCCGAGGATCGTGTCGACGCCCGGGAATTTCGCGAACGGGAAGACGCTCTGCTTCACCGCGACATGGCGCGGCACCTCGACGTCGGACGCGCCGAGCTCGTCGAGCGTCTTGCCGGCCATCACCTTCGCGGCGATCTTCGCGAGGGGACGCCCCGTCGCCTTCGAGACGAACGGTACCGTGCGGCTCGCACGCGGGTTCACCTCGAGGATGTAGACGGCGTTCCCCTTCACGGCGAACTGCACGTTCATCAGCCCGACCACGCCGAGCTCGAGCGCGAGCATGCGGGTCTGCTCCTCGATGGAGCCGACGATCTCGGGGCTGAGCGAGTGCGGCGGGAGCACGCTCGACGAGTCGCCGGAATGAACCCCGGCCTCCTCGATATGCTGCATCACGCCGCCAATGATCGCGCGCCGGCCGTCGGCCACGCAGTCGACGTCGACCTCGATCGCGTCCTTCAGGAACTCGTCGATGAGGATCGACTGCGTGCCGGCGTCACGAGCGGCCTCGACCGCCAGCGCGACGTACGCCTCGAGCTCTGCGCGCGTGTACGCGATCGTCATCGCACGACCACCGAGCACGTAGCTCGGGCGCACGAGCACCGGGTAGCCGATCTCCTCGGCGATCTTGTATGCGCCGTCGATGCCCGTCGCGATGCCGCTACGCGGCCGCTTGAGCGACAGCTTCGTGAGGACCTCGTCGAAGCGCCCGCGGTCCTCGGCGCGATCGATCGCGTCGGCCGTCGTACCGAGGAGCTTCACGCCCGCCTTCTCGAGGGGCACCGCGAGCTTCAGCGGAGTCTGACCGCCGAACTGCACGATGACGCCGACGGGCTGCTCCTCGTCGCAGATCGCGAGCACGTCCTCGAGCGTGAGCGGCTCGAAATACAGGCGATCTGACGTGTCGTAGTCGGTCGAGACCGTCTCGGGGTTGCAGTTGACCATCACGGTCTCGAAGCCGAGCTCACGCAGGGCCTGCACCGCGTGCACGCAGCAGTAGTCGAACTCGATGCCCTGCCCGATGCGATTCGGACCGCCGCCCAGGATGACGACCTTCTTCTTCGTCGAATCCGGCTTCGCCTCGCTCTCCGACTCGTACGTCGAATAGAGGTAAGGCGTGTGGGCGACGAACTCTGCGGCGCACGTGTCGACGCGCGCGTAGACGGGGACGACGCCCTCCTTCTTGCGGAGCGCACGCACGCCCTCGGCGCATGAGCCGTCAGCTTGCCGATCTGCGCGTCGGAGAAGCCGAGGCGCTTGAACGAGCGAAGTGCCGCCGGCGACACGTCACCGCGCCCCATGCGCTCCTCGGCCTTCACGATGCGGGAGATCTGCGCGAGAAACCACGGGTCGATCTTCGTGAGATCGAAGATCTCCTCGTTGGAGACCCCCGCGCGCATCGCGTCGGCGACGTAGAACAGGCGGTCGGCGACCGGGATCGGAATGACCGACCGCAGCGCGCGGACGAGGTCCTCCGGGTTCGGCGGCGGCAGGCTTTTCGGCGGCTCGATCTCCGCCGCCTCCATGCCGAGATCGCGCTTCTTCTTCGGCTCCGCGAGCACGCGATAGTCGACGCGCGAGACGAGCGAGACGAGGCCGTCACGCGACGTCTCCAGCGAGCGCGCCGCCTTCTGCAGCGACTCGCAGAACGTGCGGCCGATGCTCATCACCTCGCCGACGCTCTTCATCTGCGTGCCGAGCGTGTTGTCGGCGCCCGGGAACTTCTCGAACGCGAAGCGCGGCCACTTCACGACGACGTAGTCGATGACCGGCTCGAAGGCGGCGCTCGTCCCCGTGATGTCGTTCTTCAGCTCGTCGAGCGTGTAACCGACGGCGAGCTTCGCTGCGATCTTGGCGATCGGATAGCCCGTCGCCTTCGACGCGAGAGCGCTCGACCGCGAAACGCGCGGGTTCATCTCGATCACGTGGACCGTGCCGTCGTACGGGCTGACGGCGAACTGCACGTTCGAGCCGCCGGTCTCGACGCCGATCTCCGTCATGACCGCCTTCGCGGCGTCACGGAGGCGCTGGTACTCCTTGTCGGTCAACGTCATCGCGGGGGCGACGGTGATCGAGTCGCCCGTGTGCACGCCCATCGGATCGATGTTCTCGATCGAGCAGACGACGATGAAGTTGTCGGCCTTGTCGCGGATGACCTCGAGTTCGAACTCCTTCCAGCCGAGCACGCTCTCCTCGATGAGCACCTCGGTGGTGGGAGACTGGGCGAGCGCCCAGGCGACCTTCGCCTCGAACTCGGTCTCGTTCTGCGCGATGCCGCCGCCCGAGCCGCCCATCGTGAAGGAGGGCCGCAGGATGGCCGGGAAGCCCGTGCTCTTGACGATGGCCCAGGCCTCCTCGACGGAGTGGGCGCTGCCGGCCTTCGGGCAGCTGAGCCCGATCTTCTCCATCGCGGCCTTGAAGAGCGAGCGGTCCTCGGCCTTGGCGATCGACTCGGGGCGCGCCCCGAGCATCTCGACGCCGTACTTGGCGAGCACGCCGTTCTTGTCGAGCGCGAGCGCGAGATTCAGGGCGGTCTGGCCGCCGAGGGTCGGCAGGATGGCGTCCGGCCGCTCCCGCTCGATGATCGCCTCGAGCGTCTTCGGCTCGAGCGGCTCCACGTAGGTCCGGTACGCGAGGTCCGGGTCCGTCATGATCGTGGCCGGGTTCGAGTTGACCAGGATGACCTGGTACCCCTCCTCGCGCAGGGCCTTGGCCCCCTGCGTCCCGGAGTAGTCGAACTCACAGGCCTGACCGATCACGATCGGCCCCGCGCCGATGATGAGGATTTTTTTCAGATCGTCGCGGCGAGGCACGAGGCGCGGATTAGCAGGGCGCGGCGCAGAGTGAAAGGGTGACCGGGACCCGCGGCCCCACGGCCCCGTTTGACCCGTCCGAAACTTGGCCCGGACGCGCCCCTCTCCTTATGCAAGGTGCCATGAGCGAAGCTGACCGCGCGCCCGCAATCGCCGACAAGGGCCAGGCCCCCGCGGACGGCGCTGGGGGATTCTCCTCGGCGGTCGTGAGCATCCCGTTGCCGCGCATCTTCGGCCGGCTGCTCCTGCTGAAGCTGCTCGCCCGCGGCGGGATGGGCGACGTCTACCTCGCCGCCACGACCGGCATCGAGGGCGCCGAGCGCCCGATCGTCGTCAAGACGGTCCGCCGTGACCACATCCACGACGGCTCCTTCCTGGCGCGCTTCCTCGACGAGGCCCGCGTCCAGTCCCAGCTCAACCATCCGGGGGTCGCCCAGATCCTCGAGGCCTCCACGGACGAGAACGGCGAGCCCTACACGGTCGTCGAGTACGTCGAGGGCCGCTCGCTCGCCGACGTGCGCCACCGCACGGTCCAGGTCGGCGCACGCATCGGCTGGCCCGAGGCCTGTGCCCTCGCGATCGAGATGGGGATGGCCCTCTCGCACGTGCACGAGCGCTCGGGCGCCGACGGAACGCCCCTCGGCATCGTCCACCGCGACCTCTCCCCCCAGAACGTGATGATCGGCTACGCCGGCGAGGTGAAGCTCATCGACTTCGGCACGGCGCGCGGCCACAACCGCCGCTGCCACACCGTGGCCGGCGTCGTCTTCGCGAAGCCCGGCTACGTCGCGCCGGAAGTCGCGCGTCAGCAGGTCGGCGACGGCCGCATCGACGTCTACGCCATCGGCGTGATGCTCTGGGAGCTCTGCGCCGGAAAGCGCCTCCTGACGGGCGAGGCCCAGAAGCACCTCGAGGACGTGGCCGCCGGTCGCTTCGAGATCCCGCTCCTTGCCTCCACGCGCGGGATCCCGAGCGACCTCGACAAGATCATCCAGAAGCTCTGCGCGAACGACCCCGACGATCGCTACGCGAGCGCTTCTCACGCCGCCACCGACCTGGCACGTGTCCTCGCGCAGGCCCCGGCCGGCAAGAACGCCGAGCGGAGCGTGCGCGCGCGCGTCGCCGTCCTCATGAAGACGCTCTGGCCGCACGAGCCCGCGCGTTCCCGCGCCGAGTTCGCCAAGCTGCTCAAGCAGGCCCGTGAGCTCCGCAAGGAGCCCGAGACCCCGCCGGCGAGCGGCATCATGGAGATCCAGGCCGCGCACATGACGCAGGATCCCTCGATCCTCGCCGGCACGCCGTACCGCATGCTCCGCAAGATCGGCGAGGGCGCCAGCGGTGAGGTCTTCGAGGCCGAGCACGTCGAGCTCGGTCGCCGCTACGCGGTGAAGGTGCTCACGTCCGCGCACGCCGCGGCCCACGACGCCGTCGACCGCTTCCGCAAGGAGGCGCGCGCCGTCGCGAAGCTCTCTCACCCGAACCTCGTCCAGCTGCACGACTTCGGGAAATCGATCGACGGCCGCGTGTTCCTCGTCATGGAGCTCCTCTCGGGCCAGACGCTCGACATTCACTCGGAGAAGGGGCTCGGGTGGCGTGAGTCCGTGCACCTCGCCATCCAGGCGACGCGCGCGCTCGAAGCCGCGCACCATGCCGGCGTCGTCCATCGGGACCTCAAGCCGCAGAACCTCTTCCTGACGACCGAAGGCGACCTCAAGCTGCTCGACTTCGGCGTTGCGATGGCGCTCGCCGACACGGGCGAGGGCGAGCGCAAGCAGAAGGGCTTCGCGGTCTTCGGCACGCCCGAGTACATGGCGCCCGAGCAGGTCGCCGGCGAGACCGTCGACGCGCGCTGCGATATCTACGCGCTCGGCTGCGTTCTCTACGAGCTCGTCACCGGCACGCGGCCGTTCGAGGGCTCACCGGTCGTCGTGATGGGCAAGCAGCTCCGTGAAGAGGTCGAGCGTCCGCGCAGCCGCGCTCCGAGCGCCGTCATCCCCGGCGAGCTCGAGGGCGTCATCATGAAGGCGCTCGCCAAGGCCAAGGAAGACCGCTTCCCCAACGCGCTCGCGCTCCGCGAGGCGCTCGAGGAGGCGCTCGCCGCTCCCACCCGCCGCAAGTCGCGCGCACGTCGCCTCGTCGGCGCGGCCGTCGTCGCCTCGATGGCGCTGATCGCGGTCGCCGGCCTCAAGGGTCGCATCCACAGCGATCTCTTCTTCGGCGCGAAGGAGCCCGTCGCGTCCGTCGCGACGCTGAACGTCGGCGAGCTGCCGAACGCAAACGCGAACGCCACGGCGGCGACGATCGCCGCTCCCATGGCGTACGAGGCCACGGCCGAGGCCCCCGCGAAGGCCGAGGCTCCCGCTGCGCCCGCCGCCCCCGCGCCCTCCCCCGCCCCGGCCCAGGCCGACCCGACCCCCGGGGCCGTCGCGATCGCCGACGGCCCCAAGGCGCCCGCCGCGCGTGAGGCTCGCGCCGCCGACAGCGACCGCCGCAACGACGTGCTCCCTCAGCCCGAGGCGAAGAAGCCGAGCAGCCTGCTCGTCCGCGCCTCGGATCGCCGGACCACGGAGATGCCCCAGGACGCGAAGACTCGCCTCGCCGACGCGCGCAGCGCTGCCCGCGAGCACTCGACCGACGCCCGCGCGCTGAAGGCCTGGGCGACCGCCGCGATGCACGCCGGCGAGACCCGCGAGGCGCGTCGCGCCGCCGAGAGCTGGGCCGTCCACGACGGGAGCGCCGAGCCGCGCCTCTTCCTCGCGAGCGCGCTCGAGTCGAGCGGCCGCAAGCGCGAGGCACGCGCGGTTCTCGAGGAGTGGCTCGCGAACCATCCCGACTCCGCGGACGCGAAGCGCATGCTCTCGCGCCTCGGTGCTGCCCCCGAGCCCGCCATCAAGCGCGGCGGACGCGGACGCGGTCGCGGCGTCCAGCTCCACCCGCCGGATCCGGTCGCTGCCGACGAGTGAGGCCTGCGAAACGGGCTGAGCGGGACGGAAGGTCGCTCAGTTCGGAGCGCACATGCCAGGCGGGTTCTTCCCGATCTGGTCGAGCTTCGCCTTTGCCTCGGCGCCGATCTTGTCCTTCGTGAACCGCTTCTCGCACGCGTCGTACGCGACCTTCGCGTTCGCGCAGTCGTGCATGAGCAGGTAAGCGTCGCCGATGCCGTAGAGCGTGCGATCGAGCACGTTGGAGCGCGGGAACAGCTTCAGCAGGCGATTGAACTGGCCGAGCGCGCTGCTCGGGCGGCCGTCCTGGAGGTCGGCGCTGCCCAGGAAGAAGAGCGCCTCGTCGGCCTTGTCGTCGCTCGGGTAGCGATTGACGTAGTCGGGCCCGAGCGCGCGCACCGTCGCCCACTCCTTCTTGGCGAAGGCAGCCTCGAGTTGCTTGTAGTGCGCATCCTTGTCGGCGGGCGCCGCGATCGGCGCGGGCGGAGGCGGAGGCGGAGGCTGAACGCGCTTGAGCTCGTCGAGCCGCGCGTACAGCTCGGTGCGCGAGGCCCCCACGTCGCGCCGTAGATCGTCGATCCCGTGCGTCACCTCGTCGACCTTGCCGGCGAGCTCGTTGAGGCGCTGCTTCGACGCGATGAAGTCACCGCTCGAGTCGGCGTTGGCGCGGAGGGCGTTGTCGAGGCGTGCGCGGGTCGCCTCGAGGTCGACGCGGAGCGCGACCAGGTTGGCGTTCGCCTGCGCGGCGTCCTTCTCTACCTGAGCCGTACGGGCCACCAGCGCCTCGTGGTCGCGCTGGCTCGCGCAGCCCGTAGCCACCAATGATCCGACCAGCGCCGCAGCGATCACGATCTTCTTCATCGAGCGTCGTTCTCCCCTCGAATGGCCAGAAACGCTCGCGTTAAACCGCATCGCGCCTACATTTCCCAGCTAATTTCACACACGTTCCACATCCGATTGCTTGCCAAGCCACGGCTTGTCGCTTACGGAGAGAGCCTTCGATGGCCACAGCCACGGCCGACGTCAACCTCGAGCTCATCTCGGGCCCCCCGTATCGCACGATCCTGCGACTCGCGATGCCCACGGTCATCGCGATGCTCTCGCAGAGCCTCGTGAACGAGATCGACGTCGTATTCTTCTCGCACCTCCCTCACCCGGAGGACTCGAACGCACAAGCTGCGCTCCTGCCCTCGCTGCTCCTCGTGTGGCTCTTCGGAGGCTCGCTGAGCGCGATCAGCGTCGGCACGCAGGCCTACACCGCGCGCCGCTACGCCGAGCGCCGGTACGAGGCGGCAGGCGCCGTGCTCGCGAACGCAGCGTTCTTCTGCATCGCAGGCGGCATCGGCCTGAGCATCGTCGGGTTCCTCACGATCGACAGCCTGCTCCACGTCATGCTGCCCGTCCCCGAGGCGCACGGCATCGCGCTCTCGTACTCGAAGTGGCGCCTGCTCGGCGTCGTCTCGATGGGCATGACGATGGCGGTGAAGGCGTTCTTCGACGGCATCGGCAAGACGTGGGTTCACCTCGTCTCCGCGCTGGTGATGAACTTCTTCAACGTCCTCTTCTGCTGGCTGTTCATCTTCGGCAACGCCGCGCTCGGCATCAAGGCGATGGGCGCCCCCGGTGCCGGCGCGGCGGCCTTCATGGCGACGTGGATCGGCCTCGGCATCATGATCTTCTTCGCCGCGCGCGAGCGGACGAAGTACCAGCCGGTCCGCTGGTCGAACATCTCCCGCGCCCTGACGTGGGACATCCTCAAGCTCTCGATCCCCGCGGCGCTCGCGACCATCGTGATGATGGTGGGCTTCGGGCTCTTCACGAAGGTCGCCGGGAAGCTCGACGCAGCCGAGGCGCTTCACTCGCTGACGGGCGACCGCGAGGCCGTCAACGGCGCCGCCACGACCGACATCGTCGCGCTCCTGAAGCTCACGTTCACCGCGTGCCTCGCCTTCGGCACCGCGACGGCGACGCTCGTGGCGCAGTCGCTCGCGGCCAAGCGCCCGGAGGACGCGTCTCGCTTCGGCTGGGCGAGCGTGCGCCTGGGGCTCGTGCTCTTCGGCTTCGTCGGCCTCCTCGAGGGCGTGATCTTCCCGCAGCAGATCGTCCACTTCATCTCGGACTCCGACGCCGTCCGCAATGCCGCCCTCATGCCGATGAAGATGATGGCGTGGGTGACCCCGATCATCGCCGTCGCGATGATCCTGAGCGAGGCGCTCTTCGGCGCCGGCAACACGAAGTTCGTGGCGGCCGCGCAGTTCTGTCTCGTGTTCTTCCTGCTCGTCCCGCTCGCGTGGGTGCTGGGCGTCACGACCAACCACGGCCTCACCGGCATGTGGGTCGGCGCGGTCGCCTACGCGATCGGCGCGAGCATCGTGATGACCGCCAAGTTCAAGGGCGGCGCCTGGAAGCTGATCAAGCTCTGACCCTGGCCGTCATGGCGAGGGCGCGCCGGCGTGCTGCGCGAGCGGAACGTCCCGGCCCATCCGACCCGCAACGTGCCCCGTGAACGCCGGCACCCGCAAGCGCACGTCGCCCGACCCGGACGAGTCGAGCGTGCTGCTCGCGATCGACTTTCCCGTCGCGTCGTCGATCCACGCGACGGCGTAGCGTCCCGCCGGCGGCGCAGGCAGAGCCAGCTCGACGCCACTCACGGCACGGCTGTCGCCTTCCGAGGCGCCCTCCACCCAGAAGCCTCGCGCCAGCGCGTCGGGCGTGACGAGCGACGAGGCCTTCGCCTTACCACGTGACACGCGCACGTCGCGGGCCGGGTCGAGCGGCGCGGCCTGGAACGCGTCGAGGAACCACGAGAGCACGCCGAGACGCGCCCCGCGCGGCGCAAGCACACCTGCGCCGGCGAACGTGAGCGCCCAAGGGCGGGAGCTGGCCGCCGTCTCCTCGAAGTCAGCGCAGATGACCGGCTCCTCCCGACCGTAGGCCACCTCGATCGCGTGCATCGCGTCGCTCTCGCGCGTGCGTGAAGCTTCTCGGCTCGAGCCGTGGAGGTGCACGAGCACGAGATCGTCGCCCGTCGGGACCACGCCTTGTCCGCTCGTGAAGAGATGACGGTACGGGTCGAACGACCGCCATGCATCCCGCATCGCCTCGGCCCAGGGCCGCCAGGTGGCCTCGGGAACGACGTCGTCGAGCTCGGGCTCTTCCACCAGCTCCAACGCCAGCAGACGTGGTGATGACCCCCAGCGGTCGGCGACGTAGCGAAGTCGTCGCGCCGCGTCCGCGCGCTGCGCCGGCGACGTGAACATCTCCTCGGGCGGGCGTCCGTTGCGACCACGGCCACGCGCAAACGCGACGAGCACCACGTCGACGCGGCTTCGCTCGGCGCCGTCGAAGAGCGCGTCGATCGCATCGGCGGTCTTCTCGTCGAAGCGCCCCGCGGAGGGCGCGAGGCTCGAGGACACGACGGCGCGGATGGTTCGCATCCCCTCGCTCGCCCGGTACGAGAGGTAGCCTTGCACGTCGACCTCGCCCGCTTTCCCTCCGACCTCGATGCGGCTCTCACCGAGGACGCGGACGATCTCGCCTCCGTCGCGAACGAGCCTGCGACCCTGCGCGGGGTCCCTGCTGACGAAGCCGCTCGCTGCGCTGGCCACGGCCTCGAACTGACCGCGCGCGACCTCGTGCAAGCCCTCGCCCGCGTCCGCGCGAATGACGTACGCGTGGAGCCCGACCTCGCGAGCCGCGAAGCGCACGCGGTGGCTCCCATGCGAGGCGAAGCCTCCGGTGGTGACCACGGCGCCCGACGGTGAGGTGAAGCGGGCCTCGATGCGAACGTCATCGGGCGCGAGGGTCCGCGAGCGGACGTCGACCGGAAGCTCGAAGCGCGTACGAACGGGCACCGTGGCGATCGCAGGCGTGTGGCTCGTCTCAGCCGAGGTCGCGACGACGGGCGCGCCCGGCTGCATCGGCGGCGACCGCACCTCGCTGCCACAGGCAGCCGCGACGAGGACGAGCGCCGCGGCGAGCGCGTTCGACGTCGGGCCGGGCGCGCGTAGGCGTGCAAGGAGAGCCATCGTCGATGGGGATGCAAGCGACGCACCGAGCTCCCAGTGTGATCGACATGCCGCTCATGTGCGTCGTGCTCCGCCCAAAATGAGCGTCGATCGCAGATCGGCGCATCCTCGGAGAGGCCTCGCGACACTCTCTCCATACGTCCTTTCCTTGAACCTCCCGGAGGCCACCGATGCGCTCACGTCTGGCTGTTGTGTCGAGTCTGCTCGTTGCCGCCTGGATCGCCGCCTGTGGCGGCTCCGACTCGACCCCCGAGACCGCTCCCCTGCCGGACGGCGGGACCGACGGAACGACCGGCAACCTGGAGGCGTCGACGGATGGGGCCACAGACGGGGCCGTCACGCCTAGCGCGTGTGACACCAAGGCCGCCGCCCTCTGTGGCGCGCGCAAGTGCGATGCCAACCTCGGATGTGTGCAGTGCGTGGCCAACACGGACTGCACCGGCACGGACAAGTTCTGCATCCGCGGCCGGTGCGAGGCCTGTGCGACCAACGCGGACTGTGGCGTCGCCGCCCCCGTCTGTTCCCCGGTCGACAACCGATGCCACATCTCGTGCGTCGGAGACGGTGCGGCTCCGTGCAAGGGCGACACACCGATCTGCGACAACGCGAGCGGCGCGTGTGTCGGCTGTCAGACGTCGGCCACGTGCCCGGCGGGAGCTCCGCTCTGCGAACCGACCACGAAGACGTGTGTACAGTGCACGATGAACAGCGAGTGCCCCGCTGCGAAGCCGCATTGCTTCCTCGGCGACTTCACGTGCGTCGAGTGCTCGACGAGCGCCGACTGCGCCGCCGACAAGGTCTGCGACCCCCGCGAGAAGCGCTGCATCGCCACCTGTGCGAACGACACGCAGTGCGCCGCGCCCGCGCCGAAGTGCAACACGACGGCGGCGAGCTGCGTCCAGTGCCTCGCCACGCCGGACTGCGCGGCCGTCGCAAACCGGCCGCTCTGCGACACGACGAAGGATCGCTGCGTCCAGTGCATCAGCGCCGCGGACTGCAACGCCGACGCGGGCACGCCGATCTGCGACAACGACCGCTGCGTCCAGTGCAAGGACGACAAGGACTGCCCGGGCGTCGACCCGAAGTGCAACAACGGTACGTGTAAGTAGCGCGCTCTACGGATGCGCCACATCGCTCGGGTCCTCCCAGGGGAGCCCGAGCTGTGAGCGCGTCAGGTTCAGCACCGCATCCACCTGTTCGGGCGCGGCGTGCAGCGTGGCCTCGAGCTTCGTGCCGCGCGCGCGGAACGAGAGGTTCGCGAGGAGGTTCTTCAGCACGATCCTCACCATGAGCGAGTTCTGCCTCGTGGTGAGCTCGCCGAGCGCGGTCGCGGTCGTCCTGCAGGTGGCCGCGTCGGGGCAGTCCGCCTCGGCGCTCACGTCGAGGCCTCCGTCCGGCGCCGACTTGACGACCACCACCGCGCCCACGACCTCCGCCGGGAGATAGCGCACGAGCTTGGCCGGCTCGGCGACGAAGGCGCGCGCCATCTCACCGGGCTTCGTCTGTGGGTCGATCGGCTTGGCGAGCGCGGCGGCGAGATCCGCCGCGCGATCGCTCGGCACGAGCGCGAGGACGCCCGCCTGCGGCCTGAGCAGCACATCGCGAACCCCGTAGATCTCGGCGCGCACCGCGCTCGGCCCCGCATCGAACGCCTCGAGCCCGGCGTCGACGTTCGCGCGCGTCAGGTCGGCCTCCGCGCGGAGGTGCTTCACGACGTTGGCGTTTGGGCCGGGCACGGCGACGCGCGAGCCGTAGACGAGCAGCCACTCGCCATCCGCGAACGGGTCGACGCCGGTCTTCGCGCGCGCGTCGATCACGTCGGGCAAGACCGACAGCATCTTGAGGACCTTCGCGCCGCTCCGCGTCGCGCGCATCAGGCGGAGCGCCGCGGCCAGACGAAACGCATGCGCTTCACCCGGCTTGGTCGGCTCGGCCGCACCGAACGCCGGCTCAGGTAGCGGCAGCTTCGGCCTCGGCGCGGGCGCCGAGGCGTCCTCGGAGGTCACGGCGCCCATCGACGCATCGAGCTCGCGCGCGGGCTCACGCGTTCGAGCCGGCCGCACCGTCACCCGTGGGACCTCCGGAGGACGCTCCGACTCCTCCCCTCCGCAGCCGAACGCCAGCGCGACCGCGAACGCGAACGCGGACGCGCCCGCGATCACCGACGCCCGCAACCTCACCCGCCGTCCTTGCCCTTGCTCTGGATCAGGCGGTCGAGCTCCTCGTCCGTCTCGTTGCCGGTGATCGGCTTGTTGGCCGGGGCGGGCGCTTCTGCGTCCTTCTTGCCCTTGCCGGCGATGAGCGCGTCCATCTCCTCGTCGGTCATCTCGCCGGAAGGCTTGGGCGCCTCGGCGCCGGCGTCGGGCTTGCCCTTGCCGGCGATGAGCGCGTCGAGCGCGTCCTCCTCGGACATCGCTGCACCGGCGTCGGGCGCCACGACCACGGCGGCCTTCTCGGGCATGCGGCCGTTCGGGTACTTCTTCTTGTCCGCCTCCGAGCAGGGCAGCGGGTTCGAGTTGTCGTGCTGCACGCACTCGAGCTTCCACGCCTCACGCGGCGTTCGCTCCTCTCTTTCAGCCTTGTTGCGCCACTCCTGGATGTCGTCGACGACGAGCATGTTCGAGATGTGGGGCACGTAGGTGATGATCAACAGCGCCAGCGCGAGCAAGCCGACGAAGGGCATCGCCAGCTTGTAGAGGCTCACGACCGGCCTGTTGAACCGGAAGCTCGCGATGAACAGGTTGAGGCCGAGCGGCGGACACGAGAACGCGAGCTCGAGGTTCAGCACGAACATGATGGCGACGTGGAACGGGCCGAGCCCGAAGTGCGCCGCAAACGGGAGGATGAGCGGGATGGCGACCAGGATCGCGCTGAAGCCGTCCATGATCATGCCGAGCACGAGCAGGAAGACGTTCATCACGATGAGGAACTGCCAGGTCTTGTCGAGCCCGAGATGGAGCATCGCCTCGATGAGGCGCAGCGGGATCTTCTTGTCGACGACGTAGTAGGTGAGCGCGTTCGCCATCGCGAGGATCAGGATGACGGCACCCGCGAGCGCCATCGACCCCTTCGCGATCCGGACGAGGTCCTTCTTGATCGTGAGGTCCTTGTAGATGAAGACCTCGATGCCGAGCGTGTAGAGCGCGACGAGACCGGCGGCCTCGTCGATGTCGGTCATGTTCGTCTTGATGCCGACGACGAGCAGGATGAAGACGCCGAGCTCCCACTTGAAGGCCCACGTCGCCGCGAGCGCCTCCTTCACGTCGAAGGGCGTGCGCGGGATCTTCTCCTTCACGCCGATGTAGCCGGAGTAGAGGACGAAGAGCACGAGGACGAGCCCGCCCGGCGCGAGGACCGCCTTGTTGACGAGCTGGAAATCGAGGCCCGTCACCATCGCGTAGACGAGGAGCGGGAGCGCGTACGGCAAGAGAAGGCCGAGCGAGCCGCCGGTCGTGACGAGACCGAGCGCGAACTTCTCGGAGTAGCCCTTCTGCCGGAGCGCCGGGAGGAGCAGACCGCCGACCGCGATGATCGTGACGCCGCTGCCGCCCGTGAAGAGCGTGAACACGGCGCTCGCGAGCACGCACACGATCGCGAGGCCGCCGGGGAGCCAGCCGACCCACGAGGTCGCCGCGCGCACGAGGCGCTCGGGCGTCTTCGACTCGGCCATCGTGTAGCCGACGAACGTGAACAGCGGGATCGTCGTCAGGATGGGCGAGCCCGCGAAGCGCGAGCCGAAGACCTCGGGCGCGAGACGGCGCAGCACCTGCTGCGACGAGTCGGGGTCCATGAGCCAGGCGATCTCGCTGACGCCGCCCATGACGGCGAAGAGCGGTGTGCCGAGCAGCGCGAGGAGCGCGACGAGGCCGACCAGGATGCCGCCGAACGCCGTGAACGCGGCGACGGTGGCGCCGATGAGGCCGAAGGTGAGGCGCGCCGCCTTGGGATCGGGCGCGTCGGTCGCGACTTGATTGCTCATCGCGTCGACTCCTTCATCTTCTCCTCGAAGGCCTCGGCCTCGGGGCTGTGATCGTGGATGTGTGCGAGCTCCTCGTCACCGTGGGCGGCGTTCGGGTCCACCTTCACCCATCCGGCGATCGCCAGGAGCGAGCGCATCACGAAGCGAATCGAGATCACGAGGAGCCCGAACGCGAAGACGAAATTGCACTCGCGGACGAGCAGCTGGTAGACACGCTCGCCGGCTCCCGGGATGGCCGTCACGGCCGGCGTGCGGAAGGTATCAGGCGTGTCCTCCATCTCCATCGCCTTGATGTCCTCGGCGGGAAAATGCCTCTCCCAGCCGCCGTCGTGGAGCCACTCGTTCCATTCCTTGGGCGTGAGCCACTTGCCGTACGGCTTGCCGGCGAGCACCTTCGGGAGGGTCTTCAGGTCCATCGAGATCTGACGGCCCGAGAGGAACAGGTCGCGACGGGTGTCCTTCAGGACCTTGTCGATCTTCGAGCTCGGCGAGGCCGTGCACGACTTGGTGGCGTCCTCCGCGCAGGGGACGTTGACCTTCGCGCCGTAGTCGACGACGGCGACGTGATCGAAGAAGCCCCACACCGCGACGAAGCACACGACGGCGGCGACCATCCAGCCGAGGACCGCTACGGGAACGCGCGCTCGTGGCGAGAGGAAGCGCATCACGACGTCGACGTTGATGTGCTTGCCCTGCCCCGTCGCGACGGACGCTCCGAGGAGCGCGAGCCACAGCGTCAGGCGCTTGGCGATGTCGCTCGCACCTCCGAAGAAGACCAAGAAGGATGCGTTCTGCAACCACGCGAGGAGGTTGCCGAAGTACTCCACGCCGAGGTCGCCCATCTGGCTTCCGAGGAGGAAGCCGACGACGACCGCGCCGGTGGTGATCGCCTCGTGGCGCTCCGTGCGCTTGCGCGTGAGGAGGTGCGTGACCCCGCCGATCACGAGCGCGCCCACCAGGCACCGGAACACGCGGCCGGAGCCGCCCGTGCCCGTGTGCGAGAGCGCCTTCAGCGAGATCCAGGCGACGAGCGTCATCGCGTCAGCGATGAGGACGGCGGCGCACAGCCTCGCGTCGAGCTTCGTCCACGCGCGGTCGAGCCGGTCGATGGGCGCGCCCCACGCGGCCTTGGCCGGCGCAGCGGCGACGGCAGGCGCAGGCGCATCTGCCGCCTCCTTCGGCGCGACCGACTTGCGTGCGCTCGGCCAGGGCGATGACGGGAGCTTCGAGGAGGCCTCGGGTGCGGGCGCGTCGTCCTTCGCAGACGATTCGCCGCTCTCCGAGGGCTCCTTCGGCGGGTCCTTTTCCTCTTCGCTCATCGGCGAGGAGGGTACCTCAGTCGCGGGTCACTCCCCCCAAAAACCCGTCACTTGGCGGAGGCGGCGGCGTCCGTGACGGCCTGCCAGGTGGCCGCGTTGATCTTGCCCTCGGCCTTCAGCTTGTTCCGGACCTCCTTGAACTTCGCCTGCCAGGCCGCCTTCTCCTCGGGGGTGAGCTTCACGACCGTCTTGGTCTTCATGAGCTCGGCCCAGGCCTCGCCGTCCTTGCCGCGGATCGCCGTGGTGAGGAGCTCGCTCGTGTTCCTGCCGGTGTCCGCGATGACCTGCTTACAGGCCGCCGGGATCGACGCGTAGAAGTCCTTGTCCATGACGAGCGCGCCGATGCCGAAGCCGACCGGCATGTCCACGACGTGCGTGACGTGCGGTGCCCACTGGAGCTGCTCGGCGGCGATCGCCGGCGTGGTGATGACGTCGACCGAGTCCGAGTTGCGGCCCGCGATGGCGGGGAGGATCGCCGGGACGCTCAGCGCCTTCGGCGACTGGATGCCGAGGGTCGCGAGGAACATCGAGCCGATCTGATCGCCCGAGATGTAGAACGGGTGGTACTGCTTCAGACTCTCGGGGGTGCGGATCTCAGGCTTGCCCTCGCCCTTGCGGAACATGACGTGGCCGATGCCGACGTCGCCCCAGCCGAGAATCTTGTAGCCGGCCGCGTCGAACGCGGTGTCGAAGGTCCCCTTCGCCTTGTTGCGGACCGCGTCGAGCTGCGGCCAGGTCTCGACGAGACCGGGCATCTGGAGGGCGACGACGCTCGGGTAGATGCTCGAGAGGCCGGTCGCGGTGAGAGCGCCGCCGTGGAGTCCCTTGGACTTCATCGCGCCGATCATGCCCGTCTCGTCGCCGGCCGAGCCGCTGTAGGCCCAGTCGAGCTCGCAGGCGCCGCTCGTCTCCTTCTTCACCGTGCGCTTCCACGCCTCGAAGAGGTTGCCCCAGGTCGACGAGCGCGGAGCGAGAGTGCCGAGCTTGATGACGAAGGCCTTGCTGTCGCCGTCGGCATGCGCCGGCTTGGTAGCGGCAGGAGCGACGAGCGAAGCGATGGCGACGAGCCCCGTGATTGCGACCTTACGAATCATGAACCGAAACCTCCTGGCGACTGCGCTCGATTGAACTCGAGAAGGGTAAGCGCCGGCTGAGGCGACGCAAAGTGGACCGTACGATTTGACGGCCAAACGGCCATCTCATTCAAATGGACGACGATATCGCGGCGTTCCGCCACACACGTCAGGACTTGGTCACGACTTGGGGGCGGCGGCCGGCGGCGGGGCCGGTGCGGCGGGGTGAGCCGCCGGCGGGGGCGCGGGAGGGGCCGCAGGAGCGCGGAACCCACACTCCTCCATCGCGGGCTTCGTGAGCGCGCGCGCGGCGCGGCGCTTCGCGATCGTGTTCTGGAGGCGGAGGTTCGGCTCCGGGTCCTCGGTGGTCACGACCTCGTTCAGCATCTTCTCGTAGAGTGTGCGGTCGGCCTTCGCGCAGGCGTACTTCGCGTAGTTCAGCTGAACGCCGAGCGCCTTCCGCTGCGTCTTCTCGAGGGCGGTGTCGAGGAGCTTCTTCGCCTCGTCGAGCTCGGCCATGGGCGAGCGCGCGTGGTAGGCGCCTAGCGTGGCGGTGGCGCCCCACGACATGTATTCGGGATAGAGCTCGCGGCTCCGCTCGAGCAGCGCGACGCCGACGAACAGCTTCGCGACGTACTGCCGCTGATCCTTGAGGATGTTGACGCGCGCGAGCCAGGCCGAACCGAGCCAGAAGAGGTTCTGACCGTCCTCCTTCTCGGTGAAGCTCTTCTTCAGCCACGCGTTGATCGTGTCGGCGTCCTTGCTCGACGCCGCCTCGAAGCCGTCGGCCTTCTTGCCGATCAGCTCGAGCCCGTAGGAGATGCCGCGGTCGAGCGCGAGCTTCGCGCGCTTCTGGTGGTACTCGGCGGCGGCGTCGTCCTCGGCGAGGAAGGCGGCCTCGTAGTCGTCCATCACGAACGCGTACCCGTAGCCGGTCCAGCCCTTCATCAGCATGAAGAGCGCGTCCTCGTTGTCTGGCGCGAGGCGGTGCATGCCCTCGAACTGCATCATGCCGGCCGACGCCGCGGCGCGCGCGAGCTCGTAGTCGCCGATCGTGTCGGCGGCTCCGGAGCCGATGCGCGTGGACGCGATCGTGCTGTTGAGGATCATCTTCTTCACGCAACCGACGTTGCCGAGGGCGAGCGCGCCAGTGAGAAGCATCGGAGCGAAGGAGGTGAGTAGCTTCGTACGCATCGACGCTGAGTCCTACAGGCCTCGAATACGCCGTGTCAACGGCGGCTGGCGACGAGCATCGTGCATGCCGCGCGGGTCCGGACGCTTGCGTCCGGGTCGGCGAGGAGCATGACCGCCCGGGCGGGCCTGCCGAGCGCCGCGAGCGCCGATGCGGCACCGACGCGGCGATCGGGCTCGGAGGCGGCGAGGTCCTGCTCGATCCAGGCCTGGATACGCAGATCGCCCGCTCGCGCGAGGGCCAGCCTGGCCCGTGCCGCGGCCTCGCGGACGCGCCCGTCCTCGGAGGGCGGGCCCGCCTTGGTCGTGACCCCCCGACCGGCGACCGCCTCGAGGTTCTTGAGCGCGGAATCGTGGTCGGCCTTCGATTCGAGGAGGCTCGCGAGCGCCGCGACGCGGACCTCGAGGTCGTCGTCCTTCGCGGCCTTCCGGATGGCCTCGAGCTCGTTACCGACCGGACGAGCGATCGCCAGCGCGTGGAGCCGGTCGCGGCGCGAGCCTTCGGCGATCGTCCGGGAGAGGAGCGCGCTCGCCGAGCCGGCGAGCTCCGTGTCCTTGGGGGCGGAGCGCAGGACGACGCCCGCCGCAGCGAGCGCCCCAGGGCCCTTGCCGGACGCGAGCTCGACGCCCAGCGCCACGCGGCCTCCGTTCTCGAAGACCGGAGAGAGCGCCCAGGCCACCGCGACGTCCTCGCGGACCGCGTCATCGCCGCTGTTCCAGAGGTCGCGCAGGCGATCGACGTGCTCGGCCGCGCGCGGCTTCGCCGTCTCCGAGCGGAGGATCTGGCTCATGGCGCGGAGCGCCTCGTTGCGGAGGAGCAGCTCGGGGTCGACACGTGCGGTCTCGAACAGGACGTCGAGATCTCCCACGTCCCTCGCCTGCCCCGCGGCGCGGATCGCGCTCCTGCGCACGCGCGGACTCGGGTCGAGGATCGCCTGCTGGCGACGCTTTCGATCATCGTCGCGATGGAGCGTGCGGGTGCCGACGGCACGCCACCGATCGTCGGCGTCGGAGAGGAAGTCGCGCGCGGCGCCGTCGGAGAGTCGGCCGTCCTCGAGGCGGGCAAGCGCGGCCTCGGCGCCCGCGCCGTCGTGCTTCTTCGAGCGCTCCTCGAGCGCGTCGTCGAGCTCGGCGGCACATGCGCGCGACTCGCGAACGCGTGACGTCGCCGTCGCCTCGTCCTTGGCGCTCACCAGCTCGCGCGTCGCGACGGCCTTCGCGAGGCACGCGGCCTCGGAGTTCGAGAGCTTGCCGCGATCATGCTTGCCGGCGACCTCGGCGCGGAGGCGCGCGGAATCGCCGCTCTCGGCGGCGCGATAGGCCGAATTCGCGCACGAAAGGGCCCCCATCGAGGTGACCAGGGCCAGGAGACGCATCGTGTGCGCGGACGAGTACCGATGCCTCATCCCTTTGAGGTAGCTCGTTTTCCGACCGCGGGGAATGTCGGCGTGGTAGCTGCAACGAGGACCATGGGCCCCAGCGATCGAGCTCGCAACCCGTGAGCACTGGAGCGCGGGCGCGCGTCGTCGCCGTCGTGAACCGCCGGGCACGGAGGCTGGAGCCGAGCACGGGCGACCATCCGCTGCTCGACGTTCTCCGCGCGCGGCGAGCCAACGTTCGCGTGATCGAGACGAGCTCGATGGCCGAGCTCGACGCGGCCGCCGACGACCTCGCGCGCGAGGTGCCCGAAGCGATCGTGCTCGCGGGCGGCGACGGCTCGTACATGGCGGGGATCACGGCGCTCGTCCGAGCGTTCGCCGCCGCCGGCCGGAGCGAAGGCGCCCTGCCGGCGATCGCGCTCGCCCCCGGCGGGACCGTGAGCACGGTCGCGCGAAACTGGGGCTTCCGCGGCGGCGGACTCTTCTCCCGTGGTGAGGCGGAGCCCGCGACGTACGCGGCGCGCCTCCTCGATGCCGTCTCGGCCGGGCGAGCCACGGAGACGTCACGCCCGTCGCTGCGCGTGAAGGACGACGGGGCCGAGCGTGTCGGCTTCATCTTCGGCGCCGGCCTCGTGTCGCGATTCTTCGAGGTCTACGACGAGGAGGGCGCGCGCGGGTATCGCGGCGCCGCGAGCATCGTCGCGCGGGTCTTCGCGGGGTCGTTCTCGCGCGGCGCGCTCGCGGAGCGCGTGCTCACGCCGGTGCCGTGCATCCTGGAGGTCGACGGCGTTCGTACGAAGGAGGACAGGGCGAGCCTCGTCTGCGCCAGCGTCGTGCGCGATCTCGGGATCGGGATGCGCCTCCTCTATCGCGCGGCCGAGGAGAGCGAGCGGTTCCACGTCGTCGCGACGCCGCTCGGGCCTGCGAAGCTCGGTCCGCAGATGCCCCTCGTGCTCGCGGGCAGGCCCCTACTCGGCGCCGGGAACGTCGACACGCTCGCGCGGAAGCTCGAGCTGCGCTTCGAGGGCGGCGGCGCCTACGTCCTCGATGGAGAGCTGCTGAGAACCGACCGTGTCGTCGTCACCGCGGGCCCCGTGCTGCGTATTCTCTCCGTCTGACGAGAGCCGCACCACCACGTCCGCGATCGCGAGCGGCTCTGGGCGATGGGTGACGATGACGACGGTGCGCTTGCCGCGGAGGCCTGCGATGGCCGCGAGCATCCGCTCCTGCGCGGCGCCGTCGAGCGAGCTCGTCGGCTCGTCGAGCAGGAGGACGGGGAGGCGCGTCGCGAGCGCGCGGCCGACCGCGACCCACTGGCGCTCACCGCCCGAAACAGGCCGTTCGGTGACGAGCACCGCGTCGCCGACCGAGGCCACGAGGCTCTTCGCGCCGAGATCGCCGAGCACACGGGCCACATGCGCGGCGTCGGTGTCCTCGTCCTGGACGCCGAGCGCGACGTTCGCGACGAGGGTGTCGCCGAGGACCGGCGCGTCCTGGGGGACCCACGCGAACGGTCGCTCCTTCGGGCCGACGCCGCTGCGCGACAGGTCCTCGTCGCCCCACGCCATCGTGCCCTCGCGCGGCGCCTCGAGGCCGAGCAGCGCACGCAGGAGCGAGGTCTTGCCGATACCAGTAGGGCCGACGATCGCCGCGACCTTGCCGGGCGGGAGAACGAACGAGAGCGGCTCGTGCGCGCCGTGCCTGCCGACGAGGCCCTTCACCGTGAGCGTCGCGAGGGGCCACTCGCGTGCCGGGCGAACCGCGACCGGCTCGGGGATCTCGCGAGCGCCGCTTCCCGTCGCGCGTTCGCGCGCCTCTTCGAGGGCGTCCTCCGCGCGGGCTCGCACGAGCCGGCCGTCGACCAGCTCACGAAGCGGCTTGTACGCCATGAAGAACGCAATCGCGAAGGGCACGATGGCGCCGCGATCGACGCCACCGACGGCACCTGCGCCCATCAGCGCGAGGGTGAGGACGAGGGCGAGCGCGCCGAGGACCTCGCTCGTGTGCGAGAGCAGAGCCGTGCGCGCACGCAGGCGTGACGAGGTCGCGATGATCGTCCGGCCGAGCCGCGCGACGTGCGCGCGAATTCGGCCCTCGGCTCCGTATGTGGCCCATAGGTCAGCATGCCGCACCGCCTCGTCGGCGGCTCCGAGCAGCGCCTCGGTCTCCCGTGCCGCGCGCGCGTGGTTTCGCTTGAGGGCACGACGCGCGACCATGACGAGCACGGTGAAGCCGCCGAGGGCGAGGGCGGCGCTTCCGGCGAGCCGCGGTGCGAGGACGACGAGCAGCACCGCGAGTGGTGCGAGCTGCAACACCGCGCGCACCTCCGCGAAGGCTCCGTGGGCGACCCCCTTCTCCACATCGCTCACATGGGTGGTGAGCGAGGCGAGCTTCTCGATGACACGGCCGGGATGTGCCTCGCCATGATCGCGCTGTCGTGGAGCACGCAACGAGGTTGCGCCGTGAATGCCGTCGAGCACCTCGAGCCGGAGCTCGGCGCCGACCTCACCGGCGACGCGCGCCTCCGCCCAGCCCGCCGTCACGCCACCGACGAGCTTCGCGAGCGCCGCGATCAGGCCGCCGATCGCTAGCCCGAGCATGGGATCGCCGCGTCCGAGATCCTGAAGCACCCGGATGGATCGAGCGTCCATCGGGCCCGCGCCCCCGGCCAGCGAACGCGCGAGGACTCCGCCCGCGGCCGCCAGCAGCGCATGGCCGGAAGCGTGCATCAGAGAGCCAGCAGCGATGGCGAAACCAAGTGACGGATGCGCCAGAACCGCTCGCCCCGTACGCGCGTACAAGGATGAGGACCTCACGCAGATGTGCGTACATCTGGTTCCAGCCGGAACGCAAATTGCAAAGTTTTACATGCGCTGCGGGATCGTCCCACGGACGCGCGGAACTCGGTACTCTGACCGTCCGGCACGTGACGCGCTCCTCTCGGAGCCTTCTCACGTGAGCCTCGCGTTACCTGAGTTACTCGAGGCACTTCGAGGCTGCCCCCAACGGTCTGACGCCGAACACACGAGTTGTCAAACCTCGCTCTCCCCTCTCGCACCGCGCTCGTTTTCTGAGGAGCGCCTCCGATCATGGCCCGCCGCACGTCCACGAAAACCGACAAGAGTGAGGCTCTCATGAGCAAGAAGAGCAGCGCCGCGCTTGCAGCCGATGCGCGCCCTGCCGCCGAGGGCAGCCAGTCCCGCGCGCGTAGCGCACGCGCCGCGCGTCCGGCTGCCGAAGAGGTCGCGCGCGCGCCCGACTCGGAGGAGGAGACGGAGGACGAGGCCGCACCGGCAAGTACGGTCGCGGAAGGCGAGCTCGTGGTCCTCGAAGAGGAGTTCGAGTTCGAGGACGCCGCCGCCGAAGTCGAGGAGAGCGACGAGGTCGCCGCTCCGGTGAAGAAGAAGGTCGCCAGCGAAGAGGGCGGCGGCGACACCATGCTCGCGCGCTACTTCCGCGAGATGGCGACGCACCCGGTGATGGGTCAGGAAGAGGAGCTCGGCACCGCCGTCGACGTCGAGAGCGCCGAGGTCGAGCAGTGGTGCGCGATCCTCAGCTACCTCCCCGCCGCCGAGTACGCGCTCGACGCGCTCGAGAAGGATCTTCCGAAGGAGGAAGAGACGATCGACCTCCCTCAGCTCCCCGAGCTGCGGAAGTACTGCAAGCTGTACAAGAAGCAGCGCAACAAGCTCACGAAGGACCAGGAGAAGAAGTACCGCGCGCTGTGCGAGAGCCTCGCGCGGGCGATTCGTCTCGCCGACTCCGATCGCCTGTGGATCGCGAATGCCGAGGCCGTCGTCCGCAAGCTCGGTGAGGCCATCGCCCTCGAGGACATGGAGGAGGAGGGCATCGCCGTTCCCGCGCCGACGACGACGCTGCCCACCGACGCGTCGCTCGCCAACACGCCCGGCTACAAGAAGTACCTCGATCGCATCGGGGAGATGAACCGCACCGCGAAGCGCGTGAAGAACAAGTTCGTCAAAGCGAACCTGCGCCTCGTCGTGTCGATCGCGCGCCGCTACAACCGCGGTCGCCTCCCGCTCATCGACCTGATCCAGGAGGGCAACATCGGCCTGATGAAGGCCGTGGAGCGCTTCGATCACTCACGCGGCTATCGCTTCTCGACGTACGCGTCGTGGTGGATTCGTCACGCCATCAGCCGCGCGCTCGCCGACAAGGGTCGCGCCGTGCGCATCCCCGTCCACATGCTCGACACGCACAACCGCGTGCAGCGCGCGACGCAGGCCGTCATCGCGCGCACCGGTCGTGACCCGACCCTCGACGAGCTCGAGAAGGAGACGGGCATCCCGCAGGAGAAGCTCGACAAGGTGAAGGGCTCCTGGGCGGAGACTCCCTTCTCGCTCGATCGCCCCGTCGGCGACGAGGACGGTCGGAAGTTCATCGATTTTCTCCAGGACGACAACATGCAGTCGCCCTACGAGACGCTCGTCTCGGCCAAATGGGGCGAGGAGGTTCGTCGCCTCCTCGGGCATCTCACGCCGATCGAGTCGCGCATCATCCGTTGGCGCTTCGGCCTCGACGACGAGGACGAGCTCACGCTGAAGGAGATCGGCGACAAGTACAACCTGTCGCGCGAACGGATCCGCCAGCTGCAGGAGCAGGCGCTCGGGAAGATCCGCAAGCACATGCGGGACTGATACTCGCGTCGGCGCGGCTCCGCGTCGACCGTGCTCGTGGCGAACGCTCTACGACCCGGGGATGGGGGTCGGGGCGTCGTCGCGCGTGCCATCGAAGGCCTCTGCGGCGTCGCGCGCCTCGGAGAGACGGTCCCGGGGGACCATCACGCGGACACCCTCGACGCCCGGGAGCATGCCCGCCTCGAACGCACCTTCGACGCTCACCTGGACGCCCGCGTTCGTGAGGAACTCGCCGAGGAGCTCCGCCTGCGAGCGATCAGCGAAAGAACGGAGGAGAACCCACTCGATGTCTGCCACGGGGGGCAGCTTACTCCGCGAGGGAAGGACGACGCGACAGAAACCCACAGGAATGAGCTTGCCCGGTCGGCGGTTCACCCACCGATGGCGACCCGACGAAAGGCGTTCTTCCGCACGGTGCTGCAGCTCGCATCCGCTGCGGCGGTGGCGTTCACCGCACGCGCGTCGCTTGCGGATCACTATCGCGTGCCGAGCGGGTCGATGGAGCCCACGGTGCACGTCGGCGATCGCATCGTCGTCTCGAAGGCCGCGTACGGGCTGCGGCTGCCCATGACCGATACGTACCTGATTCGCTATGCCGCTCCGGCACGCGGGGACGTCGTCGTCATCGAGCCTCCGGACGACGAGTCACGCCATGTCTCCGATGCGGACGTCCTCGGCTCGGTGCTCCTCAAGCGCGTCGTCGCCGTCGAGGGCGACCTCGTCGAGGTGAGGGACGGCCGCGTCCACATCGACGGGCGCGAGGTGCCCGAGGCGCGCATCTCGCTCGAGGCCGGCGGCGGTCCCGACCTCGCGCCCGTGCGCGTGCCTGCTGGCAAGGTGCTGCTGCTCGGTGACAACCGCGGCAACAGCCGCGACGGGCGCACGTTCGGCTTCGTCGACCGCGAGCACGTCCTCGGGCGAGCGGTCAGCGTGATCGCCCGCGAAGGGCGCTTCGCGCTGGTCACGCTTTAGAGGACTCTATTCTCGCCGTAGATCGCGTCGACGGCGACGTCTCGGCCGTGGATGCTCACCATCTCGCCCGTGGACCCGACCTGGATCGTCCACGTCTGACCCTGGCGGGAGCGCACCTCGATGCGACGCTCCGCCTGCGAGACCAAGACGTACTCCTCGAACGAGGGGATCCGCTTGTCGGCCTCGAACTTCCCGTCGCGGTCGTATCGCTCGGTGGAATCGGAGAGGACCTCGACGATGAGCGTAGGGTTCACGATGGCTTCGCCGATGCTCTGCCCGTTCCTGTCGTGGACCTTCCGCGTGACGAGTGGCTCGCAGACGAGGCTCGCGTCTGCGTAGGTATGGTGTTGCGCCGCTTCGATGAAGATCGGGGTATCCGACGAGAAGCTCTCACAGCCGCCGTCGAGGAGCGGAGTCGGGATCATCCCCACGACACGATTGGTGAGGCGCCCGTGCTCGGGGCTCCCTCGGCGCATCGCATAGACGACGCCGCCTACCCACTCGTGCCGATCCTCGCTCGCCTTCTCCATGAGGAGGAACACGTCATGCGGGACGTGTTGCGGAGTGCCCGCTGCGGTCATGCGCGTGATCGTACCACCGGACACGTCGGCAGCGAGCACCGCGGAGCTTCTCTTGGCTCCCAGAGCTCTCGGGGGCGCCGCTGCCTCATGATCCCGGGATGGCCGTCGAGCTTGATGCCCTCGTCGCCGGTGGTTGCCCGGCGGTTGAGGCACTGAGGCACACTTACGAGGGGCAGCACTTGGAGCGCAGGGGCAAGGACGACCCCAGTACGCCAGTGCTGGCGGAGGGTGATCTCACCCTCATCCCGGTCAGGACGGCTCGGGCGGCGCGACCGAGCCACGGAGCGCGAGCACCCACTCGTCGGGTAGCTCGTTACGCTCGAGGCCGAGGACGCGCACGATCTCGTTGAGGCGCGTGCGCTCCACGTCGGAGATGACGCCGTCGGCCATCGTGATCTTCCACGTGGTCTGGACGAAGTCGGCGACGACCTCCTTGACCTCCTCCTTCGTGAGGGCGCCCGACCCGAGATAGGCAGCGAGCTCGGTGCGCTCGGCCTCCTCAGCCGTGGCGTCGGAGAAGATGCGGGCGAGCATGCCCTTCAGCTTGCGCTTTTGGTCCATCGTCTGGCGACAGTACCAAACCTGACGACCTTGCCCAAGGAGCCTGCGATCGGGCACGATCCGGGCGGAATGCGTTTCGGGCTCATCGGCGACGTCCACGCGGAGGACGAGCGGCTCCACGTCGCCATCGCCGCTCTCACGGCCGCGAAGGTCGACGGCATCCTGTGCTGCGGGGACCTCGTCGACGGTCACGGCGACGTCGACCGCGTGTGCAGCACGCTCACCCTCCATCGCGTGACGACAGTACGCGGCAATCACGACCGGTGGATCCGCGCCGACGAGATGCGCACGCTGCCCAACTCGCACCGCATGACGGCGCTCACGCCGCTCACGATCGAGATGCTGAAGACGCTCCCGCGCACCGTCACCCTCGACGTGCCGGGCGGGAAGCTGCTCCTCTGCCACGGCGTCGGCGAGAACGACATGATTCGGCTGGGCGCCGACGACAGCGGGTACGCGATCTCGTCGAACGAGGACCTCTTGAAGGTGCTCTTCGACGCGACGATCTCCGTGATGGTGTGCGGGCATACGCATTCGCCCATGGTGCGTCGCTTCGAGCGAGGCTCCGGCAAGCTCCCGCTCGTGGTGGTCAACGCCGGGACGCTCGCCCGCGAGGACGCGCCCGGCTTCGCGATCCTCGACACTGCCACGCGGCGGGTGGAGTTCCATTCGATCTCCGAGGCGATGACCACGTCGAAGAGATCGCACGCGGTGTTCTGAGTCTGGGTCGTGGACAACTACAACGTCCGCGCCAACGCCGAGGCCGTGATCCACGCCGGCGCGATCGCCCGCGGCGACGACGTCGTCCTCGCCACCGACAGGATCCTGCCCACGCAGCTCGCGGTCGACGACGAGCAGGTCTACTGCGGCGGCGGCGGCTACGCCGACGGCCCAGGCACGGCGATCAAGGCGGTCGACAAGCACGGTGGCACACCGCGGATCGTCGCGCTCGTCGAGGCTGCCAACAACGATCGCTTCGATCGCTACACCTGCCAGGGCGGAGTCATCTGCCCATACCGCTTCGCGGTCGACGCGACCGACATCTTCTACGGTCCCAACAACACGTTGCGCCGCATCGACAAGCGCCGCCCCGATAGCGTCCCCGTCGAGCTGGCGACCGGGCGCATCGCGAGCATCGCCGTCGACACGACCCACGTGTACTGGGTCGACTGCTCCGATGACGCCGGCGCGGCCGTGCTGAAGAAGCTCACCAAGAGCGGCGGTGCGCCGACCGAGCTCGCGAAGGTCGACGCAGGATTCAACTGCATGACGATGTCGAACCGCCTCGTGCTCGACGACACGACAGCCTATTTTGCGCTCCAGACCAACGTCTACTCGATGCCGAAGAACGGCGGCACGGCGACCGCCATCGACACTGGCGGTCACTACGTGTCGAGCCTCGCCGTCACGGGGAGCGACCTCTACTGGGTCACGAGCGGCGCGGACGCCGGCAGGGCGTTCGCGAACAGCGGGCACCACAGCCTCGTCCGCGCACCGAAGCGCGGCGGCGCCTTCGTCGAGCTCACTCCTCCACGCGACGATCACTCCGGCCACAACGACGGCTCGTGCGACGCGCTCGACGTGACGGTCGACGACAAGAACCTGTACTGGGTCGTGATGGGGGGAGTGTTGACGCGCCCGCTGCAGAGCGGCGTCCAGTAGCGCTCAGCTCACTTCCACTGGCGCTCGTGGATCGTCTCCACGAGCTTGTCGGCGGCCGCGCGCGCGGCGCCGCCCTTCCCCGAGACCTTGTTGAAGAGGATCGCGAACCCGACCGTGCTCTTCCCCGACGGCGCGAGCACGTAGCCGGAGAGCGCGATCGCGTCGTCGAGCGTGCCCGTCTTCGCGCGGACGGCGCGGTGCGCGCGCAGATCCCGGAAGCGCTTGTGAAGCGTCCCGTCGACGCCGCCGATCGCGAGCTGGGACACGAACTCGCCGCGCAGCGACGGGTCCTGCCAGACGAAGCGCAGGAGCTTCGCCATGCTGCTCGCCGTCGTGCGGTTCGCGTCGAAGAGCCCCGAGCCGTTCTTCACGACGAGCCCGGTGTCGCCGAGATCGTTCTTCTCGATCCACTTCGCCACGATCTCGGCCGACTCCTGGCTCTTGGCCGGGCGCGGCTTCACCTCGGCGGCAATCGATTTGAAGATCATCTCCGCGTAGAAGTTGTCGCTGTTCTTGCCGAGCCCGTAGAGCAGCGTGGAGAGCGGCTCGGACTCGTGACGAGCGAGGACGCCGCCCTTGCTCTCCTTCTGATCCTTGCCGGTCGCGCCGAGCTTCACGTCGCCGGAGACCTTGAGGCCGCTCTCCTCGAGGATCGCCTTCAGCGCATAGCCGGCGAGGAGCTGAGGGTCATCGACGCGCTTCGTGTACCGGACGAGGCGCGAGTCGGCCGCGACCGCGCCGGAGACCTTCGCCGACATGCGATGACCGCCCTCCCCCGTCTTCGCGAGCTCGAGGCCGACCGTATCGGCGCCGGACTCGGACGTCTTCACGGTGCCCTCGACGTCGACGAAGCCCGGCGGGTCGAAGCTCACGCTCGCGTTCGCCCCCGCTGCGCCGGGGCGCACGGTCATCGTGATCGCGTTCTCGCTCACTGCAACGGCGCTGACCGGCGCGCGAAACGCCGCCCACTCGTTCGGCTGCTGCTCGAACGCGGGAGGCGTCGTCTGCTCGTCGAAGAAGCGCTGGTCGACGACGATGTCACCCTCGACGCGCCGCGCGCCGTGCGCCTTGAGCTCCTGCACCATCGCCCACAGATCCTGGGCGCGGAGCGACGGGTCGCCGTGGCCGCGAAGCACGAGGCCCGTGGCTGCGCCGCTTTTGATCGTGCCGCTCAACGTCGTCTGGTACCTGTGGGACCCGTGCAGGATCGCGAGAGCCGCCGCCGCGGTGTAGAGCTTCGCGTTCGAGGCGGGGTTGACGACGACGTGCTCGCCGGCCTGGGCGAGGACGTTGCCCGTCTCGCAGTCGACGAGGACGACTCCGATCTGCGCGCCGCCGAGCTCCCGGTGGTTGACGAGCGAACGGACCGCGGACTCGAGGTCGGGCGCGCGCCCCGCGGTGGGAGGGGCGGGCGCCGGAGCCACGGCGGGGGCGGAGCCCTCCGGCGCGCTGCCCGGCGCGGAGCGTGCGCCGCCCTCGAGGAGCACGGTGGAGGCAAGCGAGATCCCGAGGAGCGAAACGAGGAGGGAGCGCGCGCGCATGGGGGTCTTTCTACGATGCCTGGGCGTGGCGCGAAAGCCCTGGCGAAACCCGCCTTCCTGCTGAGCCTTCTCGGCCCCCTGATGGCGGTCCTCGGAGGCTGTTCGCGCGGGCATGCGACCCCGGAGCACGGAGCCACTGTGCGGCCCCTCGAGATGCTGATCCCAACCGACGCGGAGACGCTCGACCCGCGCCACGCGACGGACGCCGTCGCGCTCCGAGCGACGCGCCTTCTCCACGCGGGCCTGGTGCGCCTCGACCCCGACACGCTCGAGCCTCGGCCCTACCTCGCGCGCTCGTGGACGTGGGTGAGCCCGCTGGCACTGCGCGTCGAGCTTCGCGAGGGCATACGCTTCCACTCGGGCGCGCCGTTCACCGCGCGCGACGTGAAGGCGACAATCGCGGCCTTCCAGGCACCCCAGGTCGGCTCGCGGCATGCACGCGTCGTCGAGACGATCGGCGACGTGGACGTCGTGGGCGAGCTCACCGTGCTCGTACACCTGAAGCGCGCGCACGCGACGCTGCTCACCGATCTCGAGATCCCGATCCTGCGCGCCGACGAGGCGTTCTCACCGCCACGACCGGACGGCTCGCTCGACGGCCTCGGCCCGTATGTCGTGCGACGCCGCGAGCCCGGCGCGATCGAGCTCGAGCCGGCCAAGGGCGGAGCCATGTCACCCTCCGCCACGCAGAGCGTCACGCTCCGCACCGTGCACGACGAGAACGCGCGGGCGCTTCGCATGCACGCGGGTCGCGCGGATCTCGTCGTGAACGGCTTCTCGCCCACGCTTCTGCCCGCGCTCGAGCACGCGCCCGGCGTCCATGTGAACGCGCGTCGCGGCGCAAACCTCACCTACATGCTGGCGCGCACCGATCGAGGTCTGCTCGCAGACGTGCGCGTGCGGCGTGCGCTCGCGACGGCGATCGATCGCGAGCGCGTCGCGCGCACCCTGCTCGCGGGCCGCGCGCAGCCGGCGGACACGCTGCTTCCTCCCGATCACTGGGCGTACACGGCAGCGCCGCCGTGGCCTTCCGATCGCAAGGCCGCGGCGGCCTCGCTCGCGGAGGCGCATCCCGGCCGGCTTCACGTCACGCTCCTCACGTCGACCGATCGGCTGCGCGGCACCATCGCGCGCTTCCTCGCGCAGGAGCTCGCGGAGGTCGGCGCCGACGTCGAGGTCGTTCCGCTCGAGCTCGGCACGCTCATCGGGCGCCTCGGCGCGGGCGACTTCGAGCTGGCGACGCTCCAGCTGCCGGAGATCACCGAGCCGAACGTGCTCCGCGTGTTCCTCCACTCCTCCTCGGTGCCGCCGGCGGGCGCCAATCGCGGGCGCGTGCGCGATGCCGAGGTCGACCGTCTACTCGACGAGGGCGAGGCGACCCTCGACATCGCGGCACGGAAGACGATCTACGCGGCGCTCGAGAGGCGCATCCGCGACGAAGCGCTCCTCATCCCGCTATGGCACGAGGATCAGATCGCCGTCGTCAGCGAGCGCGCGCGCGCCTTCATGCCGAGCGCCGAAGGCCGCTGGCTAGGCCTCACTTCCCTCTAGAGCAGTCACCTAGGGCTGTATCGCGGGGGCCGGGGGCGTGGCCTTGAGGGCCCGCAGGTAGGTCAAGACCCGCGCCGACATGGCGAGCTCGGTCGCCACGCTATGGGTGGCGTAGTCGTACACCTCGTTCTCGTCGACGTACGTGCCCTGCGGCCAGGCCCAGTCGATCTGCGCGACGAGGGTGCCGTCGGGTGCCCGGAGCCCACACCGGTAGGTCTGGTAGACCTTCCCGGAGTCCTCGCGCACCGCGAGCGCGAGCTTGGCGACGACGTCGTGGGGCTCGGCCGGGGACGTGACGATCTTGAACCCGGCGAGGGCGAGGGCGTTCGTCATCGACGCGCGGAGGTCTTGCGGGACCCGCGCCTGCTTCGCGCGCGCGAGGTGCACGGGGTCGTTCGACTCGATGACCGGATCCTCGGCGACGAGCACCCGCGTGCCCTCGACCTCGAGCGGGACGCGATGGACGGCCGGCACCGGCACCATCTTGCCGGTCAGCTCCGCGCACCCCACCGAGGCGAAGACGATCGCGAGCGCCGCGACGCGGAGGGCTCTCACGGATGTTCCTTGACCCACTTGTTGATGAAGTCGGCGCTCTTCTGCCAGCCCGTGCGGAAGCTCTTCTCGAAGGAGCTCTCGATCATGCCGCCCAGGCCGAAGACCTTCGCCTCGGCGATGATCTCGACGACGCGCGTGCTCTTGCCGTCACCGCGCGGCTCGCACTTCACGGTGCCCTCGTTGCGGAGCTTCTCCGTCATCACGTTGGGCTTGATGATGAACTTGTGGGTCTTCGTCGCCTTGTCGAAGCGCCCCTCCTCGTCGTAGCCGAAGCTCGAGCCGAGCAGCTTCGCGACCGGCCCCGGAGCTTCCATCTTCGGCGTCGCCTTGACGTTCCGGATGATCTCCTTGTCCGTCTCCTTGGTGTCGATGAGCTTCCACTCCGGGAACTCGAGGGCCTTGAAGAGCTGCTCGTTGAAGTCCTTCTCGAAGAAGAGCCTCCAGAAGGTGTCGGGGTCGCAATCGAGGTCGTGCCGCATCGTGAAGGTCGCCATTGCCCGAGGGTACCGGGCTAAGTGGCCGAGCGCGATTCTCGTTCCTCGAATCGCGATCGGCCCCTCCACTCTTGTGGGCTTCGCCCCCCGCCACTTCGTGTCGGGCCCCCCCGCTTCGCCTTCGGCGACCGTCGTGCTTCGCACGCCGAAGGCGCCGTGCGAAGCACGGGTCGCCGAAGGCGAGTGAGGGGAGGCTCACGAGCTCTGCGAGTGAGGGGACGAAGTCCCACTTGGGTAGACGTAGATCTCCGAGCTCGATTCGAGGGACGAGAATCGCGCTCGGAGATTTGCGTGCCTTTTCTGCTAGCGTGCCCGCTCCTCCCATGTCGAAGACGCTCCTTCTCGAGATCGGAACCGAGGAGCTCCCCTCCTCCTTCGTCGACGCCGCGCTTGCCGCGCTGCCGGGCCTCGCCCGCACGAAGCTGGAGGGTCTTCGTCTGTCGCACGGCGACATCCGTTCGCTGGGCACGCCCCGGCGGCTCGCCCTCCTCGTGCACGACCTCGCCGATCGGCAGCCCGATCTGGACGAGGAGGTCGTCGGCCCGCCCGAGACCGCCGCGTACAAAGACGGTGCACCGACCAAGGCCGCCGAGGCCTTCGCGAACAAGCTCGGCGTCGCGGTGACCGCGCTCTCCGTTGTGACCAAGGAGGCGAGCGGCAAGCAGAAGGCCGGGCGGTTCGTCGTCGGGCGCCGCCAGGAGAAGGGAAAGGAAGCCCGCGAGCTGCTGGGCAAGGCGCTCGCCGAGCTCTGCGCGGAGATCCCCTTCCGCAAGTCGATGCGCTGGGGCACGGGCAACGCGACGTTCGGCCGGCCGGTGCAGTGGCTCGTGGCCCTCTCGGGCGAGCAGCTCGTCGACGTCACCTTCGCCGGCGTTCGCTCGGGCAAGACGTCGCTCGGCCATCGGTTCCTCGCGCCCGGCGCGTTCGAGCTGACGTCCGCCGACGGGTACGTCGACGCCCTGCGCGCCAAGCACGTCCTCGTCGATCGCACCGAGCGAGCGACCACGATGATGGAGCGCGTCGCCGCCGCGGCGAAGGCGGCGGGCGGCAACTTCGATCCGGATCCGGCGCTCGTGGACGAGAATGCCTCCCTCGTCGAGGAGCCGCACGTCGTGACGGGGTCGTTCGAGGAGAAGTACCTCGCGCTCCCGGCCACCGTGATCCGCGCCGTGGCGCGCGGCCACCAGAAGTACTTCTGCGTGCAGAAGGACCACGACACGCTCCTCCCCCACTACCTCACGGTGGTGAACACCGCGAACGATCCGGTGCGCATCGCGAGGGGCAACGACCGCGTCATGCGCGCGCGCCTTGCCGACGCGAGCTTCTTCTTCGAAGAGGACAAGAAGGCGAAGGCCGAGGACCGCGTCGACAAGCTCCAGGGCATCGTCTTCCACAACCGGCTCGGCACGGTGCGCGAGAAGGTCGCGCGCATGGAGAAGCTCGCGGCGAAGATCGCCGGCGCGCTCGGTCTCTCCGCCGACACGACGAAGCTCGTCGAGCGCGCGGCACATCTCTGCAAGTTCGACCTCGTCTCGCTCATGGTCGGTGAGTTCCCTGAGCTCCAGGGCGACATGGGCCGCGCGTATGCGCTCAACGCCGGTGAGCCGAAGGAGGTCGCGAACGCGGTTCGCGATCACTACCGTCCGATCGGAGCCGAAGGGCCGGTCGCCGAGGACGACGTGTCGGCGTGCGTTGCGCTCGCCGACCGTCTCGACACGCTGGTCGGCTGCTTCGCGGTCGGTCTCTCCCCGACGGGCGCGGCCGACCCGTTCGCGCTCCGCCGCGCGTGCATCGCGACGCTGCGCACGCTGCTCGAACGTTCGAAGGCGAACCCGGCGTACGCCAAGCTCGCGCTCGCCGAGCTCTACGGCTGGGCCTACGACGGGCTCGAGGGGAAGAAGCTCGACCTCTCGCGCGAGGACACCATCGCCAAGCTGCGCGAGTTCACGTTCGAGCGCCTGCGCGGGCTCATCGCGTCTGCGACGTCGAGTCACGTCGCCGATGCGGTCTGCTCGGGCGGCGTGCTCGATCAGCCGGTGTATGCGCTCGCACGCGCGAAGGCCGTGCACAGCGCCGTGACCGAGGGCAAGGCCTGGCTCGCCCAGGCACGCACGGTCGCGAAGCGCCTCTCGGGCATCTCGAAGGAGAGCAAGCCCATCCTCCACGGCAAGGAGGCCTTCGAGAAGGAGGACGACGCCGTGATCGTCGACGTCGTCGCGAAGGTCGACGCGAGCACCAAGGAGCTCCACACCGAGGCCGCCGTGAGCGCGGCGCTCGCTCAGGCCGAGGGCTTTGCGGCCCGGCTCGACGACATCTTCACCCGGACCCTCGTCAACGACCCGAACGACGCCCGCACGCCGCTCCGGCTCGAGCTCCTCTCGTACGGCGCCCAGTGCATGCTGCGTATCGGGGATTTCTCCAAGCTGGCCTGAATCACGCCGGAACGTTTGCGTAGGGCCGCGAAGCCCGTACCTTGGGGGCTGCACGATGGCCCGCGACGACCCGCCTTCCAAGCCACCGCAGCAGGCACCGCCGTCCGTGCCGACGGTGCCCAAGGTGCCGTCCGTGCCCTCCATGCCGTCCGTCCCGCGGCCGGTCTCGCGCGGGCCGATGACCCCGCGCTCGATCCCGGTGCCGCCCACGCCGGTCGCGCCCGTGGTCCCGCGCCCGACGCCGAGGTCGATGCCGCCGGGCGCAATGCCGCCGAGCGCGGTGCAGCCGCGCTCCGTCCCGCCTCCGCCGCCGGTGCCGTCGGTGCCTCCGCCCTCGGTGCCTCCGCCCTCGATGCCCCCGCCCTCGATGCCTCCGCGCTCGATGCCTCCCGGATCGATGCCTCCGCGCTCGATGCCTCCCGGATCGATGCCTCCGCGCTCGATGCCTCCCGGATCGATGCCTCCGCCGTCCATGGCGGCGCGCTCGACGCGGTCGGTACCGATGCGCCCGACGAAGCTCGGTCGCTTCGACGTCCTCGCGAAGATCGCCGGCGGCGGCATGGCCTCGGTCTACCTCGGTCGCTCCGCCACCGAGGCGGAGAGCGAGGTCGTCGCGCTCAAGGTGATGCGCCAGGACCGCGCGCAAGAGGACGAGGAGCTCGTGAAGATGTTCGTCGACGAGGCGAACCTCCTCGCGCGTCTCGAGCACCCCGCGATCGTGCGCACCATCGAGGTGGGGGTCGACAACGGCCAGCGCTACATCGCGATGGAGCTCCTCCAGGGCATGACGCTCGCGAGCGTCTACGACACGTGCGTCACGCGCAACCTGCGGCTCGAGCCCGAGCTCGTCGCGTTCATCGGCGCGCGCATCGCCGACGGTCTGCAGCATGCCCACGAGCTGGTCGACGACGACGGCAAGCCGGTCGCCCTCATCCACCGTGACGTGAATCCCGCGAACGTGTTCATCACGTTCGACGGAGCCATCAAGCTCTTCGACTTCGGCATGGCCAAGACGATCATGCGGACGACGGCAAAGACGTCACCGGGCGTCGTGAAGGGGAAGCTCTCGTACCTCGCGCCCGAGCAGATCATGCAGCTGCCGCTCGACCGCCGCGCCGACATCTTCGGCCTCGGCACGACGCTCTGGGAGCTGTGCACGATGCGGCGGCTGTTCGCCCGCGACTCGGACGTCGAGACGGTGCGCGCGGTCCACGTCGGTGCGATCCCCGACATCCGGACCGTCGTAGGCGACCTGCCGGCGCGCCTCGCCGCCATCGTGCAGCGGGCGCTCGAGCGAAACCGTGATCACCGCTATCCGAGCGCCGTCGATCTCGCGAAGGACCTCGACGAGGTCGCCGCGCCGCGCGCCGCCAGCGCTCCGGCGCGCCTCTCGCAGATGCTCGACGCGCTGTTCCCCCAGGAACGCAAGAAGCAGCGCGGCTGGCTGAAGCCCGCGATCGCACCGTCGAAGACGCCCTCGAAGGCCTGACGGCGCGCGAGGGGATTTGAACAAGCGGAGGCGCTGAGGCGCTGAGACGACGCGGAGGCGTCTCGACTCTCCTCCTCACTGGACACTCGTCGTGCCGGGCAGAACCGCAAAGCCGGTTCAGCCCGGTGGGGAGACTCGATCCCGGACCGCCGAGGTCTTGCCCCGCTCCATTGTCTCCCTACGCATCGGACATCTCGTCGTCTGCACCGTCGATGGAGAGATGTCCGATGCAGGGCAAGACAATGGAGCGAGGAACGAGGTCGCAGCGGGACAAAGGAGGCTCCCCACCGGTGTGAACCGGCTTTGCGGGTTCTCACCGGCACGACGCGCGTCTAGCGAGGAATTGAGAGGAGACCCCTCCGCGATATCTCCGCGTCCCCGCGTCCCCGCGGCTCCGGTTCTTCGATCTCGTGTCGCTCCCCGCGAGCCTTTCGCCGAGGCGAGCGCGCGGGGCTTCTCTCGTGTAGAGTCGCGCTGAAATGAAGCTCGTTTTCTCGTTCGGCGAGGGCAAAGCAGAGGGAGATCCGACGCGCAGGGACCTGCTCGGAGGCAAGGGCGCAGGACTTGCGGAGATGACCTCGCTCGGGTTGCCCGTTCCGCCCGGTTTCACCATCTCGACCGACGCATGCCGGTCCTTCTCGCACGACGGGAAGATCCCGGCTGAGCTTGTCCCGGCCGTCGACGAGGCGCTCGCACGCGTCGAGAAGCAGCTCGGCATGCGCTTCGGCGACCCGAGCGCACCGCTGCTCGTCAGCGTGCGCTCCGGCGCCCGCGCGTCGATGCCCGGGATGATGGACACCATCCTCAACCTCGGGCTGAACGACGAGACGATGAAGGGCCTCGGAGAGCGCACCGGCAACACGCGCTTCGCGCTCGACGCGTACCGCCGCTTCATCGCCATGTACTCGGACGTCGCGCTCGGCGTGAAGCGTGAGCACTTCGAGGCCGCGCTCGACGAGGCACGCGGCCGGGTCGGCAAGGAGAAGGGCATCGACGCGACGCGCCTCAATGCCGAGGAGCTCCGCCGCAAGGTCACCGACGCCGACATCTCCGAGGTCGAGCTCGTGAAGGTGGTCGCGAAGTTCAAGGAGATCGTGAAGGAGAAGACCGGCAAGGACTTCCCCACCGATCCGCGCACGCAGCTCTGGGGCGCCATCGAGGCCGTCTTCCGCTCGTGGGGAAACCACCGCGCCGTCGTCTATCGCAAGATGCACGACATCCCCGAGAGCTGGGGCACTGCGTGCAATATACAGGTCATGGTCTTCGGCAACCTCGGCGACACGAGCGCCACGGGCGTCGCGTTCACTCGCGACCCGTCGACCGGCGAGCGCCTGCTCTACGGCGAGTGGCTCCCGAACGCGCAGGGTGAGGACGTCGTCGCCGGAACGCGCACGCCCATGCCGCTGCGCGCCGCCGAGAAGAGCCCCGACGACTCGCTCGAGAAGCGCATGCCCGAGCCGTACAAGCGGCTCGTCGAGATCGGCGCCACCCTCGAGAAGCACTTCCGTGACCTCCAGGATCTCGAGTTCACGATCCAGGAGGGCAAGCTCTACATGCTGCAGTGTCGCTCGGCGAAGCGCACCAGCAAGGCCGCCGTCCGCGTCGCTGTCGAGATGGTGAAGGAAGGCCTCCTCACGAAGGAGGAGGCACTGCTCCGCGTCGACGCCTCGTCGCTCGACCAGCTCCTCCACCCGACGCTCGACCCGAACGCGCCGAAGAAGCTCCTCGCGCGTGGCCTCGCGGCGAGCCCCGGCGCCGCGCAAGGGCGCATCATCTTCTCGGCCGATGAGGCCGAGCGTCTCGCCGGACAGGGCGAGGCCGTGATCCTCGTTCGCGTGGAGACCTCGCCCGAGGACATCCACGGCATGAGCGCAGCGCGAGGCATCCTCACGTCGCGCGGCGGCATGACCTCGCACGCCGCGGTCGTCGCGCGCGGCATGGGCAAGCCGTGCGTCGCCGGCTGCTCCGCGCTCAACGTGAGCTACCCCGACCAGACGGTCACGATCACGCAGTACGACGACGCCGGCCGACCGACCGAGCAGGTGAAGCTCTCGAAGGGCGACATGATCACGCTCGACGGTGGCGCCGGTCACGTCTACCTCGGCGCGCTCCCGACCGTGAACGCCGCCCTCACGGGCGAGTTCGGCGAGCTCATGGGCTGGGCCGACCAGGTCCGGACGATGAAGGTGCGCGCCAACGCGGACACCCCGCTCGACGCTCGCACCGCGCGTGCGTTCGGCGCGGAGGGCATCGGCCTTTGCCGCACCGAGCACATGTTCTTCAACGAGGCGCGCATCCGCGCCGTCCGCGAGATGATCCTCGCCGACGACGTCGCCGCGCGCGAGAAGGCGCTCGCCAAGCTGCTGCCCGAGCAGAAGTGCGATTTTGCCGAGATCTTCCGCGCGATGCAGGGCCTGCCGGTGACCATCCGCCTGCTCGACCCGCCGCTCCACGAGTTCCTCCCGCACGAGCAGAAGCAGATCGACGAGCTCGCCGTGACGCTCGGCGTGACCGTCGCGCACGTGGAGAAGCGCATCAAGGACCTCCACGAGTTCAACCCGATGCTCGGACATCGCGGCGTCCGCCTCGCGGTCACGTTCCCCGAGATCTACGCGATGCAGGTGCGCGCGATCCTCGAGGCCGCGGCGGACGTCGCCGCCGAAGGCGTCAACGTGATCCCCGAGATCATGATCCCGCTCGCGATGACCAGCGAGGAGCTCGTGCGCATGCGCGTCATCGTCGACCGCGTCGCGGGCGAGGTCTTCGCGAATCGCCCGCGCGTCCCGTTCGCGTTCGGCACGATGATCGAGCTGCCGCGCGCCGCGGTGCGCGCGAACGAGCTCGCGCAGGTCGCCGAGTTCTTCTCGTTCGGCACCAACGACCTCACGCAGTGCACGATGGGCCTCTCCCGAGACGACGCGGGCAAGTTCCTCCCCGCCTACGTCGAGAGCGGCATCCTCCCGAAGGACCCGTTCGTCTCGATCGACGTCGACGGCGTCGGCGCGCTGGTGAAGCTCGCCGTCGAGCGCGGGCGCAGCACGAAGGCGAACATCAAGCTCGGGGTGTGCGGCGAGCACGGCGGCGACCCGGACAGCATCCGGTTCTTCCGCGAGGCAGGGCTCAACTACGTGTCTTGCTCGCCCTTCCGCGTCACGATCGCGAGGCTCGCGGCCGCCCAGGCCGAGGTCTACATCTCGCGCAAGGGTCGCGGGGCCTCGGGCAGCGGCACCGCGTAGACTCGGAGCTCACGCGAGCTGCACGTCCGCGACGTGACGCTCGAACAGCGCGGACTCGCCCTGGAGCTTTCGCTCCTTGCGGCGAGTCCACACGAGCCCTGACGGAGATCCGCGCGGTCGGCCTCGGACCGCGCGTACGACCCCACGAGCCTCTCGAGCTGCCGCGCATTCTCGCGGAGAACGCGCGTGGCGCGCTCGGACTGGGCGGTGCTCTCCCGCGACTTCGGTTCGGATGCCATGACGAGGTCACTCACACCAGTACAGTCCGCGGCGCGCGGAGAACCTTACGTGCGTAAGGGCGATTTGTTCACTTTCAGGGAAATCGCGCAACGCGAGGGGCGAACGCTGCATCATCCCATGTCGTGGAGTCGGTCTGGAGATACCCCCGCCCGCCTCGCCTCGAGCACGTGAACCGTCACGTGCGCGTGATTTTCGGGGGAGTCGTCATCGCGGAGTCTCGCCGCCCGGCGCGCGTGCTCGAGACGAGCCATCCGCCCGTCTTCTACATCTCGCCGGAGGACATTCGCCTCGAGCACCTGCTCGCGAGCGCGCGGTCCAGCTTCTGCGAGTGGAAGGGAAATGCGTCGTACTACGACGTGCGCGCCGGCGAGAAAGTCGCACGCGATGCGGCGTGGACGTATCGCTCGCCGACGGAGGCTTTCAGCTCCATCCGTGACTGGGTCGCGTTCTATCCTGGCCGCATGGACGAGTGCACCGTCGACGGTGAGGTCGTCCGCGCACAGGCCGGCGGCTTCTACGGCGGCTGGATCACGAGCGAGATCGAAGGCCCGTTCAAGGGCGAGCCGGGCACCAACGGATGGTGACCCTGACCAACGACAAGAGGAGGGTTTCCGCATGGCGACGATGAAGGCCGTACAAGTCACCAAGGCCAATGGTCCGTTCGAGGTCGTCCAGCGCGACATCCCCGAGCCGGGACCGGGACAGATCCGGATCAAGGTCGAGGCGTGCGGCATCTGCCACAGCGATGCGTTCGTCAAAGCGGGAGCGTTCCCGGGCCTCGTGATGCCGCGCATCCCGGGCCACGAGATCGCCGGGCGCGTCGACGCCGTCGGCCAGAACGTGAACATGTGGAAGAAGGGCGACCGCGCCGGCGTCGGCTGGCACGGCGGTCACTGCTTCGAGTGCAACGCGTGCCGCAAGGGGCTCTTCATCAACTGCGAGAAGGCCCAGGTCACCGGCATCAGCTACGACGGCGGCTACGCCGAGTACGCGGTCGTCCCGTCGGCCGCGGCCGCGCGCATTCCGGAGGCGCTCGACGCGGCGGATGCGGGTCCGCTCCTCTGCGCAGGCGTGACGACCTACAACGCGCTCCGCAACAGCGGCGCGCGCCCCGGCGACACCGTGGCGGTGCAGGGCATCGGAGGCCTCGGCCACCTCGCGGTCCAGTACGCCGCGCGCATGGGCTTCCGCACCGTCGCCATCTCGAGCGGCGCCGACAAGGAGGAGCTCGCACGCCAGCTCGGCGCGCACGAGTACGTCGACACCGCGAAGGTCCCCGCGGCCGAAGGGCTGAAGAAGCTCGGCGGCGCGGACCTCGTCCTCGCCACGGCGCCTCACGCGACGGCCATCGGGAGCACCGTCGACGGCCTCAAGGCGCGCGGCAAGCTGCTCATCGTCGCGGCCCCGTTCGAGCCGATGCAGATCGGCGCCCTCCCGCTCCTCAGCGGCAAGACGATCGCCGGCTGGCCGAGCGGAAGCTCCATCGACTCCGAGGAGACGATGGCCTTCAGCGCGCTCACCGGCGTTCGCCCCCGCATCGAGAAGTTCAAGCTCGATCAGGCGGAGGAGGCGTTCGCCAAGATGATGGAGAACAAGGTGCGCTTCCGCGCCGTGCTCATTCCTTGATTGCGGCCTGAAGCGCCTCACCGGCGGCCGCGATCGTCGCATCGATGATCGCGTCGTCGTGCGAGGCACTGATGAACGCCGCCTCGTACTGCGACGGCGGCCAGTACTGACCGCGGCTCAGCATCGCTCCGTGCCAGCGACCGAAACGCTTCGTGTCGCTCTTCACGGCGTCGCCGAAATTCTTCACGGGGCCGGGCGTGAAGAACATCGTGATCATCGAGCCGACGCGCTGCACGCAGACGTCGACGCCGTTCTTCTTCGCCTGGGCCGTGAGGCCCGCCTCGAGCCGCGCGCCGAGGTGCTCGAGCTTCTCGTAGACGCCGGCGTCGAGCCGCTCGAGCATCGCCAGCGCGGCGCTCACCGCGACCGGGTTTCCACTGAGCGTGCCCGCCTGGTAGACCGGGCCGAGCGGCGCGATCTTCTCCATGATCTCCCGCTTGCCGCCGTAGGCCGCGAGCGGCATGCCGCCGCCGATGATCTTGCCGAGGCAGGTGAGGTCCGGCCGGATGCCCGCGCGCTCCTGCATGCCCCCACGCGCGACGCGGCTGCCCGTCATCACCTCGTCGAAGATCGAGACCGCGCCGTGCTCCTTGCAGAGCGCGACGATCGCCTCGAGGAAGCCCTTCTCCGGAGGGACGACGCCCATGTTGCCGACGACCGGCTCGACGATGACGGCGGCGATCTCGCTGCCGCGCGCCGCGAAGAGCTCCTTCAGCGCGGGGATGTCGTTGTACGGAAGCGTGAGCGTGCCCTTGGCGGTGGCCACCGGGACGCCCGCGGAGTCGGGGACGCCGAACGTGAGCGCGCCCGAGCCGGCCTTCACGAGGAGGAAGTCGGCGTGGCCGTGGTAGCAGCCCTCGAACTTCACGATCGATTCGCGACCGGTGAAGCCGCGCGCGGCGCGGATGGCCGCCATGCAGGCCTCGGTGCCGCTGGAGACCGCGCGCATCATCTCGATCGACGGGTAGAGGGAGATGACCTTCTCCGCGAAGATGACCTCGAGCTCGGTCGGTGCGCCGTAGCTCGTGCCGTTCTTCGCGGCAGAGATGATGGCCTCGACGACGGCGGGGTGCGCATGGCCGAGGATCATCGGGCCCCAGGAGCCGACGTAATCCGTGTACTTTGCACCATCTGCACCGAAGAGGTACGGGCCCTCCGCGCGCGAGATGAAGACGGGCTTGCCGCCGACGGACTTGAACGCTCGCACCGGGCTGTTCACACCGCCGGGGATGACACGCTCGGCGCGCGCGAGGAGCTCGACGCTCTTGGGATCACTCATGGGCGGCAGCCTACCACCAGACCGAGGCGCTTACGGAGCCGTCGGATACGGGCTCGGCTGGAGCTCGGGTCGCGGCGACGTGCCCGCAGCGGCTGCGCTCCCGGGCTTCTTCGTCGGCGTCCCGCGCGGGCGGATGCTCTTCGTGCTCGCGACAGGCGCCGGGGCCGGGGTCGCGGTCGCGGTCGCGGTCGCGGTCGCGGTCGCGGTCGC